>Ga0116134_1001332_pt1 | contig 12538 bp, 6 predicted proteins | sample June2015DPH_19_5_FD_89737 | JGI IMG/M metagenome (GOLD analysis project Ga0116134, IMG submission 89737) | Peatland microbial communities from SPRUCE experiment site at the Marcell Experimental Forest, Minnesota, USA - June2015DPH_19_40 | ecosystem: Environmental > Terrestrial > Soil > Wetlands >...
AGATCATCCGCGCCAAATTCCAACTCCAGACCGAAACGGTGGACGGCGCCGTCCGGCTCGAGCGCCAGCGCGGCCATGAATTCGTCCCCCAACTCATCGAGGCCCTGCCGGGATTGATCGATTCGGTCTCCGTCGGAAAGCCCACGCTGGAGGATGTCTTCATTCATGTAACGGGGCGATTTTTTCGGGATGAGGCGGGGTGGGATGAAAAGTGACCGCCCGGCGGCTGATCCGCAGCGAAAAACCCGCCCCATCGATCTCCAGCGCATTGCCGTCCATCAGCGACACCGAGTTGTGAAGCGCGTAGAAGACCTGCTTGCCCTTGCGGCGATTGGCGATCAGGTTGCTGACGCGCAGCAGACCCAGGTGATGACTCACGGTCGGCTGCGGAAGCTGAAGCTCTTTGCACATGGAACTGACGTTGCGCTCCCCCTTGGACAGCGAGAGCAGGATATTCAGGCGAGTCTTATCGGATAGAAGGCGAAGGAGGGACGCGAGGTGCTCCAATTCCTGGTCCAACGCCGAGGCATCCAAAAGCGGCATACGAGGCTCCTGCACGGATTAACGGGAGGCACAGCGGCTGGTTGCAATCATATTACCCGGAAACCACGCATTTCAAACAGGGCAAAAGATTGACCGAAGGTCAAAATTCGCATCTGTGGGCCGGCATTGAGCGCTGTCCGCTGCCGATGGCTTGCCTTGACGGTGTTTTGGCGTCACCTAGAATGGGCAGGAGTTTCCCGGGGCGATGGTCTAACGGGATGACGGCTGAATCGCATTCAGCAAATCGGGGTTCGATTCCCCGTCGCTCCACTTCGTTGGATAAAGGCGAGTTTCACCGACAAATGCCGCGCCGGAAATTTCCGGCGCGGCGTTGTGTTGGGCAAAAGAACCTTGATCTACAACCAGTTTCCACGCTCCGCGTGGCTCCCAGTGGAGCTGACGGTCACGAATCGTGAGGTTCGAACCGACCTTTTCGAGACTGGCTCGAAGTTCTTGGGGATTTGAAGTTTGAGCGTCATATTTCATTTGTTTTGAGCCGTTTACGAACCGTTTCAGCGGTTCGAACCGTCGAACATCGTCCCTGTCAAGGGCAGCCAAGTCGTCGAGGAATTTCCGCTTGCGATTGAGGGCTTCTTCTTTGCGTTTGCGGAACTCGGCGGCGGTGAAGGCTCCGGCGTCCAGATAGGCGGCGGTCAGGCGGTCAAGCTGGCGATCCAGCTTCTCGATCTGCATCTGGGCCTGCCGCTTGGCTTCTCCCAAGAGACCGCCTCGTTCCTGCCGTTCGCCTTCAAGCTGTTCGATCAACCAGTCCGCTCTGTCATCGGGAAGCGATACCGAGGTCAAAACAGCGGCGATCTGCTCGGTCGCGTTTTCTTCCCGCAGATATGGCTGCGAGCAATCCTTTTTCACCCGCTTGGTGCAGCGCAAGTAGTTGTGGCCCTTTTGGGTTTCCATGGTGATGCCGCAGCCGCATTCGGCGCAGTGGAACAGACCGCGGTAGACGTATGACTTGAGCCGCACGGAGTTGGGCTTGCTCCGCCGCTTCATCACCTCCTGAACTTTGTCAAAGAGCTCCTTGGTGATGAGCGGCTCATGGGCCCCTTCGTGCATTTCATCGTTGAGGACGAAGACGCCGTAATAGAAGGGGTTGCGCAGGAGGTACTGGAATCGGAAGGCCACCCCTCCATCTCCATGGCAATATGGCGAAGAGTTTATTGTTGCGCGATATCGCCCCGGCACGCTGAAGGTGGATACTTTACTTGCTACGGCAACTCCAGCCGGACCGATCGATCTCTCTTGGACAAATGAAGGCGACGCCCAGGATGGATTTGAGATTCTTCGCTCTACATCGCTCGGTGGCTTGAATCCCAGCACTTCGGTGATCGCATCAGTTGGATCCGGTCAAACAACATACACCGATGACACTGTCCAGCCCAATACGACGTACTACTACGAGATCCTCGCGTTCGACACGACGGCTGATAGCCAGAATGGCCAAGGCTATTGGGTGCCAAATCCCGGTAATTCTGACGGCTATAGCAACATAGCAAATGCCACCACCGCGCCGATTGATACGGGTTATGTGCTGCAAGAGACAGTGCAGGTGCCGGTGATTACCCAATCCGGCGTCTGGTCCAACACGATTTTACAGGCTGGCGTGACTTACGAAATAATCGCCTCGGGTTACATGGACCTCGGCGGCGCTGGTGCTCTTTACAGAGCGGACGCGGAATACGGCTATTTGTTCCCAATGTTCCCAAATTCAATCCCCCCGTTGACAAACGCCCGGACAACCAACGTTGCCTATGGAATCGGAATCGACAGTCCGGCTGATACGTCATCACGCTTCCCATACTGGGGGCCGCCGTCGACAACGGCCGACCATGAATATGCGATCATGTACACGCCGACGGTCACGGGGCCGATCGAACTGAATTTCCATGATGATTACTATCCCGATAACCTGCAGCTTGAATATCCAATGCAGGTCGGGATTTACCGCGCCTTGCCGAGCGCTCCGGGCAATTTGACCGCGACTCCGGATCATGGTAACGAGGAGATCGATCTCACCTGGACCAACCTGGACTCTGCCGCGACGAGCGTCGTGGTTGAGCGGGCGCAGGACGGCGGGACCTATTCGGTCATCGCAACACTGCCGGCCGGTTCCACGAGCTACAGCGATGGGTTGGTGACGTACAACCAGGGATATTCATATCAGGTCTATGCACAGAATAGCTTTGGCCAGTCTGGGCCGTCGGATACCGTCTACGCTGTGATCGTGAATCTGCCGCCGCAGATCGCGACGATTCCGCCGCAGACAGCGAACATTGGCAGCGAATTCCTTTACGACGTTAGTGCGACCGATCCGCAAGACGGTCAGGCCGGCTTGGCCTATTCCATCAGTGGTGATGTCCCAACCGGCATGATCATCGATCCGGCGACCGGCCAAATAAGCGGATGGAGGCCCATCTCTGACCAACTAGACTATTCGTTGAACCCGATCATTACGGTCACCGATGGCGAGGGCAGCTCCACCAGCCTGGCGATGAACGTGACGGTTGCGCCTCCCCTGAACGCGATTCCGACCGTCACCGCGCGTGCCAGCGGCACTCCATCCTCCACAACCATTGCCCTCTCGGTGACGGGCACCGATTCCAGCGGCGGTTCCGATATCGGCTACACCTGGGAAACCGTTTCGCAGTCCAGCCAGGGTGGGGCGCCTATATTTTCCGTGAACGGTACGAACGCCGCGTCGCAAACCGTGGCGACGGTCTACGGGGCTGGCTCGTATATGTTCAATGTCATCCTGAGCAACGGGCCTGACTTTTACGGGGTCAACTGGATCGGCGACAGCCAAACGCCCGCGGTGACCATTGAACAAACCCTTGGAAGTGTCGAGATCACTCCTGTCGAGATAGACGCGATTGCCGGCTCAACATCTCCGGTGCAGTTCACGGCCCAGGCGCTCGATCAGTTTGGCCAGCCGATGTATTCACAGCCGGCGTTTACCTGGTCCGTCCTTGGCGGGACCGGATCAGCCGGTGGAAGCATCAATCCGTCAACAGGCGCGTACACTCCACCCCGCTCGGTCCCGTCGGGCACCCCCAGCGATATCATCCAGGCATCGGCGACGGTGGGTGGTGTTACTCAGACGGCTAACGCAAATGTCTCCGTCCCCAGCGCGGCGCTTTCGCCCATTGTCATTAATTCAACCAGCGCCGTCGCCACCAATTCCTGCACGCTGCGACTGACGGCCAGCGCCCACGATCCGAACTACCAAAACGACAGCCAGTTGATCTACATCTGGACGGTTGCCGGGGCGTGGCCCACGCTCAGTTTAAGCAATGGAACGACCGCGGGCAGCACCGTATACGCGACCTGGGCCAACCCGCCGGGCACGTTCGATTGCACGTTCACTCTGACCGTGGAAGACCCGCTTGGGTTGATTCAAAGCGCCTCGCTTCCGGTGAATATTTCGGCCGCCAATCTTCCCCCCGCCCCGCAAAACCTCGCCGCCACGCCGCAGGGAAATGGCAGCATCAACCTGACGTGGTCAACAAATCTAACTGGCGGCACGCAGTTGTATGCGATCTTCCGCAATACGTCGGCGACGTTGCCGAATACCCCGTTGACCACGCTCGCGGCAAGCCAGAATTCATCCCGGAGTGTTACCGATTCTTCTGGCCTTCTCAGCGGCGTGACGTATTATTACTGGGTGGAAGCGATCAACTCATCAGGGTATTCTCCCGCGTCCACCATGGTATCGAAGCAACTGAGCGCCGGCACGCCGACTTTGACCGTGCCTTCCGCCATGACTGTTACCGGCACAACCGCTGGGCTTTCCGTGACCGGCTCTGATCCCACGGGCAACAATGAGCCGATCTCCTACAACTGGTCGATCATCAGCGCCCCGCAGGGAGCAAATGTGCAGTTGAACGGAGCTGCGCCGTCGGCCACGAATACGGTCACGACGATCACGAATCTGATGAACGCGACGTTCTCTCAGGCCGGTTCGTACACCTTCCAAGTCATCGCCATCGACGCGTCGGGGTTCAGCGATCCCAAAGACGTTAGCGTCACGGTGCAGCAAGTGGCCACTTCAATCTCTGTCAGCGCAGACAGTTCAATCGTTCAAAATAATCAAACGGCGACGCTGGCTGCAACCGGGTTGGATCAGTTCAATAATTCGATGTCGCTTGGGACAAGCGGCGCCTGGTCTGTGCAAACGGGAGGCGTAGGCGGAGCAATTTCCGGTTCCGATCCCACAAACGGCGCCTACGTCGCTCCGGCCACGGGCACTGGGCAGGATGTGGCGAAGTTCTCCGAAAATGGCGTTTCCGGCGCCATCTCTCTCACCATTATAGTTCCTTTGTCCGTTAGCGCCGTCGACGATTCAACTGTGATGGCGACGTTGAATTGGACCTCAATGGGCTCGGCAGCTATGTATTATGACATCTTCCGCGATATGACGCCGGGTTTTACGCCAACGTTGGACAACATGATTACGGAGGATTGGACGGATTCAACGTTTGTTGATGATGAGCTCTCCGCCGCCACCACATATTACTATCAGGTTTATGGTGTGAGCTCGAATGGAGACGTGACGCTGGTTGGAACAGCTTCTGTGGCAACGCCGGCGAGCGACGGACCACTTTGCCCCATAGGAGGTGGAACATTTAGTCTTGCTGGCGCGCAGACTTCTGCCGCAACCTCGGCGGCAAATGTTCCGCCGAGTTCTATATCGGACGAATCTCCGAACGATGCGCTCCCTCTGGATAGTTCGCCAACTGCGCCTATCTCCAACGTATATGCCGCCGGGGTAAATGACCGCGAATTGCTCGTCTCGTGGAAGAGCAACGTTGCCAACACCGCAGGTTACCTTGTGCAAATCAAGGTGGGCAATGGCGATTGGTTAGACGTTGGGGAGGCTTCGGCTGGCGAATCAAATTATATCATCCGCGGCAACGGCAATACTTCCGGCGTAACTGTACTGCAGCAGGGCGTGACGTATTATGTTCGGGTTGCGGCTGCGGACAATAAGTCCTCCGAAGACTCCCTGCTATGGTCAGACGGGTCAGCCAGCGCGCAGGTAGTCGCGCCAAATGTTAGCGTGGACCTCGGGCGTGACTTCGTCATAGTAGTCGGAGGGAAAAATCAGCCAATGGAGCGTCTCCTGCAAGGAGTGACTGTTAGCCCGCAAGGGACGCTGCAAGGAACCGGCTACAGCGTTGGGGCAGTCTGGGTCTGGTTGGTGAACCACGGCTACAACGCGTTCCTTTCCGCTGATCCGGCTGATGGCGGGGAATACGGCGATGCCAAAGAGCCCGGCACGGTCTACCCTTCCCTCAACCCGGATGGTACCGGCCGGATCTTTGACGAGCTGTTGGCAGATAATGGTATTGGCGGCGCGCGCGATATCGGGCTAATTGGCTACAGCCATGGCGGTGGGATGATTTACAATATCTCCCAAGAGTTGTGGGATGATCGCTCAATCTTCAACCCAAATCCTCTGAGGGTCGTGTTTGCCGCAACCATCGATGCAATCGACTACGGGACGTGTACCAGTGGCGACATCGGTTACAACGAATGGGCGTCGCTCAAGAAATCACCGGCAACAATTTGGAATGCCGTCGGAGTAAACTATTACGAGTCGCAAGGCTATGAGGGGGCAATGGCGTCGTGGTGGAAAAGAGCATTCGGCGCTTGGGCGTGGACGGTCTATGGAGTAGAAATTCCCGGTGTAGTGAATCACAACATGGATGGACTCGATCATAGTACAATCGGCACGGATCCGTGGGTACTTGGCGATGTGGAAACGCAGACAATCAAGGCCTTTTCTCAAATCGGGTATTAAACGCACGTGAGTGTTGCAAGCAAAGATCCTCGCCGAGATCAGACTGAATTGGGTAGTCGCCCAGTTCAACTGGATTATCTCACCCGCCCCAAGAAAAAGCCCCACAAAGTGCCTCGATCAGGAATCGCCTCGTTCATTGCTATGCTAGCATACCTGCCCTGGGCCACCATGATTTTCTTGCTGACGTGGGCTCCACCGTTCTCTCCTCCGGAAGGGTCGTCTTCTACGCCAGGGAATTTGATCGTGTGGGCAGCAACCTGGGCCTTCCCCATGGTCATCGCGTTCGGATTTGGTGTATACTCAGTCAAGGTCGCCGGAATCGCACTTAGAAATATTTTGGGCGTCATCGGACTCATCGTGTCAGCCTTTTTCGTGCTTGGGACTCTTATTGGTCTTTTCCTTACAATCGTTCACCATTAACCCAAAACGAAAGCCCGGAGCACGACCCGAAGTAAAGGAGGCGAGATGAAATAGACGCCCCTGGTCACGATCACCGCAAGCCAGAATTCCTCCCAGAGCTACACTGATTCTTCTAGCCTTTCGAGCGGCGTGACGTACTATTACTGGGTGGAGGCGATCAACGCGGCCGGTTACTCCCCCGCGTCCAGCATGGTATCGAGGAAGCTCAGCGCCGGCACGCCCACTTTGACCGTGCCTACCTCGCCTGTGACGGTTAGCGGGACATCCGCTGGGCTTTCCGTGACCGGGTCCGATCCCACGGGCGCCCATGAGCCGATCTCATACAACTGGACAATCGTCAGCGCCCCGCAGGGAGCATCCGTGCAGTTGAACGGAGCGGCGCCCTCGGCCACGAATATCGTCACGACCATCACGAATCTGATGAATGCGACGTTCTCACAGGCGGGTTCGTATGTCTTCCAAGTTACCGCTATAGATGCGTCGGGAATGAGCAATGCTGAAGACATCACCGTGACGGTGAATCAAGTGCTCACTTCAATCGCCGTTGATCCTCCAGCTCCAACAGTCATAGACGGCCAGACGCAAATCTTCACTGCGGCCGCTTATGATCAGTTCAACAACCCGATGCCGCTCGGCGGAGGGGCCACTTGGTCGGTGCAAACCGGCGGCGTTGGGGGAACGATTACTGCGACCGGTGCCGGTCAGGCCACCTACACCGCACCGACAAGCGCTGTCGGATCGGATGCCGTTGTGGTTTCTGTCGGCAGTATTAACGGCGTCGGAACGGCCACTGTGGTATCCGTAAATGATGTCACGCCTAGTGTGTTTTCAACCAATTTGGTTGGGCTCACCTGGACGGGCCGCAGCGATGCGCAGTATTACCAAGTTTACTCCGAAACCAGCGGCGCTGATTTTACGCCGAGCTACGACAATCTCATCGGCGATGGTCTGACGACTCCCTGGTTCGAGGATGATTCGGTAACGGCTGGCAACACATACTATTACCAGGTGTATTCCATTGACGACTCCGGCAATTCGACTGAGGTCGGGACGTGCAGCATCGCAACGCCCGCAGCCAGTTCACCATCAGTGCAGACACTTCCAAGTCTTGGGGGCGGTGAGACGCCTGCGGCACAAGCGCCCATGCCACCACCTGCCACCCCGAACACCGTTCAGGCTATAGGCGTGAACGACCTCGAACTGTTTGTGTCCTGGACACAACCCTCCCAGACAAATGTCTGCGGCTACACAATAGATATTTCGACGGACAAGGTGAATTGGAGTCTCGCTGCGGTCGCCGAACCTGCGTCGGATTCATCGCAGAATCCGTTGGCTGGCCAGGTTGCCATGAACTGGATCGTTCGGACAACCAATGCCTACTATAATGGATTTTACAATCAGAGCCAGTTTCTAACGCCCGGGGTGACGTACTATGTGCGCGTACAAGCGTTTGGCAATGGAGGAGCAACAAGCGCGTTTTCAGTGCCCTCCAATGGCGCCAGTCCGAAATCACCCACTTCTGACAACGTCATCGTTATCGTCGGCGGCAATCATGAAGCCCTTCCCCAGTTGTTGCAGGGTCTTGAAGTGCAGAAGGGACAACTTATCAGTACCACGAACCCCGGGGGCAACAGCGTTGGCAACATCTGGTACCAATTAATAGAGGGAGGCTTCAACGCCTTCATTTCCGACGATCCTTATGATGGAGGGGATGGCAACTTGGGTCGGAGCGATAGTCACGGATTCTCGGAAACTCCGGACCCTTACGGTGCGTATCCTGTTCTCAATTATGATGGAAGTGGATCGCTCCTTATGGAGATCGGACAAGAGGAATCCTATCGCTTCCAGAATCAATATATTGGCCTTACCCCCTTGCATCTGGGCACAGTCGAGTATGGGCTGGTCGGCTACAGCCACGGTGGTGGGATGATCGACACTATTTCCACCGACCTGCGCGTTTCTTTGGGATTGAGTGCAGGTGCGGCTGCCGTGCCAATTGCTGTCACAATCGACGCGATAGAAGATTCGAGTGCCACAGATTTTAAACCCCTTTCGGAAAACCCAGCGTCTCAATGGGGCGGAACTGATGTGAACTATTGGGAACCCAATGGATATGCTGCTGCCGGGTCCAACTGGGGCATGAATTATGCTGAAGATACGCTACTCAGAAATTTGCATGGGATGAATTTAAACGGCGCTATCAATGATCCTCCTCTTCCCTGGGGCATTGGTTACGCGGGGTTCGACCACAGTACCATTGGAATCTCCACCCTGATCCTCGATGACGCCGTTGCTCGGATATCCGGTACATTCTATGCTCTGTCAGGCCTCATCCAGATCACAGGTGGGTGAGAGCGATCCATAGAGGACAAATGGCCAAATCGCCACTGCCGCTAGATTATGGCATCCGAGAGCGCTGGTTCCCCAAGGTGGGTAAGCTATTCGGCATGATTTCCCTCTGCTCCCTCATCCTCTCCATCACAATGGTCGTGCTGCTGGTGCTTGAGTATGTTAACATTTTTGACTATCCGCTCATCCTCCTGCCAATAGGGTGTTCCGGCGCTGGTGCAGTTTTCGGATTCATGGGGTGCATCGGTCGACGCAGGCGTATGTTGGCATTGGTGTGTTTAGTCCTCAACGCGACAGTTTGTGTCCTCGCCGTTGGGCTTCTTTGGCTGGTGATAGCGATTCTCAACGATCCTAATGTGCACTAACCTCGGCGGGACCGGATCAGCCGGAGGAAGCATCGATCCCTCAACCGGCGCGTACACTCCGCCAGCGTCGGTCCCGTCGGGCACGACGCCGAGCGATATCATCCACGCATCGGCAACGGTGGGTGGCTACGGCAAGGTTGACGGCATGAAAGCCATATATGGCTACTATTGATGTCCGTTGTCTGCATTGATATCCCCACGTGGGGACCCCCCACCAGCTTCATCACTACCCGGACGTTCTAGTTTCAATCCACGCCCCCGCGTGAGGGGCGACTTCCTTGGCAGTCATGGCCCGGCGACCATAACCGGTTTCAATCCACGCCCCCGCGTGAGGGGCGACGCTTCGCCACCGCTCCGGCGGATGGCCTGGGGTGGTTTCAATCCACGCCCCCGCGTGAGGGGCGACGCGTATTCGATGGGGATTCCCGCGCCCCCAACTTGTTTCAATCCACGCCCCCGCGTGAGGGGCGACATGATCGGTGCGAAAGACGACGCCGACGCTCTGCGGGTTTCAATCCACGCCCCCGCGTGAGGGGCGACCGGTTGCCGAACCTGTCAAGAATTGTCCTCATGATGTTTCAATCCACGCCCCCGCGTGAGGGGCGACCCCTTCGTTTGCCTTGGCAATCCTTTCCTGGGACTTGTTTCAATCCACGCCCCCGCGTGAGGGGCGACGGCGCGGCCGTGGCATTCCAGCCATTGTTCGCTAGTTTCAATCCACGCCCCCGCGTGAGGGGCGACCCAAGGCCCGCAATAAGCGTTGCTCGTAAGATTACTTGTTTCAATCCACGCCCCCGCGTGAGGGGCGACTTCGAGGGGAAGTGGTGGATGGTCGGGTGCAAAATGTTTCAATCCACGCCCCCGCGTGAGGGGCGACCTCGGTCGGCATATCAGCATCGGGCATCCCATCAGTTTCAATCCACGCCCCCGCGTGAGGGGCGACACCCCGCTTCGGCTGTAACCGGCGGCACGTTTTCCGGTTTCAATCCACGCCCCCGCGTGAGGGGCGACTTGTTCGTAATCGACGGAACAATCCCGGCGTTGTAGTTTCAATCCACGCCCCCGCGTGAGGGGCGACGCGATCCCGCCCAGGCGACGCCGAGTGCGCAGGAATCGTTTCAATCCACGCCCCCGCGTGAGGGGCGACCCGGAGCCGACCCGCCGCCTCGATCCCAAGAGCGCGTTTCAATCCACGCCCCCGCGTGAGGGGCGACGAGAGTGGCGGCCACGTGGTCATGATTTTCAAATGGTTTCAATCCACGCCCCCGCGTGAGGGGCGACATGGCATGGAGCTTATCGGCTGTTCCGGATTCGGTTTCAATCCACGCCCCCGCGTGAGGGGCGACTCGATGGGAAGTGGTGGATGGTCGGCTGCAAAATGTTTCAATCCACGCCCCCGCGTGAGGGGCGACCTGCGGCTGAGCGCGTGCGCTCGGCTGCCGGCATGGTTTCAATCCACGCCCCCGCGTGAGGGGCGACGTTTCTGGCGGCAGATGGCCGCAGGCCGCCGCAGGGTTTCAATCCACGCCCCCGCGTGAGGGGCGACCCGCACGTCCACCATCGACACGCCGATCGGCAGTTTCAATCCACGCCCCCGCGTGAGGGGCGACCTTCTTTTTCCGATGCAACTCGCGCGCGTCTCTTTGTTTCAATCCACGCCCCCGCGTGAGGGGCGACGAGTTGAGCGCGCACGCGCGCAAGCCAAATCCGGTTTCAATCCACGCCCCCGCGTGAGGGGCGACGTGAGTTGAGCGCGCACGCGCGCAAGCCAAATCCGGTTTCAATCCACGCCCCCGCGTGAGGGGCGACGCCGGCAGATATTCCAATTCGCGGGCGAAGGCGAAGTTTCAATCCACGCCCCCGCGTGAGGGGCGACGTTGACGCGATCCGCTTTACGCCCCGATCCAGTCGTGTTTCAATCCACGCCCCCGCGTGAGGGGCGACGTTAATGCCGCCTCCGCTTACTGGCGTGCCTGAAGATTGTTTCAATCCACGCCCCCGCGTGAGGGGCGACGTATTCACCACGGGCTAACTCAGACCAAGCGTGCTGTTTCAATCCACGCCCCCGCGTGAGGGGCGACGCCATGACCGCGCCCAAGCCACGGACTAAAGGATACGTTTCAATCCACGCCCCCGCGTGAGGGGCGACCGGGGATTCAACCGCGCCGTTTTCCGCAACGGGATGTTTCAATCCACGCCCCCGCGTGAGGGGCGACCAGGGTGCGGCGTATCAGTACATCGGATTTGATGTTTCAATCCACGCCCCCGCGTGAGGGGCGACGCGATGGGTGATGATGGGCAACCACTATTTAATTGGGTTTCAATCCACGCCCCCGCGTGAGGGGCGACGCAGTGACGGCGACAACGACGCTGCTGCAAACCGGTTTCAATCCACGCCCCCGCGTGAGGGGCGACATTCTGTCACCCGCAGGCGACGGTTAAGGTCCTGTTTCAATCCACGCCCCCGCGTGAGGGGCGACCCGCTCTATTCCATTTGCGCCGCCGGGCGCGGCAAGTTTCAATCCACGCCCCCGCGTGAGGGGCGACCTGCCCAGCGGCCGCAGACCCCCTTGCCGCGGTGGTTTCAATCCACGCCCCCGCGTGAGGGGCGACCTTGTGCCCGCAGTTCATCCGCGGTAGCGGAAGGTTTCAATCCACGCCCCCGCGTGAGGGGCGACGCCATGACGGCCAAGGAAATGTCATTCGTTGACGGTGTTTCAATCCACGCCCCCGCGTGAGGGGCGACAATGCCGCCCCCGCTTACTGGCGTGCCTGAAGATTGTTTCAATCCACGCCCCCGCGTGAGGGGCGACCTGGGCGGAATACATCATCGCCTCGGCGGACGTGCAGTTTCAATCCACGCCCCCGCGTGAGGGGCGACTATTCAGATTTGGAGTACCCCATGCCGTCATAACGTTTCAATCCACGCCCCCGCGTGAGGGGCGACGCTTTCGAGCTGCTCGACAAGCACAAGGACATATGGGTTTCAATCCACGCCCCCGCGTGAGGGGCGACCGGGGATTCAACCGCGCCGTTTTCCGCAACG
>Ga0116134_1001334_pt1 | contig 12531 bp, 10 predicted proteins | sample June2015DPH_19_5_FD_89737 | JGI IMG/M metagenome (GOLD analysis project Ga0116134, IMG submission 89737) | Peatland microbial communities from SPRUCE experiment site at the Marcell Experimental Forest, Minnesota, USA - June2015DPH_19_40 | ecosystem: Environmental > Terrestrial > Soil > Wetlands...
CGGCGGGGGCCGGGTCACGCTGGCCGCGATCGGCGACACGTTCGTCGCGTTGCCGCTGTCCGGCGCCGCGGTGAGCAAGGCCGGTTTCGTCCCGGCCGACGGCCTTGCCGTCCCGGCCGGCTCTGCTGGTCCCGCTGGTTCGGGCGGGCCGGGGCATTCCATTCGCCCGCTCAGCCCGCCGCGCCCGACGCTGGTCGTGGCCGGCTGTGATCCGGCCATCCCGCTGCTGGAGGCCCCGCTCGGGCTGCTCGACCCGCCGGTGTCCTTCGCCTGGTGGCAGTGCGCCAGCGGTGAGGCGCTCGACCTGGCCGCCCGGGGCCTGGTGCACGCGGCGGGGGCCCACCTGCGCGGTCAGGAAGGCGACTACAACGTCGGATCAGCCCGGAGCACGCTGCGGCGGGGCGCCCAGATCATGGGGTTCTGCTCGTGGCGCGAGGGCCTCGTGCTGCGGCCCGGCCTGCCCGTGGCCAGCGTGGCCGACGTGGTCCGCGCCCGGCTGCGGCTGGTCAACCGGGAGTCCGGCTCGGAGGCGCGGCTGCTGCTCGACCGGGAACTGGCCGCGCTGGGAGCCGACCCCGGCGCGCTGCCCGGGTACCAGAGCCAGGCCACGGGCCACCTGCACGTCGCGTCGGCCATCGCCGCCGGGCTGGCCGACGTGGGCGTGGCCAGTGAGCCGGCCGCGCTCGCCTACGGCCTGGACTTCGTCCCGCTCGCCGCCGAACGGTTCGACCTGGTCATCCCGGCCGACCGGACGGGTTCGCGGGAAGCCCAGGCCCTGCTCAAGGTGCTGTCCTCGCGCTGGCTGCTCGATCAGCTGACCAGCCTGCCCGGCTACGACCCGGCCCGCTGCGGCGAGCTCATCGCCACCCTGCCGCCCGCTTTCGACTAATAGCTTGCAGTGAACATCGTTCAGGGCGCGGTGGTCCTCGCAGCACTTAACCCGAGTGCTAAATTAGGTTACTTCTAGGGGTTTGGCACCGATCGCGTCGCGCGAAAGCGTCCTCATCCCGTCATGGGATAGATGGGGACGAAGTTAGACTTGTGCCCCGGCACGGCGCAAGGGATTCTGGTCCGATGGCGAGTAGGGAAGGATTGGCAGCGCGCGCCATCTGGGCGGTCGCATTTCTTGGTCCCCCGGCGATCGTCGGCGCCGTCCTGCGGCATGCGATAGCCGCTCACCGGGTGACCGCCATCCTCGCTGCCCTCGTCTATGCGGCTGCCTTTGCCGGCCTGAAGTTCGCTGGTGGCGTCGCCGGAGACCTCGCTGCGCGCTGGCGCGCGAGGCTGGTGGACCGCATAGACACTCAACTTCAGCGCCAAGTTTCTCACTTTGACCATGAGTACCGCGAGTTTGTGCTTGCGAACATGCGGTTCATTGACCTCAAGGGCCTTGCTACGGTTGGCTACTTCACGCCTGAGCTCGATGACGTTTTCGTCGATGTCAGTCTCGCTTTCCGGGCGCCGCACAAAGTACCGGCGGGTTTGCTGACCGATCCGTCAGAGGAAATTGGGCCAGACGCGATCACCGAGCGCCACTCGCTCTCAGAGTTCCTTGACCGCCCGACGCCCGACGTGCTTGCCGTGGTCGGTGCGCCGGGCAGTGGGAAGACCACCCTGTTGCGGCACACCGCCCGGCAAGCCTGCCTGGGCGGACGCAAGCGCCGGCGTCATGTGCCGATGCTGCTATATCTGCGTGACCATGTAGCCAACATTGTCGCTGGTCCCAATGCGGGCATCGCGGACTTGCTGCGCGACACGCTGGGGCAGATGGCGGCCAACGAACCGAAGGGCTGGTTCGAGCAGCGTCTGAGTCAGGGCGACTGCCTCGTTCTGCTAGACGGGCTGGACGAAGTTGCCAACGCTGGTGACCGGGTGATGGTGGCATCTTGGGTGGAAAACCAGATCAGCCTGTACCCGAAGAACGACTTTGTCATCACTTCGCGTCCTTATGGCTACCGCAATTCCCGCATCGAGGGTGCCAGCGTGCTTCAGATCCGCGACTTTACCGGCGAACAGGTAACCCAATTTGTGCGCGGCTGGTACCTCGCGGTAGCTAGACATGAGCGCGTCGCGGCGCCGTTAGCGAAACGCGAGGAAAAAACGCGGATAGCTGCCGAAGACCTGCTCCAGCGGCTTGATGAACTGCCTGCATTGCATGACCTTACGGTCAATCCGCTTCTGCTCACAATGATAGTAAATGTGCACCGCGATGGCGGTAGCAAACTGCCGGAGAATCGTGCCGAGCTTTACGGTGAGATTTGTCAGGTCGTGCTCTGGCGACGGCTAGAGGCAAAAAGGCTCGCGGTAAGCCTCGGCGGCGCCGAGAAAGAAGCTGTGCTGCGCGGTCTCGCGTATGCCATGATGCGGCGGCAGCTTCGGGAACTGCTACGCGACGACATCCTTGCCGAGATACGGCCTGCACTCGAACGTGCCTCCGCCAGCGTTCCCCCAGAGGATTTTCTCGCGGATGTCGGATCCAATGGCCTGCTGGTCGAGCGTGAGAGCGGCCAGTATTGTTTCGCGCACCACACCTTCCAGGAGTACCTTGCTGCGGCGCATATCCGCGATGCCAAGTTGGCTCAAGTCCTGGCAGAAAAAGTGGATGACCCATGGTGGCGTGAGACAACCCTGCTCTACGCGGCACGAGGCGAAGCCGGCGTGATCGTGGAGGCGTGCCTTAAATCATCGAGCGTCAGTGCCATTACCCTCGCCATGGATTGCGCTGCCAATGATCGGCACCTCGCAGCGGACCTGCGGCGCCGGCTCGACCAGCTTATTGAGCACCCGTCGGGCCCCGGTACGGACGCTGAACGCCGTCGCCGCATCGCGGGTGTCCTGCTGGCCCAACTCGTGCACCAGCAGGTTCGCACCCGTGACGGTGGCCGGATCTGCTCCTCTCCAGTCACGGTTGCCCTATACCGGAAATTTCTGGAGGACGGCCCGCACCCAAAACCAGATGGCCCAATCGATAATAGGGCGGCCCACGATGTGGTCATCGGAGTGCGTGCTCCTGAGGCCGTGTCCTTTGTCAAATGGGTGAATAGTATAAGCGGCAGTGGCGCTATCTACCGGCTACCTCAGGGACGGTCCCCAGCTGAAATTGCGGGTCGGCTCGCCAGTTCGGGCCGGAACTCTTCGGCCCAGCGGAGTCTATGGATATTGTCCGAAGAAAATCGACCTGAACTCTGGGTCCCGCGAGGCGCTCGTCATCCGTACCGGGTTGACAGAAAGGAAATGCACGCTTATATCACAAGAGATTTTTCCGAATCGATTCCAGCTCTGACCCGGCTTCTTCTGCTGCAGTCGGTGCCCGCCGTCCGCAGGCTCGTCAAGGAAACTGACAAGGTTCGCCGCCTGTTCGCCAGCCAGACTACTAATACGCTTCCTGATCGCGATAGTGCACTTTTTTCGCTGCGTCGCGATCTGGGCCTCATATATGCACTCGCTGACCAGGATGGCGATTTCGGCATGTATTTCCCGGCTGCGCAGGCGCTGGACGATGCATTGCCTCCGGCTCTGGCTGACGAACAAGACCTGGTTTATCTTACCGAAGTTGATCCGGCGCGCGCCCGTGCCGGATACCTTCAGCGTGCTCACGTTCGATCGGTACGGCTTGCCGACGAACTGGATGTGGCTCTCAAGAAGGACTTCGAGCGAAACGGCGCGTCGATGTACGCTCTGGGTCTCGATACCGCCGATTACATGGGCAAGGCCTTGTCTCATGCGCTCAAGGTATCTACCTCGGGTGTTCCGGCTACCTCGCCCAATAAAATTGCTTCGGTCTCACGCTTTGCGGACGCTTTCGCCCAGCATACGGTGGTGGGCGGCGATGGCTGGACGGTTCCGCCGCACCTCCTTCCCGGCCTGCTGAAGTCCGCTCTGCAGAGTGTCGCCAACCTGACGTTGTCCGTCAGGGATCCGCCGGAAAAGGTGATGCCAAGCCACGCCTGGATAACCGAGGTCACACGTCGGCTATGCGAAATTGCCGAGCCGGTATTCAGTGGGGACCTGAACATTACCTCTGGCGTTGCGACGTCAGTCCGGCTTGCCGCTCTCTGCCTGGCAGTTGAAGCGGACAGCCTCATCCGGGTCATTCAGCCGGAGGCCCCTCGCGGCTCCAGCGATCTAGGTGCGATATTCCGGCGGATTGCGGCGGGAGTCTCCGTGCTCCAGCGGCGCTCCGCCGACAGTCAGTTGATCACGGAGACGATAATGCTCGCGATCGACTGAATTTTCCGGACGGGACATCGGCCTCATGTGTCCTCCCGTAGCGCCGGGCGAACTGGCCCAGGATGGCGGACGGGTGGGTGACGTCGGTGCGCCGGGCGCGCGCCTTGAGGTCGTCGGCCTCGTGCGGCTCGAAGTACCCGGCGTGCTTGTAGACGTCGATCCGGGTGCAGAGTCCGTCCACGTCCAGTTCCGGGTGGAACTGCGTCGCGTAGACGTTCGCGCCGACCCGGAACGCCTGCACCGGGCAGGTCGCGGAGCTGGCCAGCAGCGTGGCGTGCGCCGGCAGCTCGCTGATCGCCTCCTTGTGCCCGGTGAAGGCGCCGAACGAAGCCGGCAGCTCCCGCAGCAGCGGATCCCGGCGGCCGTCCGGGGTGAGCGTGACCTCGACGTGCCCGACCGGCTCGGCGTACTGCCCGTCGACCCGGGCGCCCTGGTGGCTGCCCAGCGTGCCGATGCCGTAGCACGCCCCGAGGAACGGGAAGTCCGCGGCGATCACGCGGTCGAGCAGCCCGCTCAGGTCGGCCTCGACGCGCCGCTGTACGGCTGACTTCCGGTCGGCCGGCTCGGTGTAGTTGAACGGGCCGCCGCCGAGCAGGATTCCCGACCAGTCCTGCAGGTCGACCGTTCCCAGCGACCGCCGGTCCAGCCGCACCCGGCGCAGCTCGTCGTCCGTGTGGCCCAGAAAGCGCAGGAACGCCTCGTACTCGTTGTCCGCGGCGGGGTCGTCAGCGCGGATGCTGAGCAGCAGGAACGGTTTCACCGTCTCAGCCTAGTGAGGCGTCGTGGCCCCCGCAGCCAGCCGGGCACCCCGCTGCCCGCCCGGGCCGCCGGATACGTGCCGGTGGATAAGGGCGCGGGCGGTGTGACATCGTGGCTGGCATGCTGTTCCCCACATCCCTGGTTGGCAGTTACCCCCAGCCCGACTGGCTGATCGACCGCGACCGCCTGGGCCACCGGCTGCCGCCCCGGGTGCGGGCCCGGGAGCTATGGCGGGTGGATCCTGCCTACCTGGAGCAGGCCCAGCGGGACGCCACCCTGCTGGCCATCCGGGCCCAGGAAGAGGCGGGACTGGACATCCTGACCGACGGTGAGATGTGCCGGGAGAGCTACTCCAACCGGTTCGCCACTGCGCTCGACGGCGTGGACATCGACAACCCGGGCACGCTGCTGGGCCGCAGCGGACAGCCGAATCCGGTCCCCCGGATCACCGGCCCGATCCGGCGGCGGCATCCCGTGGAGACGGCGGACATGGCGTTCCTGCGGGCCAGCACCCGGCGGACCGTCAAGATGACCGTGCCCGGGCCTTTCACCATGGCCCAGCAGGCGCAGAACGACTACTACGCCAGCCCCGAAGACCTGGCGTTCGGCTATGCCGAGGCCGTGAACGCCGAAATCGCGGACCTGTTCGCGGCGGGTGCTGACATCGTCCAGCTGGATGAGCCCTACCTGCAGGCGCAGCCGGAGGAAGCGCGCCGGTACGGCGTCAAGGTGATCAACCGGGCCCTCGACGGGATCACCGGCACGACCGCGGTCCATCTGTGCTTCGGGTACGCCGCGATGGTCCGCGACCGTCCGCCCGGCTATTCGTTCCTGCCCGAGCTGGCGGCGTGCGACTGCGACCAGATCTCGGTCGAGACCGCCCAGCCCCGCCTGGACTGTCAGGTCCTGTCGCACCTGGACGGCAAGACGATCATCCTCGGCGTGCTGAACCTCGGCGACGAGACGGTCGAGACCCCCGATGAGGTCATCGGCCGGGTCCACCGGGCCCTGGAGTACGTGCCCGCCGAGCGCCTCGTGCTGGCCCCGGACTGCGGGATGAAGTACCTGCCCCGGGAGGCGGCGTTCGGCAAGCTGTCCGCCATGACCGCCGCCGCGGGCCGCCTGCGCGCCGAGGCCCGATAACCGGCTAAGCCGTTACAAATCTCTACCCGCGCACGGCTCAAAACCCTCACCAGCAGCACCCCCCGCACCGACGACACCGGCCTGCTCGACGAATTACCCGAACTCCCCGGCCGCCTGGACCAGCTACCCAAACGGATCCAGGCCCCGTTTTTCGCCGCCTTCGACAGCCAGGTCCTGTGGAACGCCCCGATGAACCAGGCCACCTTCTACGCCACCATCACCGGCCTGCTCACCCGCGCCAGCGACAACGACCCAGGCAACACCGCCGCCCCCAGCACCAGCACCCCCGCCATAACCGGCCCCGGCCGAACCCAGACCACCGCAACCAGCCCCAACCCCCGTGGCGGGATTGATGCGTCTCCCTATGTGCGGGAAACCGACGCCGCTCTTGGCGGCCGCGCCGATCCGCCGCACCTCCCGCGGGGGCGTCATAAAGGCCTAATCCGTAACAAATCTCTGTGCGAAAACTCTTGAACCTGTTTACTAAACCGGGTAAGTAGTGGGTAACACGTGAGGCGCACAAGGGAGTGGCCATGAAAACGTCGTTGCGCGCACTGCCCCGCACCCTGGGCCTGGCGTCTGCCCTGGCCGCCCTGCTGGCCGCCGGACTGGCCGCCGCCCTTCCCGCCAGCGCGGCCCCCGCCCGCCCCGCGCCGGAGGGCCTTTCCCCGCTGGCCCTGGGGGTCAACGTCGCGCCCTGGGACTCCGTCTACACGCCGGCCGGCGGCGCCGCCACGATCCAGCCCCTGCTGCAGCAGGCCGGCATCGGCCTGCTCCGGTACGGCGGCGGCTCCTGGGCCGACTACTACGACTGGCAGACCAACTCAGACATCCAGAACTGCCTGCCCAGCGACCCGACCGCGTCGTTCGTGGTGACCAGCACCGGCTGTGCGGCCTCCGACGCGCTCAGTTTCGGCCAGTTCTCCGCCGAGACCAGGGCGATCGGCGCGCAGAGCTTCGTGACCGTGAACTACGGCTCCGGTACCCCCGCCGAGGCGGCCGCCTGGGTGAGCGACGCGAAGACGGTCCCCGGCCACAGCGTGGCGCTGTGGGAGGTCGGCAACGAGAACTACGGCTGCTGGGAGGTGAACAACCCGCTGGCCGGGCCGCCCGAGAACTACCCGGGCTACACGCCCAACACCTATAGCACGGTCAACGGTGTGTACGAGAACCCCACGTGCCCCCAGACGACGCAGGGCGACGCGGCCGGAACGCAGACGCTGGCCACGTCCTACGCGGTCAACGCCCAGCCGTTCCTGCGGGCCATGAAGGACGCCGCGCCGTCCGCCCAGATCGGCGTGCCGTGGGCGTTCGGCAGCGCCGTCACCGGTGCGGCGGTGCCCGACAACGCCGAGTGGAACGACACGGTGCTCGGCCGCGACGGCCGCGACATCAGCTTCGTCGACGCGCACTACTACCCGTTCTACTTCAGCGGGTCCACCGGCGGCAGCAACCCGACCGACCAGCAGGTCCTCCAGGCCCTGATGACGGTGCCCGCGCAGTACCAGCAGATCCGCCGCGCCCTCGACACCTACGCCCCGCAGGCCGCGGTGGTCGTGGGGGAGACCGGCGTGTCCAATGGCGAGACGACCACCGTCTGCACGCCGGCCGGAGCGCTCTTCGCGGCCGGGGACGTGCTGTCCTGGCTCGCGGCGGGTGCGCGGACCGTCGACTGGTGGGACATGAACAACTACGGCAACACCGGGACCGCGTGCACGAGCCCGGACTACGGCATGTTCACGTCGGGCTCGCCGCCCGCGCCGGAGACGCCGTACTACGGCTACCTGCTGGCGTCCGTGCTGGTCCAGCCGCACGCGCTGCTGTCCAGCCTGCCGGCCCCGGCCGGCACCCTGGGCTATGAGTCCCTGCTGCCCGGGGGAAAGCGCGCGGTCGCCTTCCTCAACACGAGCACCGCCTCGGCGCAGACGGCGAGCCTCCCCGCTGGCCTTCGCGGCCCGCTGCACACCTGGACGTACAGCGCGGGTGACCAGAACGCCACCAGTTCCCGCATCGTCCAGGGCACAGCCGATGCCGCCTCGTTCAGCCACGGCATCAGCCTGCCGCCGGAGTCGATGGTGATCCTCGAAACGGGCCCTTAGGCCAACCCACCGCGCCCAAGGCGATGAACGACTGGGCGGTCGCCCCGGCCAGCAGGTCGCCGGCGGCCGCCCGCCGCGCCGGTGCCGTCAGGAGACGGCGTGCCGGCGCAGCCACGTGCCCGGCTGGCCGGATTCCGCCGTGATCGCGTTCCGTCCAGCCTTCGGCGCGGCGCTGGCGGATGTACCCGGCCACGGTGGCGTGCCCCAGGGCGGCCGCCACGCTGTCGGCCCGTTGGCGGGCCGCGTGCCGCTTGGCGGCATGGGCGACGATCGTGAGGCCGTGGCGGCGCAGGGCGGACTCGACCCGGTGCGGGGAGAAACCGGTCTCGGACGCGATCGCGTTGACGGTGAGGTGCTGGACGTGGTGCCGGTCCCGCAGGTAGCTGGGCACGTCGGCGGACCCCAGGCGGCGCACGGCGGCCAGCCACGGGCCGTCGGGCCGGCTGGCGCCGTGCTGCCGGGCGAGACCGGCCACCGCGGGGGCAAGCTGGCCGAGGTGCCGGGACATCCAGTCCTTGTGCAGCCCGGCGGCACGGCTGATCGCCGCCAGGCTCTCGCCCGCCTCCAAGCGGGCCAGGACGAACGCCTGGATGTCCGGGTAGCCGTGACGGCGGGCCACGTCGGCGGCGACCGTGGCGACGTGTGCGCTGGCGCGCTCCCGGTTCGCCCGGGCGGAACGGTCCCGGGAAGCGGCCGTCACGGAGGCCTGAGCCGCCTTGCGGCGGCGCTGTTCCGGGAAGGGACGGCCGCGCGCCGCGGCCGCGGCCGCCTGGGCTAGTTCGCCCCGGCGGGCCCGCTCCCGTCCGGCCGCACTGCCGGCACGGATCGCAGGGTCGAAGACCAGCCGGGCCGTCAGGGAGGTGGCCCGCAGCTTCCGGGTCTCCTGCCCTTCCAGGGGCTGGCTCCGTTCCAGCCCGAACGCCTCGCAGTACCGGTCCTTCGTCCATCCGTGCGAGGCCAGATGCGCCGCCACCGACCGGAAGGCCCGCCCGCACAGATGGCAGGTCACCCGCGTGCCTTCGGCCAGCACCTCGCCGACCGGTACGTAAAAGGGGGTGCCATCGTCCAGAACGCCCGCCACCGGCCGGACGCCCGCCACCGGCCGGGATCTGCCCGCCGGGGCCGGCGCGGCCGCTACCTCGGCAGTCATCCGGCCTCCCACGGGTTCCCGGCGGTGCTAGTAATAGGCGGCGCTAGTAACGCTAGTAACAATGAGACTAGTAGGAAGACGGCCGGCTCGTCACCACCGGCCGCAGAAGCCGCAGAACTTGTCGCTGCCCTGCTCGCCCTGTCCGCCCTGCTCGTCCTGCTCGCCGTGAGCGCCGTGCCGCAGTAGGCGGCGTGCCGTCGTAGCCTTGGGTGCATGCCGTCGCCGTCCGCCGAGCCCGCGCTCTCGCTCTCCGAATGGCTGGTGCTGTGCCTGGTCGCCGAGGCACCCCGGCATGGGTTCGCCATCGCCCGGCTACTCGGCCCGGACGGCAGCCTGGGTCAGGTCTGGCGGGTGCCCAAACCGGTGGTCTACCGCGCCTTGCAGCGTCTGGAACAGCTTGGCCTGGTGCGGACGACCGGCATGGAGGTCTCCAGCGAGGGACCGGTCCGGTCGCTGGTGGACGTGACCCCGGACGGCCGCGCGGCCGCCTCGGGCTGGCTGGCCAGACCGGCCGGCCACAATCGAGACGTGCGCTCCGAACTACTGGCCAAGCTGGCGCTGCTCGACCGCTCGGGTGCCGACCCTCGCCCGCTGCTGGACGCCCAGCGCGAGCAACTCCGGCCGGTAGCCGCCGCGCTCCAGGAACGCCTGGCCGCCGCGGCCGGATTCGATCGCACGATCGCCGCATGGCGCTGGGAGACGCTGTCGGCCACGCTCCGTTTCCTGGACGTCCTGAGCAGCCAGCCGGTCGCCTAGTCCCGCCCTGTCCGACGCGCCCGCCCGCTCTCTCCCGGCCCGGCCCTGCCGTTCGGCGGCTACAAGCAGTCCGGCTGGGGCCGCGAGATGGGCCACGAAGTCCTCGAGTCCTGCACCGAAGTAAAGGCCGTCACCACCCAGCTCTGAGCCAGCTCTGGGTATCCGCCCCGCCCTGCTGGGCCAGGCTCGTTGATCACCGGGTGGCAATGATTGCACTTGTCTCCCGGATGCGCAACAGACGGTTGCACATCGAGGCCCGGCCGCTTGGTGGATCAAGTGCAACCAATGGTTGCATCTCCGTCCCTGACGTGCTACCGTTGGTTGCAGTTCGAGAGCGGGAGTGAGTGATGACCGGCATGCGGCACCAAGTGGCGGCACCGGCGACCGCGACCGGCGATGGCCGCCGGCGCGCTCAGCGAGGGATCGGATACTGATGGCAGACCTGGTGATTGAGCGGGAGGTTCTGATCGAGGCGCCGGTGGAGGTGGTGTGGCGCACCATCACCGAGCCTGATCAGATGAGCCAGTGGTTCGCCGACCGGGTGGACCTGGTCGTCGAACCGGGCGCCCATGGCTTTATGGGGTTCGGGGACCAGGGCGGCCCCGTGGTCGTGGAGACCGTTGATCCGCCGGTTCGCTTCTCGTTCCGCTGGAACCATCCCCGCGGGGAAGAGCCGGTGGCCGGCAACTCGATGCTCGTCGAGTTCACGCTGACACCCGAGGGCGCCGGGCGGACCCGGCTCCGGGTGTCCGAGAGCGGCCACGAGCTGCGCGCCTGGCCCGACGCGGAAAAGCAGCGCTATGCCGGCGAGCACCAGGCCGGGTGGGCCGAGTACCTGGACCGCCTCGCCGGCGTGCTCGCAAAGCCGTCGAGATGACGGCCCAGGCCGATGACGAGCTGTGGTCGGCCATCGCTGACCCGTCTCGCCGCCGGGTCCTCGACCTTCTGGTCAGCAACGATGACGTCAGTGCCAGCTGGCTGGCCGGGCGGGTGCCGTTCTCCCGCCAGGCGGTCTCCAAGCATCTGGCCGTGCTCGAGCAGGCCGGGCTGGTCAGCCGGCGCAAGCAGGGCCGGGAGGTTCTCTACCAGGTCGAAGCCGGGCGCCTCGACCAGGCCACCCGGGCCATGGCTGACCTCGCCGCGCAATGGGACCGGCGGCTCGGCGCGATCAAACGGCTCGCCGAAGCAGCGCACGCACAGGCAACGAAAAGCGAAGGCTCTCACACTTCCGCCCAAGGAGACCGTCATGACGGATGAATCGGCAAACCCCGGCGGGCCGGCGGGCGGCGCCACCAGCGCACCGGGCCTGCCCGCGCCAGGGATGCCTGAGGTGGCCGACCGGGCCACCTTCCAGGCCGAACTGGGCAGGCTGCGGGCCCGGGAGAAGGCGCACACCCGGGAAGGCGACGCGATCGCCGCGGCCCGGCGGCGCCTGCCCATGACCGAGGTCGACGCCAGCCTCACGCTGACCGGCCCCCGCGGGCCGCTCACCCTGCTGGAGGCGTTCGAAGGGCGCCGGCAGCTCATCGCCTACTACTTCATGTGGTGGGACGGCCATCCCGCGGCCGCGCAGTGCGAAGGCTGCACCTGGGTGACCACCCAGGTCAAGGAGCTGTCCTACCTGCATTCCCGGGACATCAGCTACGCGGTCTTCTGCCAGGGCCCCTACGGCGAAAGCGCCCGCTACCGGGACTTCATGGGCTGGGACATGCCCTGGTACTCCGCCCAGGACTCCCTCGACGACCTCCTCACCGGGCGCCAGATCGGCCTGTTTCACCTGGTGTGCTACGTCCGGGACGGCGACCGCGTCTTCGAAACCTACTGGACGACCCGCCGCGGTGCCGAGGCCATGGACTACAGCTACGCGCTCATGGACCTCACCGTGTACGGACGCCAGGAGACCTGGGAGGACTCGCCTCCCGGCTGGCCGCAACAATGCTCCAACACGCGGACCGGCGGCGGCTCGCCCGCCTGGCCACCCGTGCCCGTGTGGCCGGGCGGCCGCCCCATCGCCCAGTGGCCGCGACTCGAAGCCGGACGCTCCGACGACCTCACCGCCGGGCGCTGAACGGAGAGCGAGTCGCCAGCTTCGCGCCTCGAGCGAACGCTGTCACCGGGCTACCGGGCATTTGAGACCTGACCATGTACGGCGGCCGGAGGAGGACTATCCGCCCGGCTGGTCCCGGCAACCCACATAGGCCACGGCCAGCAGGCAACGATCGAAACGGGCGCAGAGACTGAGGACGGCGCGATGGTGCGATCAGGCTGCGTCGCTTCTACGGTGTGGAGGACATCATGGCGAACTCGGCTCCGAGCGGGCCCAACGACTACAACACCAAGATCATCGAAGAGTTCCGGGCGAACGGGGGACGCGTCGGCGGGCCCTGGGCGGGC
>Ga0116134_1001336_pt1 | contig 12523 bp, 12 predicted proteins | sample June2015DPH_19_5_FD_89737 | JGI IMG/M metagenome (GOLD analysis project Ga0116134, IMG submission 89737) | Peatland microbial communities from SPRUCE experiment site at the Marcell Experimental Forest, Minnesota, USA - June2015DPH_19_40 | ecosystem: Environmental > Terrestrial > Soil > Wetlands...
ACGGAAATTTTGATGCAGCGCGCGGAGAAGCTGGGGCTGCTGGCGACGGACGAAGAAGTGGATCGCAAGCTGAACGAAATCAAGTCGCCCTACACCGCCGAAGAATTTAACAAGCGCCTGCAGGACAAGAAGATTTCGCTCGACGATTTCAAGCGCGACCTGCGGCGTTCGCTCACCCGCGACAAGGTGTTGAACAAGGAAATTACTTCGCGCATCAACATCACCGACCAGGATGTTTCCGGCTACTACAACGATCACAAAGCCGAGTTCAACCTGATCGAAGCACAATACCATTTGGCCAAAATCATGGTTTCTGGAATGGTGAGCGCCCAGGTGCACAACCTGCAGAACAGCAAGGCGCAGAACGATGCCGATGCCCGCAAGAAAATCCAGATGATCGCCAACCGTCTCGATAGTGGCGACGACTTCGCTACCATGGCCATGAATTATTCCGAAGACCCGGAAACCAGCAACAACGGCGGCGATTTGGGAATGGCTCCTGAATCCGCGCTGAAAAACGCCGATCCGGCGACCCGCGAAGCGGTGATGAAACTCAAACCCGGGCAATACACACCGGTGATTCCGATGATCAATCCGACGAATCATCAGCCCTACGCGTACATGATCGTGAAGCTGATTTCGAAGGAGCCGGCGGGCCAGAGGGACTTGAACGATCCGCGCGTGCAGCAGGCCATCCGTCAGCAATTGCGCGATCGCCGCGAGCAGTTGTTGAAAGCGGCGTACTACGAGAGCCTCCGCGACGACGCCAAAGTCACGAATTACTATGCGGAAGAAGTGCTGAAGGACTTGGGAGCAGCGAAGTAGGGCGACCCCCGGCTGCTAGAACAACTCCTCCTGTAGAGATGGGGCTTGCCCCGTTTTCTGCGCCGTCCCTAGCCTTCCAGCTTCTTCGTCAAGACCTCGTTCACCAGCTGCGGATTGGCTTGACCCTTCGAGGCCTTCATGACCTGGCCCACGAAGAACCCGATCATATTTTTTTTGCCCGCGCGATACTGCTCCGCCTGCTTGGGATTTGCCGCGATCAGCTCGTCGGCAAGTTTCTCGAGAGCCGATGTGTCGCGCGACTGCTCGGGACGCCCCTCGGCTTCGTAAACGGCAGGGAAGTCCTGCCCGCGCTCGAAGCAGAGGTCGTAAAGATCCTTCAGCATTTTGCCCGAGATGGCGCCCGACTCGACCAGATCGGCCGAGGCCGTAACTCCAGCCATCGAAATTGGCGACTGCTCAAGTTCGAGGCCCTGCGCTTTCAGGCGTCCGAGTAATTCGCTCTGCACCAGGTTAGCGACGCGCTTCGGATTTTTGGCGGTGCGGGCCGCGGACTCGAACTGATCGGCCAGCGCTCGCGTCAGCGTCAGCGTGTGGGCGTCGCCCGCGGTGATCCCGTACTCTTTCGTCATGCGCTGGCGGCGGGCTTGCGGAAGTTCGGGCAGGCTGGCGCGGATTGCGGCTTGCCATTTCTTATCCACCACCAGGGGAAGCAAATCGGGTTCGGGAAAATAGCGATAGTCGTGCGCCTGCTCTTTCGAACGCATGCCGTGAGTCTTGCCTTCGTTCGCGTTGTAGAGGCGTGTTTCCTGCGTGATGCTGCCACCGGCCTCAATGATGCCGATGTGGCGCTCGATCTCGTACTCCAGCGCCTGCTTGATGAATCGGAAGGAGTTGACGTTCTTGACCTCGGTTTTCGTGCCGAATTCTTTCTGTCCGCGAGGCCGCACGCTGATGTTGGCGTCGCAGCGCAGCGAACCTTCCTCCATGTTGCAGTCGCTGACGCCGGTGTAGAGAATGATTTCCTTGAGCCGCGTGAGGTATCCGTAAGCTTCCTCTGGCGATCGCATGTCGGGCTCGCTGACGATCTCGGCCAAAGGCACACCGGTGCGGTTCAGATCGATGGCAGTCTTGTGGGCGGCATCGGCGAAACCCTCGTGCAGGCTCTTGCCCGCGTCTTCTTCGAGGTGCAGACGAGTGATGCCGATTTTCTTTTTGCCGCCGTTTATCCTACTTGCGCTCAGGTCGATTTCGATGAATCCAAACTCCGCGAGCGGCTTGTCATACTGCGAGATCTGGTAGCCCTTCGGCAGGTCAGGATAAAAATAACTTTTCCGCGCAAAGATGGAAACCTCGTTGATGCGGCACTCCAAAGCCATCGCCGCCAGCGCCGCGAATTCCACGGCCTTCCGGTTCAGCACCGGCAAGGCTCCGGGAAGTCCCAGACACACCGGGCAAACATTTGTATTCGGCGGATCGCCAAAACGAGTCGAGCAGGAGCAAAAGATTTTCGACGCAGTCAGCAGTTGTACGTGGACTTCGAGTCCGATGACCGGCTCGTATTTCGCGAGGAGATCCTCGGAAACGGCTGGAGTGCTCGCCATATCGGAAGATTATAGCTGGGGTTGCTGATGGAGCGACGGGCGTCTCGCCCGTCCGCCGGGCGGAGCCGCCCGCCGCTACATCGTAGGATTTACTAGGGTCTCTTCACTTCTGGCGCGCTCAAGTACTTTTCCATCGGGATTTCGAAATACATCAGCTCATTGCCTTTCGCGTCTTGCACTCCCATCAGGTAGAAGTTAGCTCCGGCGAGCGGATTCGAGATGTCGGCGATATCGAAAAACAGAAAACCGCGCGCCGTGGAGTGCGGTTCGACGGCTTTGGCGCCGAACTGAGCCTGCTCGATTTCATCCCACGTCTTGCGGCTCACGCCGCCTTTGACCTCTTTCTTTGGCAGCGGAATCGGAATCGGCAACCGATTCGCCCCGTCATTCCGCGAAGGATGCGAGAGCCGGCGCACCACTTCGTCCGTGGTCGAAGGAAACAGCTTGCTGCGATCTTTGGTATTCAACTGGGCCTGCATGTTGACGAGAGAGACGGGTTGATCGCCGTCGTTCGTGATTACAAAAAAGACCGGCATGTAACCGTTGTTGCGGTAGTTGACGCTGAAGATCGAGGCTTTGTCTTCGACATCATACGGATCGACTGCGACCACAACTTTTTCCATGGGGTGGTCGTCGTGTGCCGGGTAGGTGCGGGCGGGCCGCTCCGCGGGCATCACAAACTCTTTGGCCGCAATCGCGCAAAGGCAGCCGAGCAACACAAAGGCACAGAGGGCCGCAAGACGCGGGGCTCGAAGCACCGGCACGCGAGGCGATTTTTGCAAACCCGCATTATGCATACGTGAATTATAGGAGATGGCTGCGAGCTACGGGCTGCGAGCCAGCGATTCGTGTTCGGTCTCAGCCCGAGGCCCGGAGCTCGAAGCGGATGTTCTTAATTACGATGCCGTCAGCGCAAACCGTACTGTCTACTCCTTGTCGAAGATTAGAGTTTGGCTCGCCATTTAGAATGGGACTTCCTTCATGTATGCGCTCTACAGTACGCTGCTCGCTTTTTTCCTGGTCTTGACGTTGCCCTACTGGCTGCTGCAGATGATGCGGCACGGCAAGTATCGGGCGGGCTTGCGCCAGAGGTTCGGCGCCGTTCCTCCCGCTCTCGCGGGTCGCGGCGAGAGACCTGCAATCTGGGTTCACGCGGTTTCGGTGGGCGAGGTTGTGGCTTCGAGCGCAGTCGTCACGGCGCTGCAACAGAAATTTCCGACCCATCGCGTGCTAATTTCGACGACCACCAGCACGGGGCAGAAGCTCGCTGCGCAGCGGTTCGGCGCGGAGAATGTTTTCTACTTCCCCCTGGACTTCGCCTTCGCCATCCGGCCTTACCTCGATGCTCTGCGGCCGGAACTCGTGGTCGTCGCCGAAACTGAATTCTGGCCAAATTTTCTCCGGCTAGCCAAACGCAGCGGGGCTCGCATCGCCGTGATCAACTGCCGCATTTCCGACCGCTCGTTTCCCGGCTACAAGCGGTTCCGCTTCTGGCTTCCGAGATTGCTGGAAAACACGCTAAAGAATGTCGATATTTTCCTGGCCCAGACAGAAGAAGATCGACAGCGGCTCATCGAAATAGGTGCGCCCGAATCAAAGGTCAAAGTCGCCGGCAACTTGAAATTCGATGTTGCGCCGCCGCCAGCGCCGAAGATCGTTGCGAGTCTTCGCGAGAGCTTCCGCGACTCCGGAGCGGAGCCGGTGCTGGTGTGTGGCAGCACGCTCGAGGACGAAGAAGGCTCTCTGCTTTCAGCGTTCCGCAGTATTATGGCCAATCATCCAAAGGCTGTGATGATGCTTGCACCCCGGCATCCAGAGCGTTTTCCGGAGGTTGCCGAACTCGTCGAGAACCTCGGCTTCCGCATGTGGCGGCGTTCTCTGTGGAGCGGCGAAGCGCTCGCTGGGGGCGTGTTTCTGGTCGATAGTATCGGGGAGTTGGCGGCGCTCTATTCGCTGGCCACCATTGCATTCGTTGGCGGGAGCTTGGTGCCGCGCGGCGGACACAACATTCTTGAACCTGCGCTCTATGGCGTTCCCATCGTCACTGGCAATCACTACGAGAATTTTCGCGACGTCGTCAATTTTTTTGCCAGTCGCAATGCGGTGCGCATCGTTGGACTGGCGGAGTTGCCGCTGGTCTTCATCGAGCTGATCGAAAACGGCGACCAACGAACAGCGCTCGGCCGAAACGCACTGACGGCGCTCGAATCGCAGCGCGGCGCAACGGACAGGACGGTCGCGGCGCTGCTCCAACAGATGGGTGTTTCATCATGAATCCGCTCACCGGGCTTTACGGTGCCGCGACCGCTCTGCGAAACAAGCTCTACGATCGCGGCGTGCTCTTTTCGCGGCGGCTGGAGCACCCCGTGGTCAGCGTCGGGAATTTGTCGGTCGGTGGTTCCGGTAAGACTCCGTTTGTGATTGCGCTCGGGGAACTGTTGCAGGCGCGCGGCATTCGGTTTGACGTGCTCACACGTGGATATCGCCGCAAAACTCGCGGCGTTTTGGTGGTTGAGAAAGATGGCAACGCAGCCGACTTCGGCGATGAGCCGCTGCTGATCGCGCGGCGACTGAGCGTGCCGGTGATCGTCGGTGAAAGCCGGTATGACGCGGGCCGACTCGCCGAGCAGAAATTCCAGTCGCAATTGCACATCCTCGACGACGGTTTTCAGCACCGTTCTCTGGCGCGTGACTTCGACATCGTACTGCTGACGGAGCCTGACTTCGACGACCGACTGCTGCCCACTGGGCGGCTGCGCGAGCCGCTCTCCTCGCTGCGGCGCGCCGATGCGATCGTGTTACCGTGGGACTTTTCGGTAAAAAATTCGGCGATCGAAGGTTTCGCCCGGCAAGGGAAACTTATCTGGCGAATGAAGCGAGAAATCGTCACACCCGCTGCGCCCATCGCACCGATTGTGTTCTGCGGTATCGCGAGGCCGCAGCAGTTCTTCGCCCAGGTACGCGCCGCCGGAATCACGCCCGCGGCAGAAGTCGTCTTTCGTGATCATCGTGCCTATGACCGAGGTGACATCGAGCGCCTGCTTGCCATGCATAACAAGCTCAGCGCGGGCGGATTTTTGACCACGGAAAAGGACGCGGTTAATTTGGGGTCTCTGCAGAACGATCTCAAGCCGTTCGCGGTCGCCGCGCTCAGCCTGGCGCTCGACCATCCCACTGACGTTGTGGATGCTATTTTGGCGAGAATCGAGAAACGAAAGCCCCGCTCGTGAGAAAATCTTCTGTTGCACCCAATGGCCAGGCAGTTGATGACTAAGCCTCGATGACAAAACATATGAAAGAAAACGACCGCCTGCGGAAGATCGTGGAATCTTTTCCCAAGCTCACGGTTACCGTCCTGGCGGATCTGGTGGCCGACGAGTTCGTGTTCGGCGAGATCTCTCGCGTCTCGCGCGAAGCGCCCGTACTGATTTTGAAGCACCGCGATCGCAAGGTGGTTCCGGGTGGCGGCGCGAATGCCATCTACAACCTTGCCGACCTCGGAGTGAACGTCTTGCCGGTTGGAGTGGTGGGCGACGACGAGCCGGGAAAGCTGCTGTTGCGCGCTTTCCGTCACAAGCAGATTCCGGTTAGCGGCGTTTTCAAGGACAGAAGTTACACCACCGTGACCAAGACGCGCATCCTGGCCGGATTCGCGCACACCGCCGGACAGCAGGTCGTGCGCCTTGACCGCGAGCCTAGCGAAGGCCCCAATTCGCGTTTGCGCCGCGAGTTCGTACTTGCCGCCCGCGAATACGCCCGGGCCTCCGATGCACTGCTGGTTTCCGATTATGGATACGGCGCCGCCACGCCGACGCTGCTGAATGTGATTCGAGAAAAACGCGGGATCGAAAAGGTTCCCGTGACGCTCGACTCGCGCCATCGCATGCTCGAATTTACAGGCGTCACGGCCGCAACGCCGAATGAGTCTGAGGTGGAAGAAGTTCTTGGCATCCGCATCGGCAATGACTGGGAACGCCTGCTGGCCGCTGGAGACCAGATTGCGGGCGCGATGAATTTGGAATCGCTGCTGATCACGCGCGGTAAGGATGGCATGGTGGTTTTCCCGCGCCGCCACAGGCCGGTGGATATTCCGATCTACGGCAGCGACGAAGTCACCGACGTAACCGGCGCCGGCGATACCGTGATCGCAACGTTTACCGCTGCCCTGGCTGCGGGCGCAAGCGCCGAAGAGGCCGCCCAGCTGGCGAACTACGCGGGCGGCATCGTGGTCATGAAGCGCGGCACGGCGACAGTCAGCCAGCAGGAGTTACTGGAGGCGCTCGAAAAGACGCCGCCGGTTGCTCGCGAGCATTAGAGTGTGGGGACGGGCCTTCGCCCCGTCCAAGCGGGGCGGAGTCCAGCTTCCACACAGTAATCCAGGCATAAATCGAGATTCATTGAGCACATCACCCCATCCAAAGATATTGTCGCGCGACGAACTTCAGCAACGTGTGGCGGATTGGCGGCGCGCCGGCGATCGCATCACCCTGGCCAACGGGTGCTTCGATCTGTTGCATGTAGGCCATGTACGCTATCTGCACGCCGCTCGCGAACTCGGCGGCAAACTGATTGTCGCGGTGAACGCCGATGCATCCGTGTGCGCGTTGAAGGGCGAAGGGCGGCCGGTGATGCCGGCGGAAGAACGCGCGGAAATTCTGGCGTCGCTGGCGGACGTGGACGCCGTCGTAGTTTTTCCAGAAAAGGATGTGCGCCCCATCATTCGCGAAATCCGTCCTGATTTTCATGCCAAGGGCACCGACTACACGGCGGAGAGCGTCCCCGAGCGCGACGAGGTCGAAGCCTGCGGAGGCCGCGTCGTTATCGTGGGTGATCCCAAGGATCATTCGGTCAGCGAGATTATTCGTTCGCGCTCGCGGCTGGAGCCGCGAAAATCGTGAGGCGGCGCGGGCTGCTACAAAGATGACCGACGCCTTTTCTCTCACCGCCGGCACTCCGCGATTCGACAGCCTGCTCGTGGTGCGGCTCAGCGCCATGGGAGACATCATTCACACTCTGCCTGCGGCAGCCGTGCTGCGCCGGGCCTTTCCTCACGCCACTTTGGGATGGCTCGTCGAAGAGCGCTGGGCGGAACTGCTGTGCACGCTGCGCCATCCGCGTTCGGGGCGGCGTTCTCCGCAGCGCCCGCTGGTCGACCGCGTCCATACCGTCAACACGGCGGAATGGCGCCGCGCACCGTTCTCGTTGAACACCTGGCAGCAGATGGCCGTGGGCTTGAGTGAGTTGCGCGGAATTCGGTACGACGCGGCAATTGATTTTCAGGGCGCGGTTCGTTCGGCATTGCTGGCCCGCTGGTCGGGCGCGCCCATTGTTTATGGGAGCGCGCAACCGCGCGAGAATGCCGCCAGCATGTTTTACACACGAAAAGTTCTTCTGAAGACCAACGGCACGCACGTCGTCGAGCAGGCGCTGGCGCTGGCTGGCGCGATCATCCCGGGGCCGATGGCGGAGCCTTATGTGGAGTTTCCGGTGGACCCGGACGCAGAGAGCAAGATTGCCGGCCTCACGGCGGATGGGAAGAGCTTCGCGATTCTCAATCCTGGCGCGGGCTGGGGTGCGAAGAGGTGGCCGGCCGAGCGTTATGGGCAGGTTGCGAAAGAACTCGCAAAAGATGGATTATGTTCGCTCGTAAACTACGGACCAGGAGAAAAGGAGCTGGCAGCGGCCGTGGAAACCGCCAGCGAAGGGGCGGCACGAAAAGTTTCCTGCTCGGTTTCTGAGTTGATCGCGCTCACGCGCCGGGCGCGCCTTTTCATCGGCGGCGATACCGGGCCGATGCACCTGGCAGCGGTGTTGAAAATTCCGGTGGCAGCAATTTTTGGTCCGACAAACCCAGCGCGCAACGGCCCATTCGGGACACGATCGATTGTGCTGCGAAGCGCGAGCAGTATAACCGATCACACCCGGCACCCTGAACCGGAACAAGGTTTGCTCGAAATCACGGTCAGCGAAGTCGTCACGGCAGCTCGAGAGCTGTTGCAGCATGTTGCAGGAGCTCGTGTTGCGAAACCTGGGCCTCCAGAATCAAGTGAGTGAAGTTTCACAATCCGGATCGCAAACCTCGCCGACTGTTGGTGACGCCTGGTCGCGCGTGGCCCGTCGCATCCGCGTGCCCCTGGGATTTATTTTTGCGGTTGTCTATGTAGTGCTGGCGCGGCCAACCAGAAATTCGCTCATCGCGGGCGCGCTGGTGCTGCTTCCGGGGCTTATCTTGCGCGGACTGGCTTCCGGTCACGTGCAAAAAGACAGGCAGCTCACCACCAGTGGCCCTTACGCCTACACTCGCAACCCTCTGTACCTGGGCTCGCTGATGCTGGCCGCCGGCTTCGCCATCGCGGCGCGCAGCTGGTGGATTGTCGCCATCATGCTCCTGATGTTCGCGGTGATTTATGTCCCGGTCATCGCCGGCGAAGAGCGTTACCTGCGTCAGACGTTTCCCGAATACGACGACTATGCGCGCCGCGTGCCGCGCATGTTGCCGCGGCTCTCGCCCTACGGCAGCCAGCAGAGTGCGTACTCTTCCGCCCGCTATTGGAAGCACCGCGAATACGAGGCCAGCATTGGTTGCGTGGTGGTGCTGACCATACTTGTCATCAAGCTGATGTGCAAGCTGGTGTGGTAGTCTGCCGTGAGGTTTCGCTCCACAGAGGACCACAGGAACAGTGCCCGACTTTTGCTGCCATTGCCGTATGGTTCGTGCTTCAGCCCCTAAAGGGGCCGTCGATGACGGGCGGCTTATGGCATCGCTGAAGCGATGCCCTGATACGAAACGGAACTTCTCCCGCCGCCTGCTGGCCCTTTCTCTGCTCTGCCTGATCCTGCTGATCGCGTCGTTGTCAGCGCAGCAAAGGCCGCCCACAGCAACGATCGGGCCTGCTCCCGTGCAGATCGAGCCTCCACGTCCCAACTATCCTTTCCCCGATGGACGGAGCTACGTTTATTCGGCGGAGTGGCATTTGATCACCGCCGGGATCGCGGTCGTGAGAATGGAAGTCGCCGGGAACGAGCGCAAAGTCAGCGCGTCCGCCGAATCCTCAGGAGCCGTCAACGTCCTCTTCCCGGTGCACGACCGCTTCGAGTCGCGCTTCGATCCCCGATCGTTCTGCTCGCTCTCAATCTTCAAGCACAGCGAGGAAGGCTTGCATAAACGCGAGACTTCGATCCGCTTCGATTATGCGCACAAGAAAAGCACGCTCGATGAAAAGAACCTGAAGACGGGCGAGACCAAGCACGTCGAAAACGACCTTGCCGGCTGCGCCACTGACGTCATAACCGGCTTCTACTATCTGCAGTCGCTGCCGCTGCAACTCGGCGCCATTTATGAGTTCCCGATCAGTGACGGGAAGACGACGATCGTCCACGCCACGGTGGACAAGCGCGAGCAGATCAAAGTACCGGCCGGAACATTCTCGGCCGTGCTGGTGACGGCCGAAGCTTCCTCTGGCCCGCTGCAGTCCAAGGGCAAGGTGTGGGTATGGTATTCGGAAGATTCAAGTCACACGCCGGTGCAAATGCGCGTCAAGCTGGGATGGGGCACGCTGCTGTTTCGCCTGCAGAGGATCGAAAAGTGATCGAGAAGTAGAACCTACTTCCGCGCCACCACCGCCTGCTTCGCCTTCGCCAGTTCCGGACGCTCGGAAGTCGACCCTTCACAAGTCTTAACGAGCACGGCGTAATATTCCGTTGCCTGCGACATTTGTCCGGCCATCTCCGCCGCTTGGGCCGCGCCATAGAGACCGTTGAAGCGATTCGGGTAAAACTTCAAATCCGTCTTGTATTCTGCGAGAGCCTGCTCCGGCCGCTTCATTTCGAGCAGCATGTCGGCGATCATTTCGCGGGCGGGCGTTCTGCCATCGGATTCATCTCCGGATGCTTCCTCCTTTTCGGCGATCGTTCGTAAAGCCGCTATGGCTGCGTCGTTTTTGCCTTCGGCGTGATCGAGCCACGCGGTCGCTTCTTTCCGATCCTGATCTACCGCCTCGGCGAAGTTTTTCTTCTTCTGATCGAGAAGAGTTTTGTGAATGGCGTCGATGTGTTCGATATCGGTGCGAACCTGGGCGACGTTTCCACTATGCGCGGCGCCGATCGCCCGCGCCCAGTAGGTGATGGCAGCGTCCCCCGTCTGCGCATAGGCAACCGGCGTCAAAGAAGCCGCTTCAGCCCAGTGGTGCAACTCCAACGCGTAGCGCGCGGGAAACGCGGCCAGAGCGTACACGCGCGGATCGTATCCCGTGCCGTACATATCTTTTATCGGCGGCATGGCTTTCACTTCTTCGATTACTTTGAGGGCGTCGGCTTCCCGTCCACTCTGCAGATAGGCGTACACGAGGTAATCCATGGCGTGGAACTGGTGGCCTTCTCCACCCATGTGCATTTCCGTGGCCTTGCGCGTCGCCGCAATGGAGGCCAGATTCGAATTGATGTCGTCCTGCCAGAGTCCGAGCCGGGCAAAGACATGCGACGGCATGTGCAGCGCATGCGGAGCGGCGGGAGCGATCTGTGCGTATCGGCGAGCGGCGGGCAGACCGAGTTGCGCCAACTGCGGTTTGTCATAGGTGTGGATCAGGTAGTGCGCAATGCCCGGATGATTGGGCTCCTCGGCGAACAGCTTGTCGAGAATTGCGCCGGCCTGCTTGCGGTTGGCAAATGTTGTGTCGTTGTCGGGCTCCGAAGCCAGGAGCGAAAGCGCATAAAAAGCAGCCGCCTCATGGTCGGCCGGATACTTCTGGTAAACCTTCTCCATGGCTGCTGAGTAAGCCCGGGCTCGGGCCTCGTGGTCCGCTTTGTTGCTGTTGGAATAGAACGCCTCCAGGGCCTGGATGTAATCGCGCTCGCGGTCGGTCGTCCCGGCCTTCACCTTGTCAGCCTTCTTCAACTCCGCCGAGGCTCTCTTGATGGTGGCTGCATCCGGCTGATTCCAGAGTTGGTGCCACAGGCTCATAGCCTCGCCCCAGTACGCCATGGCGCACTTCGGGTCCTGCTTTTCGACGTCGAGAAAAGACTTCTCCGCCTCTTCGTACCAGAACGAATGGAGCAGCGCGACACCCTTTTCAAATGTCTTCTGCGCGTCGGAAGTACAAGACACGGGAAAATGCACCGTGCCCAATTGGTCCTGCGTAAGTCCCTCGTGATGATGGTCTTCGTCGGCGGACGCCGCACCGGCGAATGCCGCGGCAATACAGAAGACCCAGATCAGTTTGCGCATGGAGCACCCCGGTGGGAGTCTAGCGGCCGGGTCGAGGCAGGGTCAAGCGGAGGTGGGAATAGCCGTTCCGAGACTTCTACTGCAGCCGGAAGCGTTCATTCATCAGCCGCTGCAGCCGCGGCCGGTAAATAATGTCGTAGGCGAGCTCTTTGTCGGGAAACAGGTTCAGAGCGGCGCGACGGGCATTCGCGGCCATCGCCGCTGCCTCTTCCAGCGTCAGATCTGGATCCTGGCCGATCACCGACATCACCATGCTCATCATCACCTGCAGGCGGCGCAGTCTTCGGGCCTCCTCCACGCGCTCGTTGTGTTCTTCGCCTGGCTGCTCGGCTGGTTGCACTTCCATACTGACCCCGGTTTTATTGGATGTTGACCGCTGTCCCCGCGTTGCGCCCCAGTCGCTATTGTGCCAGCTTCCGCCCGCAAATCAAGCCTCCCTTGGCCGCACACCTTTGTGACCCGCAAGACAGAGGTATAGTGACTGCCGTAATCTGTTAGCAGACAATCTTACGGAGGACGCATGCCAGAGCCGACTAGCCCCTCGCCGCAACCCGAGCCCAACGAGAAACTCGTCAAGATTTTCGACGCCGAGCAGGAAAGCGAAGCCATCGTCGTGCAGGGCTTGCTTCAGTCTGCCGGGATCGAATCGGACTTGAAGTCCATTGACGCGGTGCAGGACACATTTCCCGGCGTCGGTGGAACGGTCATTCTTGTGCGCGAAGAAGACGCGCCCGAAGCGGCAAAGATTATCGAGGCATATCGTAAATTGCCGCCCCTCGACGACGAGACGGCCGATATTACTGGGTGAGAATAAGGCCAGGTTTCAAAGTTTCAAGGTTTCAATGTTTCAGAGTTGTCTTCTGATGTTCAGACATTGAAACTCTGAAACCTTGAAACTTTGAAACCTGCCTTG
>Ga0116134_1001337_pt1 | contig 12521 bp, 7 predicted proteins | sample June2015DPH_19_5_FD_89737 | JGI IMG/M metagenome (GOLD analysis project Ga0116134, IMG submission 89737) | Peatland microbial communities from SPRUCE experiment site at the Marcell Experimental Forest, Minnesota, USA - June2015DPH_19_40 | ecosystem: Environmental > Terrestrial > Soil > Wetlands >...
CTGCAAAACTTCCTGTTCTTCTGCGATCTGGGAAACCTCTTCCTCATGCTCGCCCTGTGGTTGGAGAGCCCTCTGATTTTCTCCTGGCAGGCGACCGGACTGCTGCTGTTTCAGACCCTCTACACCATCGACTTGGCCGGGGCTTTCAGCACTGGCGCGCACATCGTCGGCGGCACGGAATACATGTTCGATCCCAACCTGCCTTTATTTATTCGCCTGCTCAGCTTGTTTCACGTGGCCACTTCTCCGCTGCTGCTGTGGGCCATCTGGCGACTGGGTTACGACCGCCGAGGATGGCTCTACCAGACGCTGACCGCCTGGGTGGTGGTTCCCGTCAATTATTTCTGGCGTCCGCAGTTCGACGTGAACTGGGCCCGGGGCCTGTTCTTCCGCGAGCAACACGCTGTGCCCGGCCTGCTTTACCTGCTGGGATACCTAGTCGTGGTTCCGCTGGCCGTGTACTTTCCCACCCACCTGCTGCTGCAATGGTGGGCCCGACGCGGAGGCTTCCTGCTGGGGAGAGGAAGAGGCGGCAGCCCATGACCTCAAACCAGTTTTAGATGCTGGTCGGAGAACGACAAGTGGGCTGGTGATTTAATCACGATTGCATCACCTATCGATTCCCGGACTAATACCGGGTCATTTACTTGATAGCTAGACAGCTTCCAGGCCGCGTCAGTAGCAGGTTCCAGCAATAAGACCCTCGCCATTTTTCAGTACTTTCGTAACTCTCAATTGGACAGTTGAAGGCGGTATTCTAGCTGTGATTCTCCCCCTGTTCTTAGCGAAATTACATTCAGGGTGTAGTGCGGCTTGTCACCGCGAGGACGATAGCAATGGCGACGATGTTTGGCCGGTTCGAAATCCAGAGTGAGCTTTCGAAGTCAGATACCGCCTTGATTTATAAGGCGATGGACACGGAAACCAACCAGGTGGTGGCGCTCAAGACGCAGAGTCTGGAGCCGCTGGGCGAGCGCGCGGACGCGTTTGTGAACACGCTGATCGCGGAAGGCGAGAGCACGCGCGATCTTGCCGGCCAGAACATCGTCCTGCTTTACGGAGCAGGCGAGATTGAGGGCCAGTTCTGCGCGGCCATGGAGTACATCCAGGGCAACAGCGTGGCCACCATGTTGGCGCGCAAAGAAGGCTTCTCCATCTGGGATCTGCTCGACATTACGCGGCAGGTTTGCGCTGGCCTGGAGCACGCTGCTTCGAAGAGCGTGGCCCACTGTTCGCTGGAGCCCGCCAAGATCATGGTGCAATGGGATGGGATGGTTAAAATCCTCGGCTATGGCATCTCCAACATGAGCCTGATTGAAGCGGAATCGGGAAAAGGTTTGGGCCGACTTATGCCCTACTGTTCTCCCGAACAGATCCGCGGAGAAGCCATCGACCTGCGTTCGAACCTGTTTACCTTGGGCACGATCCTCTACGAGATGGTGGTTGGCCGGCAGGCTTTCGACGCCGTGGATCCGGTCGCGCTGGTCAGCCAGATTGAGAATGAGATGCCCGCCAGCCCGTCTGCGGTGAATTCCAAGATTCAACCGGCGGTGAGCGCGCTGATTATGAAAGCGCTGGCAAAAGATCCGGCGGAGCGCTATCAGAGCGCGCGCGAACTGTTGGATGACCTGGAGAAGTGCAAGGAAAACGGCAAGAAAGCGGCCACTGATTCCAAGAAGACGGCCGCAGCGGCGAAGGTTGCCGTGAGTTCCGCGGCGCGCGCAGCGGCAGCCAGCAAGTTTGTCTCGGCAGCTGAGCCTTCTGCTCAAGCCGCTTCGTCCAAACCTGTTTCTCGCATTCCCGCCAAACCGGTTTCTTCTAAGCCGGTTTCACCGCAAGTCGACGCGCCGGTGTTTTCCGAGACCAATCCGCCGGCAGCCGAAACCAGAGCCGCAGCGGCGGCGGCCGGGGCGGTGAACGGAGGGAGTGCCTCGCGCGTATCGGATGCGAAGGCTGGTGCGCCGCCCATCGGCGAATTTGAAGTGAGCGCTCCCGAATCCCAGGCTGCGCCAGGCCCGGTTTTATCGGCGCCAGTGGTAGAGCGAGAACCCGAGCAGCAGGCGCCGTGCGTCGCCGCGGACCCCGCGATGTCGGACCCTGAGACGGGATCATCGGGCAGAAGTTTTTCTGACCAGGCAGAGATGCCTCCGCTCAAGGAGCCCGTTTTCGCGCCGCCAGTTCCCGAACCCGCTGAGCCGCCAAGTCTGGCGATGCAGCTCGGCCCGAAGAAAGAAGAGAAACCAAAGATCCAGCCGCGGGAAGTTGCGAAAAAGGCAATCAACCAAATCGCCACCATTCCGGCGCGGCTGATGATCTATTCGATCCTGGGCGCGCTTGGACTAATCCTTGTGATTGTGCTCGCGGTCTTTCTTCATGTCCGCTCGGAAGACGATGGTTCCACGGCGGCGCCGCGGCCGACGAAAGCGGCAAGACCAAGTTCAAACTCAACCCAGCCGGCTGCCCAGACTCCGGGGTCGGCCGGAAATGTGAATGCGACTTCGCCGGTTGGGCCGGTTGTGGAAGCTCAACCGGACCTGAAGGTACGCCAAGTCGAAAAGCGAAGTTCGAATAGTGCTCGCCGCGCGCCCGCTCCAGTCGCCCCGGCGCCGGTCGTGATCCCAGGCGAGGCGTTGATTGACTCCAGCCCGCAGGGCGCACCGTTTCAGGTCGACGGAAAAAGCGATCCGTCGTGGGTTACACCGTTTAACCTGCTGGGCCTCGGTCCCGGTAAGCACATCATATCTGCGAACAAGCCGGGCTATTCGTCCGAGGTACGGTCGGTCGAGGTTGCTGCCGGCAGCAAACTGTCTCTAGTGCTTCATTTGTCGCCGGTCAACGCGCTGGTGGTGGTAAACAGCACGCCGCCCGGCGCCAACGTGATCATTGACGGCAAGCCTACCGGACGAGTAACTCCGGCGCAGTTCGCCGTGGAAAAAGGAAGCCACACCGTTTTTTTGCGCAAGCAGGGCTACCTCGACGAGACGGTTACTGCCGATCTCGGTCCGGGGCAGAATTTCCAGTACTCGCCCGTGCTCAGAGTGCTGGGCAACACTGAGGACATGCGGACCGTCGGCAAGTTCAACAAACTGTTTGGACGCGGCGGGGAGAGCACGGCGGGCATGGGTTCCATCACCGTGCGCACCGTGCCGAAAGGCGCGCAGGTCGCGATCAACCAGCGGGTCCTGGATAAATTGTCGCCAGTCGACGTCATGTTGAGTCCGGGAAACTACGTCGTGGATGTCACGCTGACCGGTTTCAAGCCGGTCCACAAAGTCGTCAGCGTCGACAAAGGCGGCAAAGCCGCAATCGACGAAATTCTGGAGCGGCAATGATGCCAGCTTGAGCGCAGTGGGTTGCGCCGCTATGCGACATCGACAAAATGGAGCTGTTGCAAATGAATGGGGACCCGGTATCTAGCCTGGCGGTTCTCGGAACACTTATGTGTTTGGGCGGAATGTTATACATAGTAACGTCTGTGAATCCACAAAGAAATTCCTTAACAAAGGTTATCTACTGGATAACAACCTGCATGCCGCGAGCCGGTTCGATGACCGATGAAAAATGGGTCTTGGTCAACGGGGTCGTTCTACTGTTGGTTGGTCTTTTGCTTATTGTACGCGCCATACTGGCGGTACTGCTCCATTGGCCAATAAGCGTACGTTAAGGGCCACGCGCAGCCGGCTGCGAGGTGCGGGTGTCCGCTTCGACTTTCCGAGCAAAAAAAAGCATAACCGATCGATCGAAACTAGCGAAACTAAAATCAGGAATGGGCAGCCAGCCTGCTCTCAGGAGGCGTAATCTGGAGACAGCGCCTCCGGGTCGTCAACCAATGGTGAGCCGTGATCCAAATCACAGCCCGCGCGTCCGGGCGGATGCAAAATAGATTGAGGCAAGAGGGAGTGACATGGTACCTTCGCAGCCCACGCCAGGCAAGTTGAGTCCCGATTTGTTGCAGGCCCTTCACGGAATCAGATCGGTTCGGCGGTTCCCGAAAGGCGCCACGCTGTTTCAGCAGGGTTCCGCGGTAACCGGTGTTTACGTGGTGGAGAGCGGCGAGGTTCGTGTGCTGCTGCCGACTCCGCAGAGTCAGAGGCAGCTGCTGGAGGTTGTCGGACCTGGAACCATGCTCGGGCTGAGCGAGAGCATGAGCGGCGAAAAGTATCGAATCACAGCGGAAGCGGGCGAGCAAACGACGGTGGGCTTCATTCCGCGCGAGGAGTTTCTGGAGTTTCTCCGCGAACATGGCGATTTCTGCATGCAGGTGGTGCGGCTTTTGAGCGAGGACTTGCACTCGCTTTACCACAAATTCCGCAACATCAGTGCTCATCCGGGGCGTCCGCGGCACCGGCCGCTGGACGAGCAGTTAAATTAGTTTTCAGTTTTCAGTTCTCAGTTACTACACTTCGGCTACTGGCGTCATCCGTGGATTACCGGCCTTTTGCTGCTCAGGTTGCAGCAAAGAACTGACAACTGACAACTGATAACTGACAGCTAGTTCGCTTTGAAGTTGACCGTGATCTGGGTCTGGATTTCGACGGGCGCGCCATCGAGGTAGTACGGCTTATATCTCCACTGGCGGACAGCTTCCAGTGCGGCGCGCGCAAGAACGGAGTCTCCACTGAGCACTTTCAGGTTGGTGACGTTGCCTTCTTTGTTGATGGTGGCTTCGATCTGCACTGCGCCCGCGGCATGAATGGCGAGCGCGGCTGGCGGATACTTTGGTTGTACCCGCTTGATCAGAAGTCCCTGCGACACACCCTGCGAAATCTTTACCGTTGCCAGCGCGGGCTTGGCAGCACTTGACGATGCCGACATCAGACCGCTCAGGTTGCTATCGTTGGCGGAGGCAACGGCGAGCGGGCTGGGAAGCGAAGTCGTAGGCTCCTCGGGTTCGGCCTGCGCTTTGGTTCTGGCGGCGTTCGATTTCACGAGTATCGGAGCCGAATCGGGTTTCTTCGTTTCCAGCTCAGGGTTTGCCGCGATGTTCGAGGCGATGTTCGAGGTGACGTTCGCGGCGATACGATTCACCGGAGAACTGCCAGCGCCAGCCGACGGCTTGTCGGTTGGCGCGCTGGTGGCTGTTTTTGGAGCTAAGGTTTGGGTTGTGGAACTTGCCCGGTCGGGCGTGCTCGTCGAAGGCGCAGCCGCCGGGGAGGACGTGGGTGCCAGAGCAGGAGCGGGCTGCCCCGAGTTCTGGGGCGCGCTGACGGGCTGCTGGGCCGGGCTGGGCTTGTCAAGTTTCCCATAGCCAAAGTAGATGAGCGCGACCAGAGCCAGGACAACCACAGCCGCGGTCAGGATTTTCTTGCCGCTGCCCAACCCACCGGAATCTTCTTCGCCCAATGCGGCAAAAGTAGGTGCGTCCGAAGCACTCACGGAACTTAACATCGGAGCGGGAACGGCGTCGTGCGACGGATTGGCGGGCTCGGATGCAACCGGCGTGTTCTGTTTCGCTGGCAGAGCCGTTACTTCTTTTGCCGGCGCCGGTGCTGCGGCTGATCCTGGGGCCGACGTGAAAGCGGAACTCGGATTTCGGGCTGGTACGGACGGGCCAGCGACTTTTGCTGCCTGGTTCTTGATTGCGTCATTCTTGACTACGTCGTTCTTGATTGCGCTCGGGGAAGCGGGTTGCCGCGCTTCCAGCGCCGGTTCGGCCGCGATCGTAGTTTGGGCTTCGGTACGGACTTGCGTCTGGGTTTGCGCTGCGGTCGCAGGAAGAGGTGCGGGTTGGTCCTCGACTTTTGCCGACGCGGTCATAGCAGGAAGTCCAACCGGACGTTCCGCCGGAAGCGGAGCTTCAAATTCAGGAAGCTCGACAGGGCTTGGCGATGGAGGCATCGCTGCCGCGCCTCGACTCGCCGGTTGGAATGAACTGCCCGTGGATACAGGAGCCGCTTTTGCGGGCATTGCTGGAACTGCCGCGCTGGTAGCGCTGGCGCCTGCAGCATCGGAATTTTTTCGCAGCAGTCCGCGCGCGACCCGAAGCGTTCCCTTGGCTTGCTCGACGTTGATCGGCTTGGTAAGCACCAGGTTGGCGCCAATGCGGTAGGCTTTGGCCACGCCCGTTTGTCCTTCGACGAACGCGATGGCCAGCGAGCTCTGATTGGAACTGGAATTTCGTGCGCTCTTGAAGAGCAGGGAAGCGTTCTGTTCGTTCTCGCAGTCCACGACGATGGCGTCATAACGCTGGGTCATCAACTTTTTGACCGCGGCAAACGGCTCATGAACCGGCTCTACGGTGAAGTCCAGTTCGCTGAACACCTGACTGACGACGCGAGCCAGTTTTTCATCGGGGCAGAAGAGTAAAGCTTGGTAACCCATAATGAGGTCATCCTAGGTAATGCGGCGGGTACCAGCAAGTTACGTGGGTAATTGAATTGCGGTGAGGACGTCGATGGTGGTTTGTCGTTCGCGGAATGTTGGATTATCCGGAACTCGCCGGCCATCGACTAACGACGAACAACGAACGACTGTTTTGACCCGGCTGCGGTCATGGCCTTTGAAAGTCGACGATCACGACCGTCTGGAAGGGTTGAGCCTTTCCGTCGCAGACGTAGGGACGATAGCGCCATTGCTTAACGGCTTGGATGGCGGCTGTTGCCAGGGTAGCGTCTCCCTCGACCAGTCGCACGCCCGCAACCTTGCCGGTCTCATCAACGACCTCTTTGAGGACGACCGTTCCCTGCGCGGCGCGCGCTGCGACGGGATATTGTGCCGGAACGCCATGCGCCAGCCGTTTCTCCGCACCTTGGGAAGAGAGAATGATTGCGCTGCTTTCCCCTGGCAGTTCGGCGTTGGCCGAAGTGGCAGCGCCGGCGTCTTTCTTGCTGTCGCTGGGCTTGCTGGCCTCGGGTTTGGTGACAACCGGTGCAGTTGCGGTTGTGGCTCCGGATTTTGCCGGCGTAAGTGCCGCGCCTGGAGTCGCTGGCGGCTGGACAACAGGAGCAGTCGCAGCCGCAGCCGTTGGTGTTGAACCTGCCGCCGAACTCGCTGCTGAACTTGCTGCGGGATCTGTGACCGCCGATTGTGTCTGATTCAGATCGGCTGGCGATTGCGGCGCAGGCGCCGAGGTTGTGGGCGTGGCCAATTGAGCCGAAGGCTTCGCGGGATTTGGCGCCGAAGTTGGCGGCAGTGCCATTCCGGCGAGCGCCAGCACGCGATCAATCTGGGGTTGCGCGACGGCTCGGAACCCGGGCTGATACGTCCACGCGGCATAGAAGCCAGCGCCGGCGAGGGCGAGCATCAGCAGCGCGACCAAAGGAGCGCGTGTTTTTTGCCGGCCTTGCTGGTAGGACGACTGGTAGGACGAAAAGACCGGAACAACAGATTCGGCGGCCGGTTGATGGGGCGCTGCTTTTTCCAGTTCCGAGCTTTCTGCTTGTGATTCTGCCGGTGCCGATTCTTCCCGTTCCGTCCTCTCCAGTTCCGCAAGCACCGGATCGTCGGAAGGTTCTACGGGGTGCGCGGTTTTCGAATCTGCCGCAACCGCTCGATCCAAAGATGACTCCGACGAGGATGCTGAAGATGCAAGCTGAAGGTTCGACTTTGGAGTCGCGGGTGAGGCATCGATTTCTTCCACGGCGGACTGCATCTCCACTGTGAGGGCTGGGGCGGAGTGCGGCGCGCTTGGAACCTGACTTGGATCGGCGTCTGCAGCGGCGCTTGGAACGAACGCTGGAGTGGGGTCCGCAAAGTTCGTCAGTTGCGAAGAAACGGCTACCGCGGCGGCTGCCTGCGCGTGTTCTTCGGGCATGACCGCGCTGGCCACGACCGCGCTGGTCGCGACTTCGCTGCTCGTGGCGGCGCTGGGCGTAGCCGCGGTCGTCGGCGGCGCGGGAACGCTCTCTTTTGCTGGACCATCTTTCGTCGGACCATCTTTTCGCACCCGGCTGACCGCGGTGCGGATGGTGTTCCGGGCCTGGTCTTTCGCGACCGGCTTGGTCAGAATCAGTTCTGCGCCCAGGCGAAAAGCAGTGGGCAGGCCAGCGCGGCCATCGACAATAGCGATCGGAACCGGGTTGTATCCGTTTTTCCCGCGGCGGCAAACGTCAAAAATCAGCTTGGCTGCCGGCAGATTTTCGCAATCGACCAGCACCAGGTCGAAGCTGTGCGCATTCAGTTTTTGGGCAGCGGAGGCTCCGTCCAGGGGACGCTCGCACGTCACTGACATCTCTTCTAGAACGGCAGTAATGGCGCTGACCGCCTGATCATCCGGCGACAACAGTAGGGCATGAGGCATGGCTATCCCATGCTAGGAACCACGGCCGAAAGCCGCAAGTTACGTGGGTAAGCAGGGGTCTCCCTATAGTTACAGGGGAGTTGGCGGCTTTTTTCCCATCGCCGACTCCGGCACAGGATAGACAATCGAATCGCGGAAGGATGACTTGTCAGCCGGGGCAAAATCGGGGAATGGCAGATTCTTTTGGTCCCGCCATTGCTGGACCTGCTGTTCGGCTGCGCTGGCCTTCTCCTTGTCGAGGCCGGAATCGCGCGAGAAGTATATGGTCTGCGACGGGAAGGCAAAACCGCTGCCCGATTTCTCGACGATATCCATAATGCGCAGCAACAGGTCTTCGCGGATGGCGTTGAATTCGTTGGCGTCCTGGGTGAGCACGTAACTGAAGATCTCCAGGCGCAAAGCGCTGTTGTCGAAATTGGCGAAGCGGATGTATGCGCTGTCGTTTTCGACTTTCGGGTGTGCGTATAACATGCGGCGAATTTCGGCCAGCAGATAGCGCAACTGGTCCGCCGAGGTTTCACACCTAATTGCAAGCGCAGGATTGAACAGAATTTTGTCGCGACGGGTGAAATTTTCGATACTCATGGTGGCGAGGGCGCCATTGGGAATTGAAACCTCGGTGCGCGCGTCGGTGCGAATGCGGGTGGAGCGCAGGCTGATGTCTTCCACAGTTCCGGTGCGATCGCCGAAGCGGCAGTAGTCGCCGACGCGAATGACTTCGTCGCCCAGAACGGAAATTCCGCCGAAAAGATTTTCGAGGGTTTTCTGGGCGGCGAATGCGATGGCAATGCCGCCGATGCCGAGGCCGGCGAGCACGGTGGTCAGGTTGAAGCCCACGATGGCGAGCGTGGCCAGGATGGCGAGGATCACCACCAGCGCTGCCAGCAGCCGCTCGCCCAGCACCATGAGGGTTCCAGCGCCGGTGCGGCCCGCGCTGATGGCATGGATGCGCAATCGCTGCATGATGAGGCTGGTGGCGCGCAGCAGAAACCAGAAGAAGCCGATGCTGATGAGAACCCAAATAGTCCGGGAGTAATAAAGACGCGGCAGTAACGGCAAGCCGATGTAGTTGCCGATCACGCGGTGAGCCGCCGCGCTGAATGAAAGCAGCAACGGCTGGGACATGCCTCTGTAGGAATGCAGGTTGGGACGATGCCTGAGCTTGAGCCAGAGCCGGCGCGGAATTGCCAACAGCAAAACGACCGCCCAGCCCATCGCGAGCGCCACTGGAATGGCGGCTAAAAGCGCCAGCCATTGCCAGAGCGGCATCCCGAGAAACACGTTCTTCACCAGGCTTCGAGGAAGTTTGCTTTCGACCTGGTGAGCCTCAAGGTTGTCATACAACTCAGGAACTTTGCTGAGTGTTGCGGAAGCGAAGAGCCAGACTTTTCCGGAATTCGGATCCGCCACGCGGACGAGGACAACAGGAACATCCGCATCGCCATTGGAAAAAACTCCGATGGTCTGCTGATCGAGGACGCCGTAATCCGGATTGCCTTCAGGACTGGTGCTGAGCCGTTGCAGGCTGCCCACGAAGGTGCGGTCCATGAGCGCCTTCAGTTGTTCGGCTAAGTCCGAGCCCTGCGACTGGCGGCGCGCAGTGCTCATTTGCAGGTAATCGGCAGCGGTCTGGTAATTTCCGGCCTGCGCGGTTTGCAGGAATCCAAGCACGGCTCCGGAAGGCGATCCACGTCCCAGTTCATCGGCAGGCGCGGGAGTCGCTGCCTGAGTCCCACCCGGCAGCAGGCTGGTGACGGATTGAGCCTCGAGCGGCGCTGGCATCAGGCCGAGAAGGGAAGCGCAAACGATGAGCACAAGCCACGCCAGTTTTTTCATTGCAAACCTTGTGTACTCCAACGTCAAACAGGTAGCGCCGGCATCTTGCCGGCTGTCCCGAAGGCCTGCCCTGAGCTTGCCGAAGGGGCGTCTCGCCTTCGGCATGGCGGGCGAGAGTCTGCCCTTAGCGAAGCCGAAGAAACGCCCGCCGGACAGCCGCCGAGACGGCGGCGCTACGCCGCTATCTCTTCGGACGATAAATATCCGTCGCCTGCCCGTAGAACACTTCCGCCGCTTCCATCATCGTCTCCGATAGCGTTGGGTGCGGATGGATAGTCATGCCCACATCGGCCGCCAGCGCGCACATTTCGATGGCCAGCACGCCTTCCGCAATCAGTTCGCCCGCGCCCGCGCCCACAATGCCGACCCCAAGCACGCGTTCCGTCTTCGGATCGATGAGCAACTTGGTAAGACCTTCGGGGCGGTCGAGTGTGATGGCGCGCCCCGAAGCCGCCCAAGGAAACTTGGCGACGGCGATCGCGCGTCCTTGTTCCTTGGCTTGCGTTTCCGTCAGTCCCGCCCACGCAATTTCAGGATCGGTGAACACAACCGCGGGAATCGCGTTCGGCTCGAAAGCAACCTTGTGTCCGGCGATGGCTTCAACCGCGGTGCGGCCCTCGTGCATTGCCTTGTGGGCGAGCATCGGTTCGCCGGCGACGTCGCCGATGGCGTAGATCGTAGGGTCGGCCGTCTGCCGCTGCTCGTTGATTTCGATGAATCCCTTCTGATTGACTTTGACTTTCGTCTGGTCGAGGCCGGGGATCTCGGAATTCGGCCGACGCCCCACTGACATCAGCACGCGATCGAACACCTGCTCTTTTTCTTTTACGTTTGGGCCATCGAGCGTCACGCGAATGCCAGTCTTTTCATCTTTGAGCGACTTGACCGTGGTATTCAGCAGGATCGCGGAGAAAAGTTTTTCCAGCCGCTTGTGCAGAGGCAGCACCAGGTCTCGGTCGGCGCCGGGCAGCAGACCGGGCATCATTTCGACGCAGGTCACTTTGCTGCCAAGCGTGGCATAAACCGATCCCAGTTCCAATCCGATATAGCCGCCGCCAATGACGAGCAGCGTTTTCGGAATGTCGGGCAGGTCGAGAGCGCCGGTAGAATCCATAAGGCGCGGGCTGTCGAGCTTGAGGCTGGGCACGATAGTCGGGCGCGATCCGGTAGCGATGATGATGCGGTCGAAAGTGAGATTCTCTTCGCCGCCGGCTGCAGTCTTCGTAACTTTCAGCGTGGTCGAATTCACGGTCGAACTTACGAAAGCGGCTTTGCCCTGCACGAGCTGCACCGAGTGCTGTTTGGATAACTGTCCCAGTCCGCCGGTCAGCTTCTTGACGACACTCTCTTTCCATCCGCGAAGCTTGTTGAGGTCAACTTTAGGCTCGCCAAATTCGACGCCCCAGTTCTTTGCCTGCTCGGCTTCTTCGAGCAGCTTGGCCACGTGCAGCAAGGCCTTGGACGGGATGCAGCCGCGATAAAGACAGACGCCGCCGGGGTTCACTTCCGGATCGATCAGCGTAACTTTCATGCCCAGGTCGGCAGCCAGGAATGCGGCAGCATAACCGCCGGGTCCGCCGCCAATTACTGCCACACGGAGATTCGAATTGTTCGCCATTTTCTTTCCGTCCTCTAATCACCACTCTTGTCATCCTGAGCGAAGCGAAGGACCTGCTTCTTGCCGTGCCGCGAAACAGCAGGTCCTTCGCTTCGCTCAGGATGACAAGTCTATGTATGGTATCGGGCGCTGGCCCAGCCTTTCACTCATTTAATGTACGAGGGTGCCCCGTCCTTGTCGCGTTTTTTGCGACAGGGGGGATTTTGAATTCCTACCGCCAACGAAATTTATTGACATAACCCGCGCCTCGCCCGACAATAGAATTCTGATTGGGGCAGTTTCGAGGCGCGTCCATCAACAAAGACGCCCCTCGAAGCTGCCCCAAAACCATTTTCAGCGCTCTTTGACAACATAAGTCCTTTATTCTGAAAGACTCTATAAGTAAGTCCTTTAGATTCAAAGACCGAAGCAAAAACTCCCCGCTAACCCCATGATTCCATGAGACAGGGGGGAGGGGGGTGGGGGTACCAACCAGTAAATACCCTCCCAAACTGGGAAATCAGCATTCGGTCTCGTTTGCGGCATTTATCCCTGCACCGAAAGCAAAAACGGCTGCTCAAACGCTTCCGCGATCCAGCGCAGAAAACGCGCGGCATCGGCGCCATCGATCAACCGGTGATCGTACGAGAGTGAGAGCGGAAGAATCAAGCGCGGCTCGAATTTAGTTTTATCGCTCACCCACTCCGGCTCCATCCGGGAACGCGAGAGGCCGAGAATCGCGACTTCAGGATGATTCACGATGGGAGAAAAACCAGTGCCGCCGATTCCGCCCAAATTGGTGATTGTGAAAGTCCCGCCTTCCATCTCCTCGGGAGTGAGCTTGCGGTC
>Ga0116134_1001339_pt1 | contig 12511 bp, 9 predicted proteins | sample June2015DPH_19_5_FD_89737 | JGI IMG/M metagenome (GOLD analysis project Ga0116134, IMG submission 89737) | Peatland microbial communities from SPRUCE experiment site at the Marcell Experimental Forest, Minnesota, USA - June2015DPH_19_40 | ecosystem: Environmental > Terrestrial > Soil > Wetlands >...
CCGCTGCATCGGCGCGGCGCGCGGCCAGTTCATCCAGGTCTTTTCCCAGGACGATCGCATGAGGCCGGGCTATCTCGCGTCGCAGCTGCGGCTGTTGCGGAACAATCCCAGCGCCGGTCTTGTCTACGGCACTCCCGCCTACATCGACGATATGGGCGCGCTTATCCCATCAAACGGCCGCGACGACACGCCGGAATTTATCGATCGGGATCTCTATCTCTGGATCGCTTCTCACTACGGCGCCCTGCCGGCCTCGATCTCGTCGGTGACGGTGCCGCGGCGCACGTTCGATAGCGTCGGACTGTTCAACCCCGATTACAAGGTCGCCGGCGACATCGAGTTCTACAACCGCGTGTCGGAGGGGTTTCCACTGCTTCGTAACATGGAGATACTGCACGAGGTCCGCTCTCACCACAGAATGGCATCGGCGCTTTCCACCGCCGGGCCGCTCTACCTGCGGGAGGAGCTGGCGCTCGACGATTGGTATCGCAGCCGCTGGAATGCGCGCCAGTATCGCGACATCAGACGTTTTCGCGCGGCAAGCAGAGGACGCTATCATCTCGGCTGGATCAGGCGCTCCGTGCTTCGCGGACGCTTTGGCGAAGCTGCCGACGCGCTCTGGCGGCTGAGCAAGCTATATCCGCTCAGCTGGGTCATCTGGTGGCGCATGCTGGCGGTGCTGAGGCCCGGCCGGTTGCCGCGGCCGACGGTGCCGGCGCCGGAACCAATGCTCCAGAAGAAACCGTCCGAAGATGGATCTCGCCGCACCGGAACAGTGCCATAAGAGAGAAGAGTCTAGATTCAAAAAATGTTGGAAACGAAGACTGCAAGGGTCGCCAAAAATAGGATGACAAGGAACGTTGACGCGCCGCGGCGCGTATCCATAAGGCGGGATCCCGCCAAATGTCGATGCGAGAGATGGAATGACCGAAAATGATCTGATGTTCGTCAGACAGTGCGTCGCCGACGGATTGGTTGGTGACCCAGTTTTGGAACTTGGGGGCGGATATGGAGGTACGACATGCCGGGAATTGGTGCTGTCAAATGGGCTCCAATACTTTTGCACAGACATGCGAGATGTCGGCCAAGGCGTTGATTACAGGGCAGATTTCGAAACTGGCGAAGGTGTTAGCGAAATTTCCGCCGAGATGCGTTTTCGTACCGTTCTTGTGCTCAATGTTCTTGAACACACGTTTCAGCCGATAAAGGTATTGGACAACGCGTTGTCTCTTCTTGAAATTGGGGGCGCTGTTGTAATCGCGACGCCCTGCGTATGGCCGATTCACAACTATCCGATTGACTGCTGCCGGTTATTACCCGATTGGTATCGGCAATATGCGCGCTATAGCAGCACCATTTTGCTCGACACCCATTTCGTGTTTATCGGCTATGGCAAAGTGGACGACTACAGAGAACACGGTGTCGACCATTTCCCAAAACATCCCGGCCTGATTGGGTTAGCCGGTATTCGCTCTCGCATCATTCATCGCATTTTTAATACGGCCGGCAGGGGGGTCCAGTACAGACCTCACATTGCAATAGGCGCTGTTCTGAAAAAGCATTGACGGCGCTTCTTGCTGGATGCTGGTAAGTCTCCGGGAAGGACAAGCCTGCCGGTTCTTTGACTGGCGATTCTCTTGTGGCTTCCTGGCACGCTAGTCTAGTACGAATGTGCGTTCATTCCTTGTCGATGCCAAAAGGCGCCATTGCCGATGAGCCGTGAAACGGCGTTCCGTCAGATTCCGACCCGCGTGCCCGCTCGACGCCGCCCGGTGATCGCACGCATTTCTGCGGGCGCGGCCGTTCTAATTTCGGTCCTCGGCATGGCCTCGAGCGGGTCTCCGACTACGGTACTGGCGGCCGGGGTGACGTTTGCCGCCGCGCTCCTGCTCCTTTGGCGGGGCAATGATCCGCCGATCCTGCTGTTGCCGGCAATCGTACAATGGTCGGAGGTGGCAATAAAACCCATCTTGACGGCGCTGTACGGTGAACCGATCGATCGCGTCCTGCATCTCGATGCCGGATTTCAGGCGGACCTGGAATCGGCAGCACTCTTCGGGTTCGCGGGAGTGGGGTGCCTCTGCCTTGGGATGTCGCTGGGCGCGCGGGCGCCGCGTTTCGATGCAGACAACGCGCTTCGCATCGAGGCGCAAAAATGGGATTTGGGACTGATAGCGACGGTTTCGGCGCTCGCCATCTTTGTAGGGCAGGTTTTTGATGCCTTTGCCGGATTGGCGGCATCGGCGTACCAATTGGTCTTAGCGCTGGCGGCAGTCAAATATGTCGGCATTTTTGGCTTCGCCTACTGGTGTTTCATCAACCGCACAGGCTATCGCTACCTCACGGCATTGATGGCGTTCGAGGTTATGATCGGCTTGACCGGCTTCTTTGCCGATTTTCGCGGTCCATTCCTCGCGGTCGCGCTCGCGGCCGTGGCGGCGCGGCCTTCGTTTCGTCTACCTAACATCGCCCTCATGACGCTCATGGCGGCCGTTGTGCTCTGTCTCGCGACGTTCTGGTCGGCGATCAAGGGCGATTATCGCGCCTTCGCAAACGCCGGGAGTGGCGAACAGATCGTCGTGCAGCCTTTCGAAGCGCGGCTTAATTATATATACAACGCGGCAGCCGGATTTGACGGCAGACAGTTTGCGGACGGCTTCAATCGCCTCCTTGCGCGCCAGAGCTATATCGATTTTCTTGGAGCGACATTGAGCTATGTGCCGTCGGTCGTTCCGCACGAAGACGGGGCACGACTGAGCCAGGCGGTTCTGAACATACTGACGCCTCGCGTCTTGTTCCCGGACAAACCGCCGGTAGACGACGATACCGAGGTGACGGAGCGCTATACCGGATTGCGTCTGAATTCAGGACAAGGCACTTCCATCAGCATTGGATATTTGGGCGAGCTTTATGTCGATTTCGGCTATTTCGGGGCGCTCGTCACGACGGTTTTCCTCGGCATGGCCGCCGGGCTCGCCTACCGTTTTCTGCGCGACTACGAGCGCTTGCCGCGGCTCATTACTACCGGAATCTGTACCATGCTGACATTCGCGCTGACGGATTTCGGCGAGGCATTGATTAAATTCGTCAACGGCGCCGTTCTCGTGTTTGTGGCGGCGGTGGTCGTCCAGCGTTTCTTCGCGCCGAGAGCCTTGAGCTTCATTGCGGGGAGACGCGCCCGGCGCGCGCGTCCCTTGCCTCGCACGTAGCACAATGCCGGATCTGGGCAATGCTCGCGCGTCGCCGCGCTGTATAGAAATCGTGGCGACGGTCGAGGACCGCGGCTCCGGCCCGTCCTACACCGTGTCGCGGCTGAGCGAGGAACTTGCCCGCAAGGGCGTCCCCATATTGCTATTCACGGTGAGCGGATGGCGTCATACGTCGCTTGCTGCGAAAGGGCCGTGTCTTGCACCACCGGTGGCCCATGCGCGGGATTTCGCGCACGTGCCGCTGTTGAACCGGCTTTGCTTCTCGCGCGATCTGATGGACGGACTTCTGCAGCGCGCAGCGGATGTCGATATCTTTCACACGCACGGCCTTTGGCTCATGCCCAATATCTATCCCGCATGGGCCGCTCGCAGGGCAGGCCGGTCGCTCGTGATTTCTCCGCGAGGGATGCTGGGAGCGGAGGCGTTGCGCTTCTCGCCCCTGAAAAAGCGCGCGTTCTGGCACCTGCTGCAGCGCTCCGCCGTGCGCGACGCGGCATGCCTTCACGCCACGAGCGAGCAGGAATACGAGGAAATCCGCGCATTCGGATTGCGCAATCCGGTGGCCGTCATCCCCAATGGTATCGACCTTCCGGAGCTCGCACGCGACACTGCGCCGATGAATTCTGAGAGAACCCTGCTTTCGCTCGGGCGTGTTCATCCCAAGAAAGGTCTCGACCGGCTGATACGCGCCTGGGCCGAAGTGGAGTGCAATTTTCCAGAGTGGCGCCTGAAAATCGTCGGGCCGGACGAGCTCGGATATACGGGGAAGCTCAAAGAGCTCACCGCCCGGTTGCGGCTATCGCATGTCTCGTTCGACGCCCCGTTGTACGGCAGCGCAAAAGTCGCCGCTCTGCACGCTGCCGATCTGTTTGTGCTTCCTACCTTGAATGAAAATTTCGGTTTGGTGGTTGCCGAGGCGCTCGCCGCCGGAACGCCGGTGATTTCGACACGCGGCGCGCCGTGGGCCGCGATGACGGGCCGCGGCTGCGGGTGGTGGGTTGATGCCGACAGTGGATCGCTGGCGGTCGCGCTGGCGAACGCCATGGCCATGCCGCGACACGTGCTCAAAGACATGGGAGCCAAGGGACGAAAGTGGATGGCGCAGGCGTTCTCGTGGGACGGCGTAGCCGCCGATATGCTCGACGTTTATCGTTGGCTGGCCGCAAAGGATGAAATGCCGGCGACCGTGCGCCTTCAATAACACTACTTACTCATGATCGGCGCCGTTCGAGCGTCGCGGCCAGATTGGCCGGGCAAGCGACAGAATCATGCTTTCGCATATCACGCCCGTTTTGCTGACTTACAACGAGGCTCCCAATATCGGTCGGACTCTGTCGCATCTGACATGGGCGACGGACGTGGTCGTGGTGGACAGCGGCAGTACCGACGATACGCTTTCTATCTTGAAGAGATTTGCGAATATAAGGCTATTCACCCGTCAATTCGATACCCATGCCAACCAGTGGCGATATGCGGTTACAGAGACGGCCATCGCGACACCGTGGATACTGCGGCTTGATGCCGATTATCAGCTCACGCGTGAATTGATTGAAGAACTGGCGCAGCTCGATGCCGAGGCGCCGGTCAGCGCCTATCGCATCGCCTTCGACTACGTTGTTTTCTCGCGTAAATTGCGATCGTCGCTGTACCCTCCAAATACAATTCTCCTACGTCGCGATAAATTTACAGTTCGGGACTTTGGTCATACCGAATCATGGGTCGTCGAGGGTCCAATCAAAAGCCTGCATGGGCACATCCTGCATGACGATAGAAAAACCGCCGCGTTCTGGCTGAATGCGCAATCACGTTATATGGAACGCGAATCAGAGAAGCTCGCGGCCGAGCGCTCCGGATTGAAAAATCGACTCCGGCTCCACCCGCCGCTGGCGCCACTTCTGATTTTCCTTTATTGCCTTTTCGGCAAAGGACTTGTTTTCGACGGGAGGGCTGGGCTGTTCTATGCGCTCCAGCGCATGGTCGCGGAAGCGGTGTTGTCCCTCATGGTGCTCGAATCGAAGCTTCGGGCGAAGGCTGAGGCCGAGCGGGGCGACGAAAGCGCTCTGAGATCTGATTGATCGGGGGCGCGGCTTGACCGCCCCTTCGGCATCGAGAGCGATTGCCGGTGGAGATATCCAAATTCTATGCGAAGCGGCTTTTTTCGAAGTCCAATAAACACGGACGCATACGACGACATGACGCATGCGATGACCCGCGAGCCATCGGCAGCTCGATATAGCCGTCGGGTCGGTTTATTACCAACCAACCGGCAATCGGTCGCCTCGGCAGCGTAGGACCCGCGGAATTATGGCTCGTACTGCCCTGCAGAAATACTTTGCGCCGGCAAAAATTTTGCCTTCTGTAATCTGGTCACCAGTACGGGCGATAGCAACGGCGCTCATCACGCCGGTCCGGTTCAGCACGAAAACCGGCCACTGGAAAAGCAGCTTGCAGCGCGTGGCGCGCGACGCGAGCGGGTCTCCGATACCTTGGTATACTTACCCCGCGATCGATTTTCTGGCGCAGCGGGATTTCAAGAACCGCGATGTGCTGGAATTCGGGGGCGGGCAATCGACGCTTTGGTGGTCGGCACGGGCGCGAACGGTGATGACGATCGAGGAGGACGATAAATGGTTTGCAGCCCTTGGCATGCGGGTCGGCGCCAATGTTACGCTGCATCACGTTTCCGCCGACCGCAAACGCCGAAGCATCGCGCCGGTCAAAAGCGTGCTCGACGCCCACTCGATTTCGCGGTTCGACGTCATCGCCGTCGACGGCCATCTACGCCGCGAGCTGACGGCCTTGGCTTTTGACTGTTTGGCGCCCGGCGGGGTCATCATCGTCGACAATGCCGAAGGATACGGAATCTATGACGTATTGAAGTCAAGGAACTGCAGGCGAATAGACTTTTTTGGCTTCGCGCCCGGCGTCGTTTTACGACACTGTACGTCGCTTGTCTTTATCGACGACTGCTTTCTACTCAGGCCAGATATCCCTATTCCGGATATCGAATCCGTTCCTCAGTAACGTGCACGAGTAATTGTCTTCCTCGACCGGCCCTGGCGGCGACAGCCATGAGGACGCAAAATTCCAAGCGACGATGACGGGTCTGGTCCAGCAAAACCCGATAACGCGCGCGGCCCTCTAAGCCACCGGAGTATGACCGCGTCGCAGTCCGACGGGTGTGACCGGTGCCAGCGGCAACGGTCGGTCCGGCAGGATCATGTCGACTCTTGACTACCCGGGGCGTTATTGGGATCGTTGATTTTGACGATCCCACGGAGAACTGAATGGCTGGAGGTTTGCGCCTACGCCATTTGGACACGGCCTGATGGACCTGCATCGGCTCGAGGCTGAAGCGATCCACATATTCCGCGAGGTGGCGGCCGAATTCCGCAACCCGGTGCTGCTTTACTCGATCGGCAAGGACTCGTCGGTGCTGCTGCACCTGGCGCGAAAGGCGTTCTTTCCGGCGCCGCCGCCATTTGGGCTTCTGCATATCGATACGACGTGGAAGTTCCGCGAGATGATCAGCTTTCGCGACGACACCGCGCGACGGTTGGGGCTCGATCTGATCGTGCACGTCAATCGCGACGGCTTGGCGCGAGGTGTCGATCCATTCACGCACGGTGCCTCGATTTATACCCATGTCATGAAAACCGAAGCGCTGAAACAGGCGCTGACCGCGCATGGTTTCGACGCCGCCGTCGGCGGCGCCCGCCGCGACGAAGAGCGCAGCCGCGCCAAGGAACGCGTCTTCTCGTTCCGCTCCGCCGATCATGTCTGGGACCCGAAGAAGCAACGGCCCGAGCTTTGGCGCATCTACAACTGCCGCATCGGCGCCGGCGAGTCCATGCGCGTCTTCCCGCTGTCCAACTGGACCGAGCTCGACGTCTGGCGCTACATCGCGCAGGAGAAGATCCCGGTCGTTCCGCTTTATTTCGCGGCGCCGCGGCCGGTCGTGGCGCGCGGCGGCGGCCTCATCGTCGTCGATGACGAGCGCTTCCCGCTCGAGCCTGGCGAACGCGTCTTGACCCGCATGGTTCGCTTCCGCACGCTCGGCTGCTATCCGCTGACCGGCGGCATCGAATCGCGGGCCGCGTCGGCCGCCGAAATCGTGGCGGAGATGGAAGCGGCCTGCACGTCGGAGCGCGCCGGCCGGCTGATCGATCATGATCAGACCGATTCGATGGAAAAGAAGAAACGTGAAGGTTATTTTTGAGCGGAGCATCGCCGAAGCCGTCGCGGCCGAACCTCTCGGGTCCGGCCGCGATCGGCTTTGCGTGCTCACATGCGGGTCGGTTGACGACGGCAAATCGACGCTGATCGGGCGTCTGCTCTTGGACGCCGCGCTCGTCGCCGACGACCACCGCGCGGCCCTGGCGCGCGATTCGAAAACGCACGGCACCGTGCCGGGCGACCTCGATCCCGCCTTGCTGGTGGACGGCCTCGAAGCCGAGCGCGAGCAGGGCATCACCATCGACGTCGCCTACCGCTACTTCGCCACGTCGCGGCGCCGCTTCGTCGTCGCCGACACGCCGGGCCACGAGGATTACACGCGCAACATGGTGACGGGGGCATCGACCTCCGATCTCGCCATTCTTTTGGTCGATGCCGGCAAAGGTCTCTCCGAGCAGACGCGCCGTCACGCTTTTATCTGCGCGCTGTTGGGGATTCGCCATTTCGTCCTGGCAGTGAACAAAATGGACCTTGTCGGTTTCGACCGGCAGAGGTTCGAACAAATTCGCGACGCGTTCATTGCGCTCGCCGCCCGGTTTTCCGTCAGCGACATCGTCGCCATTCCAACCTCTGCGCGCTTCGGCGACAACGTCGTTCACGCCAGCGTGCGCATGCCGTGGTATCAAGGGCCGCCGCTGCTGCAACATCTCGAATCCGTCGTGGTGGCCGGAACGTCGACCGCGGGGCCGCTGCGCTTGCCGGTGCAATACGTCAACCGGCCGAACGCCGCGTTCCGCGGCTATGCGGGGACGCTCGCTTCCGGCTCGCTCCATCCCGGGATGGAGATCGTCATCCCGCGCACCGGGGCACGGTCGCGGATCGCGCGGATCGTGACCATGGACGGCGACCTCGATCGCGCCTTCACCGCGGATGCGGTGACCGTGGTGCTTGCCGACGCCATCGACGTGTCGCGCGGCGACATCATCGCTTGCCCCGATCGGCCTCCCGCAATGGCCGACGCCTTCGCCGCGCATCTGGTATGGATGGCGGACCCGCCGCTGTTGCCTGGCACGAGCTATCTTTTGAAATCCGGCGGCCAGACATCCGGTGCCATGGTGAGCGAGCTCAAATATCGTATCGACATCGAGACTTTCGATCACCTGGCCGCCAAGGAACTGCATCTCAACGAAATCGCCTACGTCAATATCGCGACCACGGAGCCGGTGTGCTTCGATCCCTACGATGAAAACCGGTATACCGGCGGCTTCATCCTGATCGACCGCCACACCAACGCGACGGTCGGCGCCGGAATGATCCGCTTCGCCCTGCGCCGCGGCGCCAATACCTTCTGGCAATCGTTCGAAGTGACCAAACAAGCGCGCGCGCGGCTGAGCGGCCAGAAGGCGGCGCTGCTGTGGTTCACCGGCCTGTCCGGCGCCGGCAAGTCGACCATCGCCAACGTTCTGGAAAAGAAGCTGCACGCGATGGGCAAACACACCTTCCTGCTCGACGGCGACAACGTCCGCCACGGGCTCAACCGCGATCTCGATTTCAGCGAAGCCGGTCGCGTCGAGAACATCCGCCGCGTGGCCGAGGTGGCGAAGCTGTTCGTCGACGCCGGTTTGATCACGCTCGTGGCCTTCATCTCGCCGTTCCGCGCCGAACGGGAGATGGCGCGGGAAAACGTCGAGCCGGAGGAATTCGTCGAAATTTTCGTCGACACCCCGCTCGAGGTCTGCGAGCAGCGCGATCCGAAGGGACTGTACAAGAAGGCGAGGCGCGGCGAGCTGCGGAATTTCACCGGTCTGGATTCGCCCTACGAGCCGCCGCAGAGTCCTGAATTGGTGCTTGACGCGCTCAACGAAAACGCCGGCGACCTGGCGGATCGCGTCATCTCCTTCATGCAGGAACGGGGCATGCTGTCTTAAGCTCGCGCCCCGCGGGGGCTGGAAAGCCGCCGACGTGTCGTGATAGCTTGCGTGACAACCTGGGGTGCGGGCATGAGCGCGAGAAGGATCTGGGTCGCGGGCCACAAAGGCATGGTCGGGTCCGCGATCACCCGCTGCCTCGCGAAACGCGGCGACGAGGTGCTCAAGGCCGGCCGCGAGGTCGTCGATTTGCGCAGCCAGGTCGGCGTCGAAGTATGGCTGAAGCAGAACCGCCCCGACGCCATCATCTTCGCCGCCGCCAAGGTCGGCGGCATTTACGCCAACAATGCCTTCCCGGCGGATTTCATCTACGACAACCTGGCCATCGAGGCCAACATCATTCACTCGGCCCATCTCGCCGGCGTCGATCGTCTGGTTTTCCTCGGATCGTCCTGCATCTATCCCAAATTCGCCGAGCAACCCATCAAAGAAGAGGCGCTGCTCACCGGGCCGTTGGAGCCGACCAATGAATGGTACGCGATCGCCAAGATCGCGGGGATCAAGCTCTGCCAAGCCTACCGCAAGCAATACGGCCGGCACTACGTTTCGGTCATGCCGTGCAATCTTTACGGCCCCGGCGACAATTACGATCCGCTGACGGCGCACGTCCTGCCGGCGCTCATTCGCCGCTTCCACGAGGCCAAGCTGGAGGGGCGTCACGAAGTCGTCGTTTGGGGCAGCGGGGCGCCGCTGCGGGAATTCCTCCACGTCGACGATCTGGCGCGGGCGGTCGTGTTTTGTCTCGACCGCTACGACGATTATGAGCACATCAATTGCGGCGCCGGCCGCGAGGTTTCGATTCGCGGCCTCGCTGAAATCGTCGCGCGTGCGGTGGACTATCAGGGCAGGATCGCGTTCGACCCGACCAAGCCGGACGGAACGCCGCGCAAACTCATGGATTCGAGCCGCATCGCCGCGCTCGGTTGGGCGCCGGAAATCCCGCTGGAAGACGGCATCCGCGCTGCCTATCGATGGTACCTCGAAAATAACATAGCTGCCGCGGCTTGATCGATGGCCACGCCGAAGTCGGCGCTCGCGCCGCGTCGCGGACATGCGTCCTGGCGGATCGCGTCGCGATCGGCGCCATTAAGCAACAAGCAAATATCCAAGCGTCTGGTTGGACGTTGACGGCAAAGTCCGGCGCAACCGCGCGGTTCTGGTCGATCGTTACGCTGCGCTTCCGCGCCGTAGGCGTGCAGGGGCGTGAGGGGGCGCAAGGGGGCGCAAGGGGGGACGTGGGACCGCTCGGCGCATTGCAACCGACAGACAATAAAGGGGTTGTGAACTCGCCATGGTTAAGTGATAATCATACCGTTCTGCCGGTTGTTGTCGCGTCGGCCGCGTCCCGGCGGCCCTTTTATCGTGGCGGATTCACGTGGCTCGCTTAAACCTGCGCTGGAAAAAGCCGTCCTCCCATGCGCGACTGCTACCGCGTGTCGCGCTATGGGAAGTCGCCTGGGGCGGCCTGTGTCCGGTTGCCGCCTTTCTCTTGCGCGATGGCGCCCTGCTGCGACCCGTCGGCGTCGCCACCTATTGCGCTGTCGCGCTCGTCACCTCGTTGCTCGTCCTCCAATGGTTTCAGACCAGTTCGCCGATCTCGCGTTATTATTCGATCGGCGACGCCCTCGAGCTCGCGAAGGCGTGCGTGCTGATCGCGGCACTGTCCGCGGTCGCGGCCTTCGTGCTCACGCGGCTCGATGACGCGCCGCGGTCGATCCCGATCCTGCATCTGATGCTGCTGGCATTCGGGTTGCTCGGTTCGCGCATGCTGTTGCGGTTGCATGAAACGCGCCGCGACACGCCGCGGCCCGATGCCGCCGACGAGGCCGAGCACGTCCTGCTCATCCAGGCCTCGCGGCTGGCCTGGTTCTTCGCCAAGATGATGGACGATCTCGCCCCGGGCCGCTGCCAGATCGTGGCGATCCTGGACGAACGGCCGGAACTGATGCACCGCTCGTTGAGCGGTTATCCGATCGTCGGGGCGCCGACCGAACTCGAGAAGATCATCGTCGAATATGCCGCGCATGGCGTGCGCATCGACCGCGTGCTGCTCGCGGCGCGACCGCACGAGCTGTCCGCGGCGGGGTGGGAGGAGGTGTGCCGCGTATGTCGGGAGCTTGGCGTCGGCTTCGAGGTTCTCCCCGAACGGTTGATCGCCCGGCAACCCGCGGAGGTCGGGTGTGAGCTGAGCGCGCCACGCGTCGAGGAACGCCCCGTGGCTGCGGATGCCGGCCCGCGGCCCGCGCTCAATGGACTGTTTTGGACCGTCAAGCGCTTCGTCGACGTTGTCGTCGCGCTGAGCTTGATGATCGCGACGTTCCCGGTTGCCCTCCTCGTCGGCGCGCTCGTTCTCTGCGATGTCGGTGCGCCCGTCGTGTTCTGGCAACGCCGGGTCGGCCGCGACGGCAGCCCGCTGTACCTCTATAAATTCCGCACGCTGCAAGCGCCGTTCGACCGGCGCACGAAGGAAAAGCGCGAGGTGCGCGAGGCCTCGGCACTGGCGCGGTTCCTGCGCGCCACGCGGCTCGACGAATGGCCGCAGCTGTGGAACGTCCTGTCCGGCGAAATGTCTCTGATCGGCCCGCGGCCGCTGTTGCCGATTGATCAGCCGACGCAGTCGACGTTCCGGCTCGCGGTCAGGCCTGGGGTCACCGGCTGGGCCCAGGTATGCGGCGGCAGACTAATATCGGTCGACGAGAAGAACGCGCTCGACGAATGGTACATCCGTCACGCCTCACTGCGGCTCGATCTGGCGATTCTTGCCCGCACCGCGGTGATGCTGTTGACCGGCGAGCGCCGGGACGAGACCGCGATCGCACTGGCGCTGCGCGCTCGCTCGCGCGGCGAAGTCACGATGATACCCGATCTGCCGGAAGCCGCGATAGCCGCGCTGCCGGATGATGTGATCGGCAAATTCGGCGCCCTCCGATCCTGAGCGGCAAGTTTAAGCGGGTCAGCGCGCTCACACGACGTCGAAACGCGCGATGACGGCGTCCGGAATCGGGTGCGACTTGATCTTGGCGGGATCGGCGGCGTCGCGGATCGCCCACACCCGCGTCTCGCGTCCCTCGACCAGAACAGCGCCGTCGCGCCGGACGACGCGATGCGCCACGTCGAAGCTCGATCGGCGGAACTCCGCCATGTGCGACTGCAGCTCGACTTCGTCGCCGAACCGCGCCGGGGTGACGAAGTTGGCGC
>Ga0116134_1001341_pt1 | contig 12508 bp, 8 predicted proteins | sample June2015DPH_19_5_FD_89737 | JGI IMG/M metagenome (GOLD analysis project Ga0116134, IMG submission 89737) | Peatland microbial communities from SPRUCE experiment site at the Marcell Experimental Forest, Minnesota, USA - June2015DPH_19_40 | ecosystem: Environmental > Terrestrial > Soil > Wetlands >...
CCACGCCGTTGAGACCTTCGAGCGGCACGGCGAGGGTCGAGCGCAGCCTGGTGAATTTCTCGGGATCGCTCACATATCCGGCTTCGGCTTCGGGATTGCCATTGACGATCGGCTTGCGTTTTTCAGCGACCCAGCCGCACAGGCCTTCTCCCAGGCCAATGTTCAGCGACGAGAGCAGCCGGAAGTTATCGCCGCTCACCAGTTCGGGCACCAGCCTGCCGTCCTTCAAAAGAAACACGGCCATCGAATCGTAAGGAATCATCTTGCGCAGGCGCATGGAAAGCACGGAAAGCGTTTCGCCGAGGCTCAGCGAGTTGCCCAGATCCTGGCTGAGTTCGAACATGGTCTGCGCTTCCTGGCGTGCCGAGGCAATCGAGGAGAGAAAATCCGCGTCGTTCGCCAGGTTGGGAAGCGGTGCAGAGTGCTCGAATCCCGCCGCTGGCTCTAAGCTTGGATCAATGTGAACATGGGCCGATGTTGGTAGAGCAGTCTCTTCTGCGGGCATCGAATCCGACTGCACCATGATCTCCAGTTCGCGGTAACGGCGTTTCAGGATCTCGACAATTCTGGGTTCGAAGGCCGAGCCCGACATGGAAGCGACCTTCTCCATGGCGGCATCGAGCGACATGGCGCTGCGGTACTGGCGATGCGATGCCAGTGCGTCGAGGCAATCGACGGCCGCGAGGACACGCGCGCCCATCGGGATGTGCTCCCCTTTCAGTCCGTCGGGATAACCCGTTCCGTCCCAGCGCTCGTGGTGCGAGCGCACGATGGGTGCGACGGGATAAGGAAACGCCACGCGCTGCAGGATTTCCGCGCCCACCAGCGCGTGGATCTTCATTTTCTCGAATTCTTCCGGGGACAGGCGCCCGGGCTTGTTGATGATGTGTTCCGGAATCGCCAGCTTGCCGATATCGTGCAGCAGCGCGGCCGCGCGCAGCGCTTCAATTTCTTCTTCGGGAAAACCCAGTTCCTTCGCGACCGCAACCGCGAATACGCGCACGCGCTGCAGGTGTTGGTGCGAGGTGTGGTCTTTGGCTTCGATGGCTAGCGCCAGGGACTCGATGGTGCGCAAGTGCAGCGAGGCAACTTCTTCGGCGTGGCGTTTTTCGATCTCGACCTGTTTCTTTTCCGTGGCCAGCTTGGCGAGATAAAGATGATACGAGCGATAGACCCAGTAGACCAGAGGAAGAACCAGAAGCGAGGTTTGCCATCCCACCTGTTTGCTGATGAAACCCACGGCAAACACTACCGCTGCGCCGACCATGTAGAAGGGGAACGACCAGAAGTGGCATTCCGTCCAGACCTTGAAAGCCGGTTTGCGTTCGGTCACCGAGATGATCACGGCAACCGGGACCGTGTTCGCCAGGAAAAAAACCAGGGCAGTAATAACCAATAATGGCAGAGTACCCGCTCCGAGCACCCGCTGCAAATCGTGATAGGCGAAGTACGACAGGACGATTGCGTTCGCCATCATGCTGAAGACGTTGAAGACGATCTTGATCGGAACCAGCTTCTGCCGCGTTCCGAACAAGCATTGCGCCAGAGTCGCGGTGCAGCCAAGGACCATCGTCTCGGGAAGGTTCAGTTCGAGCACGCTCAGCAAAATGAACAGGAAGTTGACCGACATGGTGCCGTCGATGCCGGGCAGTTGAATCTTGAGGCTTGAAGCAAGAACGGCGACCAGCAGGTAGCAGAAAAATCGAGTCAGGTCGAAGCTCTGCCAGTGTCCAAGGGCGTGCGCCAGCGCGGCCATGCCGAGCGCAGCGGTGGCTCCGATAAACAGTCTTGCCCGAAAGGACATAGGCCGACCCGCAACTTCTGCTCACACCGCGTGCAACTGCACATCCACGCCGGTGATTTTCAATCCCTCTGTCACCGCATTGAATCCGCGAGAGTTATGCTTACCGATGCCGCAATGCTCCCCAGGCACATCGTCAGACTGATCCCAAAAGTGTCTGGGCTTGGCCACTTTTTGGCCCGTCCGGTTCCACGCACGCCTGAAAATCTGGCTCTCCCGTTGTAACCGATAGTAGGTCAGTCTCCAGAGAATCAGATACTTACCGAAGTAACTGCAGATACGGCGCGGGGTAGGAGGTCAAGTAAGGCCTAACTCTGGAAAAAGCTAACGGAGTTACTTTGGTGTGAAGGCCGGTGCTGAACAACCCTACGAAGTGAGCGGGGTTGTGGCAGCATCTTATAGAAGGGGCGTGTTGTTTGCGATTGCCCTGAAGTCGATACCTGAATTTCGTGGACCGGCGGGCGTAGCGCAAAGTGACACTCCCTCTTTAGCCATTGATGCAGAAATGCCAATTCCATCGAAGACTCCGCCAACGGAGAGCACGCAGAAATCCGTAACTGGGGGCGAAGCTTGCCATATCCCCACTCGGGCGGGTGAGGGCATTCTTCTGCCCATGCTGCAGCCCGGCATTCTGGACCAGTTGCAGGACGCGGTGTTTACCACTGACCTCCATGGAGTCATTACTAACTGTAACCAGGGTGTAAGTCGATATGGCTTTGCGCCGAAAGAACTGGTTGGCCGGAGGATCACCGATTTCTATGGCATTGGACAGCAGGCGTTTCTCGCCACAGGGGCGATTGCTTCGGTTCTTGAGAAGGGACGTTTCGAGGGCGAGTTCCGCTGTCGCACGAAGTCAGGCCAGGAGGTCGATGTTCATCTGTGTTTGACGCTGCTGCGCGATGCGCACGCGGCTCCAGCGGGCATTCTGGGATTCTCGATCGATATCACCGGGAAGAAGCTTCTGGAGACTGCTCTTTCGCGGACGCCGGGCGGAGTTGCAACTGCTGCTGTCCCGCTGGCGCGGCGGGAAATCGACGGCACACAATTTCTGATTGCCAGTCCGATCATGCATAAGTTCATGGGCATGGTGGACCGTGTGGCCGGGCACACCGAGACCGTGCTCGTAACTGGCGAAACCGGCACTGGCAAGGAGTTGGTGGCGCGCACCATTCACGAATCCTCCTATCGGCACAAAAGTGGACTGGTGGATATCAACTGCGCCGCTCTGCCCGAACAACTGGTGGAGAGCGAACTGTTCGGCTACGAGAAGGGAGCCTTCAGCGGCGCCGATTCCTCGAAGCCCGGTTTGTTTGAACTGGCCGACCAGAGCACGATTTTTCTCGACGAAATTGGCGAATTGCAGCCGCAGATCCAGGTCAAATTGCTGCGGGTTCTGGACGGCCAGCCGTATTACCGTTTGGGTGGGAATCGAAAAATCACAGTTGACGTGCGGGTGGTCGCGGCCACCAATCAGGATCTTGAGCTGGCGGTGAAGGAAGGACGGTTCCGCAAGGATCTTTTTCACCGCTTGAGCCAGTTTCAGTTGCGCGTTCCGCCATTGCGCGAGCGTCCCGAAGATATTGCCGCGCTGGCGCGTCACTTCCTGGCACTGAAAGCGGCGGGTAAAGTTTTTACTGGAGACGCACTGGTTGCCCTGCAGGGCCATCCCTGGCCGGGTAATATCCGCGAACTCAGGAACCTAGTCGCGAAACTCGCGATGGCGACCGAGGACCGTCAGATCACGGGCGCCGAAGTTATCGCCGAGTTATGTGGTGAAACCACAGCCGCACCCCATGCCAGCGGCGCGGTGCCGCTCGGCAACCTCGAAAATATGGAAGAGCAGATGATCATTCGGGCGCTCGAGCAAAGCGGCGGGCATCGTGCCCAGGCCGCCGAGCAGTTGGGAATTTCCCGTCGCACGCTCAGCCGCAAACTGCGCGAGTATGAGATCGACGTGCCTTCGGGCGAAGGCTCGGCCAAGCTCGGTGTCATCAGTGAGGACCAGCAGAAGTTCTTTCGCGCCAAAGTCAATGTGTCGGTGACCTTGAAAAATGCGCACGGGAAGGAATTGCAGGTGCAGGCGGTCAACCTGAGCACGGGAGGCATGGGACTCGATGCCGTGAGCGATCCGAATGGTTTTGCCGGACTCGTCGACGTCAGCTTCCTGTTGCCAGAGAGCGAAACCGTGATCCAGGCGAAAGGGCGGGTGGTATGGGCCGACGCTGGAGGAAGAGCGGGGCTGCGATTTGTCGTGATCGAACCTTCTTTGTTCGAGCAACTGCAACACTGGACGAATCGGAAGATGAAGGACGAAGGGTGGGAGATTCCGTCTTGAGTTCGCGGGTGTGAAGCGGTGCATTCTGGCAAGGACAGATACAGCCCTGAAGAGCTAAAGGACCTAAGACTTATAAGCCAACTGGACAGATCCTTCAGTAACCTGTTGTAACCTTCAGTAACCTGTCGTCATACGTCCTGTCGTGCCATTCTCATCTTGCCGTTAGAAGCCCATTGACCGCGACTGCAGGGCCAACTCCCGCTGTGGTCACGGATCTCAAGCGAGGTTCATTCATGTTGCAGTCTCCGGAACCGAAGTACTCTCCAAACGCGGCCCCTACCAATAGTTACACTCCGGTCAAGCCGGCCACTTCACCCATGGATCAGGCTAACATCGGACGCTCGCTTATCATTAAGGGTGAAGTGACGGGCGCGGAGTCGCTTTTCATTGACGGACGCGTCGAAGGCACCATTAATTTTCCCGACAATCGCGTCACCATCGGCCGCAACGGAAACGTCGCGGCAAACATCACCGCCAAAGAACTTGTGATCATGGGCAAAGTGCAGGGCAACGTCGAGTGCGCGGACCGGTTGGACATCCGCAGCGAAGGCCTGCTCACGGGCGACGTGATCACGCATCGCATCAGCGTCGAAGAAGGCGCGATCCTCAAGGGCGGCGTCGAAGTGCGCAATCCCGAAAAGAAAGATCAGAAGACGCAGGCGCAGACACAGGCGCAGAATAAGCCGGAACCGCCTAAGGCTCTGGCCGCGACTGCGGGCAACGCATAATCTCGCGAAGTTGATTTCGAAGTTGCGTTAAAGGAAGACGATGGAGGGACGGGCGTCTTGCTCGTCCAGCCGGGTTAGAGCCTGCCCTGAGCTTGCCGAAGGGACGCCCGGCGCTCCATCGTTTTCTTTTTCTGGATTTATTACTTCTTCGGCTTGAAGTCGAGGGATGCCGAATTCATACAGTAGCGTAGGCCGGTTGGCCCAGGGCCATCCGGAAACACGTGGCCCAAATGCGCATCGCAGCGGGCACAGCTTGCCTCGGTGCGAGTCATGCCATAACTGGTGTCGGTGCGTTCGCGGATGTTCTTGCGGTCGGCGGCGGCGAAGAAGCTCGGCCATCCCGTTCCCGAATCAAATTTTGTTTCAGAGCCAAAAAGCAGCGCGCCACAGCAGACGCAGTGGTAGGTGCCGTCATCGTGCTTGTTCCAGTACTGGCCGGTGAATGCGGGCTCGGTGCCGCAGGCGCGGGCCACCTGATACTGCTCGGGAGTGAGTTGCTGCCGCCACTCGGCTTCGGTCCTGGTGATCTTTTCCTTGGCGATCTGGTCGCTGAGTTTTTCGGTCATGTTGTGTCTCCAGAAAATAAGATGTAGAACGGGCGCGAAAGTTGCAAACCGCGACTAATGGAGAGCCTGGCGTCCCCGCCCGGCTGGACCCTTCGACTTCGCTCAGGGCAGGCTCGCGAGACGCCCGTCGCTCCATCGTTTAATTCATCATGGAGATCTTTGCGGCTAGTGCGCCAGAGGTTGATTGGCGCCGAGCAGAAGGCCGATGCCGGCGCGTTTGCGCAACTCCGACAGCAGCGCGCTGGCGGCGTTCAAGTAGGTGGTGTTGGGATCGGAGGTGTCGGCCCAGACGGCTTCATAAACAATCTTTGCCGCTTCTTTCGCGTCCATGTGGAGAGCGGCTTCCATGCGGTCGGCCTGCTGGCGCACCTCGCCGTAGCAAGTATGACAAACGGCGGCTGGTTCGGTGGCCCCGCTGTGCTGGTGTTCGAGAACGCACCGGAAGGTGGCCGCGGCGCTGATCTGAGTGTGGGAAGCGAAAGCGTGTGACTTGAGCTCTTTCAGGAGGCGTGCGCGTTCGTCGTCGATCTGCGCACCGGTTGCCGGCTGCGGCACGGCGGAAGTCATCGAATACGCCGCCGGGGCGGTGGGCGAGACCCGATCCGGCGACTTGCAGATCGGACAGACGTGCATGTCGGCGGGATAGTAGGCGTGGCAACGCGAGCAAGGCAGCCCGTAGCCGACGGCTTTCTTCTCCGGCGCGGAAGCGGCTTCGGGGGCGGAGACCTGCGGCATCCGCCGCTCCGGTGTGGATAATACTGCAGGGTTGACGGATTTTTCCAGGGCTTGTTTGGCCGCGATGGTTTCCATTGATCTTTCCTTTAACCGACGCCTTTAACCGACCGGGCGGCGCTGCGAGCGCCGCGTCTTCCTCTTATTATTCTAGGTTTGTCGAGGGCCGGAGGCGATACACGTCAGTGCATACGAAATAATGCCCGATGGTGCATCTCCTTGCGAATCACTTTGCGAGTCACTTCGCGGGTTACTCTGCGGGTTACTTCGAGGTTGTGATCAGTCGGACGACCTCCTGCATACGGGCCCGGTAAAGGTTCTGGCTGGGATCCATGCGGGAAGCGATTTCGAGTTCTCCGAGAGCCTCTTCGTATTGGTTCAGAGCCATCAGGCAGGCGGCAAGAGAATAGTGATTCTGGGCGCTGGGTTCGAGCCGGAGGGCCTCGCGAAATTCTTTTTCCGCCTCCGCCAGTTGTTGAGTGTTCACGAGCGCGGTGCCGAGATAATGGTGGGCCAGGCCGGATTCGGGATTGAGCGCAACTGCTTGGCGCAGCACGTCCACGGCCTCCTGGTCTTTTCCCGAAAGCAGGAGGGCCTGCCCCAAAACGCGGTGTTCGGCCGCTCCGGTGGGATTGGCGGCGATGGCGGCCTGTAACTCGCGAATCGCAGATGGATAGTCACGCTTGGACATATAGGCGCGGGCCAGGCAGTTATGACCGCCTTCCCATTCCGGACTCTGCCGGTAGAGATCCGCAAATTCCGTGATGGCGCTAGCGAAGTCTTCCTTGTCGCAAAGCGTGTTTCCCAGGTTGTTGCGGACGCTGGCTTCGTCGGGTTTGAGGCGCTTGGCCGAGCGATATTCGGCGATCGCCTCATCCAGCTTGCCCTGATCGTGCAGGACGACGCCAAGATTGCTGTGCGCCTCCCAGAAGTCGGGGCGCAGGCTGAGGGCGTGGCGATAAGCGATGGCGGCGCGGCGCAGATCTCCCTGATCGCGGTGGGTGATTCCCATGTCGAAATAGACGTCCGCGTTCGCCAGCGAGCCAGCGGGTTCGCGCGCGAGGGCTTCGTCGAAGGCGTGCAGGGCGGCATCGTAGCGGCCATTGGCGTAGAGCGCGAGTCCGAGATAGCGGTAAGCCTCGGCGTTGGCGGGATCCATGCTGAGGGCGGAGCGCGCTTCGGCGAGGGCGTCATCGGCATCGTCTGACCGGTAAAACAGATAAGAAAGCTGGCTGTGGGTTTCGGGGAAACTGGGCATCAGGCGCGAAGATTCCGTGAATTCATCGAGCGCTTCGTCGAATCGGTCTTGCCGGCGCAGGATGGTTCCGAGGACAAAATGCAGCGTGGCATTGTTTGCATCGTTGTCCGCATCGTCGCGAAGGAGCCCGCGGACTTTGTTTTCGGCGGCTTTGAAGTTCTTGTCGTGAACCAGAGCGGCAACCTGTACCGCCGTAGTGGAGCAGGCAGTGCTGGCGGCCGACTTTCGGTCGGGACCTCGCTCGGGACTACGATCCGGAGTCCGGGCCTGACTTAGACGCCCGAGGCTCTGAATCAAGCCGGCGTCAGCTCCGGCCCTTTCGAGGGCGCGGGTGCATTGCCGGATGCATTGCGACGTGGCTTGGCAGAAGAGGTTCCGGGATTCGTTCGGCGATTCGTGCTGCGTTTGCGCAAGGCGCTGGATCCGCGCGCTCGAAATGCCCCCCGCCAGCCACAGGAAAATGGCGTCGGAAGCGGGAGTGGAGGGGGCTTGTTCAGCGTACAAGGAGCCTGCCGCCAGCAGAAGCAAAAGCCATCTCAGGACACAGCGTTTCACGAAGCCTCCGGCGGGTTTGACGCGCGAGAATCGCCCTGTGGCCAAAATAGTCCGGCCGCGGCGTCGACGGTAGGTCACTGAAGTAATTTTGTGGGACATGCCCCGGCGAGGCAGGACAGCGATCCTGGCGGCAATCGGTGAGACTGCCGGGGTCAGTTGGAGTACACTACACAGTGGATGTGTTGTCCGGCGTTACCGGTCGGCATTCGGTTCGGAGGCTTTATGTTTGAAGGTTTGTTTCAACCCATGCATCTGCTGGTGATCTTCTTCATCGCGCTGCTGGTCTTTGGCCCCAAGAAATTGCCCGAGTTAGGCAAGGGTCTGGGCGAGGGCATTCGCGCACTGAAAGAAGGCATGAAGGATAACAGCAACGATACCAAGGCTGAAACCAAGCCTGAAGTCAAGCCCGAGAATAAGGCCTGAGCGCGCGGTAACCTCCTGGTTGCCTGCGTCCGAATTGTCGCTAGTTCGATATGATCCCTGCATCCAAACTAAGTAATTTTGGCAGCGGGGAATTCTGTACCCACTTCCGGTCAGTCGGTTACCAGATGTGTCCGCGCCAGCTATTGTTTGTCGCCTTGCTCAACGAAAAACTTCCCTGTTTCCCCCGCTGAAAAATAGCGCGAGGTCACCGTCTTCTTGCGGGTAAAGAACTCGACCGCATCCCAGCCGTGAACATGGAGATCGCCAAAGAACGAATCCTTCCAGCCGGAAAACGGAAAATAGGCCGGCGACGCGGCCACGCCGATATTCACGCCCACCATGCCGACTTCGATGCGCCGGCTGTATTCCCGCACCGCCGCGCCGTTTTCCGTGAAGATCGAAGTGCCATTGCCCCGCGGATCGCTATTCACCAGTGCAATCGACTGCTCAAGCGTATCCACGTGCATCACGGAGAGCACCGGCCCAAATATTTCTTCGCGAGCCACCCGCATGTCGGGCTTCACGTGGTTCAGAATGGTTGGGCCCACAAAGTTTCCGCCGGCCGGAACGCCCGCCGGACGCCGTCCATCCACCAGCAACTCCGCGCCTTCTTTCAATCCGCTTTCGATCGCTTCATGAATGCGCGCGCAGGCGGCGCTCGAAATCACGGGCCCCAGGCTCGCCTTCGCATCCATGCCATCTCCGGCAATCAGCTTCTCGGCGCCTGCTTTCAATCGGCCCATGATCGCGGTTTGAGCGGACCCAACCGTTACCAGAACGGATCCAGCCATGCAGCGCTGACCCGCGTTGCCGAAGGCGCTGCCCAGAACATTTGCCACCGTCTTATCGACGACTGCATCCGGCATCACGACCATGTAATTTTTCGCGCCACCCAGGGCCTGCACTCGTTTTCCATTTTCCGCCGCGCGCCGGTAAATGTACTTCGCGGTGTTGACCGAGCCGACGAATGAAACGGCGCGAATCCCCGGACTGTCGAGAATCGCGTTGACCGCATCGTGCGCACCATGCACCAGATTCACCACCCCGCGCGGCAGACCGATCTCCTCGAAAATGTGAAACATCAGTTCCGATGTGAGCGGAACCTGCTCCGACGGCTTCAAAACGAACGTGTTCCCGTAAACGATGGCAAATGGCAGAAACCACATGGGCACCATGGCCGGGAAGTTGAAAGGAGTAATGGCGGCGCAAACGCCGACCGGTTGGCGAATTGTTTCTGTGTTAATTCCGCGCGCCACACCTTCCAGAATGCGTCCCTGCATCGTCATGGGAGCGGCACAAGCCACCTCGAGCACTTCAATGGAGCGGGTGATCTCCGCGCGCGCGTCCGAAGGCACTTTGCCCGACTCGCGCGTGACGGAAGCCGCGAGTTCGTCAATCCGCTGGCGGAATTTCTCGCGTAGCGCGTAGATAAATTCCGTACGCTCGCCGACCGAACGAGAGCGCCAGTCTGGCAGAGCGGCGCTGGCGGCCGCAACCGCATCCTCGACTTCTGCGATCCCCGACAGCGGGACGCGCGCCAACACTTCGCCGCTAGCCGGGTTGGTCACGTCGAGAAGACCGGACGCCTGCGCCGATACCCAGCGGCCGCCCACGTAGTTCGAGAGAATTCGTGGTGCTGTCTTCTCACTGATCGCGTCGGTGATCATGTCGGTGATCGCGGTTTTATCCGCCGGCTTTTTAGCTGCCGCCGTCAGAATATTGGTTTCGGTTGTCATCGCTACCCTTCCTGTTCAAGCCCCCAATCCGTTCCCCAGCCGCGCAAAATGCGGGCTCTCGCACCAAAGTGTCCAGCGTTAGGGCGCCCCAGTTGCTTGGTTTTACCACGTTTTGCGGCAGAGCAAAAGCACGGATGTGGCGGAAATGGGCCAAGAAACCGCGTTGGCGGTGGGCAAGCATTTTATGATTATTATAAGAATGTCTATGGACGTTATGGTGTAGTGTAGCCGTCCAGGCAGGACGGACGGATGCGACCTCGTGGGGCGCACGGCTTGAACGTATAATTACCAGATTAGCTCGTGGGGTTTTGGGGGCGCGAGAAGGGGGTCCAGTAGCAGATACAGCCTATGCCACGACAACAGCCTATTGCTGTCTATTACGAACACCCGGTGTGGTTTGAACGAGTGTTCGCGGAATTGGACCGGCGGAAGATGGCTTACGTGAAAGTCAACGCCGCCAGTCATTATTACGATCCTCATTACGATCCTCTCGCCAACGGACACGAAAAGTTTGCTTTGGTTTTCAATCGCATGAGTCCCTCGGCCTGGAACCGCGGGCGGGCAGACAATATCTTTTACACCCTGAATTATTTGTCCCATTTGGAACAGCAAGGTACTCGCGTGGTGAATGGCAGTCAGGCTTTCCGTTTTGAAATCTCAAAAGCGTTGCAGCTCTCGCTGCTGCAAAGTCTTGGTTTGCTGTACCCGCGTTCGCGCGTGATTCACCGCGTCAGCGAAGCGCCTGCAGCAGCAGCAGGGTTCCGTTTTCCAGTGGTTGTAAAGCCGAATATCGGCGGAAGCGGAGCCGGCATCGTTCGCTTTGACACAGCGGCACAGCTTGAGAGTGCGGCAGCGAAGGGCATTCACCTCGGGCTGGACAGCACGGCACTGGTTCAGGAATTCATTCCTGCGAAAGATGGCCACATCGTCCGAGTGGAAACTCTGGCTTACAGGTACCTGTATGGCATCAAGGTTTTCACCCCCGGTGAGACGTTCGATTTGTGTCCGGCGGATATCTGCAAAGCATCGGACGGCACCGAACTCAACACTTCCTGTGTGATTGAGGGCCCGAAGAGCGGGCTCCGGGTGGAAGCGTATCGACCCCCGGCAAGTGTCATTGCCGACGTGGAGCGCATCTTCGCGGCGACCAAGATCGAAGTCGGCGGGGTGGAGTACATCATCGACGCCCGGGATGGCCGGCTCTATTACTACGACATCAACGCGCTTTCCAACTTTGTCGCCGACGGTCCTGCTCTGCTGGGCTTCGATCCGTTTGTGCGGCTCGTCGATTATCTGGAACAGGAGGCGGCGTGATGCGATACGGCTACTGGCTGCCGGTGTTTGGGGGATGGCTGCGAAATGTGGAAGACGAGAATATGGAGGCGACTTGGGATTATGTTAGCCGCCTCGCACGGCGCAGCGAACAGATCGGTTTCGAGCTAACACTGATCGCGGAGCTGAACCTCAATGACATCAAAGGACCGGAAGCTCCTTCACTCGATGCCTGGTCAACCGCGGCCGCCCTGGCGGCGGTCACGCGCTCGCTGGAACTCATGGTGGCCGTGAGACCAACTTTTCATTCCCCTGCATTATTGGCGAAACAGGCCGCCAACATCGATCACATCAGCGGTGGAAGGTTGTCGCTTAATGTAGTGTCCTCCTGGTGGGCGGATGAAGCCAAGCAGTACGGAGTGCATTTCGAACAGCACGACGACCGCTACGCGCGCACGGCGGAGTGGTTGGAAGTTGTGAATGGAGTTTGGACTCAGGAGCGCTTTTCGTTCTCCGGAAAACACTACCGCGTGGAAAATACGGCGCTGGCGCCAAAGCCGCTGTCGAAGCCCAGACCGCTGCTCTACGCTGGAGGAGAGTCGGAAGCTGCTAAGAACCTCATTGCGCGCGACTGCGACGCTTATGTCATGCACGGCGACCCTCCCGCCAACATTCGCGCGAAAATTGCCGACATGTCTGAGCGCCGGAAACAGTTGGCGTTGCCGCCGCTCAAGTTTGGGGTCGCGGCTTATGCCATCGTTCGTGACACCGCCGAGGAAGCGAAAGTGGAGTTGCGGCGTATTACGGATGTGAAACAGAACGCAGCCGGGTTCCAGAACTATCAGCAGTGGCTCTCCGGCACTCAACTCGAACAGAGAGTTTCACTGGAAGACTACTCGGTTTCGAATCGGGGGCTGCGCTCGGGGCTAGTCGGCACACCGGAACAGGTCAAAGCTCAGATTGCAGAATTCGAACAAGCCGGCGTGGATCTTCTTCTATTGCAATTCAGCCCGCAACTTGAAGAGATGGAGCGGTTCTCTGAACTGGTCATTCGCGACCGTCCCAGATTAGCTTTTGCTGATCGGCCCCACACTCCACTAGC
>Ga0116134_1001350_pt1 | contig 12459 bp, 10 predicted proteins | sample June2015DPH_19_5_FD_89737 | JGI IMG/M metagenome (GOLD analysis project Ga0116134, IMG submission 89737) | Peatland microbial communities from SPRUCE experiment site at the Marcell Experimental Forest, Minnesota, USA - June2015DPH_19_40 | ecosystem: Environmental > Terrestrial > Soil > Wetlands...
AAATGGCGGCGACAAAGATCGCATCGACAATATAAAAGTAGAGCGCAAACGGTGCGGAGCTGACTGGAGGTAGGAATCCGCGTCGCCACCACCCAGACATACCGGCAAATATCCACACTCCCACTGGCACGAAAACAAGATTCACCAAAGCGAAAACCCTTGTAATGTATATGCTTTTTATCTTATGCATCTTTGTCTGACACAACGCATAGTCCAAGGGTAGTACGCCGATTGTGAACCCGAAAGTTACCTTGGAATGTGACGGGATTCTTCAACTGGCGTAAGCAGGGCGATTACGCTCACGAACAGGTTCGCCGAGTCGGGCTGATTTCAGCGTAGCGCCCGTCGCTTCAACCCTTGCAGCACGAGCGCGCAAATTTCGTCGGCGAAGCCTTCGTGGAGCTTGTCGTGGCGGATCAGGAAGCGCATGTAGATTGGCCCGTAGAGCGAGTCCAGGATGAGGTCCAGGTCGCTGTCGGCGGGTAGTTCGCCGCGGTCGATGCCGCGCTGCAAAGTTTGATAGGCCTGCCTGCGTCTTGGCCACAAAAATCTCTCGCGAAAAGCCTCGATCAACTCCGGATCCGACTGCCCTCCGGCGAGCAGCGCGGCCACGACCTTGCCGCGCTTGGACCGGAAGATGCGAATCACGCGCCTCATCTGCAGGCTCATGTCAGTTTGTACGGAGCCGGTATTCGGAAAGCGCAGTTCCTCGTCGGCGCTGGCGGAGAAAGCGTCGGCGACCAGGGCGGCCTTGGTCGGCCACCAACGGTAGACAGTTGTCTTGCCGACATTGGCGTCGGCGGCGATGGCTTCGATGCTCAGTTCCGGGAATCCACCATCCTGCTTGAGCAGCTTCAAAGTGCTGCGCAGGATCGACTGACGCGATTCCTCACTGCGCGGCCGGCCGGGCGGACGCGTCCCGTTGGTTCCGTTACCACCGTTCCGAGCCCCGGCTTTCCGGGTATGATTTTGCGCCATGACGAAAGTCTAATATAATTTAAATCCGAAACGTATTGTTTTGAATCTTATTTGCAAGTTCGCAGGCCAGTGTGAGGCCTCCGGTTTCGGCAGTATCGGTTCCCGCTAGCGTCGGGTTTCAGCGTTACCGGCTTTCGCCAATCTTATGTGGATAGTCGCATTAGCGCTTCGCCGCCCTTATACGTTTGTGGTGATGGCACTGCTTATCATCATCCTCACGCCGCTCACCATCCTGCGCACCCCGGTCGACATTTTCCCTGAGATCAACATTCCCGTGGTCAGTGTGGTATGGAACTTCGACGGCATGTCGCCGAATGAGATGGCGGACCGGATCGTGAGCAACTCCGAGCGCGGATTCACGGTCACGGTCAACGACATCGAACATCAGGAGTCGCAGTCGCTGAACGGAAAAGCCGTGATCAAAATCTTCTTCCGGCCGGGTGTCAACATTTCCATGGCGATGACACAAGTGACGGCGATGTGCCAGACCGTGCTGCGCGGACTGCCTCCGGGCACGACTCCGCCGCTGGTCGTCACTTATTCGGCATCCACGACGCCCGTCGTGCAACTCGGATTGAGCAGCAAGACGCTGCCGGAGCAGCAGGTGTTCGATCTGGGGCAGAATTTTCTGCGTACGCAGTTGACCACGATTCAGGGTGCGGCTACTCCGTATCCATACGGCGGCAAGATTCGCCAGGTGCAGGTGGATCTCGATTCCGCCAAGCTCCAGGCCTATGGTTTGGCGCCGGCCGACATCGTCAATGCCGTGTCCGCGCAGAACTTGATTCTACCCGCCGGAACGGCCAAGATCGGGCCGACGGAGTACGAGGTCGAGATGAACGGCACGCCGGGAACCATCGCCGAATTGAACGATATTCCGGTGAAGACCACGAACTCGTCCACGCTTTACCTGCGCGATGTGGCCCACGTGCGTGATGGATTTTCGCCGCAAACCAACATCGTGCGGCACGACGGCGCGCGCGGCGTGCTGATGTCGATCTATAAGCTGGGCGGATCTTCCACCCTGGCCGTCGTCGACGGCATCAAGGCGATGGTGCCGCGGGCGGCACAATCGCTGCCGCGCGACCTTAACATCAAGGCTCTGTTCGATCAGTCGCTTTTCGTGCGCGCGTCGATTCAGGGAGTTCTGCGCGAAGGCCTGACCGCCGCTTGTCTTACCGCCATCATGATCCTGGTCTTCCTGGGCGATTGGCGTCCGACTTTGATCATCGCGGTCTCGATCCCCTTGTCCATTTTCGTTTCTGTGATCCTGCTGAGCGCGCTCGGCGAGACCATCAACATCATGACCCTGGGAGGACTGGCGCTCGCGGTCGGAATCCTGGTCGATGATGCGACGGTGGAGATCGAAAACATCGAGCGCAATCTGGCCATGGGCAAGGAGATGAAGAAGGCCATCCTCGACGGCGCGCAACAAGTTGCCGTGCCCGCGTTCGTATCGACACTCAGTATCTGCATTGTGTTTGTGCCGATGTTTTTTCTGACCGGAGTCGCGAAGTTTCTTTTCGTTCCGCTGGCCGAAGCCGTGTCCTTTGCCATGCTGGCGTCGTATCTGCTGTCGCGAACCCTGATTCCGACGCTGGTGATGTTTATCATGCGCGGGCATGAGCACCGCGTCGCCGAGCCAAGAAACTTCCTCGCAAAAGCCCAGCGCGGATTCGAGCGCTGGTTCGAAAGATTCCGCGACGGCTATCGGCAACTGCTGGAAACCACGCTCGAGCACCGGAAATTGTTCTCGTTCGGTTTTGCGGCTTTCTGTTTTCTGTCTCTGGGACTGGTGTTCTTTCTAGGGCGGGACTTTTTCCCGCAAGTGGATGCGGGCCTGATTCGTTTGCACGTCCGCGCCCGGCCCGGCCTGCGCGTGGAAGAAACCGCTCGTCTGTGCGATGAAGTGGAGCGCGTGCTGCGCAGCGAGATTCCGAAAGAAGAGTTGCAGACGATGCTGGACAATGTCGGCATTCCGAACTCCGGCTTGAATCTTTCCTACAGCAGTTCGGGCGTGATTGGGACGGGCGATGCGGAGATTCTGATTTCGTTGAATCCGGAGCACCATCATCCGACGGCGCAGTATGTGCGCCGCTTGCGCCGCGAACTGCCAAGGGATTTTCCGGGCGTCGAGTTCTTTTTTCAGCCCGCCGATATCGTGTCGCAAATTCTTAATTTTGGACTGCCCGCTCCGGTCGATATTCAGGTCGTGGGCGCCGATATGCGCGGAAACTACGACATCGCGCAGGGCATCGCAAATCGGCTGCGCCAGATTCCCGGCACCGCCGATGTGCATGTACAGCAGATGATGACCCTGCCCACTCTCTACCTCGACATGGACCGCACGCGCATCAATCAGGTCGGACTGACCGCCCAGCAAGTGGCCCAGAGCGTGCTGATCAGCTTGAGTGGAAGCTTCCAGACGGCTCCCAATTTCTGGCTGAATCGAAAGAACGGTGTGAGTTATAACATCGCCATCCAGACGCCGCAGTATCATATGACATCGGTGCAGGACTTGATGAACACGCCGGTGACGGGCGCGCAGACGACTCCGCAGGTGCTCGGCAATCTGGTTCAACTCACGCCGGTGGCGCGTCCCGCCGTGGTCAACCATTACAACGTGCAGCCGGTTATCGATGTGTATGCCAGCACGCAGGGGCGCGACCTGGGCGGGGTAGCGTCAGACATCATGAAGGCGCTCAAACCATTCCAGGACCATCTGCCGCGCGGAACGCAAATCGTGGTTCGCGGACAGATTGAGACCATGCGGTCCTCGTTCTTCGGGTTGGGCGTTGGCCTTCTGGGCGCGATCGTGCTCGTCTATTTGCTGATCGTGGTCAACTTTCAGTCGTGGCTCGATCCCTTTATCATCATTACAGCGTTGCCGGGAGCACTGGCGGGAATCTGCTGGTTCCTGCTGATCACGCGCACCACGCTCAGTGTTCCGTCGCTGACGGGCGCGGTCATGTGCATGGGGGTGGCGACGGCGAATTCGATTCTGCTGGTCTCGTTTTCGCGCGACCGCATGAATGCGGGAGCGCCCGCGCGGCAAGCGGCACTCGAGGCGGGCCACACGCGCATACGGCCTGTCATCATGACGGCCCTCGCCATGATTATCGGCATGGTGCCGATGGCGTTGGGCTTTGGCGAGGGCGGCGAGCAGAACGCGCCGCTGGGCCGCGCTGTGATTGGCGGCCTGCTGTTCGCAACCGTAGCCACATTATTTTTTGTGCCGAGCGTATTTACGATCATTCATGGCCGACGCGAGGCCCGGCTGCAATCGGAACAGAAGTAGACCGCGGTAAAAGCAGGGAAGAACAGAAGCAGAGAATTGGAGACCGGAATTATGCCAATACAACCGCCGCCCGTAACGACGCCGCAGAACGAAGCGCCGCAGAACGAGACGGAGGCCGTCCGCCCAGATGAGTACCGGCCTTCCGCTATGGGCCAGGCCCCAGCCGGACGGGGAAAGATTCTGATTGGCGCCGTGCTGCTCGTCTTGATCACTGCCGGCGCAGTCACCTTTCTGAATAAGAAGAGCGAAACCGACGCGCTGGCGAAAGAAACCGAAGCTGTCTCGGTGCCGACGGTCGCGGTGGTGCAACCCCAAACCGAGCCCGGAAACGACGAGCTTGTGCTGCCTGGAAATTTGCAGGCGTTCGAAGAGTCGCCCATTTTTGCCCGCACCAACGGCTACCTCTTACGCTGGTACAAGGACATGGGAAGCAAGATTCAGAAGGGTGAACTGCTGGCGGCGATTGACACTCCGGAAGTCGACCAGGAGCTTTCCCAGGCCCGAGCCAGCCGCGAGCAGATCAAAGCGGCGCTGGGGTTGGCGAAGATCTCCGCCGACCGTTGGGCAAACCTGCGCAAGACCGACTCGGTTTCGCAACAGGAAGCCGACCAGCAAGCAAGCGGCTACCAGCAGGCGCTCGCCAACCTGGCCGCGGCGGACGCGAATGTTCGCCGCCTGGAAGAACTCGAATCTTTCAAGAACGTATACGCTCCTTTTTCCGGCGTGCTTACCCGGCGCAATGTTGATCCGGGAGCGCTTATCAATTCCGGGGCGCAAGCGACCGGCAAAGAGCTGTTCGATATCGCGCGCGTCGATCCGCTTCGCGTTTACGTCAGCGTTCCGCAAGCGTATGCGCCGAACATGAAAGTCGGGATGAAGGCCACCGTCACGCTGCAGGAATTTCCCGGCCAGAAATTTTTGGGAACGATAGCTCGCACCGCCGACGCCATCGATCCCGCGACGCGCACTCTGAACACGGAAGTGGATGTTCCGAACAAGGACGGCAAGCTGCTGCCTGGTTCTTTTGGCCAAGTGCATTTTGCGACCGGGACTTCGATTCCGCGGATTACGATCCCGGTGAACGCCATGCTGTTCCGCGCCGAAGGACCGCGGGTCGCGGTCGTCGACAAGGACGGCAATGTGCATTTGCGCCCGATCAGCATTGGGCGCGACTTCGGCGCTACGCTCGAAATTCTTGGCGGGCTCGAGGTCAGCGATCAGATCGTCATCAACCCGTCCGACTCACTCGAGGATGGGCAGAAGGTGCACGTCGCCAAGCCGAGCACGGGAGATACGCACTCGTGAAGCGATTGCCGCCAGTCATCAGCATTAACATCAGCATTGCCTTGCTGGCCGCCGCGTTGCTCGCGGGCTGTAGCTTGGTGTGCAGTCTGGGCTGCACCGTGGGGCCGGGATATAAGCGCCCCACTGCGCAGGTTCCGGACGCGTGGAAAGGCGAAGGGCCGTGGCAGACGGCTGCTCCGAAGGATGCAATTCCCAAGGGCGCGTGGTGGCAGATATTTCATGACACAGAACTCGACCGGTTGGAGCAGGATCTGCTTCAGGCAAACCAGTCGCTGGATGCGGCGCGGGACCGCCTCTCGCAGGCGCGGTCGCAGGCGCGGGTCGCATCGTCGGCGTATTTTCCCGTGGTCAACACCGATCCCAGCGCGCAACGTCAGCGCCTCTCCGGCAACCGTCCGCTTGATGGCGGCTCGCTTCAGACCGTCAAGACCGACACTGAGAACAATTTTATCGTTCCGTTTTCCGTCAGCTACGAGCTTGATTTATTCGGACGCGTGCGTCGCAATCTTGAAGCGGCCAACGCTTCGCTGCAGGGGAGCGCGGCCGACCTGGAAAATGTGCGCCTGGTGTTGACCGCCGAACTGGCCGCCGACTATTTCAATCTGCGCGAACTTGACCGCGAAGCTGGAGTGGTACGGGAGTCGGTCGAAATCCAACAAAGAGGACTGGACCTGGTCAACCATCGTCACGAAGGCGGAGTCGCGAATGGACTGGAAGTGGCGCAGCAGGCCGCGTTGCTGGATTCGACTGCGACCCAGCTTCAACTCGTGCTGCAGCAGCGGGCGCAATACGAACACGCTATCGCCGTGCTGGTAGGCAAATCCGCCTCGGCTTTCAGGCTGGCGGAGGCGCCGTTCGACGCTACTCCTCCCGCGATTCCCACCGGAGTTCCATCTGACATTCTCGAGCGCCGGCCTGACGTTGCCACCAGCGAGCGCCAGATGGCGTTCGAAAATGCGCAAGTCGGTTTAGCGATGGCTGCGTTTTATCCGCATATTACGCTGGCCGGGAGCGGCGGTTATGAAAGCCGCGACGTCGCCACGCTGGTGAACGCTCCCAGCGCTTTCTGGTCGCTGGGTGGCGACCTGCTGCAGCCGATTTTTAATGGCGGCCGCAATCGCGCCAACCTGGCGGCGAGCCGCGCTGCCTATGACGAATCGGTCGCCAATTATCGCGAATCGGTGCTGGTGGCGTTTCAGCAGGTGGAGGATGGGCTTTCCGGTCTCTCGCTGCTTAACCAGGCTGCGAAAACTCAGCAGGCAGCGGTCACCGACTCGCGCCGCGCGCTCGACATCGCCAACAACCGTTATGTCGGCGGTGTTACAACTTATCTCGATGTGATTACCGCGCAGTCCACGCTGCTGGCCAATGAACGCCTGCAAACGCAGTTGCTCGGCCAGCAAATGACCACTTCCGTTTATCTGGTGAAGGCGCTGGGCGGCGCGTGGGACGCCTCTGAAATTCAGCGCGAAAACGTGAGGCCCGCGCTGGTCCAGGCCGTGCAGCAGTAACTCTGCCGTGGGCATTCAAACCCGAGTTCGAACCCAAGTTCGAGCGGAGGTGGTATCGCGTCCGGCCCTGAGCAGGTAGGCAAATTCCGGCGGCCGCCGGAATTCAAGCTCCGACCTGGCCGGATTTACGCCGTCGTGTGGCGTGCCAATTTGCCGTGGCGCGAACGGATCTCGCGCTCCGCAATCAGCCAATCCTGATCCTCGTTGCCGCTCTCGTCGCCCGCAGACGCTCTCTGCAGATAGAGTTCGTAGGCGCGGTGGCGAATCTCTTCTTCGAGATTGACTTCGAGGAGATTGACTTCGAGATTGACGGGAACATTGGCAGGAACGTTGCCAGGAACCATTTTGGCCGGCTTCCCATTCTTCGGAACCTCCTTCGGAACTTCCGGCGCAACCTGCACCGCGGCAGGCGGAACGTAGGCCCCAGTTTTCTTGCTGCGGGTGGTAGTGTTTCCGGTTGTCTTGCGAGCCATGCAGTACTCCTTACAGATACCCAACTCCAGAAATGGTCTTGCGTAATGAATAAGCGACATACGCGTACTCCGATAGCCGCTATCCGACTATTTGCGACGAACTACTTATCTAACTATAACGTGAATGCTTGTGGAAGAGTGCCGTAAGACAACGATTTTTTTTCTACGTACAAGAAAAGATACCGTTTTGGGGATAAGCGCGCGTTGCCGGGAGGGGGCACAAGTACTCTGGTAACTTGTCGAAAGTTGTTCGTACCCGCAGGATAGAGTCGTAAGGCGTAAGGCCACAACTATGTCATCGACTGGCAATCAAGGTTCCGCAGCCAAGGCCGCCAAGGCCACCGTCAGCGAATTGGAGCGCATGCTTTCGGAACTTCCGAGTTCAGATAGAGCCTGCCTGAAGCTGGCGCAGATCCTGCATGTGCGCCGCAACGAGGTGGCGCTGCTCAGGTTGGAAAAGGGTAGTCTGCGATTTATCTTTCCGCCGGAGCTGCGATCGGCAGGCGTGCTGCCGCTCACCGGTTCGGCGGTTGCGGCGCGGACCGCAGCGACTCGCACTCCGCTTCTATCGAATACTTTCATGCGCGTCAGACATGTCAGCCTGTTCGAAGCGGTCAAGCTGGGAATCCAGGAAGAAGAAGATCGAAGCCAGGAGCAAATGCCGATTCAGAAAATCATCTCCGTTCCAGTGGCGTCGCCCGGGGGAAACGTGATGGGAGTGGTGCAGATCTCGCGCAAGGGTCTGGATGCTTCGCTCGCGGGCGCAGACTTCACCAGCGAAGACCTGAAGCAACTGGAGCAGGCCGCGGAGATTCTCGCCCGCATGCCGTTCATGCAGGAAGGCGCGGAAAATTTGTGATTGGTAATTTGTAATGGGTAATTGAAACTCAATTGGCCATTGCTCGGCATTACAAATCACAAATTACCAATTACCTCATACCGTCTGTCCGGCGCAAAATCCGGACGCCCATGCCCACTGGAAGTTGAAGCCGCCGAGCTGGCCGGTGACGTCGACCACTTCTCCGATGAAAAAAAGACCGGACACTTTCCTCGACTCCAGGGTTTCAGAAAAAAGTTCGCCGGTATCGACGCCGCCCGCTGTGACTTCCGCTTTGCGGTAACCCTCGGTTCCTTCCGGCTGAACTTCCCATGTATGCAGTTGATGTTCGGCGTCGGCGAAGGCGCGATCGGAGTTGCCCGCTAAAGGATAAATTTCGAGCCAGCGATCCGCGAAGCGGCGAGGCAAGACCTCGCGCAGCAGCAATTTCCAACTCGACTGGTCGCGATGGCCACGCCTTCGCAAATCGGCGGTGAGATTGCGGTCGGGCGCAAGGTCGAGATGAATCGACTCCTTGCCGTCCCAGTAAGAAGAAATCTGGAGAAGCGCGGGCCCGCTGATGCCGTGATGAGTGAAGAGCATGTTTTCGCGAAACGCTGGTTTCGGGCTGCGCTTCGCGCTGCGAGTGGAAGCAACCACCTCGACGGAGACTCCGGCGAGATCGCACCAGCGCTTGCGGTCACGTTCGCTGAAGACGAGAGGAACCAAGGCGGCGCGTGGGGGCACGATCTTCAGGCCGAATTGGCGGGCCAGGTCGTAACCAAATGAAGTGGCGCCGATTTTCGCAATCGACAAACCTCCAGTGGCGACCACCAGGCGGGGCGCGCTGAGACTGACGTCCTCGGCTTGCACGGTGAAGTGGTCGTCATTCGGCACTTCGTTCCTGCACACCTCGTTCCTGCGTACCTCGTTCTTGTGTACCACTTGCACTTTCGTGTTGCACCGGATTTCTACTCCGGCGTCGTGGCATTCCTGTTCAAGCATCGCCGTGATGTCGCTCGCCGCTCGATCGCAGAACAACTGGCCGAGCTTTTTCTCGTGGAAGAGGATGCGATGTTTTTCGACGAGGCGCACGAAGGCGTCCGGAGTGAAGCGGGCGAGCGCGGATTTGGCGAAGTGTCGATTCGCCGAAAGAAAATTTTCCGGGCTGGTGTGCAGATTGGTGAAATTACAACGGCCGCCGCCGGAGATCAGGATCTTCTTGCCGATTCGATCCGCGCGTTCCAGCACCAGGACACGCCGGCCCCGCTTGCCGGCTTCGATGGCACACATCAGGCCGGCAGCGCCAGCTCCGAGAATGATGACGTCGTATTTCTGATTCACGCAGAAATGAGCTTAGCAGGGCGGGCGAGCCGCCGGCGCTACGGAATGACCGTCATATCGATCAATGGAGACCCGGGTTCTCTGACTGTGAGTTCATCGATGGTGAATTCAACGAATGCAAGAATGTGATTATCTGCCAGCGCTCAGGCTCCGGCAGCTTCGACCAAACCGGCATGCCTCGGCGGACAACTCCATTGGTGAGGACCCAGAACAGCGTGCCGGGCGTGGCTTGCTGCACTTCTTCTCGCAGCAAACTCGGGCCCTTCCTTGCGCCTCCTGCTTTTCTCCCGTGACAGTCGGCGCAGTGCTGTTCGAAGAGCTTTCCTCCCGCGGCCACAGCCTGAGTATCGGCTTCGAAAGGATTTTTTCTCCCACGCGCCTTTTCGGGAACTTCTGCCAGCGCGGCATAGGTTGACTTCTTGTTCTTATGTGCAGCCGCGTATTCATTCTGTGCCAGAGCCCGAGCAGTTGCGAAGACACTGATCCCGAAGATGAAGATGCCGATGTTTGCAAGACCAATGCGTCCGATCGCGCGAAACCAGGCGAGGTGTGCTCTCATGGCCGGCCTCCGAATAACCGCCCGACGAGTTCGCCAAAGCCGGAGAACTCGCGCGAAAGCCCCCAGCGCAAGAGAAGCCGATGACTGTTGTCATTCAGACCGAAGCCGCTCGAAAGACGAACCGTCCAGTCTGACGGAAGATTCCACGCGACCACAGGTGCCAGGTAATGCGACGTGTCATGCAGGCCGGAACTCCGCGTGTCGCCCAGACCTCCGTACATTTCCACTCCGGCAATAAAATTCTCGCGGCAGAAATTACAGCGGTTGGGTGAAGCCTTAAGCGCGAGCGGACGGCTGGCACCGATGGCGTACGCGAACTCCCAACGCTCGCTCGGCAACAGGTTCTTCGTGACAATGGGGTTCAAGGCGACGTTCCAGCCTTTGAAGGTGCTGGAAAGGAGGAGTTTCATTTCCAATTCGTGATCGTGCTCCTTCCGCAATACGGCGTTGGACTCGGCGTAGTCGGACTCGACGTCGTGACCCTCGACTTCCTTGAGAATCTTGTCTGCCCCATTGGTGTTTTCGTACTCGATATAGAGCACCGGATTGACGAGATGCTCGCGCTGCAGCAGGCGAAACCGGTTTTCCCATCGGAACCCGGTAAAGATCGTGCTGTCGTCGAAAGTCGTCTGTCCGGCCAAATAGACCTCCGTGGTCCACCATGCGGTGCCGCCGTATTCAAATTCCGTCCAGAAGGCATCGAAGTCGTTGCCGCCGCGCTGGGTGCCGAAGGTAGAAAAATACTCGACTTCCAGACTGCCAGGCTCCTCGAGGTAATGGTCGTAGGTCACGATGTAAGGACTCTCCTGCGCCCAAACCAAAGATGACCCGCAAAAGAGCAGAGAAAAAGTCAGGGCGATGAAAATGAGACTGGGAAACTTCCGCAGCATAGGCTCAGAAACAATGCGCGCGACCATCGACTCCCCTATTCCGATTTGATTATTTTGGATAATTCTTATTGCGACTCAGTCGCAACACGCGTTACAATGTCAAGCGTAGATTGAGCTTCGATACGCTGTCAATGGACACGCGAAGATTTCGTCGCAGGTTTTTTGCGATCAGTTGCGACTTGAAAATGGGAGATTACGAATGCCGCTGCCAGAAACCGAGATTCCCGGCCGTTTGCAGATGCAACTTGCCGAACGCGGGATCCGCATGACCGGTCCGCGCCGCGCGATCCTAAGCGTGATCGAGACCGCGACCAAACATCTGGACGCCAGCCAGATCCTGCGCAAGGCGCGGACTGTGGACGCCTCGGTAGACCGGAGCACCGTCTACCGGACGCTCGACCTGCTAAAGCGCCAAGGACTGATCGATGAGCTCGATCTGATGCATCTGAACGGCGAAGGCCATTACTACGAGCGCAAGCTGGGCCGCGATCATATTCACATGGCCTGTCTGAGGTGCGGGAAAATCACCGAATTTGTCAGCAAAACTTTCGAGTCATTGCAGAAGCAGTTAGAGCGCGATTGCCACTTTCGCATCCTGGTGGCGCGGCTTGAAGTCGGTGGATACTGCTCCGCTTGCCGGCGCTAGCGTTTCGTGTGCGCGTTGAAGTTATGAAGTTACGGGGTTATTCGGTGGCCAGCTTCTCCGCAAGCCGGTCGAATTAATTCGTGGCGCTGGGGGCTGGCCCGGCCCCATAGTTAACGACGTCGTGCTGCCTTCCCTGCATCCGCAGCCGCAGCCGGTCGAACGCCAAATAGACGACCGGCGTGGTATAGAGCGTGAGCAGTTGACTCAAGATCAACCCTCCCACAATGGTGATGCCCAGGGGACGGCGGAGCTCATACCCGGTGCCCGTCCCGAGCGCCAACGGCAGAGCGCCCAATAGCGCAGCCATGGTCGTCATCAGGATGGGACGGAAGCGCAACATGCACGCTTCAAAAATCGAATCGATTGGCTTCTTTCCCTCCTGGCGTTCTGCCTGCAGAGCGAAATCGATCATCATGATCGCGTTCTTTTTTACGATTCCAATCAGCAGCACAATGCCAATGATGGAGATAATGTTCAGATCTTGTTTAAAGAGCATCAATGCAAGCATCGCGCCCACGCTCGCCGACGGCAAACTGGAGATGATTGTCCAGGGATGGACCAGGCTTTCATACAAAATACCGAGAATGATGTAGACCGCCAGCAGCGCGGTCGCGATCAGCCATGGCTCGGTGCCCAGA
>Ga0116134_1001351_pt1 | contig 12457 bp, 10 predicted proteins | sample June2015DPH_19_5_FD_89737 | JGI IMG/M metagenome (GOLD analysis project Ga0116134, IMG submission 89737) | Peatland microbial communities from SPRUCE experiment site at the Marcell Experimental Forest, Minnesota, USA - June2015DPH_19_40 | ecosystem: Environmental > Terrestrial > Soil > Wetlands...
AAACATCATGCCGAATCCGCGCAGGACTTGCGGTACTAAAAGCTGCCAAAAATCCCAGTCCCTTGTCAGGTAGCTCATTTGCCAATTGCTGATCGCAACGATCGCGAATCCGGCGGCCAACATGAGGCGTGCGTCAATCCGCGTCATGAGGCTGCCGACGATCGGTGCGGTCAAGAACATCGTGGCGCCGGAAATGAACAGGGTCTGGCCGATCATCAGGGCGTTGTAGCCGCGGATTTCGCCGAGATAGATCGGATAAAGATAGGTGAGACCGTAGAGACCGATTCCGAGCACAAACGAAAACATGCTGCCGAGCGCGAAGTTGCGATCGACGAACGCCCGCAGGTCCACGATCGGCTGCCGCGCTATCAGCACGCGAGCGAAGAAGATCACGGCCGACGCCGCCGAAACCGCGGCGGCGAAGGCGATGGTGGAATCCTCGAACCAATCGTAGCGCGGGCCGTCTTCCAGCACATATTCGAGCGCTCCCAAAAACAGCGCCATGAAGATCAGGCCGCTCCAATCGAACCGCTCGAACAGCGAAAGATTCGGCTTGTCGAAGTCGATCAGGGTTATCGCTGCGATCGTCACCAGGATGCCGGGCACGATGTTGATGAAAAACAGCCAGTGCCACGACAGCATGTCGGTCAGATAGCCACCGACCGTCGGGCCGATGGTCGGAGCGAGCGTAGCGACGAGCCCGATGATCGGCGTGATGATTGGTTGTTTCGAGCGCGGAAAGATGGTGTAGGCGGACGCAAACACCGTCGGCACCATGCCACCGCCGATGAAGCCCTGCAGCGCGCGCCAGACGATCATCTGACCCATCGTCGAGGTCAGCCCGCACATCAGGCTTGCGAAGGTGAACCCGGCGGCCGCGCCCGCAAACATGATGCGCGTGCCGAGCGCGCGCGAGAGAAAGCCGGACAGCGGAATAGCGACCACTTCGGCCATCAAGTAGGACGTCTGCACCCAGGTGATTTCGTCGCTCGAAGCGGCGAGGCCGGCTTGAATCTCCGACAGCGATGCCGACACGACCTGGATGTCCAGGAACGCCATGAACATGCCGAAGCACATAGCCAGAAAGGCAAGGATGCGCAGCGGATCGACATGCTCGGAGTCAGGCGATGCAATCGCCGGCTGGGCAGGGAACGCGGTTGCGGCGGCTTGTGCCATCGGCGGCCTCGGCGCTCTATCGCTCGTTACGAAATGGCTCGGTCATCCGGGAAATCCGGGTTGAACTTTTTCAGTGCGCTTGCGGAACCGGTTCGCCTTTCAGCCAGGCCGAGATCATCGCGTTTACCGTCTCCGGGGCTTCCTGCTGGACCCAGTGGGAGACGCGGGGGAGGTAGCGGAGGGTGAGGTCGCGGACCAGGGCGTCGGTGCCGTCGGTGAGTTCCTTGCCCAAGGCCATGTCTTCCTCGCCCCAGATCATCAGCGTGGGGGTTTCGATGACGAGCAGCCCGACGGGCTGCGGCGGCGGATAGCGCAGAAGGGCGCGGTAGTAGTTAAGCATCGCGGTCAGCGCGCCGGGCCGGAGTGCGTTCTGCTGGTAGACTTGCAAAACCTCCGTGGGGAAACGGCGTTTGTCGACTGCCATGTCGCGGATTACACGCCCGATCACGCGGGCGCCATCTGCGGCGAGCCACCGTTCGGGCAGCCAGGGGAGTTGGAAGAAGAAAATATACCAGGAACGGCGGAGCTGGCGGAGCGTGCGCAACCCGGCGGCGAATTTCGCCGGGTGCGGCATGTTCATGACGATGAATTTCTCGATCGGGCGAGGCGGGCGGAGGACGAAGGCCCAGGCGATCGCGCCGCCCCAATCATGACCGACCAGGCAGACCGGGCCGGTGATGCCTTTCGCGCGCGCGGCATCGATCAGTCCGGCGACGTCGGCGACGAGGTTCGGGAGTGCATAGGCGGCGACTCCCTCGGGGCGATCGCTGTCGCCGTAGCCGCGGAGATCGGGCGCCCAGGCGGTGTAGCCGAGCTGGGCGAGCAGCGGGAGCTGGTGGCGCCAGGAAAAGCGCGATTCTGGGAAGCCGTGCAGGCAGAGTGCGAACTTCTCGCCCGAGCCGGCGCGGTCTACCGCGAAGTCGAGGCCGTTGGCGCGGACGCGGATGGTTTCGATCGCCATGTTATCAGCGTGCCGATGCGCTCTTCGCTTGCAGCGGTGCGCCGCTGTCGGCCAGCGCGCTCGATTTTGTGTTTACGCTGACCACCACCGACATGCCGGGGCGCAACAGCCCCTCGCGCGCGACCGCGACCGGCACGCGGATGCGCACCGGGAGCCGCTGCACGATCTTGGTGAAGTTTCCCGTGGCGTTGTCCGGCGGCAGCAGCGAGAACACCGCGCCAGAGGCAGGCGAGAAACTTTCGACCGTGCCCTGGATCGTGTGTTCGGGCAGCGCGTCGACCGAGATCGAGGCCGTCTGACCGGGGCGCAGGCGCGCGACCTGGGTCTCCTTGAAATTGGCGGTGACGTAGACCTCGTCGAGCGGGACCAGGCTCGCCAGCCGCTGGCCGATCTGCACGTAGTCGCCGGTCTGCACGGCGCGATTGCCGATCACGCCGTCGAGCGGCGCGTGGATGACGGTGAAGGACAAATCACGCTCGGCCTTGGCCAGCGCTGTCTTGAGCTCGTCGAGCGTGCTGATCGCCTCTTGTCGTTGCCCCTTGAGGACGTCGACGTTGGCGGCCGCCGAATCGATCGCGGCGCGTGCGCCTTGCACGCCGGCGACGGCTTGGTCTCGGTTCGCTTGCGCCTGCTCCAGCAACTGGCGGCTTGAGGCATCGCGCGCGACCAACGCCGTCTGGCGGATGAGCTCCAGCTCCGTGCGCGTGGCCGCCGCCTGGGCGGAGACCAGCTGTGTCCTGGCTTGCTCGACTGCGGACTCCTGGGCTGTGATCTGGTGAGCCATACGCGCGATTGTCGCTTCTTGAGTCGCGACTTTCCCACGCGCGGAGTCGACCGCGAGCCGATAGTCGCCATCGTCGAGCGTGGCGATCACATCGCCCGTGTGCACGTAGGTGTTGTCCGTAACCGGGACGCTCGCGAGATACCCGGAGACTTTGGCGGCGAGCGTCGTGTTGTACGCTTGCACGTAGGCGTCATCGGTCGCGACCGTGAAACGGCCGACCGTCAACCAGTCGTAGCCGAACCAGCCCGCCACGCCGACGACGAGCGCCACGATCGCGCCCAGCACGAGCGTGCGGCGGCTTAGCCGCCGCGCCCAGTCTTGACCGGCCGGGCCTGTTGCTGCGGCTTCGGCCGGAGAAGGCTGCTTCGGCGCCTCGGCGGTGACTTGTTTGAGTTGCGCCGGCTCTGCCCGCTCGGCTTCGTGGATCGCGGCGGTTTCATCGGCCAGCTGGCTCTGTGGGCCTGAATCGACCCGGAGCCGGGAGGGGCTGCCATCCCTCTCTTGGTTACGATACATGCGCCGCACTCCTTTGATGGTCCGGCAGCCTTTAGTCCTGCAGTCTTGGATCGGATGACCGAACCGTTCGGTCATCAATAAACCGGTAGAAGTCACGAGTCAATATTGACCGAACCGTTCGGTCAATATATATGGGGTTTGGCGATATTCGAACAATTACCGGCTGTTAGGGTGCCACTGGCGGCCGTCAGCAGCGTAAAAGGCTTGGAAATGAGCGAACAAGCGATCTTGGAGCGGGTCTCATCCGCGCCGGCCGACGAGGACAGCGCCAAGCGCCGGCAGATCATTCAAGGTGCGCGCGCTGTGTTCCTGGCTCAGGGTTTTGACGCGGCCAGCATGAACGACATCGCCCGTGCCGCCGGCGTCTCCAAGGGCACGCTCTATGTGTATTTCAAACACAAGGAGCAATTGTTCGAGGCGATCATCGAACAGGAATGCGAAGCGCAGGCCGAAGGAATCTTCGATCTCGACTCGACTGATCACGACGTCGGGGCGGTGCTCATGCGGCTCGGCCTCGCCTACATCAGATTTCTATGCCGGCCGGAGAAGGCCTCGGCGATTCGCATGGTGATCGGCATTGCCGACCGGATGCCAGAGCTTGGCCGCAAGTTTTACGAAAGCGGCCCGGCAAGAGGGATTGCGCGGCTTGCCGACTATATCGCGGCGCAGGTCGAGGCCGGCCTGTTCGTCGTCGAGGACTGCGAAATCGCCGCCGCGCAGCTCATGGAAGCCTGTCAGGCGATGCTGTTCAAATCCATGGTATTCAATTTCGTACCCGAGCCGACACCGCAGCAGATTGAGCGCGTGGTACGGATTGCGATTGACGCGTTTCTCGCGGCCTATCGCGTGCCCAAGAAGTCCTAGCTCGCGTGCGAGCTTGGCGCCGGCTTCCGCGAAATCGAATATCTCATATCGGCCGTGTTGCCCTGCCAGAAGAAGCTGTAGTCGATGTTTAGGGTGCCGCCGTCTGACAGCGGAAGCACGACGTTGCAGGCCACTTGATCCTTTTTGCTCGAAATCGTCTTGATCGGCTCGTCGCGCAGCGGCTCGACCTTAAGCTGCTTGAGGACATCGGATAGCGTTTGCTTGGCGCGGCCTGAATCGCATTCCGGCAGCACGAAACGTTCCTGCAAGCCCCGATACAGCAACACACCGGCGAACGCGACCGCCGGAATGCCGATCAGCCGGAACAGCAAACGATTCGATGTGCCGGCGGACAAACGCGTAGCGGACCACCGCGTGGAGCGCGTGGGAGTGCGTGGCTTGGGTTTTGGGTCTTCCGCCGCCATCGGCAATTGCTCTCAGATGGCTTTGGCGATCTCTTCCGTCATCTTCTTGGCATCGCCGAGCAGCATCATGGTGTTGTCGCGATAGAACAGCGGATTATCGATGCCGGCGTAGCCCGACGCGAGTGAGCGTTTGTTGAACATCACCGTGCCCGCTTTCCACACCTGCAGCACCGGCATGCCGTAGATCGGCGATTTCGGATCGTCTTCGGCCGCCGGATTGGTGACATCGTTGGCGCCGATCACATAGGCGACGTCGGCTTGAGCGAATTCCGAGTTGATGTTCTCGAGCTCGAAGACTTCGTCATAAGGAACGTTGGCCTCGGCGAGCAGCACGTTCATGTGGCCCGGCATGCGGCCGGCAACCGGGTGGATCGCGTATTTGACCTCGACCCCGGCGGCCTTGAGTTTATCCCCCATTTCGCGCAGCGCGTGCTGCGCTTGCGCCACCGCCATGCCGTAGCCCGGCACGATGATGACCTTCGAAGAATTCTTCAGAAGATAGGCCGCATCTTCTGCTGAGCCGAGCTTGACCGGCCGGTTCTCGGCGGCGGCGCTCGGGCCCGCTACTTCGCCGCCGAAGCCGCCCAGGATCACCGAAATGAACGAGCGGTTCATGCCCTTGCACATGATGTAGGACAGGATCGCGCCCGAGGAGCCGACCAGCGCGCCGGTGATGATCAGCGCGGAATTGCCCAAGGTGAAACCGATGCCGGCGGCGGCCCAGCCGGAATAGGAATTGAGCATCGAGATCACGACCGGCATGTCGGCGCCGCCGATCGGGATGATGATGAGCACGCCAAGCAGGAACGAGACAGCCGCGATCAGCCAGAAGGTGAGGTGCTGTTGCGCCTCGAAGAACCAGACGATGAGGGCGACGAGAGCGACCGCCAGCGCGATATTGATGACGTGTCGGCCCGGCAGCGTGATCGGCTTGCCGCTCATGCGGCCGGAAAGCTTTAGGAACGCGATCACCGAGCCAGTGAAGGTGATGGCGCCGATGGCGACGCCGAGCGACATTTCGATCAGGCTTTGGCCGTGGATGGCGCCTTCGGCGCCGATGTCGAAGGCCGCGGGCGTGTACAGCGCGCCGGCAGCGACCAGCACCGCGGCCATACCGACCAGTGAGTGGAAGGCGGCGACCAGCTCCGGCATCGACGTCATTGGCACGCGCCGAGCGATCACGGCGCCCGTACTGCCGCCGATCGCGACGGCGATGATTACCAGCGCCCAGGCGCCGAGCCCGGCCGGCGGATGCGCGGCGAGCGTGGTGGCGACCGCGATCGCCATGCCGATCATGCCGAACAGATTGCCCTGCCGGCTGGTGGTCGGATGCGAGAGGCCGCGCAGCGCCAGGATGAAGAGGACTCCGGCGACCAGATAGGCCAGCGCGGCGAAATTGGCGCTCATGTTACTTCTGCTTCCGTTGGAACATACTGAGCATGCGCTGCGTCACCAGAAAGCCGCCAAAAACATTGACCGAGGCGAAGATGAGCGCGACAAAACCGAAGGCGCGTGCCCAAAGGGGTCCGGAATCGTCGGCGATAAGCGCGACGCCCACCGCGAGCAGCGCGCCGACCACGATGACCGAGGAAATCGCGTTGGTCACCGACATCAGCGGCGTGTGCAAAGCCGGCGTCACCGACCACACCACGTAATAGCCGACACACACTGCGAGCACGAAAATCGAGAGACGGAATACGAACGGATCGACGGCGTCGCTGACCGCATGGATGGCGCCGCCGCTCGCGGTTGAAATAATGTCGAGCTGAGCGAGGACCGAGAGGGTCACCATGTTGGCCTCCTGCTTCTCTACGCCGCGCTATCTTACGCCGCAGTTTTGGGCTTGAAATTTGGATGAACGATCGCGCCGTCGCGGGTGAGCGCGGTCGCCTTGACGATGTCGTCGTCCCAATTGACGGCGAGCGTCTTGGTGTTCTTGTCGATCAGGACTTCGAGGAATGCATAGAGGTTCTTGGCGTAGAGGCTTGATGCCGTGGCCGCGAGCCGGCCTGGCACATTGCCATAGCCGATGATCTTGACACCGCCGACCTCGGCCACCGCGTCCGTCTTGACGCCTTCCACATTGCCGCCGCGCTCGACGGCGAGGTCGACGATCACTGAGCCGGGCCGCATCGACGCCACCATGTCCTTGGAGATCAGGCGCGGCGCCGGGCGTCCCGGAATAAGCGCGGTGGTGATGACGATGTCCTGCTTTTTGACGTGCTCGGCGACGAGCGCGGCCTGCTTGGCCTGATACTCCTTGGACATTTCCTTGGCGTAGCCGCCGGCCGTTTCCGCTGCCTTGAATTCCTCGTCCTCGACCGCAATGAATTTCGCGCCAAGGCTTTCGACCTGTTCCTTGACTGCCGGCCGCACGTCGGTTGCGGTGACGACGGCGCCGAGGCGACGGGCGGTTGCGATCGCCTGGAGGCCGGCGACGCCGGCGCCCATGACGAAGACCTTGGTGGCCGGCACGGTGCCGGCCGCGGTCATCATCATCGGCAGCGCCCGGCCGTATTCGGCAGCGGCGTCGATTACGGCGCGGTAGCCGGCGAGATTGGCCTGGCTCGACAGCACGTCCATGGTTTGCGCGCGGGTGATGCGCGGCAAAAGCTCCATCGCAAAGGCGATGACGCCGGCCTCGGCCATGCCGCGGAGCGCATCTTCATGGCCGTAGGGGTCCATGACGGCGATCACGATGGCGCCGCGCTTGAAGCGCGAAAGCTCGGAGGCTTGCGGCCGCCGCACCTTGAGCACGATGTCGGCGCCGTTTAGCGCATCCCTGGTCACGGTAGCGCCGGCGGCGGAGTAATCCGCGTCGAGGATTCCGGATTTCACGCCGGCGCCGGGCTCGACGGCGACTGCGGCGCCCAGGCCGATCATTTTCTTGACGGTCTCGGGCGTCGCGGCGACCCGCGGCTCACCCGCATCGACCTCGGCAGTAACCGCAACTTTCATGATTCCTCCGACACCTGCGCGCGGTCGGGTGGAGACAATACATTACTGGCTGCACATTACTGGCTGCGAACCGGCCCGGACGGCAAGCCGAGAGGAGCGGGCGCGCGTCCAGTTCAGCCGAGGAAAAACGCCAGCAGGATCACAATGACAACGACGGCCACCAAGACAACCTTCACCAATGTCACGAATGAGCGGTAGGTCTGCTCATGCGCGGCATAATCGTTGCCCGTTGCACTGGCGTATTCGAGCTCACCGTGGTCGGCCATCGCATTCCTCCAACCTAGTCCCGTCGGCCGCGGACTTAGCGTAATTGCGCGCGCAGGGCAACGGGACGCGGGACAACTTTACACGGACCTCAGACGGCGCCGCTCTCCGCGGCGGCGTTCCGCCCGGCGATCAAGCCCTGACCCAGCGCGCGGGGCAGACCATGCAGGCTGAAGCCGCCCGCCGACTCGCCGCCGCAATAAAGACCCGGGATGATCGCCCCGCTGAGGTCAAGCACCTGGCAGCGTGCGTTGATGCGCAAACCTGCACGGGTGTCGTGGATAACCGGCGTCGCCCAAGCCGCGTAGAACGGCGGCTCGGCGATCTTGTAGAGCGGCTTTGGCTTGTCGAAGTCGGTATCCACCCCGGATGCGACGAAGCTGTTATAGCGCGACACGGTCTCCGCCAGGTTCTGCGGCGGCATCGGCACCCGCTGGTGCTTCATCACGATCTTTGCGGCAAGTTCTTCGATGCTGTTTGCGCTGAAGAAGATGCCTGCGTCCCTGTCGACGTTGGGCGGTGTCGGGTCCCACCCCTCGCGCGCGACGGCATCGCTGTCGAAGATCGCCCAGATGGGCCCGCCGCCATTTTGCCCGTCGCCGATGCCCGCGAGCGCTGCGTTGATGAAATTGTTAGGATCGTATTTGACGGTCTTGGCATTGCGATGGCTGCCGGGCTCATATGGCTCGAAGCTGCCGAAGATGTTGGGGGTGAATTGACGGCCGGTCTCGTCGTAGAATCGCTGACCGAGCATGTTGACCAGAATGACGTCTTGCCAATCCGCCACCTTGAGGCCGATCGCGCGCGCTTGGTCGAAAACCGTGCTGCCCGGGAGCCAGCGCAGATTGGCGTAGCCATACTGACAGCCTATCGAGTCCGGCTTGGTAACGCCGGTACCATATTCGCCGGCGAAGTTGGTCAATCCCCATAGCGAGGCGCCGATGGTCATCGCGGCAAGTTCGCCGCTCGCGTCTTGGTCGGACCACGGCATGCCGGCGAGGCCACAATATTCTTCCGTGAGACGCGGGTCGAACATGCGGCGGAAGTTCACGTTGCCGGACGACCCGCCGGTGCCGATGATGACGGCCTTCTTAGCCCGGATGTTGAGTCCGGCTCCATTGTTGTCGACGGCAATGCCGGTCACGCGGCCGGAATGCGGCGCCTCGCGGTGGATGGCGGTCATCCGATGCTGGAGCATAATTTTGACGCCGGCCGTGACTGCCGCACTGTGGAGCGGTTGCATCAGCCCGTTGCCCGATGACGTCGTTGTCCGGATGTCCGGATCGGCCGGTTTGCCGGTTTGAATCATGGGCCAGTCCATGACCGCGCAATGCAGCGTCCGCAACGCCGACATTCCTATCTCCTGACCGCTCAGATTGTCCGGGGCCTGATCGACGACCCTCACGCCGTGCGCGAGCAAAAAATCGAACGCTGTGACACTGTTGTTCGCGAAGGCGCGGACGATCTCGTGGTCGTTGTAGCGGTAGGGGGGAGCGCCATTGGGCTCGACCACCGACCAATCGATCAAATCCCGGAACAACAGCTCCGGTGAATCTTCGACGCCGTATTTTTTCTGGTAGCTGTTGCCGCCGCCAAGCGAAATGTTGCCGCCGCTGCAAATGGCGTGACCGCCGATGTGGCTCTGCGCTTCGACAAGAATGACCGATGCGCCGGTTTCGCGGGCAACGATGGCGGCAGGAAGCCCTGTCGCGCCCGATCCGATCACCAAGATGTCGGCTGTGTTATCCCAACGGGGAGGCACCACTTACATATCCAGGACCAGGCGCTCGCTCTTGCAGCCGGCGCAGCAAATCATGACCTTGTCGTTCGCCGCCTGCTCCTCTTCGCTGAGCACCGAATCGCGATGCTCAGGGATGCCGGAGATGACGCGCGTCACGCATTCGCCGCAGATGCCGAGCTCGCACGAATAGTCGACATCGATGCCGGCCTCGTAGAGTACTTCAAGGATCTTCTTGCCCTCGGGAATGTAATATTCCTCGCCGGAGCGAGCGAGCTCGACCCAGAACCCGCCCGACGTGGCCGCCTCGGCCTTCGGCGTGAAATATTCGACATGCACATTATGGCGCGGGCGGCCGGCGGCCGCCGCCTCGAACGCTGTAAGCATCGGATTGGGACCGCAGCAATAAAAGTGCGCGTTCGCCGGTGCCTTGGTGATGGCGGCGGCCAGATCAAGGAATTTGCCGCCGGCTTCGTCGTCGAAGTGCAGGTGAACGCGCTCCGGTCCGAGTTTTTCCAGCGTGGCAAGAAACGCCATATCGGCGCGCGACCGGCATGAATAGTGGAGTTCCCACGAGCGGTTTTGCGCGGCGAGGTGTTGCGCCATGCACCAGATCGGCGTGATGCCGATGCCGCCGGCGAAGAGCACGACGTGCTCGGCGTCCTCCACCAGCGGAAAATTATTGCGCGGTGCGCCGATCTTGAGCGTGTGCCCGACGCGCAGGTCGTCGAAGATGTAGCGCGAGCCGCCCCGGCTCGCCGCGTCGAGCTTGATGGCGACGACATAGCTCTGCGGATCGGCGTCGGGATTTAGAAGTGAAAACTGCCGGATCAGCCCATTGGGCAAATGCAAGTCGATGTGGGCGCCCGGCTTGTAGGGCGGCAAGCGGCCGCCTTCGGGCCGCCTGAACGTGTAGACGTTCGTGTCGCGGGCCACTGTCTCAATGTCAGTCACCCGTACGTCGATCAGGGCGGAGCGACCGTTTTCGGGCGCTTGGCCTCCGGCGGCGGGTGTTGGTGCGGTCATCGTGTCCATGCGTGTTATAGATAGGCGGCCAAGGTGGGGGTTCGCAACATGTTGTTTGCGCCATGTAGCCCACTAAAAAAAGCCCTGCGATTTTCAACCTTTCCAAGGCTGAGGCTGAAAACCACGCCGATGTCATTGCCGTCCGTGGCGGCAACGTCGCGGCGGCGATGCGGTTGACTCGGCTGGTTCCGCACCCGCCCGTGGCGCAACATCGCTGTTGAGACACCGGGTCGATATGATAATAGTCTATTGTTGGAAATTCGGCGCAAATCCAATGCCGTTGGGGGCCGGCAACCGGGCATTGAGGGTGTTTCGCATGCGTCGACTGCTCGTCGGCCCGTTGGCGTTCGTGATCGCCGCAATTTTTTCGTTGCCGGCCATGGCCGAAAAGCGCGTGGCGCTGGTGGTGGGCAACGGGAAGTACTCCCACGTTTCACCGCTTAGCAATCCTGCCAACGACGCACGGCTCCTTGGCGAAGCGTTGCGGTCAATCGGGTTCACGCTGGTCGGCGGCGGCGCGCAGCTTGATCTCGACAAGCAGTCTTTCGAAAAAGTAGTTCAGGAATTCGGCGCGAAGCTCCAGGGCGCCGACGTCGGGCTTTTCTACTATGCCGGCCACGGCCTGCAGATGCGGGGCATCAACTATCTCGTTCCGGTCGATGCCAACCCGAGCCGCGAGGCGGACGTCGGCATTCAGATGCTCGATGCCAACCTTATTCTGAATCAGATGGAAGGAACCGGAACGAAGCTCAACATCGTCATCCTCGATGCCTGCCGTAACGATCCGTTCAGCGGGCGCGCGCTCGCCATGGGACGCGGCCGCGACAACGAGATGGTCAAGATGCGCGACATCGGCGGCGGCGGCCTTGCCGAAATGCAGGCGCCCGAGGGCACGCTGATCTCGTTCGCCACCCAGCCCGGCAACGTTGCGCTGGATGGAGCCGACGGCGACAGTCCGTACGCCAAAGCGCTGTCGGAGACCATTCGCATGCCGGGGCTCGGCATTTTCGACGCTTTCAACCAGGTTGGCTTGAAAGTGAAACATGCGACTGGCGGCAAACAACAGCCTTGGATGTCGAACTCACCCATCGACGGCGCCTTCTATTTTGTCCCCTCCGCCGGGTCTGTCGCCACACCCGGCGCCCAAAGTCTGTCTGCGGAGGAGATTGCCTGGGATTATCTAAAGGACACGGCCGACGTCGCCTCGCTTCGCCGCTTTGTGACGAGTTTTCCGCAGGGCACGCGCAAGCACGAGGCCGAGGTGCGCATGGCGGCCTTGGAACAGGCCGCCGCGGAGGCGCAACGGATCCAGTCGGCGAAGTCAAAGACCGACGCTCCGACGCAAACGCCGACGCGAATCGGCCTGCTGTCGCCCGAGCAGGAACGCGCTCTCAAGCCGGCCGAACACTTCGAGGAGTGCGAGAATTGTCCAGAAATGGTCACGATGCCCGCGGGAACGTTCGTCATGGGCTCACCGGCAAGCGAGCCGGCACGCGAAGCCGATGAAGGCCCGCAGCAACAAGTGGCGTTCGGCCGCATGTTCGCGGTCGGGCGCTCGGCGGTTACGTTCGACGAATGGAACGCCTGTGTGGCGGAAGGGGGCTGCAACGCCTATCGGCCCGGCGACTATGGCTGGGGTGGCGGCAAGCGTCCGGTGATCAACGTCTCCTGGAATGACGCGCAAGCCTATGTGAAATGGCTGTCGACAAAGACCGGGACGCCCTATCGCCTGCTCAGCGAGGCGG
>Ga0116134_1001354_pt1 | contig 12448 bp, 12 predicted proteins | sample June2015DPH_19_5_FD_89737 | JGI IMG/M metagenome (GOLD analysis project Ga0116134, IMG submission 89737) | Peatland microbial communities from SPRUCE experiment site at the Marcell Experimental Forest, Minnesota, USA - June2015DPH_19_40 | ecosystem: Environmental > Terrestrial > Soil > Wetlands...
TCGTACCAGGTGCTGAGATTTTTCCCGCGGTATCGGATCTTAAGGTCCGAGCGCAGGCGCCGTGCCCGGGGCATCCAGGTCGGCTGCTTTTGACCGGAGCGGCGACGGACGGTCGTGGTTTCCGCCACCGGCTCGTCGACCCGATTTCCGCGACGCATGGACTTCCAGTCATATTGGTAAGCAGTCGCGCACACCATGCAGACTTGGTAGTACTCTCCATTGGCCGCGCGCCGCGGCCAGGAAAACTCGTGCGAACAGCGTCCCAGCATGAGAACATCCATGAGTTTTTGCGGCATGATGACGAGTAAGGCTCCCGTTCTAATCGGACATATCCATCTTCCGACGGCTTCGTGATTCTGAACAGGTTACTTTCGTGCATCCCGACTTAGGATTTATGCTTTTTCATATGGCACGAACCGAACCGTCACGCATGGGCTTCCTCATCGCCGGAGGCAAGAGTTCCCGCATGGGAACGGATAAGGCGTTTCTGGAATTCAGCGGCCAAACATTACTTGACCGCGCACTTGCCGTGATGGGCGCGGTCTGCGACCGGGTGGCGATCGTCGGCGACCCGGCCAAATTTGCGAAATACAAATCTTCGAAGTGCCCATCTTCGAAAGGCCAATCGATCGTGGCAGATATTTTCCCCGGATGCGGGCCGCTCGCCGGCATTCACGCCGCACTCGTGCAATCACCGGCCGAGTTGAACCTGATGCTCGCCGTGGACATGCCGTTCGTTTCGAAGGAGCTTCTCACGTTTCTTTTCGCGGCGGCCGCCGCAGAAGATAACCGCGTCGTCATCACGGTGCCTCGAACCAGCAAGGGATTTCAGCCGCTCTGCGCGGTGTATCGTCGCGACTTTTCCGCTACCGCCGAGCAGGCTCTGCGGGCAGGGAAGTACAAGATCGATGCGGCGTTTTCCGGCGTGGCCATCCGAGTGATCGAAGAGGCCGAACTGGCGGCAGCTGGGTTTACTGAGAAAAGTTTTTTCAACGTGAACACCCCGCAGGACCGGGTGGTCGCTGAGGGCAGGGATTTTGGCTTCCGCTCCTAGATGGGTGATGGTCGGTTTCCGGTTTTCACCTGACGGACGAAAATGATCCCAATTGTACGTACAAAGTGTTTCACGTGGAACACTTTGTACTTGCGTAGTCGTACATACATAAGTGTACGATTTAATGGCGCGTAAAATCTTTACTCCGAGGCGGAGGCGCGGGGAGGGGTTGCAGGTCATTGATAATGCTGGGGGACGATTGTGGTTAATCAGGCACAATCGGGCATTTATTACTCTGTAATTCTTACAAAAGTACATTTTCCTGGCGGGGTGGGCGGGGTGCCTTCCGGGAAAATCCCCAGATTCACGCGGCGTTGGAATCCCACCCTAACGTCGAAAAGCGCGACGTTAGGATGGGGCACCCGGCATCAGCCCTAATCCGCAGCTTTTCGATGACGATTGTTGTTAAATCCCGATAACGCTCACTGATCCGCTCGGCCCGATTTTCAATGAGTAAGTGCGGGTTATTTCCTGCGGGGCTTCTTTGCGTGGCGCTTCGATTGGACTCCGCGTTCGGTCTTGACGACGCTTTTGCCAGTTCCGCCCGCACCCGATCGCGCCGCTTGCTCCATCGCCGTCTGGATGTAGCGCCGCAAGAAAGGACGCTCCACATCGCGCTGGCTCCTGAGCTTGATGTGGCGCATGGTCTTACCCTCGCCTTCCAGCACCCGATTCGGGTCGGGCAGCGAACTCCCGCGTGGGAATCCCAAGTTGACGTGACCCGCGTTGGTCGCGATGTAACAGAACATGTCCTTCATCTTTCCGCTGAACCCGAACCAAATGGCCACCGTGTACACCTGGTAGATCGACTCCGAGGCGTCGGGCGCTTCCTCAAGAATCACCTCTCGGAGCGCGAGAGCGAGATCCGAGATGTGCCGGTCGTAGGCTTCGAGGAATCCGAGCAATTGAGGATCCGGGGGGCGTTGCATGGCAGCGGACCAAATATACACTGAATCGTATGGACCGGTAGTAGACCCGAGAAATCGTCTGCGAGTTCGTCAAGCCGGAAAGCCATTTCAGTCATTGGCGGCCAGACGGCGCATCCCTTAATGAGTGTAATCGTGTTCCGAACAGTTGACTTGATTTGCAGCGGATTTGCGATGAGAGATAAGATTCCCAAATGTCGAATAAGCTGCGAGCCGATGTAGCGAAGAAGCGGTTCATCATTCGCCAAGTGCTCATCTTTGGGGGCTTGTCGTCCTTGCTGGGGATTTCTTCGGTTACCACAGCCATTTCGGCTGGCATCTCGGATTCGACTTATATTTTGCAGCTCGCGGACTCAGTGTGCTTGTGTTCTGGATTGCGTGTTGGTATTTGCTGTCGTTGTGGATGTGGTCACGGACGCCGAAAATTCTAGAGCGAATAAACACAAGAAGACGGTAGTCTAACGTAAGCTGGCGAAAAATCCCGTTTACACTCACAACCCCGGAATCGGCTCATCACCGGGCGGTTTTGCCGGCTACTCGGGAAATGGCCCCGCTACGCCTAGACAGTGCGGCGCGTCTTCGTCGCACCGCCGGACAGCCGGGGGCGGCTGTCCCTACGCTTTCGCTTGAGCCGCCGGGGCATCTCATGCCATGCTGATAGCCATGGCTGCCCCGGAGACACTAGCTCCCTACATCGAATTTAAAGACGTTTCCAAGGCATTTGGCGATCTGGTCGTTCTCAAAGACGTCAGCTTCGACGTGTTGCCGGGGGAGATGGTCTGCATTCTCGGCCGCAGCGGCGTCGGAAAATCGGTGGCGCTGCACAACATCATGGGCTTCCTGAAGCCGGATTCAGGCCGAATCATTGTCGCCGGCCAGGACATCACTGACTACAACGAGGTGCAGCTCGAAGAAATCCACAAGAAGGTCACCATGGTGTTCCAGAACGGCGCCCTCTTCGATTCCTTGACGGTCGGCGAAAACGTCGCCTTCCCCTTGCGCGAAAAAAGAGAGCTGGCAGAAGATCAGATTTACCAGGTCGTCGATGGCCTGCTCGAAATGGTCGGCGTCAAGGAGATGCGTGAGCTGCTGCCTTCCGACCTTTCTACCGGCATGAAACGGTCTGTCGCCATCGCCCGAGCGCTCGCTGCCCAACCCGAATGCGTGCTCTACGACGAGCCCACTACTATGGTCGATCCGATGATGGGGAACTTGCTCGGCGATCTCATCGCCAGGCTCAAACTGCAACTCCATCTGACCTCAGTCGTAGTCACGCACGATATGCGTCTGGCAAAGAAACTGGCCGATCGCGTCGTCTTCCTTTACGAAGGTCGAGCCATTTTTTTTGGACCCTATAAGGACATGGAGAAATCAAACGAGCCCATCATTCGTGAATTTCTGGAACTGGATGAGATGAAGCTGGAAGCGTAAGGGCAGCGTCCACTGATAGCGTGCTGACAAGGGAGCAGGGAAAAATGGGAGCGAGCGAGAACAAACAACTGATGCAACAAATTTTTGAGGAAATGTCGAAAGGCGACTCCGAGCTCTTTGTTGCAAGCATGGCGGACGATTTCCGCTGGACTGTTACCGGCACGACGAAATGGTCAAGGACGTATGAGGGGAAGCAGTCCGTCCTCATAGAATTGTTCGGTCCACTGCGCGCCAGGATCAACGGCAGAATCAGGACAACGGCGCATCGCTTCATTGCAGATGGTGATTTTGTGGTGGTGGAAGCGAAGGGCAGCAACACGACGAAGAGCGGAATGCCATACAACAACAACTACTGTTTTGTTTTTCGCCTTTCTGACAACAAGCTTAAGGAAGTCACGGAGTACTTCGACACGGAACTGGTGACTCGCGCTCTAGGCCAGTCAGAAGGGTGATTTTGAGTTCTTTCCGGATTTAGATTCAGAAGCCCTGCTGCACCAAATCTTCCACCGTGATCGAACTCTGCGCCGATTCGCGCTTCATCATCTTCTCGACGTACTTCGCGATCACGTCGGCTTCTAGGTTCACAGGGTCTTCCGGCTTCAGCGATCCGAGGTTGGTCAGCCCGACCGTATGCGGGATGATTGCGATCGTACAGCGCTTGCGTTCGAGTTTGGCGACCGTCAGGCTGATGCCCTCGATCGAGATCGATCCCTTGAACACCGTGTACTTCTCGATCTCTGACGGGATTTCAATATGCAGCCACCAGTTTTCGGAATCCCGGCCGTCCGAGTCGACGATGCGCTCGAATTCGATCACCTTGCCCACGCCATCGACGTGTCCCTGGACGATGTGTCCATCGAAGCGCCCGTCGGCTTTCATCGGCAACTCCAGGTTGACGAGCGCGCCCGCGTGCATACGCGAGAACGAAGTTCGCAACCAGGTTTCCGGCGCCAGGTCGGCGCAGAATGATTTTGGTTTGATGTCAAGCGCGGTCAGGCAAACGCCGCTTACCGCAATGCTGTGGCCAGTTCTCAATTCTGTCGGAGTACTCGCAGCCTCAATGGTGATGCGGCGGTTTTCACCGCGCTGCTCAATCTTTACGACCTTGCCCACTTCCTCGATAATTCCGGTAAACATAGGAGCATTTCTCCCAGTGTAAGTGTCTCGCAAGTCAGTTCTCAGTTCCCGGTTCTCAGTTCTCAGTCGAAACCAACTGTTTCGAATACAAGAGAGACATGGAACTCATGCCGGCGCCGCATACGGGTCGCGCAGGTAGCCTTCCAGCGCGAAGTCTTCGCCGAAGCGGTGTAATTCGAAGCGATGCACGCGCTGTGCCTTGCCGCGCAGACCTTCGCCGGAGATGAACGGAACTGCGCTCTCGCCAAGAATGTTCGGTGCATAGTAGAGGAACACCTTGTCTACCTCGCCCGATGCCAGGGCCGCCCCGTTGACCAGCGCTCCGCCTTCGATCAGCAGGCTGGTGATCTCCAGTTCTCCCAGGCTTTGGACAATCGCTCGGAAATCGGGTCGTCCGTCCGCCGTCGCCGCTATTTGCTGCACGCGAACCCCTTTCGCCTCCAGCGCCCGCTTCGCCGGTTCCTCCGCCGTGGAGTACAGCACCAGAACATCGTGCTCAGCAGTCTGGATCACTCGCGACCCCAGGGGAATGCGTAAGTAAGAATCCAGGATCACGCGCAAAAGCTTGCGCCGCCGGGGCAGGCCGCTCCGGTCAGTCAACAACGGATCGTCCGCCATCACGGTTCCGACTCCGGCCATGATCGCATCGCTGTGATGGCGCAATTGCTGCACATGGGCCCGCGCCACCTCGCCTGTGATCCAGTGGTATCCGCTGCGCGCGCCCTCGGTGGCAGGCGTGGCCGCGCCCGGCTCCGTGCCCGGTTTCGTGGCGTCAGCGATTTTTCCATCGAGGGTCATGGCCGATTTCAGCGTAACCAGCGGCTTGCCCAGACGGATGTACTTGGCAAAACTTTCGTTCAACCTCTTTGCTTCCGCCTCAAACAAACCGACCTCTACTTTGACCCCTGCGGCGCGGAGCTTCGCAAATCCTTGACCAGCGACTAGCGGATTCGGATCTTCCATGGAACAAATCACGCGGCTGATTCCGGCCGCGATCACGGCATCGGCGCAGGGCCCGGTGCGGCCCTGATGCGAGCACGGCTCCAGATTCAGATAAAGAGTTGCGCCGCGTGCCGCATCGCCGGCTTGCTCCAGTGCGAGCACCTCAGCGTGCTTCACGCCGTCATAGGTATGCGTGCCCGCCCCCACTTCGCGGCCCGATGCGTCCACGACGACCGCGCCCACGGCCGGATTGGGCGAAACCAGCCCAAGTCCCGCTCGCGCCAGTTCCAGCGCCCTGCGCATGTGTTGTTCGTCAGACGTCGGCGATTCCCTCATTTCAACCCTGGCTCACTCCCGATCCCAGCGCGGCGGCAGCCTTTTCAAACGCAACCTTCCGCGTGATGAGGAAGTACAGTGGGATGGCTGTCCCGATCAGCATACAAACCCCTCCCATGACCAGAAAGGGCGCGGCATCGAAGTGAAACTCGGGTTGGTTCGGAAACATGCCTATCCCGGGAAACATCGATCGCTCACTCTCCATCAAAGAAAGCACGCGAGCATGGCTCCCAGGTGCTAAGTAGAAGACAGCGGCATTCACGGACATTAAGGCATAGTAGATAATGGCTGCCGTTCGGGCGGTCGGCCTCAGACGCAACAATCCAACCCCGATGCAAAGTTGCACCACTGCAAAACTGAGGTAGAACAAAACCGCTGGCCAACCAGTCAGCAACTTCGTGAATAGGATGGCGGGTACGCGCAGCATTAGGCTGAAAGGAATGACCAAGCAGCCCGCCAGCAACAACCAGGCGAGAATCGTAATGCTCAACGGCCGCTTACCCGCACTTGGATCAGCCGTGCCGACAGGCACAGTTTGCCCAGGGTAAGTGGCGGGCAGCGTAGAACGATCCGCGAGCGCCGGCGAAAGTTGCCCGAACTGTTCCTTCACCTTCGGTCGATTGAAGAACACCAGCCACCAGACGCCGATACCGGCCAACGCGAGCATGAATGCGCCCATGGATATTCGAATGCCGGTCATCACCGACGGGTCCAGAGTGTTGTTGGGGCTAATGGGAATGGGAACAACCAGCGTCATCAATCCGGAGAAGGCGCCCATTAAAATCAGCAGAAACGAGAAGACGATGATCGAGATGCGCGCCCAGTTCTTCAGCCGCCACAAGCCAATACCAGTAACAATGCCCCAAACTGCAGGCAGCAAGTACACAAGCGAAGCCAACAAGAGCATGACCTTGAAGAAGGTTGGCGAGGCGGGAAGCGGGTTCGAGCGGGAAACAGGGGCCATGATCATCACTACCAGCATGAGGATCCCCATGGCGAACGTGAATGCCGATCCAAGCAGTGACAGAATCACGATCACCGTCACTCCAACTGAACGTTGCATGGCAGGTAACCTCTCCTCTTACACCCGCACTTCTCCACGACTCTTGACTAGCACTCTATATATTTCGGTCATATCTCCGGCGGGTAAGTATAACGCGCAGTGCTCTCACCGTCTTCATCCAGTTCTGCCACCGCAGATCCACTCCGCCCGTGTGGCGGATGACGCAAAGGAGCGGTGCGATAGGCATAGGGGTCTTCCGGTTCGGGCTTCCGTCGGAACAGCAATTTGAGTCGCTGCAGCAATCTTTGCCAGTAAGAAAGCGATTGGGATCTCTTCCGTTGCATCGTCTCCCCTCCTTTGATCCGCGTGTTTCTGGTCAGAGTGTGCCCGCTCCCGTCGATTTGGACGAATGCGGAGGGAACCAATTCACAAATTGCGAGGAGGAAAACTGCGATTCTCGTCTTCCTCATCGGGCTCTGCCAGGGCCACCGCACCGGATCGATTTTGCGGACCACGTCTTCTTGGCGATGGTACACCCGCCAAAGGATCCTCCACTAAAGGATCGTCAACGGATTCGGAGGGCTCTCGGTGACTGAACAGGTTTCTTATGAAGCGTAGAACGAACCACAGAACAACGACAACGATCGCCAATTGCCACCAGATATTCATCCGTTGCTTTCCTCCGTGCCTCGTGGTGGTTTCAGGGGCAGATGCCGGTCTAAGCGAGCGCGCGTCCCGCCAGCCGTTCCAACACGCGCAACGGCGAGCGCTCGGGATCCTTCATGGCGATGACCGGTAAATAAAACGTTTGCTCGAACGCAAACTGGCCAGACATGGCGGCGTGAGACACCAAATCGGTGAAGCAGGCCCAGGTCGCGCCGGGGGGAATGGCAAGTTGTGTCTGGGCTACTTGAGACTGATAGCCTTGATCCGCCTTCATTCGGTCATGGATGCCGAGCATGAAGTGGTCATATTCGGTTCGCCGCCCCTTTACGATCCGCAGCCAGTAGAGAAGGGACGACATTCCCGGCAAGGGCGGCCGAATTTCGGGCACGAACTTGGCTGCAGCCTGCTCAAACTTTTCGCCAACACGCCAAATGCGTGGTATCTGCGGATTCACATTGGTGAACACTCGCAGAATTCGCAGGCCTTGCATGGGCCGAGACGGAAAAGCGTCCACGTGCAGCCGGGTGTCGTCGTGGCGCCAGGATGCAGATCGACCGGCGATCTCGGCGGCACGGAAACTGGTGAATCCGGGCGTCAAGTGGTTGCTATACCCAGGACAGAGCGCCTTCAGCAGATCGGAAGCCCGATCGTAATAGCGCTGCAACATGCCGAGTAATTCGTCGCGCGCGGGTCCCTGGCAGCGAGTACCTTTCAAAACGCCGGAGTGCGGGCGGAAGCTCACGTTTTTCGATTTGTCATCCAGGCAATCCGGAGAAAGAAAGCGGCGCTCGCCCTCGGATAGTTCGAAAGGCAGTTGCGGCGCATAGAGCAGCTTCCCGGTTTCCAGGGCATCCGCGGCTTTCGCCACGATCTCAGCAGAGAACGGCCCTTTCCAGGAGGTGATGTCGAGCGCTTCGAGAATCTCCATGTTCCTAAACTCTCGCGTGCATGCTAAAGCCATTTCCGTTCAGGAGAACAGCGAATCCACAAAATCTTTGGGATCAAACGGCAACAGGTCCCCAGCCTTTTCGCCGACGCCCACATATCGCACCGGCAGTCCCAACTCGCGCGAAATTGCGACCACGACTCCGCCTTTGGCCGTGCCGTCGAGTTTGGTCAGTACAATTCCCGTGACCCCGGACGATTGCGTGAACTGCCGCGCCTGTTGCAATCCATTTTGCCCCGTCGTCGCATCCATTACCAGCAAAGTTTCGTGCGGTGCGCCGGGCACGATGCGTTGCGCCGTGCGTTTCATTTTTTCGAGCTCGAGCATCAGGTTCTGCTTGGTGTGCAGCCGCCCGGCGGTATCGACGATTACGTAATCGGTCTTGCGCGACATAGCCGATTGCAGCGCGTCAAAAAGCACCGCCGACGGATCTCCTCCCGCTTTCGTCTTGATCACTTCCGTTCCCGTGCGCTGTCCCCAGATCTCGAGTTGCTCGATGGCCGCCGCGCGGAATGTGTCTGCCGCGCACAGCAGCACCGTCTTTCCCTGGGCACGAAACACCTGCGCCAACTTTCCGATCGTCGTGGTTTTGCCCGTGCCGTTCACGCCCACCACGATAATCACTTCCGGCGTGCCGTCGACCTTGGTCACAGGCCGCGAACTGGTTGAGGTCAGGATGGTCAGCAACTCCTCTTTCAGCAGCCGTTTGAGTTCATTCACATCCTTGATCTGCTTGCGATCGGCTTTGTCGCGCAGCTTCTCCAAAACCTCATGCGTGGTCGTGGTGCCAAGGTCGGCGCCAATCAGCGTGGCTTCCAGATCGTCGAGCGTAGAGCGGTCGATCTCTTTGCCGATGGAGACGACATCTTCGATGCGCTCGGCCAGGTTCTCGCGGGTGCGCGAGACGGCTTCCTTCATGCGCTCAATGAAACTTGGTTTCTGTTCTTCGTCCAGACTGCCAAAAAGAGTTTGAATCATTTTTTATTTTGGATCATGAGGTATCCGAGAATGATTATAGAGGCAGTCGTTGGTCGCAGGTCGTTAGTCGTTGGCAAGCCATTGACACGCGACTGCTTACAGGTGCCCGATGCGAACGACGAAGAGCGAACGACCAGCGACTAGCGACCAACGACGGATTCTGTTTTCTAGGTCCGCGTGGTTTCGACTGTAATCGGATCGGCGGGTGGGAGCGGACGTCCGACCGGCGACGGAGAGGGCGGAGCCGTTTCCAGAGGGATTACTTGCGTCAGCGTTTTCTGAATGTGAATATCTCCCCGGTAAAACACCGCCATGAGCGCGGTCACCGCATTGGGGTCAAGTCGCTTTCCGGAAAGATTCTCGATGATGCGCAGAGCTTCCAGCGGATCGTGCGCCTTCTGGTAAGGACGGTTCGTGGTTAAAGCATCAAAGGTGTCTCCCACCGCAATCACGCGAGCCAGCAGCGGGATCTCGTCGCCTTTTAGACCGTAGGGGTATCCGCGCCCGTTGAGAGCTTCATGATGCAGTTCGATTCCGGGGAGCATCTCGCGCAACTGCGGCACCGGACGCAGAATGTTCGCGCCCTTGGTGGTATGCGTCTTCATGATCTCGAACTCTTCCGGAGTCAAAGCGCCGGGTTTTTTCAGGATGCGGTCTTCGATGCCGATTTTGCCGACATCGTGCAGCTGCGCCGAGATGCGCAGGATTTCCAGAAATCCCGGATCGAGCCCCATCTCTTTCGCGATCATCAGCGAGTACTTCGTAACCCGGTCGGAATGACCGCGCGTGTACGGGTCCTTTTCGTCGACGGCGCCGGCCAGCATCTGGATCGACCCCATGAACAGGTTCTTGTTCTCGTCCGCGGCCCGCTTCAGGTCCTCGACGAACTGTTCCAGTTCTTCCTGCATGGTGTTGAACGTGGTCGCCAGTTCGCCGATCTCGGTGCGCGTTTTCAGGTGCACGCGCTGGGAAAAATCGCCGCGCGCAATGGCCTGGCTGGAGCGCGTCAGCACCTGCAGCGGGCTGGTGATCCGCCGCGCCGAGAAAATACTCAGGCCCACGCTCACAAACACCGCCAGCCATGCCAGCAAGCGCCCGGTGCGCTGCATTTCATAAATTCCGCGGTACGCATCTTCGCGCGGCTTCTGCACCACGACCGCCCAATCCAGCGAGGTCACCGGACTGTACGTTCCCAGCATCTCGGTGGTGTTTTTGCCATCGCGAATGGTGAATTCGCGGGTTGCCGCCAACTGTGCTTTCGAGCCTTCGTCCACGAAACTGCGGACGATATCGAAGTGGCTCATGTCCTGTCCCGTCGCATATTGCGCGGTTCCCGCCGCCACCAGCCGTCCCTGGCTGTCCACGACGTAGGGCATCAGTCCGGTCATGCTGACTTGCTGCAGCCGGCGGATCAGGTAGTCCATATCGACGACTGACCCGATCATCCCTAGAAAGCGTTTGTCATACATGATCGGCGAACTGACCAGCATGACCGTGCGCGCGGATTTTCCGCTGCCCACCATCAACGGCTGCCCGCTGTAGACGCGTCCTTCGCGGGCGGCTTGATAGGCTCGTTCCAGTTCCCGCTGCAGAAATGCGTCGGGCTCGATACGGCCGGCGGAAACGCCTTTAGCATCGGCGTTCAGCAGCGTGGCATAGGCAATATCGTTCGACGACGAAACAAAATTCTCGAGCATGGCGCGCAGCTCGGGCGTCAGAAAGTTTTCCGCGCTAAAGTCAGCCCCGCTCGCATTGGACAGCATCATTACCTGAATCGACGACGACAGATTGGCCAGCATCATGTGCAGCGCTTCCTGGTGCTGGGAAATGTCGTCGGCCAGCGAACGCGTGACCGTGTTCTGCAGCAACATCTCGTTGGTTTTGAGGCGCTCCCGGTTCATTGTCTCGATCTGCGCCGAGTAAAAGTACATGGGGAGAACACTAATGGCCAACAGCACGCCAAGGATGACGTAGAGGAGCGGAATGCGCGCGGGGATGGGAAGTTTCAATGCCAAAAGGCAGTCCTGTCGGCCCAAGCGCGGGGATCAGCTGGTCCGTCCTGCATCTATTCTAAGTTGGCTGGCAGCGATGCCCCCAGTGCTTAAAGTACAGTTCACCGTTACCGAAGTACTCCGTCGCTGGTCACCGCGGGTAGTTCTCACTTCCCAGTTCTCAGCTCTCAGTAGACCCCGGAGTTCCTCACTGAGAACTGAGACCTGAGAACCGAGAACTGGTTTTGGCGGCCGGTCTATAATGAAGCCAGTCGGCCCGGGGTGGTGCATGCGGTCCTTGCACGTTTACAGTGCCTATTGGCGGCGGTTGGCCATTCTTCTGGTCTTCTCCTCGCTGGTCTGCTCCCAGGTGATGCTTGCCGAGAATACTCCGCCCCCAAGAATTTCCAAGGAAACCCGCGAACAACTTATCCACGCTTTCAATGAAGAGTTGGTCTACATCCGTGCAACTTTTCCCATGGGACAGACTGGACTGAAGCTTAAGAACGGAGCCGTAACACCCAGCGGCCCGGAACTGCAACGTTTGATGGCGCTCTGGGGACCAGCCGCGAAACCCGGCGACCGGGCCCGCATCAGCGACGTCGTCATCAAAGAAAACCACATCCGTTTTGAGATCAACGGCGGCCCCATCAAGAAGCAGAAGTGGTACCAGCGCATCACGATTGTAGGTGCGGACGCGTCTGTGCCGATCGCGCCCTCGGATTCATCCGCCAACGCCCGCGGGTCGTTCGTGGACCTCTACTTCGACAAATATGTTCCGGAGATGACCGGGCCTGAGCTGAAGCAGTTGCTGCGTCCGGTGTTTGATTTCGATGCCAAGTCGGCGCTCGAGGCCTACCTGGAAACCGTTCCTCCAAAGGTCAAGGATGCCATCAAGAATCACCATGTATTGGTGGGAATGAACCGCGAAATGGTGATCTATGCCAAGGGACGTCCGCCAAAGAAAGTGCGCGAGCATGACGGCGGAGTTCAGAGCGATGTTGAGTACGAAGAATGGATCTACGGCACGCCCCCAGA
>Ga0116134_1001358_pt1 | contig 12431 bp, 10 predicted proteins | sample June2015DPH_19_5_FD_89737 | JGI IMG/M metagenome (GOLD analysis project Ga0116134, IMG submission 89737) | Peatland microbial communities from SPRUCE experiment site at the Marcell Experimental Forest, Minnesota, USA - June2015DPH_19_40 | ecosystem: Environmental > Terrestrial > Soil > Wetlands...
AACCAGGTCAACGGCGCAACCGTCGCGATGAACCGTGCACACCTTCTGGCCCTGGCGAATCCACTGGCCGCGTTGCGGCAGCGTGATGCTCTCTACCTTGCCGGTCAGCTTCGACGCAAAATCGTCCATGCCGACTCGCACCAGGTTGGGGCTCTCGCTCAATGCCCAGGTGTGACCGGGGTGGTAGCGCAGATGCTCGGGAACGGCGAAGCCGCCGACTAACGATGGCTGCAAACGTGGCAGAGTGGCCTGCTTTGCCGGGGCGACCTGCAACGCTGGTTGCACGGCCGCGCGGCGGCTGCGGAAATGGTCAATGAGGAGGAAGCTTGCGAATGTGAAGAGAACTAGTAGGACTGTCATAAGTCACCTCGTCGGAGGGCCATCTGTTGCGAGCCACTCAGCACTCTTCTAAGGGCAATCGCCATGCCAAAGGGCGGCGTAGTGGGACTATGCGCGTTGTGAGCGGCGATCTCCTGTGAAATGAGGCGGATAGACGAGAGCAAATTTCATAGGTCGGAATATTGTGATGAGATTGTCCGCAGCGCTTTGATGGAAATCGCAACAGGTCAAAGCCGCTTATTTGCAGGGTTTGGTGCTGGACGATGAGAATGACGACGTGGAATCAGTGACTTGCGAGCTGACAACACACTGATGAATCCCACAACAGCAGAAGTTGAAGAATGCAACGGTGAAAGCCTACTCCGGCGAGTATTGCGACTGGGGCGCGGCGTCGTTGGATCGTATAGAGACGCTGGTGAGACGCTGCGACGACCCGCGTCTCTACGTTAGACTGTCGTTGGGGTCACGTCTTCCAATCGACTTGCCTCTTTTCATGCCTATGGATTTCTCTCGTTTTACGACCATCAGTTTTGACTGCTATGGCACCCTGATTGATTGGGAATCGGGGATTCTGCCTGCTCTCCAGGCCGTGCTCCGCAGCCATGGCCTAAGTCTTCCCAGCGCTGCCATTCTTGAACTCTACGGAGAATTTGAGGCGAAGGGGGAGAGCGGCCCCTACCAGAGCTACCGGGATGTGCTGCAGTCGGTGGTGCGGGCGTTTGCAGATCGCTTCCATTTCCAGGCCAGTTCCGCCGAAATCCGCTCACTGCACGAATCCCTTCACGCCTGGCCGGTTTTTCCGGATACGGTGCCTGCGCTGCGCCAGCTTCAGAAGCGCTACAAACTCGTCGTGATTTCAAACATTGACGACGATCTATTTGCAGAGACGCGGAAGCACCTTGGTGTGGAATTCGATGGCGTGATCACAGCCGAGCAGGCAAGAAGCTACAAACCTTCCCTTAATAATTTTCAGATGGCCCTACGCACGCTCGCCCTTTCTGCGGACCGACTGCTCCATGTCGGGCAGAGCGTCTATCACGACGTGGTACCGGCGCGGTCGCTGGGGATCTCGACGGTGTGGGTAGACCGGAAGTCGGCTCGTCCCGGAATTGGCGCGGTCAGAGCCTCCGCGGCACTCGCCGCAGAGAGGCGACCGGACTTGGAGGTTCCCGATCTTGCCAGCCTAGCCGCCACAGTCATGGCACGTGCGCAAGACTGATACTTGGGCAGGCGGCTCCGTTCCTACATCGGAACCGGAATGGGAAGAATCTTCTTTTGTATAGCGACCGTGACCAGTTGGGCTTTGTTGTGAATGTCGAGTTTGCGCATCAAGTTGAACTTGTGCGCTTCCACCGTCTTGACGCTGACTCCCAGAACCGCCGCCACTTTCTTCACGGTATTGCCCTCGGCGAGCAACTTCATCACTTCACGCTCGCGCACAGTCAGGGCACTTCTCCGCAGCGGCACTCGCGCCGACTGTTCCCGCTGGCTCGCGTCGTCTTTCAACTTGGCCTCGATCTGCGGACTCAATGACCGTTCGCCGCGATGCACTTCGCGCAGCGCGCGCAACAAGAGCGGCGCGGGAGTGTCTTTCAGCAGGTACCCGCCGGCACCCGAGCGCAGGGCCTGCTGCACATACTCCCGATCCTCATGCATGGTCAGATATACGATGCGCGTGCCGGTGCAGTGCTCTTCGATGAGGCGTCCTGCTTCGAACGACGACATACCTGGCATGCTGATATCGAGCAGCACCAGGTCGGGGCGGTGCTCCAGGACCAACTTGAGCGCCTCGGCGGCATCGCCCGCTTCGCCCACTACGGCAAAGTCGGGGGCATCTTCCAGCAGGCGGCGCACGCCATAGCGCAGCATTTCGTGATCGTCTGCGATCACGCAACGAATGGGCGCAGCACCTTCTGGATCAAATCGTTCAGTCTTGCTGGTCAACATGAAGAAATCCTTGCGACTCTGACGAAGCGGCGCGATGAGTCTGGAACCCGGGTCGTCCGGCGACTACCGGTACAAAGTAAGCTTTATTGTACCTGCACCGGCCACGCCTTCGGCGCAAAAATCAAGCAGAGTTGGACTTTTCTTCATTTACAATGCCTGTTCCACATGCTGCGCTACTTCACTTCCGGAGAATCCCACGGCGAGGCCCTGGTTGCGTTTCTTTCCGGGCTGCCTGCCGGGCTGGCGGTAGATCAGGCATTCGTGGATCGCGAGCTGTGGCGGCGCCAGCAGGGCTTTGGACGCGGCGGACGCATGAAGATCGAAAGCGACCGGGCGCACTTTCTCTCCGGCGTGCATCACGGCAAGACGATCGGCTCGCCGATCGCGGTGGTGCTCGAGAATCGCGACTGGCAGAATTGGAAAGAGTCGCTGCCGGTGGAGACGGGTGATCCGGAAAAACACAAGCGCGTGGCGTCGCCGCGCCCGGGCCATGCCGATCTGGCAGGCGCTTTGAAGTACGATTTCACGGAAGCACGCTATGTGCTGGAGCGTGCCTCGGCCCGCGAATCGGCGGCGCGGGTTGCGATTGGTGCGCTCGCCAAGCTGCTGCTGCGCGAATTGGGCGTGGAAGTTCTGAGTCATGTGATTGCGGTGGGCGCGGTTTCGATTACGGATCGGGAAATCGCGTGGGAGCAGATCGAGCCACTGTCGCGCAAGAACGAAGTGCTGCTGGCTTGCGCCGACGCCGCAGCCGAACAGCGCATGAAGGAAGAAGTCGATAAGGTTCTGCGCACGGGCGATTCGGTGGGTGGAGTATTCGAGGTCGTGGCGCACAATGTTCCGCCCGGCCTCGGCAGTTACGTGCAATGGGATGAGCGTCTAGACGCGCTGTTGGCCGCGGCGGTCATGTCGTTGCAGGCGGTGAAGGCGGTCGAAATTGGAACCGGGATTCAGGCAGCGCATTCGCCGGGGTCGGCCGTGCACGATGAAATCGGTTATCAGAACGACGCGGGATTTGCGGGCTTCACGCGCACGCGCAACAATGCCGGAGGTTTGGAGGGTGGAGTCTCTAATGGGCAGGAGATCCGAGTTCGCGGTTATCTGAAACCGATCTCCACGCTTCGGCGTCCATTGCAGTCGGTGGATTTCGTGACGCGCGCGTCGGTGAAGGCGGCGTATGAGCGCTCGGATGTATGCGTAGTGCCAGCCGCCGGCGTTGCCGCCGAGGCCATGGTCGCGCTTACGCTGGCGCGCTGTGCGCTCGAGAAATTCGGCGGCGACTCGATGAAAGAAACGAAACGAAATTTTCAAGGCTATCTGGAACAACTGAAGAATTACTGATCCGAAACTAGAACCTAAAAATGATTTATCCAATTGTGAAATTTGGCGATCCTGTCCTGGACACACCTGCAGCCGAGGTGGCCAGCTTCGACGACGAACTCAAGAAACTCGTGGAAGACATGTTCGAGTCGATGTACGCTGCTCGCGGCGTCGGCTTGGCGGCTCCGCAAATTGGCATTTCGAAACGAATCGCCGTCGTGGACGTGACCTTCAAGGAAGACCCCGGCGCCAGGGTGGTCCTGATAAATCCGGTTATCGTCAGCAAAGAAGGCCGCCAGCGCGGCAGCGAAGGCTGCCTGAGCATCCCCGAGTTTCGCGAGGATGTCACGCGCGCCAAAGCCGTGACGGTACGCGCGCAGGACCTAAGCGGCAAATTCTTCGAGCACACCGGAGAAGAACTGCTGGCGCGGGCCTTTCTGCATGAGACCGATCACTTAAACGGCAAGCTCTACATCTCGCATATCAGCGCGCTGAAACGCGATCTCATTAAGCGCAAGATCAAGAAAATGGTGAAGGCGGGAGAGTGGTAGAGGATTGAGTAATTGTGCAATCTGGTAATTTGGTAATTTGAATTGCTTCCAGATGCCCACGCCTCTTAATCTCGTTTTTTGCGGCACGCCTCGATTCGCGGTTCCCACTTTGGAGAAGTTGGTCGCGGCTGGACATTCCGTGCCGCTGGTGGTGACGCAACCCGATCGGCCTCGCGGGCGCGGGATGGAGGTAGCCGTTTCTCCCGTGAAAGATGCGGCAATCCGCTTGGGTATTGCCGTGGTGCAACCCGGCGCCATCAAGAACAACGCCGAATTCCGCGACCAGCTTGCGGCGATTCGCCCGGACGCGGGAATTGACGCGATCATTGTCGTCGGCTATGGCCGCATCATTCCGCAGTGGATGATCGATTTTCCGCGGCTCGGAAATTTGAACCTGCATGCCTCTCTGCTGCCCAAGTATCGCGGCGCGGCGCCGATCCAGTGGGCGATCGCCAACGGTGAATCCGTCACCGGGGTTACGACCATGCGCATTGATGCGGGACTCGATACCGGCGACCTACTCATGCAGCGCGAAGTTTTGATTGGTCCCGAAGGGACAGCCGAGACGTTAGGCGCGGAACTGGCGTTCATGGGCGCGGAGCTGATGGTAGAGACGCTGCGCGAACTCGAAATTGGGCAAGTTCGGCCGACTCCGCAGGATCATGCACAAGCCACGCTCGCTCCGATTCTGAAGAAAGAAGACGGCCGCATGGACTTCGCTCGCCCCGCAAGAGAGCTGTTCAACCGACTGCGCGGCTTTCAGCCCTGGCCTGGGGCGTTCACGATGTTTAAGGGAAGAAAGCTGCAAGTGTACCGCGCTCACCCCATGCGTCATTCGGTTGGCTTGGTGCTGGGAGAAATCGCGGTGGAGGGAACGCGTCTGTTCGTGGGCTGCGGCAACGACCTGGACGATGATACGACGCTGGAGCTCTTCGAAGTTCAACTCGAGGGCAAGCGCCGAATGAGCGCGCAAGAATTCATCAACGGCTACCGGCCCCAATCCGGCCAGCTTCTGGGGCAATAGTTGCGATGGCCGTATCTGCCGCTCGCGCCGTGGCTTTCGAAATTCTTTTGCGGGTCGCGCGCGAAGACTCCTACGCCGCGGAGCTATTGCACTCCGCGGCGTTCGCAAAGCTTTCCTCCCGTGATCACGGGTTCGCTACCGAACTGGTGATGGGAGTTCTCCGCTGGCAGTCTCTGCTCGATCGGCGACTGGCCGACGCGTCGTCGCAGAAGCTCGAGCGGCTGGATGGCGAAGTTCTGGCCGCATTGCGCCTTGGCGTGTATCAATTGCAGTTTCTTTCCAGAGTTCCGGCACGCGCGGCGATCTTCGAAAGTGTGGAACTCGTCAAGGCGGCGCGCAAGCGTTCGGCGGCTTCTTTCGTGAATGCCGTCCTCCGGACAACTGCTGCGGCCGGCGTGGAAGACATCTTCGCGGAAATCGGGAAATCTCCCGACGCGATCACGCTCGCTCGAAACGCTGCTCATCCTCCGTGGTTGGTGGCTCGCTGGACTGAGCACTATGGACTTGAGGCCACGCGCCAGATGTGCGCTCACGATCAGACGGTGCCCGACACGGCGATTCACATTCACGATGGTCGATCGAATGACGATCAAATCGATGCCGAGCTTGCCGAGGCAGGCGTGCAGCTCGCGCCGGGTCGCCTGCTATCGACGGCGCGGCGCGTTCTTGCGGGCGACGTAACCGGCACACGCGCGTACCGGGAAGGCCGCGTCTCCATTCAGGATGAAGCTTCACAACTGGTCGCGCTGCTCGTCGGCCGTGGAGAAAGGGAGCTTGATCGTTCGACCTTTGATTGCACGAACGTCGATTGCAGGATACTGGATTGTTGTGCCGCCCCCGGCAGCAAGACAGCTTTGCTCGCCAGGCGCAACTCGCGCTCCAAAGTGTTTGCGACCGAGTTGCATCCACACCGCGCGCGCTTGCTGCAGAGACTCATTCGTTTGCCGAACGTCCACGTAGTCGCTGCCGACGCGCGTCATTTGCCTTTCGCAGTCGCGTTTGGCCGCATCCTCGCCGACGTTCCTTGCTCTGGCACTGGTACTCTTGCCCGCAACCCGGAGATCAAGTGGCGGCTCAAAGCCGAAGACCTGCGCGATCTTCAGTCGCGACAGGTGGCCATCCTGAAGTCCGCGCTTGCGCAGCTTGCGACTGGCGGGCGGCTTGTCTATTCCACGTGTTCGCTGGAGCATGAGGAAAACGAAGCGGTCGTGGAAGCTGCGCTCGGGGGCACCTCGGAATTTGAGATCGCGGATTGTAAGGGAGAGTTGGAGCAACTGCGGCAGTACGGTGAAATGTGCTGGAAGGATGCTGCGTCCCTTCTCGCGGGACCCTATCTGAGAACCATTCCCGGCGTGCATCCATGTGACGGATTCTTCGCGGCAATGATCGAACGGAAATGATCGGTGGAGCGACGGGCGTCCTGCCCGTCCAGCCGGGCGGGGACGCCCGGCTCTCCACTAGCCATCAGGCCGTCGCGCCCCTAGCGGACTTCGAAATTCACCGTGCTGCCCGCCACAACTTTCTGCCCCGGCGCCGGAATCTGGGTCACGATCATGCTCGCCGCGCTGGGCTCGGAGATCGCAGACGGCACAACCGGCCCGGTTTGCGGCTCGAAGGGCGACAGCGGCGGTGGAAGCACGCTCACTTTGCCGACCTTGATGCCGGCGTCCTGTAACGCCAGCATCGCGCTGCCGAGCGGTTGTCCGGTGAGGTTCGGCATCACATAGACTGGCGGCTCGGGACCGTCGCTGATCAGCAGATTAATTTTTGGCGCCGCCACGCCGCTGGCATTCGCCGGCGGGCTTTGCGATATCACCTGATCCAGTGGCGCGCCGGGCAAACTGACGTGCGCGACCGAACCCAGACTGAGCCCGCGGCGCTGTATGTTCAGCTCCGCGACCCGTTCGCTCCCTCCCGTCACGTCGGGAATCGCCACCCGCTGAGGCCCCAGACTTTGCGCCACGCGGATTGACCAGCCTCGCCGCACCTTGGTTCCCGGCGGCGGTATCTGGGTCATTATTTTTCCTTCGGGAATGTCAGCGCTGTAGAACTGCCGCTCGACCACGACTAGCAGGCCCGAAGCCGCGCCCGCGCGCTCAGCTTCCAATGGGCTCATGCCCACCAGTTTCGGTATGGCCACCTCGCGCCCGTGGATAGCGAACCGCATGGCAGTGAGCGCCGAAACCAGCGCCACCGTCATCAAAACGAGAGCCAAAAGCAACATGCGAAAAAATTGTCGCATTGCTGCCGATTATAGCTTCCCCACAAAACCGCAGCCTTTACTAGATGGCACCATCATGGCCGGGCAACGCGCCGCCCTGCTCTTCCCAATGATTGCCGCACGCATGGCAGGTCCATCCCTTCTTGTACATCGGGATGGGGACACCAGCGTACGCCGTCAAATACGAGAATTCTTTATTCAGTTCTTCATAAGTCACATCGAGCGACTGGCAGCGGGGACACCTCGGCTGCTCGAAATTCCCGACGCCTTCAACATCCAGCATTTCGGGAATGGGTTGGTTTAGGATTTCGCCAGCCGCTTCCGCATCCTCCGGACGAACCTTCAGTTTGATTCCGCCAAGAAGATTGGAGATGAACCAATCCATGCGAATCATGTTGTCGTCCACCAGGTAAGCCTCAATCCACGCCGACTCCAGACTGCCCTTCGCCAGCAGCGCTTCGGGAAGATCGCGGAACTTCCGCACTGTGAAGGTTTCGTTGAACTCGACGACGTCCTCGCCGCGGGGCAGGGCACTCTCCATCTTGAGGCCACGCCTCGCCACTTCGACCCGGAACGCTTCCTGGGCAGCGGCGCTCAATTCATCGCCGCTTTCAGCGATCTGACCAAGTTCTTCATCGCTCATCGCGGAGTAAACGCCGGCTATGCGTAGACGTTCTTGTTCGGGCGTCAGCATCGTCATAGCCGGAAATGATACTCCGCCAATGAACTCGCCATCAGTTTTGATTCGGGCTCGACTTCGGGCTCGGCAAGGATAGTGCTGCTTGCGCCTTCTGTTGCGCCGCCCACTCGTGAATGCGCGTGCTCAGCACGTCCATCGGAAGCGCGCCGCCCGCAAGCACCTCATCGTGGAAAGCCCGCAGGTCGAATTTGTCGCCCAGTTGGTCTTTCGAGTACTGGCGGAGCTTCAGAATTTCGAGCTGTCCGATTTTGTAGCCGAGAGCCTGCGCCGGCCACGCCATATAACGATCCGTCTCGCTTTGTACCGTGATTTCGTCAATGGCGGAGTGCTCGTGGAAATAGTCGACCACTCGTTGCCGCGTCCAGTGCTTGGAGTGGAAGCCGGTGTCAACCACCAGGCGAATCGCCCGCAGCATGTCATCCTGCAGGTGGCCATAGTAGCTGTAGGGATCCTGATAAAACCCGACTTCCTTGCCCAGTCTCTCCGAGTAGAGGGCCCATCCTTCGGTATAGGCCGTATATTCCTCGTGCTGACGGAAAAGAGGTAGTTCGGGCAATTCTTGTGCAATAGAAATCTGCATGTGATGCCCGGGCACGCCTTCGTGATACGCGGTCGTCTCGATATCCAGCACAGTGCGCTTGGCGAAGTCGCCCGTGTTCACCATGATGTGGCCCGGCCGCGAACCATCAGGCGTTCCGTCCATGTAAGAAGCGTCGGACGCCTCTTTCTCTCGAAATTCCTCGACCGGCATCACTTCGAGCTTGGCCTTGGGCAGCCGTCCGAACATTTGCGGCAGCCGCGCGTACATCTGATCTTCATACTTGCGGTACAAATCGAGGATTTCCTCTCGCGAATGCGCGTGCAGTTTTGGATCTGCATCGACGGCCGCTTTGAAGCTTTTCATGTCCTTGTAGCCGAGTTGGTTCACCAGTGCGAGCATGCGACCTTCGATCTCTTTCACCTGCTCCAGCCCGAGCTGATGAATCTCTTCGGGTGACAAATTCGTGGTCGTGCTTTCTTTTACGCGGAACGCGTACCAGGCGGCACCGTCCGGGAGAGCCCAGGCTCCGGGCTCCGCTCTTCCTTTCGGCGCATATTCGTCCCGAACGAACGCCGTGAACTTGACGTAGGCCGGAGTCACGGAATCCCGGACGACAGCCAAACCCGCCTCGCGCAGTCGCTTGCGATCCGCCTCTGAGACGGCATCGGGAAACTTGTCGAAAGGATGGATGAACGGGCTTTGAGCCGGAGCCGTCGTAGCGATTCCATTCGCCTGCGTCACCACCTTTTCCAGCAAAATCTTTGGCGGCATCCGTCCTTCGGCCAGGCCTTTGCGCATCTGCTCGATGGTCTGGTCAAACAACCGCGGAAGCAGCCTCAGCCGCGTAATGTAATCTTCGTAGTCCTTCACAGTCTCGAACGAAAGAATGCTGACCAGTTGTGGCGCGTCAATGTGAATTCCGCTGGACTGATTCACCGGCATCTCCCACGGTTTGAAGCGCGCGCCTTCCAGACCCATCTTCAGGTCTCGAACCATGAGATCTTTGTTCAGCGCTTCCTGCTCGGGAAATCCAGTTGTGTCGATCGCCTCGAAGCGGCTGAGGAAGAGACGGGTCTGTTCCAGATTGTCGTCAATAGCCGCCTGGGAGAAGTCGTCGAGTTTGTCGTTGTAGCGCTTGTCGCCCAAGATGGAGGCGTAGATTGGGCTGGTGCGCATGGTGTATTCCCACTGCTCGTGCAGCAGGTCGTTCAGCGCTTTGCGTCGCGCTTCGAGGTCAACAGGCGGATTAGCAGCGGCCACAGTGGCCGGAATCAGCATGGCAACGGCTAGCAGGCAGATCAAGAATCGCATTGGAACTCCAGAAGATGATTTTGTTGGCCTTGAGGAACCCTTCCCACATACAAGTCTGTGCTGTTAGACGAATACGCAAGCGGATGGTGATCAGTTCCCGAGAAAATCATTTGGCGGCGTTCGCACGGGCACGCTGCAGCCCGGCAGCAACGCCTTGCCGCACTGCACGCCCGTATCCGGCGGCGTCCATTTTGGTCACCGTCGCCGCGGCAACACCGCCAGGAGTGGCCGACTCCTCTAGCAACGACTCCAGTGAATGTTTTCCATCGCGCCAGGCGATGATCCCGTCCGCCAACGCATGCGCGCCCGCCAGCAGCGCCGTTTCTCGATCAAGACCTGCCTTTTGCGCAGCTCGCGCCAGCGTCGCGAGCGCATGATAGCCGTGGCTGCATGAGTAGGTTACGGTGAACGCATCGAACTTGCTTTCCGGGATTTCGCCAACCTGGCCGAAGCTGGCAAAAAGATCGTGGACGCGTTTGCGATCCGCCCGCGGCAACATCAGCGGAAAGGTTAGCGCCGTCAGGCCGCGCCCGCTGCGGCAAACCGGACTCGGCATGGCACGGGCCCATTGCACGGGCGGGCCGATAGACTTGCTCAGTGCGTGCAGCGGCACACCTGCGGCCAGACTAACCACGAGCAATTTCCGGCTCACTTTCCCGATCGCTTTCCCGACCATCTGAAGAAGCTCGCGAACCGAACTCGGGCGAACTGCGACGATCAACACATCCGCCTGCTTGACGGCGCGGGTCAGGTCGGGCTCGACAATAACCGCGTAACGCTTTTTCAGATCACGCAGCTTGCCCGAATCGCGATCATGCACGACCAGGCGGTGTCTGGTCTTGCCCAGGCGCAGACCCGCCAGCATGGCCGATGTGATCCGCCCTCCACCGAGGAAGACGACTGTGCTCATGCCATCTCCGCGCAGACTTCGTCGGCAGCGGTCAAGAGCGTTTCGACATCCTGCACGGTATGCGCGGTCGAAATGATCCAGTGCAATCCGTTCGAAGGCGTCATGTAGATGCCGTGATCGAGCAGCCCGTGGACGAAGCGCGAATACTTTGCCGTATCGGCGTACTGGCAGTAGTCGCGATAATCGTCGATCGCGTCGCGACCGGTGAAGTAGATCTGAAACATCGGGCCGAAACCTTGAACGACAGCGGCAATCTTTCTTCGACGAAAAACATCACGCAGACCAGCGACCGCGGCGTCTCCGACCCCATAGATCTGCTGATAAACCGCGCCCTCATTGGCGACGAGCAGGTCCAGATTCGCCGCGATCACACTCATGGTAAGCCGGTGGCCGTTGAAAGTACCGTAGTGCAGCACCATGTTGCTGCCCCAGCGCATGCGGTCGAGGATTGTGCGCGGCCCCGCCACGGCGCCAACGGGGAACCCCGCTCCCAAAGCCTTGCCGAACGTGCTGAGGTCCGGCTTCAGGCCGTAACGCTGCTGGAAACCGCCGGGTGCGTAGCGGAACCCGGTCACAACTTCATCCAGAATAAACAGCGCGCCGAACTGATGCGCCAGATCGCAGACCTTCTGCAAATATCCATCGCGGGGCAGGATGCAACCCATGTTCGCCATGATTGGCTCGGTGATCACGGCGGCCAGCTCTGGCCCGTGTTGGCGCAGAATACTTTCAAGCGCTTCCAGATCGTTCCACGGCGCGAGCACCACATCGTCGAACACCGACGCCGGAATTCCATCCGAATCGGGGAATCGAGTGGGATTTTCTCGCGACCCAAGTTGCTCCGCCGGATGGCTATTTCCGTTCAAACAGTAAGCGTCGTACCAGCCGTGATAGTGGCCTTCGAACTTGAGTAATTTTATTCGTCCAGTGTGCGCGCGCGCCAGCCGCAAGGCGAGCATCGTAGCTTCAGTGCCGCTGTTGGTGAAGCGCACCGCCTCCGCGCTCGGCACCATGCGCCGGAAGCGCTCGGCGGCTTCCGCCTCCGCCGGAGTAGCGGCTGCAAAATGCGAGCCGCCGGCCATTGTCTGCGAAACCACGTCAACAATTTTCGGATGCGCATGCCCCTGAATCAGCGCGCCGAACGACATCATGAAATCGATGTACTCGTTCCCGTCGAGGTCCCAGACGTGCGATCCGCGGCCACGCTCCAGTACGACTGGCCCCGGCGAATACACGGCTGCGCCGCGTGACGGCGAGTTCACGCCTTCGATCAGCGATTGCTGTGCGCGCTCGTACCACTCGCGCGACCGCTCGCGTTTGTTCGTCTTCGTCGTCATTTTCGTGGTCATAATAGGCACATCAGATAGCCACACTGGATAGGCACACCAGTCAAATCGATCCCGCCAGCCCTCCACCATCGACGACCAGCGCAGCGCCCGTGACAAACGAAGATGCATCGCTGGCCAGATACAGCGCGGCCTGCGCAATTTCCTCTGGCGTTCCCACGCGGCCCAGCGGACGCTTTGCAGAGTCAGCCAGAAAGCGGCTGTTCTCAGCTCCGAGTTGC
>Ga0116134_1001362_pt1 | contig 12405 bp, 14 predicted proteins | sample June2015DPH_19_5_FD_89737 | JGI IMG/M metagenome (GOLD analysis project Ga0116134, IMG submission 89737) | Peatland microbial communities from SPRUCE experiment site at the Marcell Experimental Forest, Minnesota, USA - June2015DPH_19_40 | ecosystem: Environmental > Terrestrial > Soil > Wetlands...
CGCCTGGCCACCCCACAGCAATGAGGACGCCGGTGTCGTCGCAGCAGCCGCTGCCCCGATTCCGGCGCCGTACTATTTCACCGCCCCTGCGGGCTTCCGCCCCGCCGGGGTCATGGTCATATAACGACTCAGGTTGTCCAGGCGGCTCCGGACAAGGAGCCGCATGGTGGACGACGACAACGACGCCAGGTTTCCCGACGACTGGCTGCGGTCTATATCCTGCCCACCGTGATCGGTATCGCCCGCCAGGTCGAAGGCCTCGGCTGGGTGTATCGTTCAGCCGAGGAGGGGGTGCAGCGTCACACCGTGGACCACCCGGTTGACCTCCCCCGAGGGGAACGGGTTGTCAGGAGTGCATCCCAGGGCGAGTGAGAACTCGAGGCCGATCAGCTGGGCACAGAGTACTGCGGGCAGGGCCAGCACCGCGTCGTCCACGTCGTCGAGACCGGACAGCTGCCAGGTTTCCCCGCCTGGCGGCAGATCGGCATCCCGGGCCGCGATAGTGACGAGGTTGCCCGGCGGCAAGGAATGCCGCAGCTCGGCGACTATGTCCTGGTCGTACTGGCGCGTGTACGGGTCGTTAGACAGATACACCACGACGAGCGTGCGCTCGTCCAAAACTGCTTTTGGGCCGTGCCGAAACCCCAGAGCCGAGTCGGACAAGGCCACGACACGGCCGGCGGTCAGCTCGAGAACCTTGAGTGCCGATTCGCGGGCGAGCCCCTTGAGAGCCCCGCTGCCGAGGTAGACGATCCTCGAGTGATCCCGCGCGGCCAAGGCGCGGGCGTCGGACGGGCGGGTGGCCAGCACTTGCTCGGCCGCGACGGCGATTCGTTCCACCAGGAGGTCGTTCGTCGCGCCGCCCAGCGCGAGCATCGCGGTGAGCATCATGCCGGTGAAGCTCGACGTCATCGCGAAGCCCCGATCGTTGGCTGCCGCAGGCAGCAGGAGCACACGTGAACGCGATTTGCCAGCGTGGTCACGGGCGAGCTGGCCGTCCGGATCGCAGGTCACCACCAGGTGAGAGCACTCCGACAGGCGCTGTTCGGCGAGTCGGGCCGCGGCGACGCTTTCCGGGCTGTCCCCCGACCGGGCGAAGGAGACGAGCAAGGTCGGCACGTCCTCGACGAAGCACTCGCGTGGGTTGGACACGATGTCGGTGGTGGCGATGGCGTCGACCCGACGGCCTAGCCGCCGGGCGAGCACGGGAGCCAGCACCTGGCCCGCGAAGGCAGACGTGCCCGCGCCGGTGAGTACCATCTGCAGCTCGGGGTTGTCGAGCAGGGGGCGCAAGAAGGCGTCGTTCGCCTCACGCGACGCAACGGCGGCACTACCGACCTCACGCCACACGGCAGGCTGCTGGGCGATCTCGCGGGCGGTGTGGTCGGCCCCACGGGCGTGGAGGTCGGCAGGGGGGTAGCCGAGCAGATTGGTCACTGGGGTATCTCCTCAGATGTGTGGGGCGCACGCGTGGGCGTAGGCGCGCAGCACATCTCGGACGTGATCGACGACCAGCGCGCGCGGCTGTACAGTCAGGTCCCCGCGGCGGACGCGAGCGTACTGGTCGGGCATATGCTGGCTCAGCATAGGCAGCGGGATCTCCCGCCTGGTGAGGTTGTCGAGCAGGCGTTCCTGAGCCTCGTGTACCTCCGGGTCGGGCCAGTAGTACCGCAATCGGTCGCTGTAGCTGTATCGCCTGGCCAGGCGCTGCTCGCGGGCGTCGCCCGAGTAGTACTTCTCCCACTGCCCCGGCTCGGCGAGCATCCGTCGCTCCACGACCTCGGCTAGGCGGGAGCGTCCGGACTCTTCCACCAGTTCATCTTCGATGGCGGCCAGCGCAAACAGTGCCTCGCGCAGCGCGAACGTCAGGCCGGGCCCGACCTTGAGGACTGCCCAGTGGTCCTCCACCAGCGCCGTAAGGTTCTCGACCGTCTGATAGTCGGTCGAGTGCGCCTCAAAAACCATGTCCGGCTCGCCGTCAAGGACGTGCTGGAGGTCCGTCGTGTGTGCACGCGCGTAGTCGATGATGTGGAGGTGGTCAAACTCGACGCCGGGTTGGACGACCAAGGCCATGACACGAGGCCACACGTCTTCGAGACCCTGCTCGGCGAACGCCTTGCGGTGCCGCTTCAACGTCGTCCGCGCCGCCTCGGGCGATGTCGGCACGAGGCCGCCGATCACGCCGCGGGCGCCGCCCGGGACCGGCACCTCGGTGCCGATGACGTAGCACAACACACCGGCAACGCCTTGTGCAGCCGCGGTGTCTTCCGCGACCCGCATCAGTCGGGCGGCACGGCGCGCGACCAGGTCGTCGGTCAAGGGTGTCGGGTCGCCGGCGCAGGGAAAGCTGCAGTCGAGATGGATTTTGGTGAAGCCCGCCGCGACGTAGGCAGCCACGAGGACGTCGGCGTGCTGCATGGCTTCGTCGGGGGGCAGGTGCCGCCACCGGTTTGGACCGAGATGGTCGCCTCCCAGCAGGACACGTGCCGAGGGCAGGCCGCAGCGGATGGCTGCCCCGAAGACGAGTTCGCGAAAGTCCTTGGGCCGCATACCCGTGTAGCCACCGGTTTGGTCGACCTGGTTCGAGGTCGCTTCGACTAGCACGTGACTGCCGTCATCTGATGCCTGCAGCATCGCGGCCTCGAGGACAAGCGGATGAGCTGAACAGACCGATGTGATGCCGACCGCCTCGCCGGCCTTCTGATGCTGGACAACGTCCTGCAACGCACTTAGCATGCTTGACCTCCGGCCACCGACGCTCCTTGCTTACCGGCTGTCGACCTAACTGGCACTCTGCTAGGCCTCAGACTGTCTCGTCGCCGCTTCGGCGCCGATGAATTCTTCGCGGATATTCTTTGGGCCGAACGGCCACACGTGCTCGATCCTGGCCCAAACCAGAAAAGCAATAATGCCGAGGACTGTCCAGACGAGCATCACCCGGATGGCCGACCAGCCGGATGCCAGGAAAACGTAGATAAACCCACCCGCTGCCAGGATGCTCGGCACGGGATACAACCACTGCTTGTACGGCCGGACAAGACCTGGCTGCTTGTGCCGCAGGATGGTCAGGCCCACGATCTGCGCGATGAATTGGGACCAGAGCGTGAGAGCGATGAGGGCATTGATCACTGTCCCCAGTGACAGGAAGCACCCGATGGCCGTGACAAGGCCCATGACGAGTAGCGCAATATACGGGAATTTCATGCGCGGGTGCAGCCACCCGAACGGCTTGAAGAACAGCTTCTCCCGCGCTGCGTTGAACGGCAGCCTAGAGGCACCCAGCAAGCCGGTGTACACCGACGCAAATGCTGTCCAGATGATGAGGATGCTGAGCACGGATGCGCCAGGCCTACCCCAGATCCGTTGCATGAAGTCTGTTCCGATGGAGAGTGACTTCTCGGCCTGTTGCCAGGGGACGACGCCGATGATCCCGATGTTCATCGTCAGGTCGATGACGAGGACTCCGAGGATAGAAAGGATAATCGACCATGGTATAACCTTTCCTGGATTCCGCACCTCCTCCCCTACGTAAGTAATCGTGTAGTAGCCGAAATAATCAAAGAGTGCCAGTACAAGGCCCAGGCCGAGACCGCGGAAGAATTTGACGGAAGGGGTAAATGCGCCGGCCGGATAGGTGAACGCGAGATGCGCGTTGAAGTGCGTGTAAGCGGCGACAATTACCACTATCACAGTGACGATCATACCGACCCAAAGAATGTTCGTCAGCCGGGCTATCGAGTCGATTCGCCGGTACAGCAACGCGACGGTGAGCACGGTGAAGGCGACCGCGATCCAGTGGCCTTCCGTGGTAGTAAAATTCACGAAGTAGCGGAGGTAGTCTGTCATCCCGATCATGCCGGTGGCCATGATGAGCGGCGTGACAAGCAGCGTCGACCAGACGAACATGAATGGCATGAACCGGCCGGTCCAGTACTGGTAGGACTCACGAAGAAAGGTGTACGTTCCGCCGGCCCGTGGCATGGCTGCGCCGAGTTCGGACCAGACGAGGCCATCAGCCAGTGCGAGGAGCGCTCCGACGATCCAGCCCAGAATGGCCTGCGGCCCCCCCATGGCGGCAAGGATGAGCGGGATCGTGATGAACGGGCCGATCCCGACCATCTGTGCCATGTTCAGCGTGGTGGCAGGGAAGAGCCCGAGAGCACGGATAAACCCGGTCTCGCTTACTGCCTGCGCCGGTGTGCTCTGGCTCTCACTGTCCACGACGTTCTCCCGTCTGCTCCGGCAGGTCGTCGAGGAACTCGATCGAACGCGGGTACTTGTACGCGGCCATCTGTTCCTGGCAGAACCTGATCAGTTCTTCCTCGGTGACCGCCGCATCGGGCTTGCGCGAGACGTAGGCCTTCACCGTCTCGCCGCGGCGAGCTCGTGCTGGTCAAGGGCGAGGTCATAGGTGCGCGCCAGCACGTTGGTGCTCGGCCGGATCACCGGGTGATCGACCGGCTCGGTGACGGGGGCGCCCATGTAGTGCGCGGCGAGTTTCCGGCCGCGCAGGCTCTCGATGTAGTCCTCGCCGCTGCGGAGGGGCTGCTCCCGCCGCGGACGCGCCCACAGAGCTCCGACAGTTTCGCCCAGGATGGTCATCGCGGCCTCCGCAAATGGATGGACGCGGGGTCTGGGCGTGTTAAAGGTCAGGGTATGTCCGTGACCAAAATCCAGCAACAGGTTCCCGGCCACGAATATGCGCGCTTTTCTTCAGGCCGCCTGGCATACGACAGACCCGTAGGTAACCCGCCGGATCTTAGTTTCGAGCGGAACACAGTCTTAAGTCTGCGACCGCGCCCCGTGCAGCTGGAAACTAGCCGGCAGGCCGGACGGTCACCTGCCTGGCCAGGTCGCGCGCAGAAGCCAGATCGACGCACCTGCCGGTTCCTCCTACGCCCTGCGTCGACGCGGAGCCCACAGCACAGCCCAGCGCCAGTGCCTCGGGGAACTCGAGCCCGCGCAGCAGGCCAGTCAGCAGTCCGGCGTTGAAGCAGTCCCCGGCCCCGGTTGTGTCCACGGGCGTCAGCGGCGGTGGCGTCGCCAGGTGCTGCCCCAGCCCGTCGCCGCACAGCGCTCCGCGGGCCCCGAGCTTGACTGCGATCTTGGAACCTGTCCTGGTCAAGGCGCCAACTGCGTCCTGGAGTGTCGCTGCCCGCGCTATCCGCAGCGCCTCTGCCTCGTTTGGCAGCAAGAGGTCGGTCTGCGCCAGTACCTCGGCAAGCTGGTCGTCGCCCCATTTTCCGGCCGGGTCCCAGTTGGTATCGAGCGATGTAGTGGTCCCTGCCGCCCGGGCGGCAGAGAACAGGGCGGCGAGACCGGGCCCGAGTGAGCGTTCCAGCAGGAAGTAGGAACTGACGTGGAGGTGCCGAGCCCGAGACAGCAGCGTATCGGGCATATCCTGCGCGGTCAGCGTAGCGATGGCGCCTGTCGCGGTAAGGATGGCGCGGTCATTGCCCCGTGATAGCGCCACTGTCATACCGGTCGGGCAGTGGGCCCGCACCGCGACGGCAGCCGTCTCTACGCTTTCCCTGGCGAGCTCCGCAAGCATGAACTGCCCGGCCGGGTCGTCGCCAACTGCCGCAACCAGCGCTACCTGCAGCCCGAGCCTTGCCGCAGCAAGCGCAGTGATCGCGGCTGACCCGCCTACGGCGAGGGAAATGCTGGCGACCAGCTTCTCCTCCTGGCCGAAGGCGGGCGTGACGTCATCGCCCAGGACGAGCACGTCCGGGTTGCAGTCGCCCACTACGACCAGGTCGGTCACCGGTTCCGCCGCGGGCCGGCCCAGCCGCGCCCGCACCGCCTACGCGGCGTTGCGTCACACACCGCCCATGTTTCTCCGGCCAGTCGATCGAGGCCTGTCATCTGCACTCCAATTGAGAACCGCGGCAGGCTGCCGCACATGGCCAGCGGGCGCCCGGTAGCGCCCGCTCCATACTTGCATTCCGGCGAGGCTCATCCGCGGGCACCCAGCATGCTTTACGGTTGCGTCGAATCGAGGTGGAAGACGCGGTGGCGAAGAGCTGGGCTTCAATGATCGAGACCCCTCAGCGCAGCCCGAGCTGTTCTGGGCCACTCAGATGTCCACCGCGGTGGGTGACATCGCGGTAGCAGAGGTAGCGGCGTGCCGGGCGACCCAGAACTCACGGAGGGCGCTCACGGCAGGACCCGCAGATCACACGGGGACTGCTTCCAGGATGGCGGGCCGGCGGCCACCCAGTAGGCGGGCGTGCCGGGCCAGACTGCCCTCGGACAGGGCCCGTCCAGCCGCATCACGGGATCGGCGTGAGGACTGTCATGTCTGCGCAGGAGCGACATGGGATGGCGTCCCGGACCGCGGCAGCGACTGTGGTGCTGCCCGGGCTGCTGGCCCCGGACGTAGCATCGGGCCAGGGCCTGCCGCGGGTGAAGGGAAGTGGGCTGGGATGAGCATCATCCGCCGTATCGCCATGCTGTTCCGGGTGAAGGCGAATAAGGTGCTGGACCGCGCCGAGGATCCCCGCGAGGTGCTCGATTACTCCTATGAGCAGCAGCTTGAGATGGTGCAGAAGGTACGCCGCGGGGTGGCGGACGTGGCGACCAGCCGCAAGCGCGTCGGACTGCAGCTCACCCAGCTGCAGCTGTCGGCCGGCAAACTGCAGGACCAGGCGCAGCAGGCGCTCGCCGCGGGGCGCGAGGATCTTGCTCGTGCGGCGCTGATCCGCCGGGCGGCGGTAATCTCCCAGATCAGCGACCTGCAGGAGCAGCAGGCGTCACTGCAGGCGGAGAAGGACAAACTCACTCTCGCCTCGCAGCGGCTGGAGGCGAAGGTGGGTGCGTTCCGTACCCGCAAGGAGACCATCAAGGCTGCCTACACCGCCGCCGAGGCAGAGACTCACGTCGGGGAGGCGGTCAGCGGGATCTCCGAGGAGATGGGCGACATCGGCATGGCCATGCAGCGCGCTCAGGACAAGACCGAGCAGATGCAGGCCCGGGCGGGCGCGCTGGACGAGCTGCTGGCCTCCGGCGCCTTGCAGGACGTAACCGTGTCCGGCGGACGCGATGACGTCCAGTCTGAGCTGGATGCCCTGTCCGCAGGCCATGACGTGGACGGCGAGCTGGCCCGGATGAAGGCGCAGCTGCCTGCATCCGCCGCCCCGCCTGCGGTGGAGGGGCCTGGGACGGCATCCGCCGGCCCGCCGGCATCACCGCCAGGGCAGCAGGCCACCTCGTAAGCGCGCGGATCCCGGGGTCAGAGCGGGCGGCGATCTTGATGCCGCGGCATCGACGGAAACTCGTGCTCGGGCCCAGCACCAGGCGACTGGCTCGGCGAGGTCCAGTTAGCCGCGGTCGGCGGGGATCAGTACGGACAGCGCCTTCATCGTCTTGATGGTGGACGTCCGTGATCGTGTCGCCGGGAACATGGCGCATCAGGTCAGTCATGCGGCGTTAGAGCTGCCCGATCTAGCGCGGCGAGCCGCAGCGTGGATGCGGTAGGCCGCAGGATACGGCGGCATCGAAGCAGCTGTATGAAGCAGGTGCCGTCAATGAAGATCCCTTCATGGGCGGGCACTGCATCATCCAGGCGAAACGCTACCGCAGCGCGGTGGGACTCGAGCCGGTGCGCACCCTCGCCGGGTCATCTGCGTATGCAGTCATAGTCCACGGTGCAAACGATAATGACACACATTGTCCGCCCGGCTCCTGGCAGGAGCCGACATGTACGAGGACGAGGGACAACGACGGCAGGTTCCCTGACGAGAGCCCGGTCGAGGTCCGCTACCCCCGCAGCAAGCAGCAAGAGCATGGCGACCCCGACACCTGGCCGTGGCCGCCGGGTTCCATCGTAGAACAGTGCGGCCCGGACGAATGGTACGTCTGCCTAGAGGTCCGAGAGGTGGCGGTCCTGCGGGACGGCTGACGGGCACCGCGCGGCACGGCCAGCCGAAACCTCTACTACCCGTGCTGCTTCAGGGACGGCTCGGAAATCCGGCCGCGCACCGCGATCCAGCGGTGCCGCCCCGGCGACGAAGCAAGGGGCGGCCCGCTGAGCAGCGACCGGGTGATCCGCTTCACGATGGCGGCCGTGGTCTGCGCGGTAGCCGTCTTCGCCGCGGTGGTCAGCTATTCCCACATCTACGGCCTGGGCCGGGCACACGGCCAGGACGGCACGACGGCCCGGCTGCTCCCGCTGAGCGTGGACGGGCTCATCCTGGCCGCCTCGCTCGTGCTGCTGCACGAGGCCCGCAACGACCGGGCCGCGCCAGCCCTGGCCCGGTTCATACTGTGGCTCGGCATCGGCGCCACCATCGGCGCCAACCTCGCCTACGGATCGGGATACGGGCAGCTCGGCGCCCTGATCTCGGCCTGGCCCTCGGTCGCGTTCATCGGCGCGGTGGAGATCGCCATGCAGCTCGTGCGCCGCTCCCACGGGCCACGCGCGGCCACCAACGTGCCAGACGTGCCGGGCGATGTGGAGCAAGCTGTCCGCGCAGCCTACTCGGCGTCGGTCGCGGCAGGTGCGCCGCTGAACATCTCTTTGGAGTAGGCACTTAGATCAGATTGCCGATCATCTCCTTGATAGCGGCCGGCAGCAAGCCTGTAAACGTCGAATTCGGCCGCCTGCTCACGATAGAGGCAACAATGCAGCTCTGACGCGCGCCGAGCGGAGGCGGCGTGCCACGTCGTGCCAGTGTGCATCGGGGTGCTTGCCGCCAGCTTCGGCCCGGCTGCCCGTCGGGCCGAGCGAGGACACCAGGTCACGATCCGCGTCCCGCATCGGAGGCGGGCAGCTCGACGCTGATCCCGCAGATCGTGATCTGGCTCACGAGCGGCACCGTGACGCAGGGCCTGGACGGTCCGGGCCGCGGGCGGTTCAGCGCGGCGGCTGACATTTGTCATCCGGAAGTCGTGGGCCAGGGCACTACAGGCCAGACCCGCGCCGCGCGACCCTTGTTTCATGGCTACTACCAACGCTGCCGGCGCAGGGATCGTGCTCTCGCGCCTGTCCAAGTCGTACGGCAACGTCCACGCCGTCCGTTCGGTCGACCTGGCCATCGCCCCCGGTGAGACCGTCGCCATCCTGGGCCCGAACGGCGCCGGCAAGACCACCACGATCGAGATGGTGCTCGGCCTGACCCGGCCGGATTCCGGCACGGTGACGCTGTTCGGGAAGTCGCCCGCCCAGGCGGTCGCGGCCGGCGCCGTCGGCGGCATGCTGCAGACCGGGGCGCTGGTCGAGTACCTGAGCGTGCGCGAGCTGGTCACGATGGTCGCCTCGGTCTACCCCCGGCCGCTCCCGGTCGAGCAGGCGATGCGGCTGGCCGGGCTGACCGAGTTCGCCGAACGACGCACCAACAAGCTCTCCGGCGGCCAGACCCAGCGGGTCCGCTTCGCGATCGCCCTGGTGTCCAACCCCGACCTGTTCATGCTCGACGAGCCCACCGCGGCCGTCGACGTCGAGGGCCGGCGCGAGTTCTGGGCCTCAATCCGGGCCGTCGCGGCCGAGGGCAAGACGGTCATCTTCGCCACCCACTACCTGGAAGAGGCCGACGCCTACGCGGACCGCATCGTGCTGATGGCCCGCGGCCGGATCGTCGCGGACGGCCCCGCGACCGAGATCAAGGCCAAGGTGAGCGGGCGGATCCTCCGGGCCACGATCCCCGTCGCGGGCCCCCCCGGCCCCGCGGACACCGCCGCCCTGGCCGCGCTGCCGGGCGTGACCAACGCCGAACGGCACGGCGAGGCCGTGATCCTGACCTGCGGCGACTCGGACCTGACGCTACGCGCGCTGCTGAGCCGGTTCCCCGCGGCCCGTGACATCGAGGTGGCGGGCGCCGGGATCGAGGAGGCGTTCATGGCGCTCACCGCGGACGACAACGACGACGAACTGGAGAAGGTCCGATGACTTACCCCGTCTACCTCCGCTACGAGGTGCTCAGGAACTTCCGCAACTGGCGGTTCCTGTTCCTGACCCTGGCCTTCCCGCTGGTGCTGTACCTCCTGATCGGGTCGGTAAACCGGCACGTGCAGTTCGAGCACGTCGCGTTCCCGGTCTACTTCATGACCGCCATGGCCACGCTGGGCACGATGGCCGCGGTCATCTCCGGCTGCGCGATCATATCGACCGAACGGGCGACCGGATGGACCCGCCAGATGCGGATCACGCCCCTTCCGGCCCGGACCTACTTCCGGGCCAAGGTGGTCGTCGGCTACCTGCGGGCGCTGCTCACCCTGGTGCTGCTGGCCCTGGCCGGGACCGCGTTCGGGGTGCGGCTGCCGGCCCAGGGCTGGCTGACCGTACTCGGCCTATTCCTGGTCGGCCTGATCCCGTTCGCCGTGCTCGGCATCCTGCTCGGGCACCTCATCGGCGCCGACGCCGCCGCCCTGGCCACGGGCGGGATCGTGACGCTGTTCGCCCTGCTCGGCGGGGTGTACGGCTTCCAGGTGGCCACGTCGGGCCCGGTTTTCCAGATCATCAAGGCGCTGCCCTCGTACTGGCTGGTGCAGGCGGGGAAGACCGCCCTCGGCGGGCACGACTGGCCCGCCGAGGGCTGGATCGTCATCGCCGCCTGGACCGTCGTCCTCGTCCCGCTCGCGGTGCGCGTCTACCGGCGCGACACCAGCCGCGTCTGAACCCCAAAGCCCCCGAAGGAGAGACCATGCAAGACATCGACCTCACCGTCACTGTCGACCAGCCCATGCCCGACGCCCAGGACCGGATCCTGGACCGCGTCGACGACCGGTTGCGCGCCGTCGGCTACACCCGGCGGGCGGCGTCCGGCGGGGTGGACTATCGGCCGAAGTTCGTCGGCCTAGTCTTCGTCTGGCTGGTCCGCCGCGCGATGCACGAGGGCGTTACATTCACCTTCGACCCGCACGGCCGGGCCACCGAGGTCCGGGTGGCCGGCAAGCTTCGCGACCGCGCCCACACTGAGCTTACCGAGGCCCTCGGTGGCCACTAGGCTGGTATGACGTGAACGCCGATGCCAGGCCAGGCCGCCTGGACTACCCGCGCTGGGCGGCCAGCCAGCCCCGCTGGACGGTGGGCTGGCGGCTGGTGGCCAGCCGGGCGGTGGCCCTGTTCTACCTGCTCTACGTGGTGGGGGCGATCCGGCAGAACGCGCATGGCGCGGCCGCGGTTCTGGGCTACGTCGGCCTGGTCGCCTTCGCCGCGGGCTGGCTCGCCATCCTGCACGTGATCTTCTGGCCGCTGGCGCGGTTCTGGACCCTCTGGGGGCTGCTAGCCGCGCTGATGGTGCTGGAACTCCCAGTGGCGCACGCCGCCGGGTTCGTCCTGGCCGTGTTCCTCACGATCAGCATCGTGGCCCGCCTCGGCGCCCGGTCCTTCCCGGTCGTGGCCGTGCTGGCCCTGGCCTCGCTGCTGGTGCCGCCCGCGATCCCGGCCTGGCACACCAGCATCGGCAAGGCCTTCGGCGACGTGACCCCGCTCGCGATCCCGGTCGTGGCGCTGGGCATCTACGCCATCATGCGGGTGCTGCAGAACAACAATGCGCTGGCCCAGGCCCAGGCCGAGCTGGCCAGCCTGGCGGCCGAGAACGAGCGCTTCCGGATTGCCCGCGACCTGCACGACCTGCTCGGTCACTCGCTGACCACGATCACCGTGAAGGCTGGCCTGCCGGGCCCGGGCCGGCTCGGTGACACCCACCCGGCCCGGGCCCGGCAGGAGATCGCCGAGGTGGAGACGCTGGCCCGGCAGACGCTGGGCGACGTGCGCGCCGCGGTGGCCAACTACCGGGACGTGACGCTCGCCGGTGAGCTCGCCACCGGCCGGCAGCTGCTGCGGGCGGTCGGCATCACCGCCGACCTGCCCCGCGCCGTGGACATGGTCGACCCGGCGCACCAGGAGCTGTTCGGCTGGGCGGTGCGCGAGGGGCTGACCAACATCGTCCGGCACGCGCACGCCAGCTCGTGCGCGATCCGGCTCTCCGCGTCCGGCGTGGAGATCACCGATGACGGGGTGGGCGGCGCCGCGCCACCCGGTAACGGCCTGTCCGGGCTGCGCGAGCGGGTCGCCGCGGCCGGCGGCGTGGTCGACGCCGGGCCGCTGGAGCCGCGGGGCTGGCGGCTGCGTGTCCAGCTCGCGGGGCCGGCCTGATGATCCGGCTGCTGCTCGCCGACGACCAGGAGCTGATCCGCAGCGCCCTGGCCGCGCTGCTCGCGCTGCAGGAGGACTTCGAGGTGGTGGCGTCGGTCGGCCGCGGCGACGAGGTGGTGGCCGCGGCCCGGGCGCACCAGCCCGACGTCGCCCTGCTGGACATCGAGATGCCCGGCATCGACGGCCTGGCCGCGGCCGGCGTCCTGGCCCAGGAACTCCCGCAGTGCCGGTCGCTCATCCTCACCACGTTCGGCCGTCCCGGCTACCTCCGCCGCGCGATGGAATCCGGCGCCTACGGCTTCGTGGTC
>Ga0116134_1001365_pt1 | contig 12393 bp, 12 predicted proteins | sample June2015DPH_19_5_FD_89737 | JGI IMG/M metagenome (GOLD analysis project Ga0116134, IMG submission 89737) | Peatland microbial communities from SPRUCE experiment site at the Marcell Experimental Forest, Minnesota, USA - June2015DPH_19_40 | ecosystem: Environmental > Terrestrial > Soil > Wetlands...
ATTCAGATTCCGGATCACGAATTCCTGCCCGGTTGGAAGATAGTCGCGCAACAGGCTCTCGACTACGCCATACATTATTTGGGAATGAAAGACGTAGCGGATCAGCGTCATCAGCAACAGCAGGAACGGGAAAAACGACAGAATGGAGTTCGCGGCAACCGAGAAGGCAAAGGTGTGCACCTCGGTCCGGAGCAGATAGCGCGCGGTGGAGCGCACGATGCCTTCCGCCGGAGCCGCGCGAAACTCGGCCGCGCCCTGCTTGTCCGAAAGCTCGATGGGAGTCAGCGACGACACTGGTTACTCAAATATTATCAAATACTTACGGCTTCCCGTCGAGGCACGCTGGGCTGGATCTCCGCGGCGTGGCTTGGATTGAGCCCCGGGTCATGTTCGTTTTCAGCAACTTAGCTCTTGCCAACCGCCATCTTCCTGCTATCATCTGGTGCTTCGCCAGCCGGACCCGGTTGGCGAGTGCGTAGCAGGATAGACGTTTCTGTGCAGCGGTCCGATATCGCGCCTCCATTTTCGCGGCTTCGCCGCATTTCGTCGCGGGCAACCGTTCGACGGAATGCAGAGGAGCCGTTTCTGTTGGTGCAGTTCGCCCGTGCGTGCGGCGATGCCGGCAAGAATTCTCACCGTCCATTTGAGGGGGTGTCCTGTCTTCCAGGGCAAACAGACAAGTGACGGAAGAATAATTCTTTGATCAGTCGAAAGGAGTAATCTTTGTGAGAGAGAAGGGTACTGTGAAGTGGTTCAACGGGGCGAAGGGATACGGATTCATCCAGCGCTCCACGGGAGAGGATGTGTTCGTGCATTTCTCGGCTATCCAGGAGAACGGCTACCGCTCGCTGAACGAGGGTGAGACCGTCGAGTTCGATCTGCTCAAAGGGCCGAAGGGCTTCCAGGCGGGCAACGTCGTGCGCGCGGCATAAATTTCTCCAACCAGTTCGCAAACCCTCTCGCATCGGTCGAGAGGGTTTTTTATTGAATCATTGAATCAATTGGTCATTGAATCATTGAACCGACTTCTCAATGATTCAATACCTCAGTGAATCAACGTCTCAATCACCCCACCGTTTTAATATCCAGGCTCTTCCACAAATACCAGCAAGCAATCGAGCGGTAAGGAGCCCAAGGCTTAGCGATCTTCTCCATCACCGCGGGCTTTGGCCACTTGCGTTTCTTGTAGTGCTTCTTGATGGCAGCCTGCACGCCGTAATCGCCGGTGGGCAAAATATCCGGACGCCGCAACGTGAACATCAGAAACATGTGCGCCGTCCAGACGCCCACGCCCTTGACTTGAGTGAGATGCGCAATCACTTCTTCTTCCGGCAATTCCGGCAGGCGCTCGAACTCCACGAGGCCTGCCTTGGTTTTCTCGGCGAGATCGCGCAGATAGGCCGTCTTCTGCCGCGACAGGCCGACGCCGCGCATTTCGGCGTCGGTGAGTTTGAGAATGCCCTGCGGCGTCAGCGGATCGCCAGCCAGAGCGGTGAATCGATCGAAGATGGTCGCAGCCGCTTTGCCGTTCAGTTGCTGATAAAGGATCGATTCGGCCAGAGCGTGAAACGTGGGCTCACCAAACTGCATGCGAAACGGCCCCACGCGTTCGATAATCGCCGCCATCACGGGGTCGGATTTTTTCAGATGCTTGATGGCTAATTGGTGGTTGGTCTTGCGCATCGTCGCTCATTCCTCGCCGGACGGAAAGTTAGTCTAACACACAGGCGAACAAATGGCGAATCAGAAAGCTCGGGCGATTGGGCCATCGGGTCATCTGAACCCAACCAGCTTTTCGATGACCCGATCACCCGATGCTCTTACGATGGGAAATGGAAGTGCACGTCGTGCCGGGAAGCGACGGGCGTGCCGTCTAGCGTGGCTGGCTGATAGTGCCAGCGGCGAAGCGTGGCCTCGATCTTTTCGTCGATCCCGTGGCCGATCGCCTGCACAATCTTGGTTTCGACGACGTTGCCCTGGGAGTCGATTGTAACTTCGATGACAACATCGCCCACCAGGTCCCGGGGAAGTGCACTACGCTCCACCGGAGGATCTGGATATACGACCGGATACGCGACGTGGACTTCATGGCCGGTGATCGGCCCGTCAATCATGGTGCCCAGCGGAGATCCGGCGCGGGAATTGTGATCGCCGGCTTCCGCGTCGGCAATGACAACGGCCGACTGAGCTTCTGGCGCAGGCTTTGGCGGCTGGGATTGCGGACGTGGGCGCGGCTGCGTCGCCCGCGGCGGAAACAGCAGCTTAGCCGTGTCCGGAGGCGTGTCAGCGTTCTGGGAGGCTGGTGTAAAGTAAATCAGTTTATAGGTGTGGGAGCCGTCTCCATAGGCAAGCCAGGCGGGGCTCACGTCGATCATCCTGGGATTATGGAACGCGATGACGGCCAACAACGCCAAGTGTGCGGCTACCGACACTCCTACCGCACGATGGCCTCGGAATCCCGAAGTCATGGGCTGAAGATTCGTGGGCTGAAGGCCAGTGAACACGCACCTACTAGCTTACCTGATTGACGTGGCAAAAAGAGAGAAGGTTTCGGAGGACGGCGCTACAGCCCGTCCCTACGGGCTTCTGGCAACGAATGGCCAGTCGCCCAGCCTACTTGCCAGCCTGCTGCTCGGCCATGTCGCCGATCACGGGCAGCTTGAACATCTGTCCCTGATAGGCCTTGAGCACCAGAATCAGCCAGATCACAAACACCGCCAGACCGACCAGTGGCCACAGCACCAATGTTGCCCACCCGAGGAATGGAATGTGTCCAATGATGGACAGGGCGATCTCGATCACGACCCAGGCAATCGTGAAGAAGATGCACTGAAAGGCATGGAACCGGACAAAGCGCTTCTTGTTGAACGGTTCCAGCACTAGAAACACAATCGCCGGAATGATGGTCACGTAGGCCAGCGCGCCGGCCACGTTATCGGTGAGTCCGGCGGCCGCGGGTACGACTGCCGTCGTACTTTGTGCGACGCCGCCAGCACACTTCGGACAGTTCGCTCCATCCGCGATCTGCGTTCCACAGGTAGGACAAAAAGCCACGGGAGCCTCCTTGGAGAGACGAGAGGCACGTTATCAGAACACTCGCCGCGGCGCAATGGCGGAGTGGCGAGCGTTTTGGAGGCCGGTGCGGCGCGGGCGATCAGGCCGATTAGAATTTCTAATCGATCCTTCACTAGTTCTCGCGTCGCGATGCGCCGGCTCTCTGGTATATTCTCCCGATTCCCCGAAATGGTTTTGGGCCGGCTTGCCGGTTCGCGCTCGGCGGGTGATATGGGAGCCGCGTCAACTTTATGGGCCGCATCACAATTCTTTTTCTCCGGCGGTTGTGGCTGCCCACGCTCGTGTTCAGCGCTTTCTGCCTGATCTGTGTCGCGGTGTACATGCGACTGGAGGGGCTCCGCGCCATGGACGCGTTCTTCTGGATCTTGCATCCGCATTCGATCGATTACCGCTCCGTCCGCACTGCTACCAAGCTGTTTTCGATTTTCGTGTACGTTGGAGTTTTCGCCTTTCAGGTGTGGATCGCGGAGCGGGTACTGGTCACGATCTTCAACCGGCAAGGGCTGGAGGCCTGGAAATCCATGATCAACGACGCCAGCATCGCCAAGCTCAAGGAACATTTCATCATCTGCGGATACGGCCAGGTGGGCCGGACGGTGGTCGACCAACTTACCCGCCTGGAGATTCCATTTGTGCTGATCGAGACCAACGAGGGACTCTGCCGTGAGTTGCTGACCGACGGCGTGCTGGTGATCCAGGGCGATGCCAAGCGGCACGACGTGTTGCTGCAGGCGGGAATCCAGCGGGCGCGCGGCATTTGCATCGTGATCGACAGCGACTCCGATAATCTTTACATCACGGTCACCGCGCGCTCGCTGAACGCCAAGGCCAAGATCATCACGCGCGCCGGCCAGCAGCGCTATGCCAACGCGATCCGCAACTCGGGCGCCGATGAGGTCATCATCCCGGAATACGAAGGCGGGCTGATGACCGGACGAATGATCCAGAAATACTATCCGGCACAGGGGAGTTTGGAGTAGCGGTGCGGTTTTGCCCGGCCTTTGCTCGACGGCCAGGTTCCCACTATCATTTTGAGTGCGCGATTCTAATCCGGCGGAGCGGGGAATTCGCCTCCGCTAATTCCTGTCTCTGGAAAGGCATTGATGATCACCATTGTTTCGGGACTGCCGCGTTCGGGCACATCGCTGATGATGCAGATGCTGGATGCGGGCGGCCTGCCGGTTCTCTCCGACGGCGAGCGCAAAGCCGACACCGACAACCCCAAGGGCTACCTCGAGTGGGAGCGCATCAAGCAGCTCCCGAAAGATCCCAATTTGATTGCGGAAGCCGAAGGCAAGGTGGTGAAGGTCATCTCGCAACTGATTCTGTCGCTGCCCGCGGGCCACGAGTACCGCGTCGTCTTCATGCAGCGTCCGCTCCCCGAGGTGTTGAGGTCGCAAGACGAAATGCTGCGACGCCGCGGCGCGGATTCGAACTCCGGCACATCCGCCATCGAGGAGGCCTTTCAACGCCACCTGATTGACGTGAACAAGTGGCTCGCGGGCCAGGCGAACATGCAGGTATTGCGCGTGCATTATCATCGCATCCTGCGCGAACCGAAGGCAGTCGCCGAAGAAGTAGCCGCGTTCTTACAGGCGCCGCTCGACATAGAGGCCATGGTCCGGCAAGTGGATGGAACCTTGTATCGCAATCGCATGAAGTAGCGCGGCGCAGGGAAGACGGGCCTGCTCTCGTCTGCATCCCGCGGCGTGCCGGCTGCTCGGTGAAGCGGTTACCCCGTCCGTACCGCCGGGAGCGCGAATCCGATCTTGCTTCGGCGACGGGGCGGGCTCATCAGCTTCTTGATGACGTTGATGATTTGCTGGATCGCTCCGTCGTGCGTCTCGAGGTGTTTTTCCAATTCTTCTATCCTGGCGGCGAGTTCCTTGTCTGCGGCCAGTATCTGACGTAAGCGGACAAAGGCACGCACCACAAAAACGCTCATTTCCACTGCCTGTTTAGAGTTGAGCACAGTCGCTGCCATGATTGCGCCATGTTCGGTGAAGGCGTAGGGCAGAGAGCGCCGGCCACCCCGTTTCCTGTTTGAGGTTGCAAATTGCAACCTCAAAGCGGCGAACTCCCGGGGGGTGAGCTGGAACATGAAATCAGAGGGAAACCGCTCCCGGTTGCGGTTCACCTGCTGGTTGAGACGCTTCACCGGAGCTCCGTAGAGCTCGGCCAAAGCGTTATCGAGGATGACTTTCTGATGGCGCAGAATCGTGATTCGGGACTCGATAGGGAACACGGCTGCGCTTTGACGGGCTGCTGACGGTCGGCGTGTTTGTCTGGGTTTTGGCGAGCTGACTTGCATTCCGCCATCATAGCGATCGGACCCCGCGGAGGCTGTGATCAATGGACGCTCCGAATGTGATGAATCCGAAGCGCGGACGAGGGTACCTTGCTCTGGAGATTAGGCGACACACTTCCGTGTTGCCTGTCCCTAGTTGAGCACAGGCGCTGCTACGATCGCGCCATGTGCGTTCAAGGCGTATGGAAGCGAGCGTCGGCCGTCGTATTTCTTGTTTGAGGTTGCAAATTGCAACCTCAAAGTGGCGAGCTGCCAGGGTGTGAGCTGGAACCTGAAATCGGAAGCACCTTGCCGTGGAAGCGAACCCAAGCTTAATTTATGTGATGCTCACTTCCGTATATGTCCCGTACACCTGCCGCAACGCTTCGCAGATTTCGCCTACGGTGGCGTAGGCACGGACGGCATCGACTATGTAGGGCATGGTGTTGACGTCGGAAATATTGCCGTTGGTGCCAGCGGTGGGATTCTTGGCGGCGGCGCGTTTCAGCGCATCGAGGCGGCGCTGCACTTCTTCGTTCGAGCGGCGGGCACGCAGGGCTGTGAGTTTTTTCTCCTGAGCGCGGGCTACCGATTCGCCGATGTAGAGAATGTGGGGCGACCCTTCTTCGATCACGAAATCATTTACGCCGACCGTAATCTTCTCGTTGGCCTCAACGGCGCGCTGGTACTGGTAACTGGCCTCGGCAATTTCTTTCTGAGGGTATCCGCGCTCGATCGCTTTGACCATGCCGCCCATCTGGTCGAGCTTCTCGAAATAATCGAAGGCGCCGTTTTCCATGTCGAGGGTTTGCTTCTCGACGAAGTAGCTGCCGCCGAGCGGATCGACAGTTTGCGCAACGCCCGACTCGAAGGCAATGATCTGCTGCGTGCGCAGCGCGATGCGCGCGGCTTCCTCAGTGGGCAAGGCGAGGGCTTCGTCGTAGGCGTCGGTGTGCAACGACTGCGTGCCGCCGAGCACAGCCGCCAGCGCTTGCAGGGCAACGCGCGCGATGTTGTTCATCGGTTGCTGCGCGGGCAGCGAGACACCGGCGGTTTGGGTGTGAAAACGCATCAGGCGGGTGCGATCGTTCTTCGCGCCGAAGCGGTCTTTCATCAAGCGATACCAGATCTTGCGCGCGGCGCGGTATTTGGCGATCTCTTCGAAGAAATCGTTGTGCGCGTTGAAGAAGAAGCTGAGGCGGGGACCGAAGTCGTCGACGTCGAGTCCGCGGCGAAGCGCCCACTCGACATATTCGACGCCGTCGTAGATGGTGAACGCGAGCTCTTGTAGGGCGGTTGATCCGGCTTCGCGAATATGGTAACCGCTGATGGAGATGGTATTGAAGCGCGGCGTAAACTTCGATCCGAACTCGAAAGTGTCAATCACCAGGCGCATCGAGGGCGCGGGCGGATAGATGTACTCCTTCTGCGCGATGTACTCCTTGAGGATGTCATTCTGGATGGTGCCCGAAATCTTTTTCCAATCGGCGCCTTGCTTTTCGGCCACGACCAGGTACATGGCCCAGAGTACGCTGGCCGGTGAATTGATGGTCATCGATGTAGTGATTTGTTCAAGGTTGATGCCGTCGAAGAGGATCTCCATATCTTCGAGCGAGTCGATGGCAACGCCGCACTTGCCAACTTCGCCCTCGCTCGCCGCGTGATCGGAGTCGTAGCCCATCAGCGTGGGCAGATCGAAGGCAACGGAGAGTCCGCCGCCGCCGTGTTCGAGAAGATATTTGTAGCGCTGGTTGGTTTCTTCGGGCGAGGCGAAGCCGGAGAACATGCGCATCGTCCAGAGCCTGCCGCGGTAGCCGGTCGCGTGAATGCCGCGCGTGTAGGGCGGTTGGCCGGGATAGCCGAGATATTGATCGTAGCTCCAGTCAGCGGGAAGATCGGCCTCCGTGTAAAGGCGGCGGATTGGGGTGTTCGAGATGGTGCTGAAGCGGGCGTGGCCATGCTCGTCGAGGTTGGTGCCGGTGGAAGCGCCGATCGGCTTTTCGGGAGTCTTGTCGAGCGTGGGCGCAAGCGTTTTCTCGGCCCAATGTTTTTCAGACGCGGAGGGATGCCGGCCTTCAAAGACGTCGGAAATCGGGCTTTCAGCTATGGTCTTGCGCGGATCCGCTTTCGGTTTGTTCGCAGGCATTCAGTTCCCCACCTCAGTTCCCACTATGACCTTGATGATAGAGGAGCAGTCGCCACGCTGCAAAAGATGCGACCGACCGAGCGGTTGGTGGGTAGCAGTGCTTCCCCAGCAAAGGCACGAGGAGAATTCATTGCTGGAGACATGAACGATCTCCGCACTAGAATGGAAACCATGAATCCTGCACCGGTCAAACCTGTGATTACCTTGGAGGTCCTGAACCAGATCGACGTCCGCGTGGGTACGATTCTCTCGGTGAGCCAGGTTCCGAATTCTGACAACCTGATGCAGGTGTGCGTCGATTTTGGCGATCACCAGCGCACGATCGTCGCCGGTATTCGGAAAGAACGGGAGAACCCGCGAGAAATCGAAGGCAAACAGGCGCTCTTTGTCCTGAACCTTGCGCCGCGCAAAATGCGAGGAGTGTTGTCGGAAGGAATGCTGTTCGACATCGGGTACGCTGACGGCGTGCGGCCCGTGCTGGCGGTGCCTGAGAGTCCAGTCCCCAACGGAACCCGGGCTGGCTAGCGGTTATTCTTACTGGCGGTTCGGCGGAGGACACCCTGAAAGCGTTCCGGCGATTATTGCAGCGCACTCCCGTGTACGGCGCGTACAAGGCGCTTGGCCACTATCCCGACTACTGGTATTGGATACTGCGCGGGCGGCCGGCGCGATCTCCACACCTGTTGAAACAGAAAGTCGTGCGTGAATACGGAGAGAAATTTGGGCTGAAGACCCTGGTCGAGACCGGAACTTACTATGGCGAGATGGTCGCCGCGATGAAGAGCCGCTTCGACCGCGTCTATTCCATCGAATTTGTGCCTGCCCTGGCAGAGCGGGCCAACCGCAAATTCGCGCACGACGAGCACGTTCGAATTTTTTGCGGCGACAGCCGGGTGGTCATGCCCGAGGTGCTCGCATTGCTCACAGGGCCGGCACTCTTCTGGCTCGATGCCGGCTACTACGGCTGGGTCGGGATGGAAACAGACAAGCAGCGGCTTTCGGCGGAGATGGAAATGATCCTCAGCCATCCCTACCCACACGTCGTGTTGCTCGACGACGCCCGCTGCCTGACCGGCCAGAACGGCATTCCCACGGTGAGCGACGTGAAGTCCTACATTGAGTCGAAATTTCCCCAGAGATCGGTGGAAGTCGAGTTCGACATCATGCGCATCACGCTGCGAAGATAGCCCACGCTGCCTGAGACGCGGCAAGCCGCGTCTGAAAGTAAAAACGGGCCGCCCCAAGTCGGCCCCGTTCAGGACTCCGCCGGCTAGAATACGTCTCTGACGGCCCGGTTGATCAGCCCCACGGAGTTGTTGGCCGCCTCGCCAGCCGCATAGGTGAAGGTGGCAGACTGATCGGCCAGATCGATCTGTTCCGACGCCAGTACGGTCGTGCTGCCAGTCGCGACAACCTGCACCAGATAAGTGCCGGCCGGAACGATGGCAGCTTGTTGGGCACCTGGTTTCGCCGTCAAGGTGAAGGTTTTAGGATTCTTCACGTCCAACTGCGTCAGCGTGGCCTGCAACGCGGGAGCATCGGCGGATTGTACGAAGACGAAGCGCGCGTCGCCCGGGGCTACCGGCGCGAAGTTGTCAGTGAATTGGAGCAGCGTGGGTTGACCGCCGCTGATTGCGGCTACGGCCGACACACTCTCTCCGGTGGTCAGAGTTACTTGTGAATCGATCACCGTCGCATTCGCGCAGGGCGCCAGCGTGTTAGACAGGCTAACTCCCACGTCGTACGTACCGGCGGCGAGACTCCAGGGCCCGGTCGTGCTGCCGAAGGTGAGTCCGCGAGTCACGCACTCGCCGTTGACCAGAATGTCGATCGGCAAGCCGGGGTTGAGATTGTCGGCAATGTCGCGGCCAGGGATGCCATGCACGAAGTAAAGGTAAGCTGTGTTGTCGGCCAGGGCAGAAGCGCCCAGAGCAAGACAGAGAGCTGCAAGTTGCAAAACGACACGTGTGCGAAGTTTCATAAGGCTCCTCAAGTTGTGTGAAAGTCTGGTGCTGGCTTTGATGGATGAACCGCCCAAACGCAGACGAACTACGTCAGAGCTGCTCACGATTCACTGCTGGGATCCCAACCTGGAAGCTGCCTAGCTTCGTTTGAATCAAACCCACTCCGGAAATGGAAGTTGTACGCGTCAAGAAAAAAAGAATCGCAGGCAGGGTTTGCCAGAGTGGATTCGCCAACAAGGGCAGCCGTGTTTCTACGTTGATTGTTTCGGGCGCGCCAGTTCCCACGCCTTCGCATACTTCCACGAGACATACCCCGCGTGATACAGGTGCAGCAGCAGGCCCTCGCGCCCGTCTAGGAATCCGAGGCGGATAAAGTAGTTGTAGACAAACGTAGCCAGCGGCCGCACCACGATGTCAAGCACGCTGAAGCTGCGATGCCCCTTCTCTACTGCCATCTTCGCGCCCAGCGACGAATAACGGTTCATGTGCTCGAGATACAGAGTGAGCGTGGGATAGGTGTAGTGCACCAGCGGGTAGCGGAACCGTTTCACCGGCCCCTGGCTCTTGAGTTCATAGCGATCGTGCGGATCGGAGCCAGTGGAATAGCCGGCGCCGCGCCGGAACAACCGCAGTTTCGGATCGGGATAGAAGCCGCCGTGCCGCATCCATTTTCCGAGGAAGAGATTCTGGCGCGGCACAGAATAACCGTCGTAGCCCTCAATGGAGCCGCCCTCGAACTTGCCCCCGCCGGAGACAACCCCACGGATCTCGTCGGCCAAGCCGGGCGAGACTTCCTCGTCGGCGTCAAGCGCGAGGATCCAGTCTTCGGTGCAGAACTCCAGTGCGTAATTCTTCTGCGCCACGTAGCCGCGCCATGGCTCGTGGATCACCTTCGCGCCATACTCGCGCGCGATGTCGCAGGTGCGATCGGTCGAGCCGGAGTCGATCACCACGATCTCGTCGGCCCATCGAACACTGGCCAGCGTTCGGCCCAGGTTCGCTTCTTCGTTCAACGCAACGATGGCGACAGAAAGACCCATGGACAGTGTTTGCGCGAGCAGAACGCTCTTCCGGACCGCATATTATCGCACACGGAAAAACGCCTCGGAGATCGCGTGGACATCAACGCAAAACCGCAAAGGACACCGGTAGACAGGAGTAAAAAACGCCGGGTGGAAACGCCCGGCGCTCCATCGCCAACGGTCGCGGCGCTATTGTTGCGGTCGGGCTGAGGGGTTCGCCGGCGCTGCCTGCTCCATTGGCCGCGCCGCCACGTGCGGAATACTCGGCGTGTGCGTGACCTGGCCCCGCTCAGCGTCGGCGATCAGGATGCCGGCGTGATCGAGCAGCAGACCGATTGCCCGGTCCAGTTCGACTTCTGCTTTTTCGTACAGCGCCTTGGCGGAGACGAGCGTGACTTCGGCCTGGGTCATAGCCGCCTGGTTCTGCAGCACAAGAGTGGACGTGGATGCGCCGAGCGCATATTTCTTTTGTTCGGCGTCGAGCGACTGACGCGCCAGATCCTCCGCGGCCTGAGCGGATGCGACGCTGGCGCGATTCTGCTGCACGCCAAACTGCGCGTTGCGCACCTCGATGCGCACCTGGTTCTCGATCTGCTGAATGCGCAGCTGCGCTTGCCGGTATTCAAATTCCGAGCGCACCTGCGTGGCCTGACCGGCGCGGTTGCGAAGTGGGATGTTGATCGTGATGCCGGCACCCTTGTCGGGAGCAGTCGAATTGACGAGCTGGTTTAAGGTGCCATTGTAACTTGTAGTGGGAGCAATGGGGATATAAGTCGGGGCTGGGTTGGTCTTGGTAGGCAATGAGGGGTTAGGCCCCGCGCAAAATCCCTCGGCCTGCTCGGACGGCGGCTGATTGGCACAGAGGTTCGTCGGGTTCTGTGACCCGCCGAGACCCTGACCGCCGTAGTAAGCAAACAGGTCGACGGAGGGAAGCAGCGCGCTGCGGATTGCTTTGTTGCTGATCTCGGTGTTAGTAAGGTTGATACGCGCTTCCGCCAATTCGGGGCGATGGCTAAGCGCATCATTCACCAAGTCCTGCGTAGGGACAACCGCTTCCTGCGTCGTCAATTCCATGGTCGACGTAGGAATTACTTCGGCATCGGCCAGCACCGGGTCGACGAGCGTGCGGCTGATCGCATTCTTCATCAGCAGTTGCTGCAGTTCAAGATTGGTCAGCGCCAGGGTCAGCGTTTGCTGATTTGAAGCGACGGTGCTCTGCGCGCGGACCACCTCGATCGGCGCCAGCGTCCCGATCTGCACCTGCTTTTGGTTGTCGGAGAGAGTCCTCTGCGCGAAAGCCAGCTGCTCCTTCTGAACCCTGACGTTCTCGTAAGCGTACACCAGGTCCCAGTACATGTTTTCGATCTGATCGACGGTGGTGGTGATTTGCAGGCGGAAAGCCACGTCGGATATTTCCCGATCGTTCTTGGCGATCTGAATGTAGCGAGTGTTAGGGGCGAATCCGAAGCCCTGCAAGAGGTGCTGTGTCAGCTTGAAATTGAAACTGGAGTTGAGTTGCGGACTCAATGTCGTGAAAGGCGCGTCTGCAATCGTCTGGCGCGTGTTGTTAAAACCTACCGACAGATTGGTGCCCCAGGCAAACCCCTGCTGGTACGCGAAGCTTCCGGTGGAGGTGTTCAGCGGAGAGGCAGGACTGAAAGTGCTCGACGGGAGGATATGGTTGCGATCGATTTGCAGTGTGCCCGTGAGAATGGGATCGAAGCTGGTGATCAGCGGGCCGCTGCCGAGGGTCGACACGACTAGCCCGCCCGAGCCGGCGCCGGCGCCTCCGGCCGCGACTGAAGTTCCGCCCTGGCCCGAGCCCACTTGCGTGCCGAGACCGCCTACGCCGCCGCCCGGCGTGTTCTGCACGACGCCGCTGTTAACGCCGAGTATGGC
>Ga0116134_1001367_pt1 | contig 12385 bp, 10 predicted proteins | sample June2015DPH_19_5_FD_89737 | JGI IMG/M metagenome (GOLD analysis project Ga0116134, IMG submission 89737) | Peatland microbial communities from SPRUCE experiment site at the Marcell Experimental Forest, Minnesota, USA - June2015DPH_19_40 | ecosystem: Environmental > Terrestrial > Soil > Wetlands...
CTCGGTGCGCAAGGCAATTGATTACGGGGTGCAGATTGCCAGAGGGCTGGCCGGGGCGCATGAGAAAGGGATTGTGCATCGGGACCTGAAGCCGGAGAACCTGTTCGTCGCCAAAGATGGGCGAGTGAAGATTCTGGACTTCGGGCTGGCGAAGCTGACGCAGCCGCAATCCGGCTCGGAGAACGGTACCCCGCCGCTAAATGGGGGGACCGAGCCTGGAGTGGTGATGGGCACGGTGGGCTACATGTCGCCGGAGCAGGTGCGAGGACAAACAGCCGACCATCGGACCGATATCTTCGCCTTCGGAGCAGTCCTGTACGAGATGCTGTCGGGAAAACAGGCGTTTCAGAAGCCGACCTCGGCGGACACGATGAGCGCGATCCTGAACGAAGACCCGGCAAGCATCTCGCAGGTCACGACGAGCATTCCTCCGGCGCTGGAGCGGGTGGTTCATCGCTGTCTAGAGAAGAACCCGGAGCAGCGCTTCCAGTCGGCTTCGGACCTGGCGTTTGCCCTGGATGCACTGTCGGAGACCTCCGGCAGCGCCGCAGTACGTTCAAACAAAGAGCCCTGGAGGATATCCAAGCTCTGGGCGGTTGCCGCTGTGTTGGTGGCCGTAGTTGCTGCTGGGTTGTGGCTTCGTTTCCGCACCACACGGCGTCCCGAACCAAAGCATGAACTGGTTGAGAGGCAACTGACCGCCAACCCTCCAGACAACAGCGTAAGCTCGCTGGCCATCTCCCGCGATGGCAAATACCTTGCCTATAGCGAGTTCCTTTCTAGGAATCTGTATTTGCTGGCGATCGATAGCGGGGAAATTCGCCAGTTGCCATTACCCGCTCAGTACACGCCGATCGACTGGTTTCCAGACGGGAACCATCTGCTGCTGCTGAGCGCCACAAACAGCGGAGATCTATGGAAAATGTCAATCTGGGACTCCAGCCTGCGAAAGCTGTGGGCTGGCAATGCGACCGAGGCCTCGGTGTCGCCCGACGGGTCGCGCATTGCTTTCGTCAAGGAATACCGCGAGTTATGGCTGATGGGAGCGGACGGTGACGAGCCACGCGAGATCCTCGCAGGCGACGGTACGAAACTTCCGGGGGGCATTGCATGGTCGCCGAACGGGCAGCGGCTCGCCTATATCCGGAGCCAAGGTGATTTCTCGAAAGGCCAAGTCACCATCGAGACCTGCGATCTGGCTGGCGGCGCTGGAACCGTGGTGTTATCGGATCCAGATCTGTTGCGGTCTGACTCAGACCCGTCCATTGCCTGGCTCCCCGATGGGCGCATCATATACCCGACTGGTTCCAAAGGTGGTGACTTTGAGCTTTGGGCAATCACGGCGGACCCAAGCACTGGCAAGCAAGGCGGTGGTGCAACACGCCTGGCGGGCTGGAAGAATTTTCGAGCGGCATTCCCTCAGGCAAGCGCCGACGGGAAACGCTTGATTGCCTCCAGGAAACATACCGAAAGCGGGATCTACATCGGCAATCTCGGGTCTAAAGACAAAGCGTTTACTGCACACCGTTTCACGCTAGACGGTTGGTTCAACGCCGTCTGGGCCTGGACCAAAGACAGCAAAGCCATTCTCTTCGATTCCAAACGAAACGGGAGGGAGGTGATCTTGAAGCAGGATATTGATGTCAAAACGCCGGAGACTTTGGTTGCAGGATCGGAGAACTATTTCTACCCCATACTCAGCGCCGAAGGTACACTTTTGTACACGGCGACAGCGTCAGCGGATCCTTATGCGTCCGATGCGCGGCTGATGAGTACTCCCCTGCAAGGTGGTGCACGCTCCACTCTCGTGATGGGCAATTATTATTATGCGTGCGGCTCGTCGTCCTCATCCTCTTGTGTCCTGTCAGAACTCAAAGACAAACAATTAATCTTTTTCCACCTTGATCCAGTGAAAGGCAGAGGCGGGGAAATAGCTCGCCTTGATGGATATCAATCATCAGATCCCATATGGGATTTGTCGCCCGATGGTTCCAGGTTAGCGATCGTGGATCAAGGTCAAAGTAAGGACGGGATTCGGATTCTGAATCTGGCAGACCGGAAGGTTACGGTACTGCCGGTTCGGGATTGGAAATGGCAGTACCTACAGCACATCAGTTGGGCTGCGGACGGGAAAGGCCTGCTTGCGCTCGCAGGATCCGGCTCCTCGTTTGCGCTCCTTTCGATCGATGCGAATGGTAACCCGAAAGTTTTGCAAGAAATCCCTGCGGGGGCGGGATGGATCTCCTCTATCGTGCCCTCCCCGGATGGTCGATCTCTCGCCTTCACCAAGAGAGTGTACGTTAACGATGTGATGCTGTTGGAAAACTTCTGAGCTTCCTCCTCGAAAACAAGATTCATCCATTGCCGATGGCCCACTTGCAAGACGGTAATTCCAACCTGGAAAATTCCAAAATGACGGTAAGAAAAACCACCCTCCGCCACCCAAGCGAAGGGTGGCGAGCTTAGAAGTAGTACTTCAATCCTTCAATCCGAACTGAATGTTGCGAGCCGGAAGCACGGTAGTCGTGATCTTCCCAACATCGGCAGGGACATTGTTCAGGTCCGTGCCGGTGCCGATGGTCGGAATATTGAATACCGGGTGGTTGAAGATGTTGAAGAAGTCAGGCCGGAACAAGATCTGGTGCCTCTCCGCGATATGAAACTTCTTCAAGAGCGCGAAGTCCCAGTCTTGCTGAAAAGGCCCACGATAAATGTTGCGCTGGCCATTAGTTCCCCAAGCCGTCGATACGGAGTCCGAAAACGCGTTCGCCGGTCCGGGATTGCTGAAGAAGTTCGGGTTTACCCAGTTATTCAAGCGATTCTCAATCGACCCATGTGTCACTGCCTGTTGCGGTTGCCAGGGAAACTCGTGCCTGTCACCGAGCCATTTAGAACGTTAGCCGCGCAGCGAGCTGCAGGATGCGCTGGGTCTGTATCAGGTTCGCGCCACTCCCAAGATCCGTGGTAGTGATCTGACCGAAGGTTTCATCAAAAAGGTTCGTGTCCGGATTCGCGAATTCACTGTGGTTGAGCACATTGAAGGCCTCCACACGGAATTCAACGTTGACGCGCTCGGTAATGGCGGTGGTTTTGGCCAAAGCCAGGTCAAGGTTGGTGCGACCCGGCCCGCGGAAGAAGTCTCGCGAGGTCGTGCCGTAGCCGTTTCCTAGAACATCAGGAACGGGCACGAATGCACTGCAGTTGAAGTACAGATTAGCGGTTTCGGGCAGACCTGTGTTGGGATTGAGGCAACTCCCAGCGTGCTTCGGGTTCAAGATTGTAATGTGGCTGAACCCGGGCGCAAAATCGGCTTTGGCCAGGTAACCGTCGCCAGCTCCCGAGGGTCCCGGGGCTGACGGATCAACCGGGAAGCCCGAACTGATGCTGAGCGGAAATCCATTCCGCCAGCTGAAGATGGGGTAGAGACTCCATCCTTTCACCAGACGCTTTGGTCCCGACGCCCAGGCCCGCTCAAACGGCAAATCCCATCCTCCACTGAAAGCGACCCGATTCGTAATGTCGAAGTCGGACGAGCCGTAGAACTGGCTATGGTTGTAATACGGCACCCACGCGTCCCGGTTGCGGAATCCGGATGCGTTATCAAGGCTGTGGCCCCAAGTATAGGCAAGAGTGAAGTAAGTGTTGCCAAATATCCCGTTTTCGCCGTTCTGTTTCGTCAAGGAAGCTTCCAGACTATTGAAATTCGCAAAGCTAATATTGTCGAACTCCCACGAAACGGAAAGAGGACAATCGCTAGGGCCTAGTTGACCCACACAATATGCGGTGAGGGCAGCGTTCTGGTTCTCATTCAGAACTCGGGCAGGGTTGGAACCACTCACTGTGCTCAGATCGAAGGGGTTGATGTCCACTAGTGAGGTAAGTCCCTTCGAGCTGCTGCCCACGTAGTTAACCTCAGCGATCAGGTTTCTTGTCAGCTCATGCTGGAGGCTCAAGTTGTACTGGTAGGTATAAGGCGTGTGGAGATGCGGGTTCACGAAATAAATCCCATATCCTGCCGCCGGGAGAAACAGCCCACCGGTTGCAGGATTGAATGCTGTAGCGGGGTTGGGTGGTGCGGATGGAAAAGGGTTGCTCGCAAAGGGGGTTGTAGAGTTGGCCCACGGCGCGCTGTAAAAGGGCATACCGAACGAGGTATACGCTGGAGTGGCCGGGGCAGGTGTGGGGCAATCTGCGTTGAGGGCGGATGGAATACACGGCATAGTGACGTAAGGCGCGTTGTAAAATGGTGGAGTGCCGTTGAATTGCAGGTTGTCTTCGCCCTTCAGGATGTCGTAGAAGACACCGAAGCCTCCGCGGATGCTGATCTTGCTGTTACTCCGTGGACTCCATGCAAACCCGATTCGCGGCGCAAAGTTTTTCTTGTCTGGAAAATTGACTCCGCGAGGCGCTCCCGGATCTCCGGGAAAAACCAGGCCGAGTGGCGCAAAAGGAAATCTTGTAGACTGATCCCCCGGAATGACGGAAAAGGTTCTTCCCTGGGTGTCGAGCTTGGGCGTGCTGTACTCATAGCGAAGCCCAATAGTCAAGGTCAGGTTGGGTCTTACCCGCCACTCGTCCTGCGCGAATTCGTAAGTTGCCTTGCTGCGGATATTGTTGGCCGCGTTCGACCCCTCATACAAGTCGTTTGGAGCTCCCACCAGAAAGTCGGCCAAGCTGTTGCCAGTGCCGTCCCCACCCGCGGCATATCCGAAAAAAGAGAAGTTGCCGTCGCCGTAAAAATTGTAGAGAGTATTATTTTGGTAAGCGGAGAAGCCCCCGCCCAGCTTCCACGTGTTGTGCCCTCTCACCCATGTTAGCGCATCGGTGTAGGCGTATGTGTTGCCGATCTCATATCTTGGGCCTTGCGGGCTAAATCCGACCGACAGGCCGTTGTCGAAGCTCAAGAGCGGCGGGCCATTGGGCAAGTCGGAAGCGATACCAAAACCTAGCGCGCTGGAGGTGGGAAGGGTCGCGTCTGGCCGATCACCTAAGAGATTGTGGCGCTGGACCGTGACGTGAAACTCATTCAACAGGGTGGGCGAAAAGGTCCGCGTATAAGCTAAATTCGCAAAGTAATTGTTAATCTGATCGAGGCTCGGGAAGCCCGTCACATTAGCACCGTTAAAGCCGAAGGGCTGGATCTGAAGATTTCGGAACCCTCCCAGCGTAACCGAGAGCTTGTCCTTGGAAGTGAGACTGAAGTCGAGTTTGATCGTTAACTCGTTGTTATTGTTTTTGCTGGTCGCGGCTGGGGATACTAAACCGGTCGCTGAGGTTGGAATCAGTCCCAAGGCGATGTAGCTCTGCGCGGCGGGATCGATCTTGGTCGGATCAATGATGGCCTGGGCGGCATTTAGCGCGAAATACGGGTTTGCCACCAGGAAGGCGGCAACGTTTGGATCCGGGCCGCCGTTCACTGCTTGCGAAAAATTTCCTTTCAGTTCTGCTGGCGTGAACGTAGTTACATTCGATTGAACCTGGGTTTCTGTCTGGCGCTGGCCTTGGTAGGCTACGAAAAAGAAGAGGCGATCCTTGCCGTTCACGAGATGGGGAATTTCAACGGGCCCGCCAAACGTGGCGCCGAACTGATGGCGCTTCAGATCGTTTCTCGGCAGACCGGCTACGGGATTGAAGTAAGCGTTGGCGTCGAAGTCGGTATTGCGCGCGAACTCGAATGCGCTGCCATGGATCTGGTTCGTGCCCGACTTGGTTACGACGCTGATGACTCCAGCGCCGTTGCGGCCATATTCCGCCGTGTAGTTGCTGGTCAAAACGCGGAACTCGGCGATCGAGTCTGGATTGGGATTGAGGACTACCCCATTGCCCAACAGTTCGTTGTTGGGGCCGCCGTCCAGCAAGTAGGTGATAGAGTCGGTGCGACCACCACTAATGTTGAATCCTTGTCCCTTACTGCCGTCATCCGGATTGTCCTCGGTGACCCCGGGCTGCAAAAGAGCCAGACTCAGGACGTTGCGTCCGTTTAACGGCAGATTAACGATGGGACGGCTGGTGACGGACTGGCCTAGCGTGGGGTTTACCGTCTCGACCCCCGATGCCTGCGACTCTACCAACACCTGTTCGCTGGCCGCGCCCACTTCGAGCTTTAGGTCGGCCCGCAATGACTGGTTGATCTCCAACGGAGCAGTGGTCACTTCCAGCGATCGAAAACCTTCGTGGCGGGCGACAATCCGGTAGGTGCCGATGGGCAAGTTCAAGACCTGGTAAAAGCCACCTTTGTCGGTGGTGGTCTCGGTGGAAACGTCGGTCGCCGTATTCGCGAATGTAACCTTGACGCCGGGCACCACCGCCCCTTGCTGATCAGTGATCGTGCCCATGATCCTTGCGGTCGCTTGTTGTGCGGTTGCGTCTGCCAACACCAACGCCACGCACAAAGTGACCGTTGCGGCTTTCACTAAGTGTCTTAGTCTTACGGTCCTGGACCGCATTCGGGGAGCTTTCCCGTGCTGTTTTTGTCAAGGGCGAAATTTTGTTCCACGGCTACTGTTTTGTCAATCGCGTATCGAGTGCGTTTTTTCTGTCGGTCATCCTTAATCTCTTGTTCCGGAAAACCAAAAAGTTTTGTTTTTCGTGGATCAGTTCGCCGCGGAATTTCGCTTCAACAGATGACAAGACCTTAACTGCTTGTGCATGGCGCTTTCCCCAAGAGTTGAGGACGGGTCAAAAAAACCAACTACGCGGAAAAAGGAGAATTCACCTGGAACGTTGTCAATCCGCTGATACCCCAGACCTGGAATACCTGGCTCCCACGTATTCCTCTCTTGGGAATCGGAAAATCGTAACCATAACTGAGGGTCAAACGATGCCGCCTATCCAGGTCGCTGAGGGCACGGTTCGCGGCGGGATTGCTTTGGTCGTTGTAGATGCTCGCGCCGCCTTGCGAGGCGTTCGCCGAGCCGTTCAGTTCGTCCGTTCGGACGGAACCACTGGCGTTGTCAATGTTCTTCGCAAAGGTATAGCCCATCTGGAAGAAAAGACCGATTCGCTTCATGAGTTTTCTCCTGACACTGCTTGTCAGCCGGAATTTCGTTCTTCACCCAAGAAATGGCTGCCATTGTTCCCTCAATCCCTGTTCGGGTCAATGTTAGATTTAAAAAGGAAATGTGGTTTAAGTGTCGGATGGGTGTCCACCGGAGGTCGCCCCCGTAGGCGTTTGATTAACAAGATAATGCGAAAGGGCAACAAAGGGGCCACTCCATTACGGTTGCCCGACTTCTGATCGAGTGGCGAAGGTTCCTGCTTTATTTTGCGGACAATCCGCCGACGCTTCGCCGGCTTCTCAGGCTTTACCATCGTCCACCGCCCAAAACATCCTCGATAGGAGTGCGCACAAGGTTCACGAACAAGCAACTAAGGACCCTGTCATCTGCTAAAGCGAAATTTTCAGGAGAATTGGTCGCGAGAAAACGAAAATCTGTTGATATTTCAAACCAAGTCAGTGGTGAGCCAATGCTTCCCCAACGAACTACACGCGTTTTCAATCGGTTGACATTAGTTATCGGGTGAGGCTACTTTGTTACCCAAGATTCTGCGGCTTCGCGTTTGGGCGCTAGTTGACGCAACTTCCGCCCAAGACCATCAGGGTTGTCTGGAAGAGAATCCCAGGAGAGTTCTTCACGTTCTCCGCTTACGATGCGGATTAAGAGGCAACGACAATTAAGGGCACTGCTTAGCCCAGGCAGCGGGGGTGAGTTCTGGGAGGCGCCGGATCGGGAGATCGGCAAGCCCGGGGAGAATCGTGGAAAAGTAATCGCGCACCGGGATTTGCAGCCGACGGCAGCTTTCCACGACCGAGAGAATCGCCGCAACCTTCGGTCCCGCTTGTGGGCTGCCGATGTGCAACCAATTCTTTCGACCAAGAGCTACCGGACGCATGGAGTTCTCCGCCAGGTTAGTACTTAGCTCTAATTCGGGATACTCCAAGAAGCGGGTGAGCTTCTTCCACAGTGCGAGCGCGTATTGACAGGCCTTGCTGAGTGCGCTGGAGGGTAATGCAACGGACTGCGCTGCCTCGATCTTGCTGCGAATATCATGCAGAAGAGGTCTGGCTGTTTCCTGACGCCGGATATGGCGTGCCGCAACACTCAACGCTTTGCGCCGAGCTTCGGCGTCGACGGTAAACAACTCGTCCATCCGTGCCACGATTGGAGTTGCAACGGGGTCTCGGGGATTCACCTGCACCGCTTCGAAAAACTGTCTTCTTGCATGAGCCCAACAAGCGGCATGCACCATTCTCGGTCCACCAATCTGGTCATAAGCCACGTATCCATCGGTTTGGAGAATGCCTTCGAACTGTCCCAGGAACCGCTTCGGTCCATCCCGTCCGCGACCCATGCGGAAATCGAACACCACGTTTCCTCCGGGACGACTGTATTGCCAGAGATACGCTTGGTGATTCTGTCCCCGCCCCTCGCGTGTCTGCACATCGACTGGGGTTTCGTCGGCTTGAATGTAACTTCCGCTAATCAACTCTCGCCTCATTGCCGCGACCATAGGGATCAGCAACTCGCCGACTTTGAGGATCCAGCCGTCCAGCGTTGCGCGGCTGATTTCCAAGCCGATGTCTCTTTCAAGAATTACGCTTTGCCGATGAAGGGGTGTGTGATTGCAATATTTGCTGACGACCGTGTCGATGACGATGCGGTCACTCGCCAGACACTTCTCGATGATCCGTGGTGGCAGTGGCGCCGCGACCACTCCAAGTTCCTCACACATCCGGCAAGCCCGTTTCTCTCGTTTCGTGACCAGCACGAAGTACTTCGCTGGCTCCACATCTAACTGGGAACTTTCCTCGTAGCCGATCACCACTGTCTCTTTGCCGCAGCGTTTGCACACGCGCTGATCCGGCGTGCAAGGCAGAACCCGCTCTATGCGAGGAAGATTCGCAGGCAACTCCTGGCGGCCCGGATGCTTGGCCGACTTCTTAGTCGAGCGATGCGCTGGCGGGTGCTCACTCGCCGGCTGCTCGGTCATTTCACTGATGACAGGCTCAGGTTCGAACAATTGCATTTGCGCGTGGCAGAGCTTTTCGCCGCCCGCTCCATACTTCTCGATTCGCATCAACCGCAGCCGTTCTTCCAGCACGCGAATCCTCAGTTCCGCATACTGTAACTGGCTCTTCAGTTGTGCGATGAGTTCCAGGTCGGCTGGCGCTGAAGGAATGGGAGGCGCACTCACAATGGGTTACTGATTTACCAGAGTTGATCGAAACGTTCAAGCAACCAAGCAACTCATGCGGCATGTCCTTGCGGTGATACTTTTCGGTACCACCGCTTGTGCTTGGTCTTGGCCAGATCGATACCACCGAGTAATAAGGAGAGCTCTTCGTGACTCAGGATGACCTTGCCCTGCGCATCGCCGGATTGCGGCCAGGTGAAGCGCCCTTTCTCCAACCTCTTGGCGCAGACCCAGAGTCCGCTTCCGTCCCAGACGAGGACCTTCAACCGATTGCGCTGGGCATTGCAAAACAAGAACAGGTGCCCGCTAAGAGGCTCACACGACAATTGATCCCGGACCAGACCGTACAGCCCCTCGAAACCCTTGCGCATTTCGGTGACTCCGGCGGCCAGATAGATCCGCGTGGCTGGACCCAATCCAAACACGCCTTACACCCGCTCCAGTGCATTCACCAGGCGCTCGAACGTATTCGTATCAAAATCAGGATGTACTTCGATCCGGCGCCCGCCCGGCAGTACCACGGCCAGCCCGTAACTCGGTTCGTGCGGCATCGGCGATTTCCTGGCCAACTCTACCGGCACCAACCGGCCGGCCGAACCGGCCGGCCGAAGAAGCTGCTGGGCTCTTTCTCTTGCAGCGTTGCTCCTTCAGGTGTCGATTCAGCGTGCCGAAGCTCAACCGCCGACTGCGGCAAAACTCGCTCCGCCGCATACCGCTGCTAATGAATGCCGCCACTAACTCCAGAACTTCCGCGCGTGTACGTCGTTTGTGTGATGAAACCTTCTGCTCTGCGCTCATCCGGAAACTTCAACACAAACCGTGTCCCTCGAACAGGTGTGTTGCTCAGACGCTTACGAAAAGGGAGCCGTGTTGTTTGAGGACGTGTTTCTCCCATGTGTAGGCAAAGAGCCACTTCATCAAAGCGTATTGGTGTTTAACGGGCGCAGGCTATGGACGGCGGACATATGGAACCGATCGCCCGAAAAAGGGACTAAAGTCCCGGTCGTTTTCATGAATGGCCAAGTCTTGCTTCCCCGAAGTTTCTATGCAGAAGCCAAGCGCGATGTATATTGTCCTCCTCTTTGAAGCACGTTGGACGAAAACGGCGTTTACACTCAAAACAGCCCTCGGCGGGATCAATGAGTGAAATCGAGATGTTTCACCAATCATCCTTCGCCCGTAGTCCACAAAGCTAGAATTGCAGACCACAACTGTACTGCGTCGTGAACTCGTGCAACCCCGTCTTCCGTCACCTTCAGAGGAAATGGGCCAACCTTTAAGGGATTACCCGTGACGGGATGCAGGCCGTGGATAATCCCGACCATCCTGACCGCATGTCTTAGGTACGTTTGTAGCTCGACGCCGATGTCGGTTGAAGCAGGCAGACTCTTTTGTTTCAACGCACTCCACAATTCTCGGATATGCTTCAGTTTCTCGTCGTTGGGTGTGCGGATGTATGCGACTGTGCTATTGCTCATGGGTTTCCTCAAGGGGACCTTTGCTACTTGGATGTCGATCTTGTTATAGCCTCAGAGATGGAGTCCTCTATGTAGGAAACGGCGTAGGCAGAGAAATCATCAAGGCGGCTCCCTCGGAAGTTGTCGAGAGCGCGCATCAACCCAAGATTGCCTTCCTGAATCAAATCCAACATAGAAAGACCGCTAGACACATGTCGCTCTGCAATCGGCAACACTAGGTGAAGCGTACTTTCGAGTAGCCGTCTCTTGGCAAGTTCTCCCTGTTCTCCCGGCTTGCCTGCCCCTTGGAAAAGATGCGCTTGTTCTTCGTCAGTCAGAGGCTGAACCTTGGCGACCTCTCGACTGTACATCTCCAGAGCGTCATTTTGATTGAAATCCATCGCTACTCCGATGGGGAGAATATTAGCAGCGGAACAGTACGTTCCGAGCCCCAACTGCTGAAATCATGCGATTTCACTCAGAACCGGCTGTCGGCCGGTCAATGAGTGCAATCGAGATTTTTCAACAACAACTCCGGGCCTTGCGCCGTAACTGCCGACCGCACATCAAGATGTGAGCCTTCGCCCTGACAGAACCTGCTGATTCGTATGTCATTAGGTCTCGCCTCTCCGAAGAGCAGCCCTGTGGAATTTCTCCATCCCTAGAACCCACCCGCTCTGCCGTGAGAGGCACCCTCATCGTCGGCGGATTGTGATCCTCATCACGGAATTTCTGTCAGCCAAGCACTAGATTGTCGATGTGTGTCCTCGTTGACAAGAGACAAACACGACAGGCACAAGTAGAGCCATCGCCTGCACTCCGATTGGAAAGAAAAATGCGAGGGTACAAATTGAAACTCAGGAACATCATTGCTTTGGTGGTCGCGCTAGCACCGCTGCAACCTCTCCAAGCACAGGATGGGTGTGATAACGAATGCAAAATCAACAGCAACCTTGCCATGGTTGTCAACGTGCCCGTCGCTTCTACCGCGCAGGTCGTCGGCATCGGTTGGGGCGGGGTAGGCGGAGTGGGCTATAACTTCAACCAGCACAGCGCAGTCATTGGAGAGTTCCTGTGGAACAGGGTCTGGGCAGCAGGCGGGGCGCTGCAACCGCTTGAGGTGGTTTCGCAATCTAGCAATCTTAGGGGAAATACTGACCTGTTTGCTCTCACTGGAGATTACCGGTACGAAATGAGGGGCCGCTTACTCGGCACCTATCTCATCGGCGGCGGCGGTTGGTATTTTCGGAATACCTGGCTCTCAAGCCGCGTTACGTCAGGCACCGGCACCGTTTGCACCCCGGCCTGGCTCTGGTGGGGATTCACCTGCACATCTGGAATAGTAACTGCCAACCAGACCGTGGGAAGTCGCAGTTCAAACGCATTGGGCCTGAATGCAGGCGTCGGGTTCACGGTCAGAGTCGGCGAAGCTCCTTACAGACTTTATACGGAGGCGCGCTATCACTATGCCCCAACCAAAAACATCAACACGCAGTTCATAGCGGTCACTTTAGGAATCCGCTACTGAAGAAAGCGGAGGACAGTCAAGCTGCAATTACCTGAATGAAATTCTCTACTCGTAGCTACTGCCTCCTGATGGTTGATGTAGACAGGCGTGGGTGTTGAAAAAGTCACTGCGATTAGCAGGTGAGATTAAGCAAAAGCATGTTAGAAGGAGAAGATCCTTCTCATGCTGCGCTTACTTTCAATCCTCGGAGGCCTGCTGATCATGA
>Ga0116134_1001368_pt1 | contig 12384 bp, 11 predicted proteins | sample June2015DPH_19_5_FD_89737 | JGI IMG/M metagenome (GOLD analysis project Ga0116134, IMG submission 89737) | Peatland microbial communities from SPRUCE experiment site at the Marcell Experimental Forest, Minnesota, USA - June2015DPH_19_40 | ecosystem: Environmental > Terrestrial > Soil > Wetlands...
CAAAACATCGGTTTCGATGTCCCAGCGGAGCGTTGGGGCGAATACCTCGATGCGGTGTTCCGCGAAATCAGTCCCCTTGGCCAAGTGTCCCCAATCCTCTACGACATTCACCCTCAAGACCAAAAGTGGAAACAGGATGCGCCAATCCTGGGATTCGGGACCCTCAAAGCCGGCGACATCTGGAAGCTCTCCGACTTCTGCGAAGGCACGCTCATCCTGGGCGCCAGCGGAAGCGGAAAGACCTGTGGAAGTGGGAGGAATTTGGCCAGCGAGTTCATTAAGGCCGGCTTTGGGGGACTCATTCTGACGACCAAGCCGGGTGAAGCCGACGAGTGGCTCAAGATGGCGATCCTAGCGGAACGCGGTTCCGACGTTTGTCGTATCCGACTCGACGGGTTGCTCCGTCTGGATGTTCTCGCCTACGAGAGCCAACGACCGGGGCAGGGGGGACGTTTGACGGAGAATCTGCTTCACTTTTTCAAGAATCTGGTTTCGGTCCTCAGCACCAAGCGAGGTCACTCGACCAACGCGGCATTCTGGCAGACCACCGGGGATCAACTCCTGCGTAACCTCTTAAATTGCTTTCTTGCCGCCGGGCTTCCCCTCACAATTGACAGCCTCGCACAATTCCTCACTCATGCCCCACTCAGTGCCGCCGCCGTTAAGGACGATCAATGGCGGGAGATCCCTGTCTTCGGGCAGTGCCTCGCGCGGGTAGAGAAACTCGCCACAACCGCGGATGCGCAACGTTCCTTTGAGTTACTGAAAGAATACTGGCTCCACCACTACCCGACGCTTGCGGCGGAGACGCGAAGCTGCATCACCATCGGATTTGCCGCGATGGTCGACGCCCTGCGCTCACCGGCCATTCATAAGCTGATTGCCTCCCAGACCACCATAACCCCCGAAGCGGTTCTGAACGGCCACCTCGTGATATTGGACTTGCCCATCAATGAAACCCATGAGGCCGGACTTCTGGTGCAGACCGCGTGGAAGTATCTCTTTCAACGGGCAGTTCTGAACCGAGCGGACAAGGACCGCGGCGACGGATGCCGTCCGGTTTTTCTTTGGGAGGACGAATGCCAGAACTTCCTGATCGACTATGACGCGGAATTCAACCGCTTGGCTCGTGACCGCCGGGTGCTGCGGGTGATGATTTCGCAAAACATCAACAACCTTTACGACGCCTTTGGCGGCGGGGATGCCGCCCGCGTGAAGGTTGACTCCATTCTCGGCACACTCAATACCCGCATCTTTCACGCCAACGGCGATCTGGCGACCAATAAATGGGCGTCGGAGTCAATTGGCACCCACGAGAAGAAATTCGCGGAAACCTCCACCACGCCGCCGCCGAAGGACACACTCAACTTCTGGAGCAGTCTGTTTAAGAAGCCCACGGTTACCACAACCACCCACACAGTGCGCGAGCCGCTCATTCATCCGCATGACTTCGCCGGGCTGAAACCCGGAGGGCCGCAAAATGGTATGGTGGCTGAGGCCCTCATCACCCAGGTCGGTCGCCGATTTGTCAGCGGATTTCCCTTCTCAAAGGTCAACTTTAACCTGATCGTTCTTCCGGACCAGGCTTACTCGGAAGAGCAAATACGAAAGGTGAATGAAGGATTGAAGACGGAACCAGCGTAAAAGGAGGTCGGCGAAAATTTGAAGAAATCTGGCCCATGCCGCGCAATGACTATTCGCGGAACTGGGCGGTACAGCACTGTCTGATTCAACCCCAACCGATTAACGCAGGAAGGACAAGTCATGGCCCATATATTCGGCGATCCACCTGATCGAGACCCTGGAGACTACATCACGCTGGGCGGGATATTCCAGAGCGTGAGAGTAGGCATACTTCTTGCGAAGATAATCGTTGCTCTCATATTTCTTCCTTTCGTGATTTTGGGAAAGATCCTCAAGCCACTCGATCCGATCGTGGCCGCGTGGCTCAACAAGAGGTTCAACAAGACACCAGGCCCGTCGGCCGGCGAACCGCCAAATGTCGCCAGAGGCCTGGTTAATCGCGAGAAGTAAAGTCTCACCTATCGGCGAGCAAGATGCTTGGGACGACCGGCTGCACTGTGAGCCGTTAGCCTGATCCAATCCCCAAAAAGGTACAATGAAAGGTACAATGAAATAGGGGTCATTTTGGGGTAATGCGGGGTATTGCATCGCAGTCCCCTGGAAACGTTCGCGCAACAAAAAACCCTCGAAATCCAGCGATATATCGCCACTTTCGAGGGCTTCGTCGTAATGGGCAGGGCCGGAATTGAACCGGCGACACATGGATTTTCAGTCCATTGCTCTACCAACTGAGCTACCTGCCCGCGCTGTTCTGAATCGCTCGGAAAATCAGCGTTGCGCCGCATATTACCGATTGAATCTGAATCTTCAACTGCGGCGCTCAACTGGTCGCATCCGGTCGCATCCGGTCGCGAAAAGTCGCCACGGGGAAGCAAGTTTAGTGCAAGGGAATTCCCGTCCGTTCCCGTGGCCAGTTTCGGCAGCGTGTAGGACAGGTCCGGCAGCGTGTCGATTGCCTTGCTCACGCGCTGCCGGCCGGCGTGCATGTACCGTTTCGTCGTCGTGCGGCTCGCGTGGTGCATCGACTCGGCAATATCCTTCTCCGGCACTCCGGCGTCCGCCAGGGCCGTGGCGTGGCCGTGGCGCATCGAATAGAACACGGCCCGCTCATCGGCGCGGTTCACGTCGGCAAGGAAATCATCCTTGGCCCGTTCGATCTTCACTTGATCGGTTGCAGCTTCGTCGATCCACGCCCGCCGGGCCGCAGCCAAATCGTCGCGGAGCATTTCGGCCAGGCGATGCTTGTCCGGCAGCTTGAACGCCGGGGCCGTCGGCATCTTCGCGGCAAACCGTCTTTGCAGTTCCGCCGCAAGATCGGCCCTCAACACTTGCTCTTGATCCTTGCGGCTTTTCACAAACTTGGCTTGCGATTGCACCGTGGGCGGGGTGTCGGACAGTCTGAAACTGGCGACGGTCAACGCGCGCATCTGGCCGGGCCTCATTCCCGTCTCAAACGCGAAGCGGTACAGGATCGCCCGCTCGTCGCCGGTCAACCCGTGGTGCTTCGCGCCAGCAGCGGCGGTATCGACAAGGCGGTGCATTTCGTCGATGGACAGGCTCCGGCGCTTGTCCACGTCGGCGTCGGCGTTCTCGACGGGCATTAACTTGGCCAGCGCCGTCTTGGGCGCGAAATTCTCATCAGCCATCCATTTACACAAAGCCCTGATGTCTCCGATATATTTGTTGAACGTCGATCCGTTGATTTCCTTCTTGGCCCGCATGTCGGCAATCCACGTCTTGATCCGCCCCGCAACGCCCGGCGCGTTCAAATCCTTCCACGTCGCCAGCCCGCACGCGGCAACGATCCGCCGCACGCGGCTGATTACTGGCTTGATTGAACCCTCCGCGTTGCCGTCGGCCCGCATCGCGGCTTCCCAGGCGTCGATATGCTCGGACAGGAGCTTGGCGGCATACACTTCGCCCGCGTCCAGAATTTCAAACGATACCAGCCGATCGCGCATCGCCGGGGGCATCGTATCTACAAACTTGGCAAGCTCCGGCGGCATGACTTTGTTGCTCCCCCGCAGACTGTTCAAGTCGTCAATCTGTCCGGCGTATTTGTTGGCTATCTTCTGGTCCTCATCCAACGGCAAACGGCGCAATATGCCTTTGAAATCCATGAACACGCCGTACCACTTGGCGGATTTCTCTTTCGACTTGCGGCCGTCCGCGTCCGTCGTTGTGTAAACCATTCTGCGAAGTTTCATACGTCACCGTCCTTTTGCTCGCTCTGGTCTTTGGGGGCATCGGGGAACGGCTCCGGGGATTCGACAAAGTTCCCGAAGTCGTCATAAAGCTCAAGTCCGGGGAAGGATTCTTCAAGCTCCCCATTGATGATTTGCCCGCAGACGCCCTGCTTTGTGCTTATCAGTTTGGGGTTTTTCTCAATCATGGCCGCCAGCTTGCGGAGAATTTCAGCGGCAGCGCCGGGAGCCATTCCCCGAACAAACTCTATGCTTAATATCTGCCGGCCCCGCATAACCTGAACATCGTATGAGTAGGTGTGTCCGTCTTTGTCGGCCTCGAATTCCTCGATGTAGTCCGCCATGGGTAGCGTCCTTCCATCGTCCGTAACAACGCTCGCCTTCGGATGCCACGGCGGCGGCACTTCCGACGCGGGGTGGCAAACCGAAATGAACACGCCCAATGGTGGAGCCTTTTTTCTGGCCCTCATAAATCACCGTCCTTTTTTCTTCGGCCAGGGCCGGCCCGGCCTGCGGTTGCGGACCTTGGCCAACTGCTTTTCGTCGATCAGAATCAGGTGTGGAGTGACATAGCGCACGTTGATCCTGCCGGCCAGGATGAATTGCCGGACTCTGGCGCGGGTCACGCCCAGCTTGTCCGCCGCTTGCTGTACTGTTATCTCCATGTCTGATAACCCTATCCGCTGGCATATCGTTTGTCAAGCGATCAATTGGATGAATTGCATCATGGGTTCGGGTAGAATGAAATCTCCGGTGGCATGTCGCTAAACCAGCGCCGCCGGGGAAAGCGAGCGGCGATATGAGTCGCCATTATGTGGGAGAAAAATTCTGGGCAGCGGTCTATTCTCTTAACGCGGGGCCGAGGTCACTTCAGCGCAAGCTGTCCTCTGCGGGTCAAGAACTGCATCTACTGAAACCGGAGGATTTCAAAGATTTACCGCAACCCATTCTAAAAGCGTGGGAAAAATTGAAATTTGACCTGACGGCAGACATGCGAGGTTCCTACGAAGGTTCACTGGATTCGACGGCCGACACGATGTCTGACGAGACTGCCGAGCGCATCGCATCCGAAATCAGACGCATCTATGATGAACTAAAAGCGCTCGGGTTTGGCCTCGATTAGCCGCCAGCGCCCCGCCAACTTATTCACTTGTCAAAGAGCAAACCTATTCGCCGGCCAGCAGGCCCGGCAGCGCCTTCATCGTCGCCAGCCGGATCGCTTCCAACTTGCCGGCGTCGGCGGCCTCTTGCTGGCGCTCATGCTCGAACGCTTCCCGGTCGATTACCGCGTCGATGGACTTGCGAAGCTCATCGGCCAGGGTATCCGGCGGCAACGCTTCCAACTCCCACGCATCGCGCCCGTGTCGGTCCTGAAATGCCTTGAACCGCGATGATGTTTCCTTGGCTCGCATCGACGGCGGCAAGGCGAACCGCTCCACTTGCTCCGCGTTCAGCGCCACCTTTACCGCGTGAATGCGATCCTCATCTATCCCGAAATCATCCCGCAAGCTCCGCGTGAAACTCTCGGCGATGCCTTCCCCGTCCGGGTCGAAATCCGACAGCAGCAACAAAACCAGCTTGCCCCGCCCGCTCTTGCGGTATCGTTCGGCCAGCGCGTAGCGCGGTTGAATCGAGCAAAAACCCCGGCCCACGGTCACAGGTATGCAGTAGTCTTGCGCCACACGCTCCACGATGGTTTTGACGGTCAGCTTTTCGGCCACGATTTCAATGTGCGCCGGTTGCGATTGCATCAAATCGCGCCAGTAGTGTTTTAGAAAACCGTCGCATTCGTTTTTGACGAATGCCCCGGACTCCGGCCAGGTCCGCCAGCTTGTGAAGGGCCGCGTTTCGTCGGCGATGGCTTCCCATGAAATCAGCCCGGCCAGGCGGGCGCGGGTCAAAAGGTCCGTCAGCGCTCGGTAGCTCGCCAGGTTGTTCGCGTAGATGCTGCGCGGCTTGCTCGCGTGAATCAATGGCGGATCGTTGAGCAATCGGTAGTGGACTTGCCTGTCAGACAGCGGCCAGAAATCACGGCAATCCTCGATAACCTGCCGGACGGCCGCCAGCATCGGATATTTGGCCGATGAGATTTCACACCGGCCTTTTCGCTCGCCGATTTCAACGTCGTCGCCCTGAACTTGAACATGGTCAAGTTCTCGCCGCCGGTGCTCTTTCAAATGGGCGTAGGCGTCACCAGCATCGACCGATACGATTTCCTCGCGGACCCGCTCATCAAAGGTTTTCACGCGCTGGCGGTTGTGTTCGCGGAGTAGCTTCACAAACGCATCGGCGGACATGCCGGCCTTGCGTTCGGCCAGGCGGATGCACGGAATGGACGCCAGGCCCGCCAGCTTCGCGGCGGCATAGCGTCGATGCCCCGAAACGATCCATCCGTCGGCGGTGATTTCAAGCGCCTGCAAAATGCCGCTGGCGCGGACGCTGGCCACAAGCTCCACGAATGCCGGATCGTCGCGGTTGACGGGATGATAGAGCGAATCATTCTCCGGCGATGGCCGAACGTCAGACAGCGCCACGTTGACGATGCCCGGTAATGGTTCCGTCGTGGAACCATTACTCCCCGGCGCGCGCCCGGATCGGTGCTTTCGTGGTCGGGTTGTCATCGTCGTCAAGCTCATGCCGTCAAGCTCGGAAAAGATCGCCGTCGAGATACCGAAAGAAGTTTTCTACCGTTTGAACCCTGTCCATATTTGCTCGCCTCAATCCAGCGCCATCATCGCCAGCCGGTCCCGAAGCGCCCTCAATTCGCGCCGGGTATCGTGTTCGATGGCGCGTTGCCGCTGTCGATAGTCCACATCACCCGCCCGAAGCGCCGGCGGTCCCGACAAGGCCCGATCCGTAAGCACGGCGGCGCGGGACAATTGCTGGCACAACGAGCGTGTGATTGTCAGCGGCGCGGCTGGTGGTGGTTCGATGATGGTTCTCATTGCTTCACCGAAGTTTGAAAAGCCCGGCCGCGCGATCGCTCGACACGGCCGGGACAAAGGAGTGCCGATTCGGCAACGAGCCGAAGGCAGCCGGTGGATTTATTTATCGCCGCTCGCCCGGGTACGGCTTGCGTCCGCATTCGCGCACAGACACGCGACGCGACGGCTATGGCAGACTTCACGACTTCGCGGCCTCGGGCGCCACGTCGAACAGGCGGCCGTTCTTCCGAAGCTGCGTGACGAGAAAACGCTTTTGAACCTTGTCGCGGTCGCACCGATCGGCGGAGCTTGACGCGGACATCATTTCCCGTTCGGCTTTATCGCGCTCCTCTTCAAGCTGCTTCAGCTTCTCGACGCGCTGCCTCAGCGCATCGAGAAGCGATGGCAGCCGATCGGCGTGCTCCGAGATTTCCGCCTCCAAACGCGCTACCTCTGCGACGCTGGCGATGTCCTGGTCGGCTTCGGCTGGCGTAATTTCCAATTCCGGCAGCAGCGCCAGCAGCTTTTCACCATCGCCCTTTTGTGGCGCGTTCGCCCGGTTGACGAGGGTTCGATACTGCTCGATCGCGTTGGCCTTGCGGACCCCAGCGGCCCTTTCTGCCAACGCCGACAGGCTCGATTTGTCTTGGGTCAACGTGCTCATTTTGCATCTCCATTCCCGTTAGGTCATTTTTCTTATGGCGCGGCGTTCCTCGCGCGCCTTACGTTGCTCCTCTGATTCGCCGGCAGGAGCCATACTCATGTTGGCGCTCCCGCGAGGAACGAAATCAACCATGCTCGGATCGTCTAAACAGTCTTGGCATTCAATCGCCAGGTTTTTAAGAGATTTTTCGTATTGTCCGCGATCTAAACTTCCATTTGATGCGCGGTGATGGTCGTTGGCTTGCACGGCGGCATCGACGGCCCTTTTCAGCCGCATGAGAACTTCATGGTGCGCAGCTCTTGTTTCGGGTCCAATGTCACTCATAGCGCGCCTCCTGCCGGGGTGGCCACGTCTGACGCGCCCATGAACACTCCAGCCTCGCGTTCGTCGCGTTCCTTTTCTTCCGGCGTCCGCGTGTCGCGGCCGGCGCTCGTCATGCTCATCTTTTGCATCGGCGCGTCCGGGTTGCGAATCGCATGGATCGCACGCGACATTTGATCGCAGTGATCCTTGGCGTCCGCGTCGTATTTGGCATCAGGGGTCGCAGCGGGGCCGTACTGCATCCGGCCGTCGTGCATTGCGGTAAATGCCAGGAGGGCGCGCTTAATCGCGCTTAGGTGCTCTCCGTTTATCTCATACTTCTTCATCGAAGAATCCTTGCCGGCTCGCCGGCGGTAAAGTCCCAATCATTCAATGTTGGCAAAAATCGGAGCCCCCGAACTTGCGGACACGATGGCGCGCAATGGGTAATTCCAGTTCACGAAATATCGCAGCCCGGCCAGGGCATGACACTCCTCAAGCGTGCTCGGCCAAGTCGCCGACTCCATGTCGCCGATCAGTCGTTTGCACGATGGATCAATGAACAACGTCGTCTTGCCGTCGGCCGCAAGGAGCTTTGACCGAATCGCGTTGAGAGTATCTTTGATCGGTGGATTCGCCGGTGGCACGCGGATGGACAGCGGGGCCAGGAAATCACGCATCCGGTTTTGCACGATCGCCCAATCCGATTGACTCGCCGACGTGCGCCGCTGCGAACCGCTGGCATCGCCGTAGATCGTCAAGCCCTTCAAATCCCAACGGTTTGCGATGGCCAAATCTACAAACGCCTCGCACATTGTCGGCGTGCGAATATCGTCCAAGCTGATTTCGTGAATGACGCGGACGATGTTGTCTTTGTGCTGAATAACCAGCGTCACAAATGGCGTCACGTTGAAATCCAGTGACCAGCAAATCGGTTGCGAAGGATCGTAGGAACACGTTTTGACGTGCAAGGCGGCGCTGAATTCTGGAAAGGCCGATGCACCAGACCCGGCGCGGGGGGTTTGCTGATAAATGGTCTGGTACGCTTCCGTCGTCATCCCGGTTTTAATGTCGGCCACAACCTCGGCCGTGAAGCGATCCGGCCATAGCAACTCGCCCGCCGCCGTGCGGGGGTCGGCGTAAGTGAATCCCGGCATGTCCACGACGCAACGCCGGCCCGGCTCAAACTCGTTCTGGAAAAACAGGTGCGTCCATCCGCCGCGCTCCAGCAAATCCCCGAAAATATCGTGAATGTGCAACCGCTGGCCGACAACCACGATTGACGATTCGCTGGGGTTGTTCAACCGCGAAATGAACGTGCTGCCGAACCACGCATTTACTTCGTCCCGCACGGTTTTGGAATCCCGGTCGGAAATCTTCAACAGGTCATCGCCGATCAGCCGATGCGCGCCGATCCCTGTTCCGATGCCGCTGATGCTGCCGGCGATTCGGTGTCCGCCGGCGCTGGTCCGGTAGTGTTCGATTCGGTTCACGTCATCAACAAACCGGACGTGCGGCCATCGCCTTTGATACCATGCCGACTCGCAAATCCGGCGGGTCAAGCCGGAATGGTTTGTCGCCAGGTCATGCGAAAAACTGGACGAAAGCCAGGTCTGTGCCGGGTTGCTCGCCCATTCCCACGCCGGCCAGCACGCGCTTGTCAGCGTGCTTTTGGTAAATCGCGGCGGGAGATTGACCAGCAGGCGCTTGAGATTCCCGGCCGTCACCGATTCCAGCCCCGCACACAGTGCGTCGTGGTGGTGGGTCCAGGCCAGCGGGACCGGCTCAATGATCCGCCATGATTCTTTTGCGAAGTCTGATAGGGACCGCTCGCATAGAACCGTAACGGCCGCGTCATCGTCCGCGGTGATCCGCTGTTTCGACCGGCGTTTTTCGACTACTGCCGCGCGGATGGATCGTAGCTCATCAATCCCGCACGCCGCCCACTTAGCGCGGACAGCCCCTGTCTCTGCCCTACGCTCGATAAGCTCCAGGGCGGATTGAGCCTTGCCTAGACGTGCTACGGTATTGTTCATGCCGGCACCGCCTCAAGGTGTTGCGCGATACGCTCCAAGGCGGATTCAATTGCCTCGACACGATCGCTCAAGTCGCTCATCGCGGGTTTGCCCGCCACTCTGTCCAGTATTTCGCGGCAAGCTTGGATTCGGTCGTTACCCTTGGCCTTCGCGTCGGCCATGATTTCCCGCAACGTCTTGACGGCCGTTTCGATGTCGGCTTCGGTGATTGAATCCAGCAGCTTGCGCCGGTGCTGGTTCCCACGATTGCCGCGCGACAGCCGATGCCCGCTGGTGAATCTTCCGGTGCCATCGCGGCCGTCGCCGTCCGGCTCCCAAGTTTCCTCCAAGTTTTGGTTTTCAAGTGCGCTCATGTTAATGCTCCATTTTTGTGGCCAATGGATGTTTTATCCATTGCCGGTTGTTCGTAAGCTCCGAACGATACGACGGTTGCGTTTTTTGCGTGTCGCCACGCGCACCGCACTTGCTTGTAATCGTGCAAAATTGGTTCATTCGGCCATCTCCTCGCGGATCGCTTCCTGCGCCGCCCGTCGGTATTCGGCGATGCACCCATCGACGGCCAGTGCACGATCATTCACGTCGTCGCCGTATCTGCATTCGATAAGCTGGCATCATCCGGCGGCAATCCTCCGGCGTCGCTCGATGCGCCGCGACTCTTCGCAGCAACGCGCGAAGCTCTCCGGGGTTTGCTTCGGTGTTCATCGCCGCGCCCCTTCCCGAATAACCGACGCCGGCAACTGCTCGCTCGCTGGCGCCGTCGCCAGGCCCGGCAGCAGCCATCCGTCGATGATCCGACCGGCGAGCCTGCCAGCGTCGTTTGCGCTGTACCCAGCGGCCTCGCAATCGTCCCGCAGGGCGCGGCGGCCAGGATCGGCCAGGAATGGAAGTGTTCCTTGTTTCATCGTGTCACCCCTTCCACGGAGCCGACGCGGCAGCGGCCGTCCGTCCCTCGCGGGCGCGGGTTGAAGGCGGCGGTCGGACGGTCCGCAGGTGTTCTGGTCGCCGTCGGCCGGTGTCGATCCGTCATAGCCGATGTTCACGGACGGCGTTTTGGCAGCGTGTAGCAGTCTGTAGCAGTCGCCCCCCCTTTGTTTTCCATATGCGCGCGCGTAAGGCGTCATAGGTAGAGAGATGCTACAAACCGGAAAATCTGCTACAGGATTCCGTACCGTTTCGCTTCCTCGCGTCAAAATCACCGTTTTTTGTCTTTTCATTCGCCACCCCCGGTAGCGGCAAGTCCGATCCCCGTGAAGCCGCGAACAGGGGCGGAAACACCCATCGGACGCCACTGTCCGTCGCCGACTCCGGCTTGTTGCCGCACGCGCTCAAAAAGAATGTTGCGGGTCATTGGGTGTTTGTCGCCGGTGGCCGAGCAATAGGACAAATAATCGTTGTGCAAATCGTTGCGAGATACTTTGCATGATTCGCCCCGGATCGTTCGGTCGGCGAGATAGTCCCGCAGCGGGTCGGACTCGTTTTGATAAGATTCGGTCGCTGCCACGACTTCGGCGGGCGGCCTCATGCCGTTAGCTTGAAAGTCCAGAAATCCACGGATGCACCAGCCGAGAATGGCCGGCCATTCCGGTTTGAGCTTTTCAAATAGGTCGGGGTCTTGCTCGTTCAGCGGAATGACGACGTTGAATGGGATCAATCGGACGCGCCGCCAAATTGCGTTGGTTTGCTCCGATATTTTCGGCTTGTTGTTCGTCACTAACACCAGCTTGAACAGGCGTCGGAAACTTGTGTAATCGCGCCGCATAAGCCGGCCCTTTAGCACGCCGTCGCCGGTAAGCCGCTTTACAAGCTGGACGCGAAGCCGCGAGTCTTGCTCCGTTTCACTGGCGACGATCAGCCGCTTGCCGAAAAGGTCCATGATTTCGGTCGGATGTTCATCAAACGTCCGCATCGTCAGCAGCGAATCGGGCGCGATCGCCCCGTAGTCGCCGGCAATGTGCAAGATGGTTTCCAGAATCAAACTTTTCCCGTTCGCTCCCGATCCCCAAAAGATGAAAAGTTCCTGAATCTTGGCCAGGCCGGTGAGTGATAGGCCGAAGATTCTCCCGACGTAAGCAATCAGCTCGCCGTTGCCGGCAAAGCTCCGATTCAAAACAGAATCCCAAATTGGACAAGGCGCGTCCGACGGATCGACGGCCGTGAATTTTGTAATCAAATCTCCGCGTTGAGCTTCGCGGAATGTCCCGCCGTTGTGGAAATCAATCGCGCCGCCAGGGCATCCCGCAATCAGCGGGTCAGCGTCGATTTCATCCGGTGTGACGACTACGCCCGGCTCCGATTGCGCCAGGCGGATCGCCGCGTCGATCTTGCTGGCTCGCTCCGACTCGGTTGCAAATGCGGCAATGGCTCGCCGCTCGGTCGGGTCCGCGTCGGCCAGCAGCGCCCATAATGCGCGGGCCTCTTGTTTCATCATGCCGATGACGATCCCGGTATCGTCGATGATCCACCGCTTGCCGCTCCACACGAGCCGCTTGTCGAGTTGCGGACAATATCGGGTGTCTCCCCGATGCCGCGCGATAAGCCGCTCCGCGTTCCCCTGCTCCGTCAGAAACGTAAGTCCGCTCTGCTTCCCGCTCATCCGCGATGGTTCATTCAGCCCCGTCGCGCGCGCCAGCCCATCGCCGTGTCGATGCGACCGGCCGTTCCCGTTCACACGC
>Ga0116134_1001370_pt1 | contig 12381 bp, 9 predicted proteins | sample June2015DPH_19_5_FD_89737 | JGI IMG/M metagenome (GOLD analysis project Ga0116134, IMG submission 89737) | Peatland microbial communities from SPRUCE experiment site at the Marcell Experimental Forest, Minnesota, USA - June2015DPH_19_40 | ecosystem: Environmental > Terrestrial > Soil > Wetlands >...
ACGTTCTGAAGTTTTTCCGGTTGGTGCAGCGTCCGGGGCTCAAGCGAAGTCACTCAGACAACCGCGAGGTGAGTCTGGGAGGGCAAGCAAGGGTCTATAGCTAAGCGCTGGTCGAGGAGAACAAGAGCCTCTGTCGAAGGCAAGATAGAGTCCCGAGGCGTTGGACTGATTTATCCGGTTGGCGGTGAGCCCGGAGCCCAAGCAAGGATCGGCCTACAATGAAACCCGCAAGGGAGTTGTAGGAATAAGGTCAGCAAGGGTCTAAACGCGAGCTACTGGCCGAGACGAATGAATCCAACATCACCTCGGGACTCTCTATTTGTGCGCGTTTGTGAGCGACGGGCGCCCTCCCCCGTCTAGGCCGAGCAATGCATCGGCAGCCCAGCAGCGAATTCAGCATCACCCCACCGCAAGCGCCCAATCTACTGACGGCTTCCTACAGCGGAATATTCCCATGCTTCTTAGGCGGGTTCTTATCCCGCTTGGTCTCCAGCATCTCCAGCGCCTGGATCAGCTTCTTGCGAGTCTCGCGCGGCTGAATCACGGCATCCACAAATCCGCGATCAGCGGCCACGTAGGGGTTAGCCAGCCGTTCGCGGAATTCTTCGATCTTATTCTGGCGCATTTCTTCGCGGTTCTTAGCCTGATCAAGTTCGCGTTTGTAGACGATGTCCACGGCGCCTTCCGGCCCCATCACCGCGATTTCGGCGCTCGGCCAGGCGTAGTTCACGTCGGTGCGGATGTGCTTTGAAGCCATGACGCAATATGCCCCGCCGTAAGCCTTGCGAGTAATGACAGTCACCTTAGGCACGGTCGCCTCGGCGAAGGCGTAAAGCAGTTTGGCGCCATGCTTGATGATTCCGCCATACTCCTGCTGCGTGCCAGGCAGAAATCCGGGGACATCTTCGAACGTAACCAGGGGAATATTGAAGCAGTCGCAGAAGCGCACGAAGCGCGCCCCTTTGACCGAAGCGTTGATGTCGAGCGTCCCGGCAAGCATCGCGGGCTGGTTGGCCACGATCCCCACCGACTTTCCGTTCAGCCGCGCAAATCCCACGATAATATTCTTGGCATAGTGCTCGTGAATCTCGAAAAAGTAGCCGTCATCCACCACCGTCTGAATCACGTCTTTCATCTCGTAGGGCATGTTGGATTGATCGGGAACCAGCGTGTCCAGCTTCGCGTCCAGGCGATCGATCGGGTCGGTGCAGGGCTTGCGCGGCGGGTCTTCCAGATTGTTCGACGGAATAAAACTCAACAGCTCGCGAATCATCGACAAACACTCGGCGTCATCGCGGCACATGAAGTGCGCCACTCCAGAAGTCTCGTTATGCGTGTGCGCTCCCCCGAGTTCATCCTTGGTGACCTCTTCGTGCGTGACCGTTCTGATCACGTCCGGACCGGTAATGAACATGTACGAAGTCTTGTCCACCATCAGGATGAAATCCGTGATAGCAGGTGAGTACACGGCGCCGCCGGCGCACGGGCCCATGATGGCCGAGATCTGCGGCACCACTCCGCTATAAATCGTGTTGCGCAAAAAGATGTCGGCGTAGCCGGCCAATGACATCACGCCTTCCTGGATGCGCGCCCCTCCCGAATCGTTCAGCCCGATCACCGGCGCGCCCATCTTCGCCGCCAAATCCATGACCTTGACGATCTTGCCCGCATTGGCCTCGGAGAGCGAGCCCCCAAACACGGTGAAGTCCTGCGCAAAGACAAAGACCAGCCGTCCTTCCACGCGGCCGTAGCCGGTAATAAAACCGTCACCGTAGAACTTCTGCTCCGCCATGCCGAAGTCGTGGCAGCGGTGCGTGACCAGCTTATCGGTTTCCTCGAACGTGCCTTCGTCGAGCAAGAATTCGATGCGCTCGCGCGCCGACATCTTGCCCTCTTTGTGCTGCCGCTCGCGCCGCTGTGCCCCGCCGCCTTCCTGGGCCATCTGGTCGCGTTTTTTAAGTTCCGCAATTTTCTCTTCAAGTTTCATAGGGAGCCATTATAGGCGAGCACCAAAATATTTAAAGTGTGACGACTGCCACAAGGCTGTGTGATGCGAGGCCGAACTTACAACCGCAAGGTCGCGGAGTCAAACAGATTCAGAAACGCAATCTTCTTTTCTGCCGGCAGAAAAGATGCCTCAAACGAATTGCGCGCCAGCTCGCGCAGATGTTCGCCGGTAAAGCCGAACGTCTCCTGCACCAGGCCGTACTCCGCGACCAGCGAGGTAGCAAATATGGCCGGATCGTCGCTGTTAAGGGTCAACATCAGGCCCTGGTCGAAGTAGCGCCGCACCGGATGCTGCGCAAGTGCGGCGCAGCATCCCGTCCGCAGATTGCTGGTCACGCAGATTTCAATCGGAACCTGGCTCTCGGCCAACTCTTCGATCAATTCCGGATCCTGCCCAGCGGTAAGGCCGTGGCCGATGCGTTCCGCCTTGAGGTTCAACGCGCCCCAGATGGACTCCGGCCCGACGCTTTCACCGGCGTGAGCCGTGAGATGAAGACCGTGCTCCGCCGCGCGCCCGTAAACTCCCGCGAACCACTCCGCTGGACCCGCACGCTCGTCGCCGCCAATGCCAAAGGCAACCACGTTGCGATCGCGAAACTGGATGGCGAGATCAAGCACGTCCTGCGCTTTCGCGGCGCCGAACTGCCGGATGGCGTCGAATATCCACAAGAGCGAAATGCCGAAATCTCTCTCCCCCCGCTCGCGGCCACGTTCCAATCCCTCGAAAATCGCAGGAAAATCCTGCTCGCGCCAGAGGCAGACGCCCACCGAAACAATCACCTCCGCATGCAGAACATTCTGCGCTTTCAGCCGCTCCATCAGTCGGTAGGTGATCACCTCGTAGTCTTCCGGAGTGCGCAAGTGTCCCGTAACCTCCTTGAAAGCCGCAAGGAAGCCCGCGAAGTCCTTGTAGTCGTAAAGTTGCTCGACCTCGGCAAGCGAGGCCCCATCCATTCCATGACGCCGCCGCAGTTCCACAAGCGTGGACGGCTCGATCGACCCTTCAAGATGCAGATGGAGCTCAGCCTTAGGGAGAGAAAGGACGAAGCGGGACGGCTCCGAAGGCATGAGGAGATTCTAAAGGATAGGGTCGTGTGGTGGCGGGGCTTTGCCCCGCCGGGACGGGGCCGAGCCCCGTCACCACACAGAATCGGATCACCCGATCTTCTTCTCTCTGCAAAACTCGCTGTGATGCCGACTATAGAAAATGTAAATCACCAACCCCAGCGCCAGCCAGATCACAAAGCGCAGCCAGGTAAGCAGCGTAAGCCCCAACATCAGTCCGCCGCACAGAACAACCGAGATCAGCGGGAACCAAGGCACAAAAGGCACGCGGAACGTCCGCTTGCGATCGGGCTGATTGCGTCGCAGCAAAATGACCCCCAGCGAAACCAGCACAAAAGCAAACAGCGTCCCAATGTTGGCGAGGTCGGCTGCATCCCCAATATCCACAAGCCCAGCCGGAATGCCCACCGCAAAACACGCGATCCAAGTCGACCAGTAAGGCGTCTTATATTTCGGGTGCAGGGCCGAAAACAATTTCGGCAACAAGCCGTCGCGTGACATGGCGTACCAGATGCGCGCCTGCCCATACTGAAACACCAGCAACGAAGAGATCATCCCCATCAGTGCTCCAATTACGATCACCGACTGGAAGAACCTGTGTACTCCCAGATACTTCATCGCGTAGGCGACGGGGGCTTCGGCGGCTTCTCCGGAAACGAAAGTCGTGTATTTCATCATGCCAAGCAGCACGACGGCGACGCCAACGTACAGCAGAGTGCAAACAATCAGCGACATGATAATGCCGAAGGGCAAGTCTTTTTGCGGATTGCGAGATTCCTCCGCCGCGGTCGAGACCGAATCGAATCCGATGTAGGTAAAGAAAACAATGGCCCCGCCGGTGACGATTCCGGCAAAGCCAGATGGCGCGAAGGGCGTCCAGTTCGCGGGCTTCACCAGCATTCCGCCAACCACCAGAAAAGTCAGGATGGCGCCAATCTTAATCGCGACCATGATGTTGTTCGTCTCGGCCGATTCCTTCACACCGCGCACCAGCAGCAGCGTGAGAATGAATACGATCAGGAAGCCAGGAAGATTGAAATACGCGCCGGTCCACTGCCCGCCGGCCCAGACCGGACTCGCCAACTTGTCTGGCAAGTTGATGCCGAACACCGCCAGTTGCGCTTTCGTGTAGCCGGCAAAGCCCACCGCCACCGCGACGTTGCTGACCACATATTCGAGAATCAGGTCCCAGCCGATGATCCAGGCAAAAATTTCGCCGAGCGTAGCGTACGAGTAGGTGTAGGCGCTGCCGGCAATCGGAATCATCGACGCCAGCTCGGCATAGCACAATCCGGCAAAACTGCACGCGATCGCGACCAGAAAAAACGAAATTGCAATGGAAGGCCCGGCCGGCGGACGGCCATGCATAAGCGCTCCCGCCGTGCTGCCGGTGCGCAGAAAATTCACAATCAGGTCCAGCGCCTGCGCGTGCAGGATGGAAGGCGCCTGGAAATATTCTCCTGCCGCTGCCGTTCCCGTAAGCACGAAAATTCCCGAACCGATGATGGCGCCGATGCCGAGCGCCGTCAGCGACCACGGCCCCAGCGTTTTACTGAGTCGGTGTTCCGGGTTCTCCGACTCCGAGATCAGTTTGTCGATGGACTTGCAACAGAACGCCTGGCGGTTGGAAGTACGGACAACGCCGGCTGCTGGTTCGCTGACCGCTGGATCAGTCGATGATTGCGACAAGAGTGAGTTCTCTCCTCACGGCGGAGTCGGGCGGGGGCGCTAGCCCATGCCCGCAACTGCTCGGCTCAGGCGAACCGCTTACCGTTTCGCCTGACCGCGTGCCAGCTTTTTCACCTTGCGCTTTTTCGATCCGCGCGCGTAATCGCGTGGCTTCTTCGGCTTTTCCGCTTTGATCTTCTTGCGGGAGGCTCGTTTGGTTTTCTTACGTTCTTCCTTGTTTAGATTCTTCGTGTTTGCCATGATTGCGGTTCGTTTCCTCTGCTGTTTAAGTTTTCGTATCAGTATCTACATCTACGTCGCGTATCAGTGTTTAGTCTCGTATCAGCGTTTACGCCTCGCATCAGCGTTTACGCCTCGTATCAGGGCATCGCTTTAGCGATGCCGCAATTCCTCGAAATCGGAAGCCCCTTTAGGGGCTCGCTTCTAGCTAGCGGCCAGAAGCTAGCAGCTAGCAGCGCTCTACGCCTTCTCCAACTGCGCGTACCGCTCCACCAATTTCTTCAAACCGAAGCGAGGGAATTGTACCGTAATCTTGGCGTCTTCCCCATCTCCTTCGCGCTGATACACCGTCCCTTCCCCATATTTCGGGTGTTTGACCTTCTGTCCAGGACGGAATCCCCGCCGGCCCGTGGGCGCCTCCGATGCCATTTTCGGAACCTTGAACTTCTTCCCCCGCGAAGCAAAGAACTCGGCAATATTGTCGATGGAGTTGTAATTCCGCAGCGGAGTAGGAGTCTTCGGCTTGACCCGCGCCGGGTTCCAGGCAGCGCTCTGGTCTTCGTCTTCGTAAGAGTAGTGCGGCTCGTGTGGCGCGGACACTCTTGTCCGCGAAAGGCCGGCAGACGAAGACACCGATGACGAAGAGCCACGCCGCCGCGATCCGCCCAGCTCGTCCACCAACCGCGGCGGAACTTCTTCCAGGAACCGCGAAGGCACGCTAGCCTCCGGCATGTCCGTACCATAGCGACGCCGATAAACGGCGCGCGACAAAATCAGCGTGTCCATGGCGCGAGTCATGCCGACGTAGCAAAGCCGCCGCTCTTCTTCGATCGAATCCGGCTCGAGCATGGTGCGCGAATGCGGAAACAGGCCCTCTTCCATTCCTGCCAGCACCACCAGCGGAAACTCCAACCCCTTGGCCGCATGCAGCGTCATCAGCGTAATCTGCGCGTGCTCGTCGTACTGGTCGGCATCGCTAACCAGCGCAGCGTGATCGAGAAATTGATCGAGCGTCTCCCCGCGATCGCGCGAGTCCATAGCCGCGTTCACCAGTTCGCGCAGATTCTCGATCCGCGAGAAAGCCTCCGGAGTGTCTTCCTCTTCCAGTTGTTTAATGTATCCAGTGTGGTCGATCAGAAACTTAAGAATTTCGGTAGTATTCGCCGCAGCGCCAGCAGCACGGAAGCCCTCAACCGCATCGACCTCGTCAGTCACGTCGTCAGTGGAGCGACGGGCGCACTCGCCCGTCCCATCGCTGTGTGTAGAGTCGTCAGCAGCAAAATCAAAGCTAAAGTTCCCAGGATCAAAATCCGTATCGGAATCAGTTTGTGTGGGAAGAGCTTGTGTGGGGACGGGCGCCTCGCCCGTCCAAGCCGAGCGCAGCTCGGCAGCGTCGCCCCCCGCATCGCCGCCCGCCTTCGCCAAAGCCGTGTCCCCCACCCGCTCCGCAAACCTCCCCGCCAGCATGGCGCGCCCGTCTTCAATCAGCGCCCGAAAGCTCCCCAACGCCGCCAAAGCCCGAGCCGGCAGCAACTGCCGCGAGATCGCTTCGCCCGTCGCGCCCCACATCGACAGCCCGGTTTCAAGCGCAAGCCGCTCCAACATCTCGATGGTAGTCTTCCCAATCCCGCGCACCGGAGTATTGATCACGCGCAAAAGCGAAACCGAATCATCCGGGTTCTGGATGACCTTCAAATACGAGATCAGATCCTTGATCTCTGCCCGCTCGTAGAACGAGAACCCGCCCACCACGTGATATTTCAACTGATAGCGCCGCATCGCCTCTTCGAACAATCGCGACTGCGAGTTCGTCCGATATAAAACGGCCGCCCGAGCCATCTCCCCACTCTCGCCCGCCGCTCGCACGTAGCGGTTGATCGTATCGGCCGCAAACAGCGCCTCGTTCTCGCCGTCCGGAGCCTCGTAGTAGCCGATCTTCGCCCCGCCCTGCCGTGCCGTCCAAAGGTTCTTCCCCTTGCGTCGGACGTTATTCGCAACCACCGCCGAAGCCGCCCCAAGAATATTCTGCGTCGAGCGGTAGTTTTCCTCCAGCCGCACGATCTTAGCCTCCGGAAAGTCGCGCTCAAACTCCAGAATGTTGCGAATATCGGCTCCGCGCCACGAATAGATCGACTGATCTTCATCGCCCACCGCGCAGACGTTATGCCCGCCCCCCGCCAGCAACCGCATCAATTCATACTGCGGACGATTGGTGTCCTGATACTCATCGATCAATAAATATTGAAATCGCCGGTTGTAGTATTCACGCACCGCCGCCACCGACTTGAGCAGCCGCATGGCTTCGAGCAGAAGATCGTCAAAGTCCATGGCATTCGCCTTAAGCAGCTCCTTCCGATACTCCTCGAAAATATGGGCAATCTTTTCCGTCTTGGGATCCCCCGATTGCAAATAGATTTCCTGCGGATCAAGCATGTGATTCTTGGCCCACGAAATCCGCGAAAGCACGTTGCGCGGAGTCAGTTGCTTGTCGTCCAGCCCCAACCGCCGCATGACGCCTTTGACGACCTGCTGCTGATCGCTCTCGTCGTAGATAACGAAGTTTTTAGTAAGCCCGATCGAAGGCTGTCCCGGTACGGTAGAAGGAATCCGCAAAGCCTCAATATCCCGCCGTAGAACGCGCACACAAAAAGAATGAAAAGTAGAAATCACCGGCTTGGCAACGCTGAGCCCGCCCACCAGCTTTTCCACCCGCTCCGCCATCTCAGACGCAGCCTTGTTAGTGAAAGTCATGGCAAGAATCGATTCCGGCATCACGCCCATCCGCTCGATCAGATAAGCAATGCGAAACGTGATGACGCGCGTCTTCCCGCTTCCCGCCCCGGCCAGAATAAGCACCGGCCCCTCGGTAGTCTCGACCGCCTCGCGTTGTTGCGGATTTAACTCGTCCAGAAACGACAAAAGAGAATGGCTCCGAAATGCGTTGATTGGATTTTACAAGAAGACCGTGTGGGGCGGGCATTCCTGCCCGCCCAATACCTCACAAAACCGATGTGCTACCGTCACGGCAACCTTCGGCGAAATCGGCCATGATGACAATCCATGATTCGGTTTAAGTCGAACCCCTACGACTACCGGCGCGAGCTGCCCCACTATCAAAAATTTGACCGCGCCATATTCGTCACGTTTTGCAAGCGTACTCAGGAACCTCTCTCGCCCCGATCACTTGTGCTCGACCACTGTCTTAGAGGAAACAATCGTACGATGCACCTTCATGGCGTCGTGATCATGCCAGACCATGTGCATTTGTTGTTGACTCCGATCCGGAATGCAGAGGGATGGCCGTTCCCTCTGAAGGACATTCTCAAACTCATAAAGGGCCCGGCGGCTCGCAGCGTCAACATGCTCGCAGGGGCCCATGGGGCTTTATGGCAAGACGAGTCATTTGATCATGTTCTGCGTTCAAATGAGAGCTTTGACGAAAAGCTCGAATACATTCGCCAGAATCCGGTTCGCAGGGGACTCGCGACGACGCCGGGAGAATATGAGTGGCTCTGGGTTGAAGGGAGTTGAGGGCGGGGGTGGTGCAGCGTTAATGAAACTCAGCCTGTGAAAATCTGAATGGCCCATTACCAGGGCGGGCAGGAATGCCCGCCCCACACGGGACGGGTTGTATAATGAAAAATTGCGCTCATGAAGAAGAACACACCAGTAGCCACGGCAACCGAAAGCGCCGCCCAAGCCCCCGCAACCCGCAGAATCCGCTCCACCACCGTCCTCTGCGTCCGCCGCGACAACAAGGTTGTTATGGCTGGCGACGGACAGGTCACGCTCGGAGAATCGATCATCAAGCACGGGGCCAAGAAGATTCGCCGCCTCTATCAGGACAAGATTCTAGCCGGATTTGCCGGCTCGACCGCCGACGCCTTCACTCTGTTCAGCCGCTTCGAGGCCAAGCTCGAGCAGTACCACGGCAACCTGGGCCGCGCCGCCGTAGAACTGGCAAAGGACTGGCGCACCGACAAATTTCTGCGCCATCTGGAAGCCCTGCTGCTGGTCACCGATAAGGAAACCACCTTCCTGCTGAGCGGCCAGGGAGACGTGATCGAGCCCGACACCGGCATTGCCGCAATCGGCTCCGGCGGTCCGTTTGCCCAGGCAGCAGCGCAGGCCCTGGCCGATCACACCCAGCTCTCGCCGAGAGAAATAGCCGAAGAAGCAATGAAGGTTGCCGGCCGCATGTGCATCTATACCAATGACAAGGTAACGATCGAGGAATTGTGAGGCACGTGTAGGGACGGCCGCCCTCGGCCGTCCTGTCGAGCGCAGCTCGACCGCGACAGTGCAAGGCCGCCGGGTCTCCGACCCGGCCTGGACGGCCGAGGGCGGCCGTCCCTACACGAGAATCTATGGCAATTTACTTACCCGGAACCGCCGAAGAAGAACAAGTCACGCTCGACGAACTGACGCCGCGCGAAATCGTAACCGAACTCGACAAGTACGTTGTCGGTCAAAAAGACGCGAAGCGCGCCGTCGCCATCGCCCTGCGCAACCGCATGCGCCGCCAAAAGCTCGGGCCCGAGATGGCCGAAGAGGTCATCCCTAAGAACATCATCATGATCGGCCCCACCGGCGTAGGCAAAACCGAAATCGCACGCCGTCTGGCCAAGCTCGCCAACTCGCCGTTCTTAAAGGTCGAAGCTTCCAAGTTCACCGAAGTCGGCTACGTCGGCCGCGATGTGGAATCCATGATTCGCGACCTGGTCGAGATCGCCATCGAAATGATCCGCGAAGAGAAGCTCGAAGACGTAGCCGACAAAGCCGAACTCAACGCCGAAGAGCGCCTGCTCGATATTCTTCTGCCCCCGACCTCGCCGCGTCCAGCCGATTCCAGTTCAGGAGGCGTGGTCATCGACGCCAGCACCAGCCTGGCCGAATCCTCCAGCCGCACCCGCGAGAAACTGCGTCAGCAATTGCGCGAAGGCAAGCTCGACGACCGCACCGTAGAAATCGAAACCCGCGAGCGCAATTTCCCCTCCTTCGAAATCATCTCCAACCAGGGCGTCGAGGAGATGGACGTCAACCTCAAGGACATGTTGCCCAACATCTTCGGCCAGCGCACCAAGAAGCGGAAGATGAAGGTCAACGAGGCCTTCGAGTACCTGATCCAGGAAGAAGAGCAGCGCCTCATCGACATGGAGCAGGTCACCCGCGTAGCCATCGACCGCGTAGAAAACTCCGGCATCATCTTCCTCGATGAAATCGACAAGATCGCCGGCCGCGAAACCGGCCATGGACCGGACGTCTCGCGCGAAGGCGTGCAGCGCGACATCCTCCCCATAGTCGAAGGCACCACCGTCAACACGCGTTACGGCATGGTGCGCACCGACCACATCCTGTTCATAGCCGCGGGCGCGTTCCACGTCTCCAAGCCCAGCGACCTGATCCCCGAATTGCAGGGCCGCTTCCCCATCCGCGTGGAACTGCAGTCGCTAACCATGGCAGACTTCGTCCGCATCCTGACCGAGCCCAAGTCATCGCTAACCAGGCAGTACATAGCGCTGCTGGAAACCGAAGGCGTAAAGCTGGAGTTCACCCCCGATTCGCTAGAAGAAGTAGCGCGCTTCGCCTTCCGAGTAAACGAAGGCACGGAAAACATAGGCGCCCGCCGCCTGCACACCATCATGGAGCGAGTGCTAGACGAAATCAGCTTCGAGGCGCCCGAAAAAAAAGGCCAGCAGTTCGTAGTAGACGCGGCCTATGTGGAAAAAATGCTCAGCGAGATCGTAAAAGACCAGGATCTATCGCGCTACATCCTGTAGAAATTCTCGACCACAAAGGGACACAGCAAAACGGGGGGATTTCCTCTGTGGGCCCCTGTGCTCCCTGTGGTTGTCCTTTTGCTCTTCTCTGATACTCTTTCCTTCTCCGCATGAAGCTACATCTAGGAAAGTTCCTCGCCCTGACCGCGCTCTGCCTGCTCTTAGCCGGTTGCGCCCAGACCGGTCCGCCGCTGCCGCCGTCGCTCGAACTGCCCAAGCCGCCCACGGATCTGCGCGCCACCCGCAAAGGCAACCGCGTCACGCTGAGCTGGAGCGAGCCCACCCTCACCACCGACCGCCAAAGTGTGCGCTACATCGGTCCCACCCTCATCTGCCGCAGCCTTGAACCCGAAATCGCCGCATGCGGGACTCCCGTCGCGACGTTGCCGGCACCGCCACCATCTGCCGCCCCGAAGAAGTCAAGCCACGCAGCCCAGAAATCAGCCGCCGCTCCGCAGACCTTCACCGACGCCCTCCCCGCCGGCATGCAACACCAGGATCCCTCCGCCGAACTCACCTACGCCGTCGAGGTCCTGAACCGCAACGCCCGCAGCGGAGGATTGTCGAATCGCGTGCACGTCTCCGCCGTAGTGACCCTGCCTCCGCCAACCGATCTATCCGCCGAACTAACCGGCGATGGCGCAGTGCTCACCTGGACCAGCGCAGGCGAATCACAAAACGCTGCGAGCTCGCCCGCCGTGCAACATCGTTATCGAATCTACCGGCGCGACGAGAGCTCCGGCAAAGACGCAATTGCAGGCGAAGTCCCATCGCCCGAGCGCGGCCCCGTTCATTTCACCGACTCAACCTTCGAATGGGAAAAGACCTATCTCTACCGCATCACCGCAGTAAGCATTGTCAAACACCCCGAAAGCGAAGTGCAGGTCGAGGGAGACGACACTCCGCCCGTACGCGTCATCGCCCATGACGTCTTCCCGCCCTCCGTACCCGCCGGCTTGCAGGCGGCCTACTCCGGCGAAGGACAAAAACCATTTGTCGATCTCATCTGGGCGCCGGTAACAAACGCCGATCTCGCCGGATACAACGTCTTTCGCAGCGAAACCGATGGCGCCGCCACCAAGCTGAATTCCGAGCTGGTGAAATCGCCCTCCTATCGCGACTTCGCGGTAGCCTCCGGCAAAACCTACACCTACTCAGTGTCCGCCCTAGACGTGCGTGGAAACGAAAGCCAGCGCTCCGAGCCAACCAGCGAACCCGTCCCCTAGGATGGCATCTGCGAAGTGAGCCGGGAAAATCTCGGCTTCCAATCAAAGCTTTCCCCTGTGTTCCTCTGTGCTCCCGGTGGTTAAGATTTTCCCGTACCCAAGAACACTCTCCAAGATTTTTCCTTCGTGATCTTTCGGCCTTTATGTTTAGATATTGTCCTGATGAAATACTGCCGATTCGATCTCAACGGTTCCGCCCACTATGGACTAGTAGAGTCTGTCGCGGGCAATGACGAAGAAATCACCCGCCTGCTCCTCCACGCCCCCGAGGAGAGCGATGGCGACGTAGAAGGCCTGCCCAGCCGCCGCATAGACCGCATCCCGCTGGCGCAGGCCTCTCTGCTGCCGCCAGTGCAGCCCTCGAAGATCGTTTGCGTAGGCCGCAACTATCGCGA
>Ga0116134_1001371_pt1 | contig 12376 bp, 8 predicted proteins | sample June2015DPH_19_5_FD_89737 | JGI IMG/M metagenome (GOLD analysis project Ga0116134, IMG submission 89737) | Peatland microbial communities from SPRUCE experiment site at the Marcell Experimental Forest, Minnesota, USA - June2015DPH_19_40 | ecosystem: Environmental > Terrestrial > Soil > Wetlands >...
ATCACGTACATGTCTTCGGTCTCCAGCGTTTGCCGCGACTCGTCTTCCGACACCAGCACTTCATGCAACTTCTCTCCCGGACGAATCCCGATGTAGTCCACCTGGCATCCCGGAGCAACCGTTTCCGCCAGATCCAGCAGCCGCATGGAAGGAATCTTCGGAACAAAAATTTCGCCGCCGTGCATCTGCTCCAGGCAGCGGACGACAAACTTCACGCCCTGCTCCAGCGTCAGCCAGAATCGCGTCATTCGCGGATCGGTGATGGTGATCTTCCCGCGCCGCCGCTGTTCCAGAAAAACCGGAATCACGCTTCCCCGGCTCCCCACCACGTTGCCGTAGCGCGCACAACTGAAGCGGGTATTGCGAGCGCCCGCATAAGCATTGGCCTGCACAAAAACCTTTTCCGCGCACAGCTTGGTCGCGCCATAAAGATTGATCGGATTCACCGCTTTGTCGGTGCTGAGAGCCAGAATGCGGCGCACGCCTTGATCGATGGCCGCATCAATCACGTTGCGCGCGCCCATGATATTGGTCTGGATCGCTTCGAACGGGTTGTACTCGCACGCCGGCACCTGCTTGAGCGCCGCCGCGTGCACCACCACGGTCACGCCCGCGAGAGCGCGCTTCAGCCGATCGACGTCCCGCACATCGCCAATGAAATACCGCAGACTGGGATCATCGAATCCCGACGTTCTCATCTCATGCTGCTTCAACTCGTCGCGGCTGAACACCACCAGCCGTTGCGGGTGGTAATCGCGCATCATGATCTCGACAAACTTCTTCCCGAACGATCCCGTTCCACCCGTTACCAGTATCGATTCCTGCGGCCAATTCACCATTCGTGCCCCTTAGAAACCTCTTGCACCGAGTTACACGCGAAGAAAAACGCGAACTTCGTAAACTATGTGCCCGGTCTGTACCTCGTATCTGGGCCTCGCTTAGCGATACCGCAAGTCCTTCGAGCAGACTCGCCCTTCAGGGGCTGGGCGCCGAGTACCGACGTTTCCCCAGCCTGCCGGAAGAACCTTCGCTTTTCGGTAAGTTCTTGTGTTCGATAGTATAGCTGAGGATTCATCGCGCGTCCGCGTCTGCGCGCACCAGCCCGTACCCAAAACAATATCGCCAACCTGCAAATTTTGGCCGGTTCTTACTCCGGAGATGCTAAAATCAGGCCAATTCTTCATAACAGCCCGCTTCTGTCTGCCCGGCTTGCTGTGGGACGGCGGCTGAAGTGGAAACCTGTGTGCTGGATGTGGCGCGCGGTTGCATCGAACTGGTGGCGGCTAAGAAGTAAGGAGTAACGATGTCATTGGGACCGCTGGTTCCACGAGGTAACGATCCACGAAGCGACGTTCCCCAACGTAACGATGGATCGCGCGAGCTGCTACCCGGCGAACCGGCTGAATTCCTGAGGCCGGTCGGCTCCGTTCTTTATAACGTATTGCCTTCCCAGGAATCGACACTGCGCGAGTACATGCGCGTTCTGATCAAGCGCAAGTGGATGGTCATCGCAGTGGTGGCGGGGATTTTCATCGCCGTCGCTATTGCCAGCCTGCGCCAAACGCCCGTCTACGAAGCGGTCGGCCGCATCGCCGTGAACAAAGCCGATCCAAACCTTATCACCTTCAAAGACTCGGGGCCGATGGTCGACTACTACGACCCGGCCGATCTTGATACCGAGGTCCGCATCCTGCAGAGCGATCTGATGGCGCTGCAGGTGATCCGGCAACTGAATCTGGATAAGCGACCCGAGTTCGGCGGCCATGCCGATCAGAAGCAGCCCAACCTGGTCGCCGATCCCCTGCAGACCGATTCGAATCGCACCTCCGCCCTGCTGGGAAGCTTTCGCGGAAACCTCCACGTCACCCTCATTCCGAACACCCGCATCATCGAGATTCATTACAGCAGCACCGATCCGCAACTGGCCGCCAGCGCCGTAAATACGCTCGCGGCGACTTACGTCGAGCAGAACTTCAAGACCAAATTCGAATCCACCATGCAGGCCTCCGACTGGCTTTCAAAACAGCTCGTCGACTTGCAGATGAAAGTGGAAACCTCGCAGGAGAAGCTTGTTCGCTACCAGAGAGAGCACGAGATTCTTGGGACGGACGAAAAGCAGAACATCATCACCGAAAAGCTCGATGAACTTAACAAAGAGATGACGGTGGCTGAATTCGACCGCATGCAGAAGGAAGCCGCTTATCGCCAGACCCAGTCGGACGATCCCGACGCGGTCGCGGCGGCGATCGCTTCCGACAGTACCGTAAATGGCGCTTCCGGACTTCTGAACAGGTTGCACGAACAGCAGGCCACGCTCAAAATTCAGGTTGCCGAACTCAGCACCAAGTTCGGCCCCTCGTATCCGAAACTTGCGGAGCTCAACAGCCAACTGAAAGAGATCGACCGCCAGTCGCAATCGGAAACGAACAAGGCCGTCGACCACCTCAAGGGGCAGTACCTGGCCTCATTGCAGCGCGAAAATATGTTGCGCGGCGCCTTTGAAAAGCAGAAACAGGAAGCCAACAAGCTTAACGAGAGCGCGATCGAGTACAGCCTCCTGAAGCGCGACCTGGACAGCAACCGGACGCTCTACGAGGGCCTGCTGGAAAAACTGAAAGAAGCGGGGGTGACCGCCGGGTTGCGCTCCAACAACTTCCGCATCATTGACGCCGCCCGCGTTCCCACCTACCCCAGTGAACCCAACATTCCGCGCAACCTGTCCTTCGCGCTCATGCTGGGCATCATCTTTGGCGTCGGCTTGGCTTTCCTGGTCGAGAACATGGACAACACAGTGCGCACCCCAGAGCAGGCACAAGCGATCTCAGGCCTTCCCTCTCTGGGGATGATCCCGCTTGGGTCGAAGTCAGGCAACTATGGAGCGACTGGCAAACGGCTGGCGTTGACTGCCTCCAAGGAAGTGGTGGAAACGGTAACGCAGGTTCGCCCGCAGTCGCAGATGGCCGAATCGTACCGTGCGCTGCGGACTTCGCTTCTGCTCTCGAATCTGGGAGCGCCGCCGAAAGTCATCATGGTGACCAGCGCGCGTCCGCAGGAAGGCAAAACCACGACCAGCATCAACACCGCCATCGTGCTGGCGCAAAAAGGAGTCCGCGTTCTCCTGGTCGATGCCGACTTGCGCCGCCCCAGTGTTCACAAGACTCTGGGCATGGGCCCGCGCAGCGGTCTCAGTAACGTGCTGACCGGAAGCGCTACCCTGCAGCAGAGCATTACCACCTCTCCAATCCTGCCCAATCTTTTCATTATGCCGGCGGGTACGCCGCCTCCGAATCCTGCCGAATTGCTGGCGTCCTCCAACATGAGGGATCTGCTCGCGGAATTGCGCCAGCAATTCGACCACATCGTGATCGACACTCCACCCACCCTTTCCGTCACTGATGCGGTCGTGCTCTCACCCCGCGCCGACGCCACCATCCTGGTAATTCGTTCCGGCCACACCACAAAGCAAGCGCTGTGCCGTTCCCGCGATATATTGACGCAGGTCAATGCTCACGTAGCCGGTGTGCTCCTGAACGCCGTCGATTTAACCTCTCCCGATTATTACTACTATTACGAGTATCAGGGGAAATACAGTCACTACTATCAGGAAGAGCCTCTCGACCCCGGGAACACAAAAGAACCGAAAGCGGTTTGAGGCGCGGTTTCAGATTCATGGCCATTCCACTTTTAAACCGGCGACGTTGGCAGTTCGCTGTCGGTGTTGCATTGCTGGCCTGCGTCTATCTTCTCCTGACGGGTGCAGAGTTCGCGGCCAGCGTGTTGGCGTCGCGTGCGGAGTTGCCGAAACTGGAACGCGCGGTGCGGCTCTCACCGGGAAACGCCGACTATCGCCATCGGCTGGGACGCTACTTTGCATTTGTCGCCAGCGATCCGCAGTCCGCCATCGACAGCTTTCGAGCGGCGGCCGCGCTCAACCCCCACGATGCCCACTATTGGTTCGATCTGGCGGCCGCATATCAGGTGAACGGGGATCTCGCTGGCCAGCGAGCGGCACTGGATCGCGCGTTGCAGGCTGAGCCCACGGCTCCCGATGTGGCGTGGGAAGCGGCCAACTTTTTTCTCATCGACGGCGACATCGACCGCGCCCTGCGCGAATTCCGCGTCGTGATCGCGAACGACAATGGGCTGGTCGACGCCGCACTGCACGCGTGCTGGCGCGTGCGTCCTGACCCGGACACTCTGCTCCGCGACGTGGTGCCGGCGCGCACCGATTCGCTGATTTCCTTTCTCACGATCTTGACGAGCCAGCAGGAAACCGAAGGCGCCATCAAGACCTGGGAGCGGCTGGCGCAGCTGCACGAGAAATTCCAGAACCGCTATCTGTACGAATACGTGCGTTATCTGATTGAAGTGCATCGTCCCGACGCCGCCATGTTGGCGTGGGAGCAAAGCGCTGACATTCTTGGCCTCTCTGCCTACCTGCCCACCGAGGACAACCTGGTGGTGAACGGCAATTTCAGCCTCGACATCCTGAACGGAGGCTTCGACTGGACCTACGTCAATCGAGATGGAGTGCGGCCCTTGCTTGATCCGAGCGACTTCCGCCAGGGTCAGCGCTCTCTTTCCCTCACCTTCGAAGGCCCGGGGATCAACGACGCGGGGATTCAACAACTGATTCCGGTGCACGGCGCAACCACTTACGACTTCTCCGCGTACTACAAGTCGGCGGACTTTGAGGGAGCGGGCGGGCCGCAGATCGTTTTGCGCGATGCCTACACGGGCACAGCGCTGTTTGCCAGCGACCCGCTCAACGATGCCGATTTCTGGAAAGAAGTTCACTCGAAATTTACGACCCCGAATTCCACCACGCTGCTGCGGCTGGCCATCGAACGCGTCCCGGCCGGCTCGCCGATTCGCGGTAAGCTGTGGCTGAACGATTTTGAACTTTCTCCCGAAGTTTCTCCCGATCATTCGCCCAACGATTCCACCACTAAGTCGAAGGGCAACGCGTGAGTTCCGCGCGGGCAACGCAGCCTGAACCCGCGCCCGTCGCTAAAGCGGCGCGGCCGCGACTCACCAATACCGCGCTGCTGATGGGCGCCAGTGGCGTGCTGCTATTGGGACCGTTGGCCTTTGGAGCGGTCGAGCCCTGGTCGATTTTTGCTTTAGAGGCGTGCGCCATGCTGCTGCTGGCGCTGTGGGCGTACCGGCAGTGGATTGACCGTGTACTCCATGTTACCGACAACGTGCTCTACCGCCCCATGGCGGCTTTTCTCGCGCTGGTGCTGGTGCAGTGGCTGGTGGGAACGACGGCCTACCGTCACGTAACCTACACCCACTTACTGCTCTACGCTGCCTACGGCATGCTGGCGTTTGTCGTGACCCAGACTCTGCGTCGATCTTCGCAGTTTGAGCTGCTGGCCAAGCTGTTCACGGGGTACGGGGCGGTGGTAGCTTCGTTCGCGGTGCTGCAGGGTATCGCACCCAATGGAAAGCTCTACTGGATCTGGCCGCTGGAGCAGGGTGGCTGGATTTATGGGCCCTACGTCAATCACAATCATTACGCCGGCCTGATGGAAATGCTCACACCCTTCCCACTCGTCCTAGCCGCAACGCACTTCACGAAGGGGAACCGCAAGCTTGCAGTGGCAGGAATCGCCGCGCTGATGGCTGGAAGTATTTTCCTTTCCGGTTCGCGGGGAGGCATGGCGGCGTTCGTGGCGCAGATGGCGGTGCTGGTCGTGCTTCTGGTGCAGAAGCGCGAAGGCAGTTGGAAACAGCCGCTGATGCTGGGCGCATTTCTGGCGCTGGTGATCGTTTTTCTCGTCTGGCTGGGTAGCAACGAACTCACGCAACGCCTGATCAGCATTCACTCTGAAGCCCGTGAAGAGATCAACGGCGGGGCTCGCCTCAGCATCGATCGCGACTGCTTGCGCATGCTGGTCAAGAGGCCATTTCTCGGTTGGGGCCTTGGTACTTTTCCGATCGTCTATCCGGAATTTCGCAGTTTCTACACTACGTTCTTCGTGAATCAAGCGCACAACGATTATCTGCAACTACTGGTCGAGACCGGTCTGGCGGGATTTTCCATCGCGGTGTGGTTTCTGGTGCTGATCTTCCGCCAGGCAGCGGGCAAGCTTAAGAATTGGACCGGGACCGCCAGCGCCGCGATGACCATGGCCGCGCTGCTCGGATGTGTGGGGATTCTGGTACACAGCTTTCTGGATTTCAATCTGCAGATTCCGGCAAACGCCGCGCTGTTTTACGTTCTCTGCGCGATGGCCGCCTGCGCGCCGCTACAGGAATCGCAGCGGCGGTGGGTGGTTCGGCGGCACCGTTTGATCGTGCAAGCTGGCCCGGAAACGACATCGTGATGCGTGGTTATCGGTCCTCCGCATGGGCAAGCTTCTGCCGTATTACTGCAAGACTTTTCGCCCTACGCGTGCGTAGAATCGTACAGTTTTGAAAAAATGCACTTCCTATTTTGGCGCTGTTTTTGCAAACTGCACCACGATGCATGCATCAAATTCGTTGCGTCCAAGGCAAGAGAGGGGTTACTATACGCAGGCCAGAGGTTCACCTCCCCGTAAACGGTCGACCCACAACTGAAAAGAAATTCCGGCTAAAGGAGAAATCATGATTCGAAGGTTAAGTCTTTACCTGCTCACGCTCGTCGCGATGTTGTCGACGGTGGGTACCGTGTGCCAGGCGGCACCTCAGCCTCTGTTGACGCGTCATGTACGCGAAGTGGTTGTCAGTCGGGAGGCGCAGTCCGTGGGGCGGCTTCCCGCAACTCAGACCCTGCGCTTCGACATTGTTCTGGCCCTGCGCCATCGGCCAGAGTTGGAAAATTTCCTGCAAGCGCTCTACGATCCTTCCAGTTCCTCCTACAAGCAGTACGTCACCCCGAAACAGTTTACCGAGAGGTTTGGACCCAGCCAGGAAGACTATGACGCCCTGATCGCTTTTGCGAAGGCGAACGGCTTTAAGGTAATTGGCGGGTCTCGCGATTCCAGTGACGTACAGTTCACGGCCCCGGTCGCGAACATCAACAAAGCCTTCCACATCACCATGGGGATTTACCAGCACCCCACGGAAAACCGTACCTTCTTCTCTCCAGACCGCGAGCCCACCGCCGACCTGTCGTTCCAGCTCTGGCACATTTCGGGTTTGGACAACTATTCGATACCGCGTACCGCGCTGGTGCATAGAGATCCCAAGGCGAAGGGCGAGGTCTCCCAAGCGAAAACCGGCTCCTGTCCTCAAGCATCCTTCTGCGGCAGCGACATGAGGGCGGCCTACTACGAGGGAACGTCTCTGACCGGCTCCGGCCAGAACATCGCCCTGCTCGAACTTGCAGGCACCGATTTGGTCGACCTGACCACGTACTATAAAGGCGCTAAGCAAACAGAACCTTACACTCCCACTCTCATTTCCACGGGCGGGTACAGCACGACCTGCCTCGAGTCCGCGGGCTGCGATGATACCGAACAGACCCTCGACATGACTCAGGCGATGGGCATGGCCCCAGGCTCGAACATGCTCTATATGTACGTGTGCGGTGACGCCTTCGATCCCAACGGGACCTTCAGCGAAACTGCCTGTTACAGTGCCATGGTTACGGACAAAGCCGCTCCATTGAGTCTACAAATTAGCTCTTCGTGGGCCTGGAGCCCGGCGGATCCCAGCACGGACGACCCGTACTACGAGCAAATGGCGGCACAAGGCCAGAGCTTCTTTGTAGCGGCCGGCGACAGCCTCCATTGGACGGAGGGTAACTACCCTTACCCGTCGGAGGATGCAAATGTCATTGCGGTCGGCGGCACGGACTTGACCACTACTGGCGCGGGCGGCGGCTGGGCTTCGGAAGTCGGTTGGAATGACGGTGCGGGCGACGGCACTGGCGGCGGGATTTCGCCGGACGACATTCCGATCCCCACCTGGCAACAACTGTCGGGTGTTATCACCAAGGCCAACGAGGGCTCAACGACCTTTCGGAACGGCCCAGACGTCACGGCAAACGCGAATTTCACCTTCTACGTCTGCGCCGATCAAACTGGCTTAAGTGGATGCACGGCCAACGATTACGGCGGGACCAGTTTTGCCGCGCCCATGTGGGCCGGCTATCTGGCTCTGGCCAATCAGCAGGCGGTTGCCAGCGGCAAGCCGGCGCCCGGCTTCATTAATCCGACCATTTATCCGTTGGGTCTGTCGGGAGGCTATGCCGCCGCTTTCCACGACATCACCAGCGGCAATAACGGCTTTCCGGCGGAAACCGGCTACGATTTGGACAGCGGCTGGGGCAGTCCGAACGGCAGCGGCCTGATCAACGCTCTGGTCGGCTCGGGTGGCGGCGGACCAGCCGTCACGCTAACGCCAACCTCACTGAAATTCGCCAAAACCGTGGTAGGCAAAACCACCGCGGCGAAAAAGGTCACTGTTACCAACAGCGGAACCGGCACGTTGACCATCACCACCATCGCCACCAGCGGCGACTTCGCGCTAGCAACAGTCAAAGCGACCAAGAAGATAACCCCCTGCGTTAACGGTGGCACGGTGGCTGCTGGCGCTACTTGCGAGATCAAGGTCACCTTCACTCCAACCGAAACCGGAACGCGAACTGGGGACGTGACGTTCACCGACAATGCTGCCAACAGTCCGCAGCAGGTGCCTCTGTCCGGAACTGGCGAAAACTAACCAATGAACTGAACCAGCGGGCGGGGCTTCGGTCCCGCCCTTTTTCTTTGCCAGGAACTGGGCACTTCTTGGTTGCTTTGGAGATTTCTCTTCTCCTTTGGTGCTGCCTCGGACTGCGTCCGACGGCTGGGCTTGGGGAGGTATATAGTTCCTACCGGGATTACTTCGGTAATCTGGGCTTCTTTTGGGGTATTTTCCGTGATATAACGCCGATAGCTGCTTGTCAGGCTCTGGGCTGGGAGTTCCGTAGTTTCCTGGCTTGGTCTTCTGCCTTTGGGTGGGAGCGCAGAGCGAGAGTAGAGGAGGAGTCGTGACCGAAGCACGTACCGGAAAAAGGTTTCCGCTGCAGTTGCCGATCAAGATTCACAAGGAAGATACCGCGATTGACACCAGCGGCATAACCGGCAATCTGAGCGCTGCCGGCGTGTACATCCGCGCCGACGCTTCGCTTGAGGTTGGGTCACCCGTAGAGTTTGAGATTACCCTGCCGCCGGAAGTGACCGGGGGCAAGGACGATGTTGTGATTCAGTGCCGCGGCCGCGTGGTTCGGACCGATGAGCCCAATGCCAGCGCCGAGTCCGGAGACAGCCGGGGCGTCGCTTGCGTAATCGATTCGTACGAATTCGTTCGCAACAGTTAACCGGGAGCGCGATCCATGCTAAAGCTTATTCTGGCCGATAATCAGGCGATTTTCCGAGCTGGCATCGCCAAAGTGCTAGCCGTAGAAGATGAGATGCGCATTGTGGCTCAGGCGCAAACTGCCGAGCAGATGTTCATGGCGCTCGACAAGTTTCGCGCCGCCGTGCTGATCATTGCCGGAGGTTTTCACTCCGATTTCAACTCCGTCCTCGTGGCTGCCAACAAGAACAAAACTCGCGTGGTCGTGCTCGCCGACACGGGCGAGAGCGCGCAGCGCTACATGGCGGCGGGCGCTCATGGCGTGGTTTACCGCAACGTCACCAGCCCGGCGCTGGTGGACTGTGTCCGCAAGATCGCGCGCGGCGAAAGCTGGGTGCAGGACATGGCGGTGCCGAGCGAGTTGACCGAGAACGATATGGTCGGGCTGCGCGTCCGCGACCGGCTGACGGCCAAGGAACTGCGCATTGTGGCACTGATTGTGCAGGGCTACAAGAACAAGGAAATCGCGACCCAGTTGGGCACGACCGAGCAGGTGATCAAGAATTATCTGCGCAACGTTTACGACAAAATCGGTGTGTCGGACCGGCTGGAGCTGGCGCTGTTCACCATTCACCACCGCATCCTGAACGAAGCAGCAGCGGCCACGGCAGCCGCAGCGGTGCCGCTACCGCCGCAGAGTGCGAGGATTAGCAACTAGCGTTTTCGCTGGAACGACAAAAGGCCGTCCCGCACGGGACGGCCTTCTGAATTTTTCCCCAACAAATCATTCGGAGTCTTTTTTCTCCGCACCGGGCTCCAGACCGGCGCGAGCTAGCGACCTGCGAAGACGCCGCTCTCCACCCGATCCGCGTTGCGTATCGACGATCTTGCCTTCGCGATCGACGACGACGTAGATGGGATATCGGTTGGCGGCGTACATGGCGGCGAGATTCGTATCGCCGGTCATCACGATGCGACACTTGCGGGGATGGTCCTTCAAGTATTGCTGCACCACCTTCTTGGATTCGCCTACGTCAACCGCGAGCACGACCAGGCCCTTGTCGGCAAATTCGGAGGTGATGTCATTCACCAGCGATTCCTCGCCCCTGCAGTATGGACACCACGTGGTCCAGAACTGAAACAGCACCACCTTCCCTTTTGTCGAATCGTTGGTGAACTGTTCGCCGTCGAGGGTCTTAGCGTGAAAACGAGGCGCGGGCTCGCGATCGTCCTCAATAACAATCTCCCGATGGACGGATTGGGCAAAAGCGATGGAAACCGATAGGATCACGGTCCAAAGAACGCAATTAAGTACCGCGCGTTTCGCCAGCATGGCTCGAAACTATAACACGATTTGCAGGTTGCGAAAAAACCTTGCCGCGTCTCCTGCCGCTGAGTGAGACGGGGCAAGCCCCGTCTCTACACTACCTTCTCTCCGACGCTCTTGGCTTGCGTGAACAAGTAGAGATAGTCCGGGCCGCCGGATTTTGAATCGGTGCCCGACATGTTGAAGCCACCGAAGGGGTGCGCGCCCACCATCGCTCCGGTGCACTTGCGGTTCAGGTAGAGGTTGCCGACGTGGAACTCGCGCACGGCGCGATCGAGTTTCTCGCGCGAACTGGAGTAGACGGCGCCGGTCAGTCCGAACTCGGTGTCGTTGGCGATTTCAAGAGCGTGGTCGAAGTTGCGTGACTTGATCACCACCAGCACCGGGCCGAAAATTTCTTCCTGCTCGAGCGTCGACTTCGCCGGGATATCGGCGAGCACTGTCGGCTGGATGAAATATCCGCCTTCGGAGCTGGCTTTGGTGTCGCGCGCGCCGCCGGTGATTAGGCGTCCATCTTTTTTGCCGATTTCGATGTAGCGGAGGATGTCGTTCATCGAACCTTCGTTGATGACGGCAGCCATGTTTGGATTCGCCGTGGGATCGCCGACGGTGATGCGCTCGACGCGGGATTTCAGTTGCTCGAGGAACTTGTCGTAGATGCGCTCGTCGACGATGGCGCGCGAGCAGGCCGAGCACTTCTGGCCCTGGAAGCCAAAAGCGGCCGTGGCTACGCCTTCGACGGCGGAGTCGATATCGGCGTCGGCGTCGACGACGATGGCGTCTTTGCCACCCATTTCGAGGATGGTGCGCTTGATCCAGAGCTGGCCCGGCTGCTGCTGCGCGGCGCTTTGGTTGATGTGCAATCCCACTTCGCGGGAGCCGGTGAACGAGATGTAGCGAACCTTCGGATGCGACACCAGTGCGTCACCAAAGCTGACTCCGCCGCCGGGGCAGAAGTTCACCACGCCTTCGGGCATGCCGCATTCTTCGAGCAGCTCAACGAACTTCGCCGCAATCGTCGGCGAATCGCTCGAGGGTTTCAGGACGACGGTGTTGCCGCTGACGATCGAAGCGACGGTCATGCCGGCCATGATGGCGCAGGCGAAGTTCCACGGCGGAATCACGGCGCCGACGCCGAGCGGAATGTAGGCCAGGGTGTCGCGCTCGCCGGGCAGTTGCACGGGCGGTTCGACCTTCGAGAAGCGCAGGGCCTCGCGCCCGTAGAACTCGCAGAAATCGATGGCCTCGGAGATATCGGCATCGGCCTCGAACCAGTTCTTGGAGACTTCGAAGACCAGCCAGGCCATGTATTCAAGCTTGCGTTCGCGCATCACATCTGCGACGCGGAACAGGAGCGAGGCACGCTCCTCGGCGGAAGTGCGGCTCCAGTGGGTGAAGGCTTGCAACGCGGCGTTCACGGCGGGCTCGACATGCTCAATGCCAGCTTTCTGGTGAACACCAACCACTTCCGAGGGCTTGGCAGGATTGATGGACCGGATCTTGCCGGAAGTCTTGACGCGCTTGCCGCCGACAATCAGGTCGTACTCGCGGCCCAGTTGGCCACGCACTTTCTCGATGGCGGCGCGCATCTTGCGCACGTTCTCTTCTTTCTTGAAATCAACGAACGACTGGTTCTTGAACGCACCTTCGTGCAGGCGAACTTGCAGACGCGGCGGAGCTTCGATGGTTGCCACAGGAATTCCTCTCTCGGACAGGACTTAAAAGCAGTGCTCGATAACAGCGTATTTTACACCTCGCAAAGAACAGAGGGGAGGA
>Ga0116134_1001372_pt1 | contig 12374 bp, 9 predicted proteins | sample June2015DPH_19_5_FD_89737 | JGI IMG/M metagenome (GOLD analysis project Ga0116134, IMG submission 89737) | Peatland microbial communities from SPRUCE experiment site at the Marcell Experimental Forest, Minnesota, USA - June2015DPH_19_40 | ecosystem: Environmental > Terrestrial > Soil > Wetlands >...
GAAACAACATGGAAAGAGACCAGCAGGGCGAACAGATGAATGTTCTGTCCCCGGCTAGCCTGCCGGATTCTCCCAGCTTCCCTGTCCGCCCGATTTTTGCCGCAGGCGGCCTGGGTGTTGGTCTGGGGGTCGGCGCCCTCATCGCCATCATTCTGGAGTTTAGTGACAAGTCGATCCGCACGGAAAAAGATGCCGCCGCCATCATGGATCTGCCCCTCCTGATTTCCGTGCCCTGGCTGGGTGAGGACGAGGACAAAGCCACTGCCAACGGCAATGGACGCCGCCGTTTCTGGGGCCGGGGTAGTCCCCCATCGCCCAAAGAACACGAGAACGTCGAGGTCTAGCGCAAGGCGTAGTTAACGACTATGTATAAAGAATTTTTTGGACTTCGCGCCAACCCGTTCAACGTCAATCCGGATCCGCGTTACCTGTTTCTCACGCGGCATACCGAAGAGGCGTTGGCCTGCCTGACCTATGGCATACAAAGCCGCAAAGGCTTCGTGTTGCTGACCGGTGAAGTCGGTACGGGCAAAACGACGCTGATCAATAAATTGATGGAATGGCTCCGCCTGCAGCAGGTCGCTACCGCCTTCATCTTCAACTCGCGCCTGGACGTGCCCCAGTTCCTCGATTTCATGATGGCCGATTTCGGCATTCCCTGCGACACCAAGTCGAAGAGCCAGATCCTGCAACGCCTCTACAACTGGCTGCTCGATCGCTATCGCGCCGGTGAGACTGCGGTGCTGGTCGTCGACGAGGCCCAAAACCTCTCCGACGAAGTGCTCGAAGAAATCCGCATGCTCACCAATCTCGAGACCTTCACCGAGAAACTGCTGCAGATCGTTCTGGTCGGGCAGCCGGAACTCGAACAGCGTTTGAAGCAGCCCCAGTTACGGCAGTTGCGCCAGCGCTTGACGCTGCGCGCCAAGACCCATCCTTTCAATCTTGAGGAAACCAAGTCCTATATCGTCCAGCGCCTGCGCATCGCGGGGTCGAACGGCGAGCCGATTTTCGAGGCTGACGCCACCGTGGCCATTTTCCGTTATTCGCTGGGCATTCCGCGCATCATCAACCTGCTCTGCGAGCACTGCCTGGTCAGCGCGTTCGTCGATCAGAAGAAGACGGTCGCGGTTGAAGTCGTCGATTCGGTCGCCCGCGATTTCGATCTGACCGATGGCAACGCCGCTGCAGCCATGACTGCGCCGGTACCCCCGTCCTCCGAAAAGTTTGATTTGGTCGAAGCCCTACGCACCCTGGCGACACTGGCCGACCGGCTGCGCCAATCCGAACAACAGGATCTCCCCAAGGAAAGGAAACTATGAGCCGTATCCATGACGCTTTGAAACGCGCCGAGCAGGAAAGAGCAACTTCCATGGGGACGCACGTCGAGCCCGCTTTCGTCCAACCCGAAGCACAACGAGAAAACATGCCTTCGATGCAACCATCGGGAGCGAGCGTGATGCCCAACCTGGCCTCCGGCATGGATTACGAATCGCTCGTCGCCCGCTGCCCCCAGACCGCATGGAGCCCGGACCCCAGCACTATGCTTTTCTTCCAGGAAAACGACAGTCGGCTCGGGGCGGAAGAGTTCCGTACCCTGCGCTCCCGCCTTTACCAGATCCGCGAAAAGATGCCACTGAAGCGAATGTTGGTGACCAGCGCGCTTCCCAAAGAAGGGAAATCTTTCGTGGCTGCCAATCTGGCCCAGGTCCTGGTGCGGCAGCACGGTCGCCGCGCCCTCCTGATCGACGCCGATCTGCGCAACCCCGGCATGCACCGACACCTCGGAGCGACCCGGTCGCCCGGATTGTCCGAATACCTGTTGGGCGAATGCGACGAGTTCGCCGCCCTGCAACGCGGGCCCATGGAAAACCTGTTCTTCATGCCCGCGGGCCGGGCCGTTGCGAGCGCCCCTGAACTGCTCTCCAACGGCCGTCTGAAGCTGTTTCTGCAGCGCGTCGAGCCCTTGTTTGATTGGATCATTCTCGACTCGTCGCCGGTCATCCCGGTTTCAGATGCCACCCTCGTTGCCGGTGCCTGCGACGGCGTTCTCATGGTCGTGCGCTCCAATGTAACGCCTTCCGATTTGGCTCGGCGTGCCCGCGAAGAATTCCCCGACAAGCTGCTGCTCGGAGTTGTGCTTAACGGAACCCCGTCCGGAAAGCTTGCACAGTCGAAGTACTATTATGGCGAAGCGGTCAACAGCCAAGCCTAAGATCGAAAATGAACCGAGGCCAAGTTGATCCGGCTCTTCAATGTTTATTACCCAGTTCGGACTCTGATCCTGCTCGTGGGAGAGGCCCTGATTGTCTGGACCTCGTTCCTGCTGGGGGCCGTGTTCGAACTTCACGAAGACAGTTACCTGGTGCTCAACTACGAGGGTGGCTACCTTAAGATCCTCGGAGTCACGGTGCTGGTATTGCTGTGTTCGCACTGGCTCGACCTGTACGACACGGCGCGCCTCAATACTAAAGGCGAGCTTTATTTCCGCTTGCTCATGGTTCCCGGCGTGCTCGCCTTTATTCTGGCGGGCGTTGCCTACGTGCGGCCCGATTACTTGTTGGGGAGCGGTTCGTCGGCGGTCGGCCTGCTCATTCTCACGGTCGCTCTGTTCGGATGGCGGCTCGGTTTCACCTGGCTGGTCCAGTTACCGATTCTGGTCGAGCGCGTTTACGTCCTCGGCACCGGCGAGCGCGCCCAGCGCGTCGTGCTCGGCCTCAGCCAGAATCCTGAACTCGGCGTCGAGATCGCCAGTTGGACGGGCAAGATGGAAGGCGCGGTGACCCGTGACTCCGTGGCGGCGCACCTGATGGATATCGTCCACAAACAGAAAGTCCATCGCGTCATCGTCGCCATGCCCGATCGCCGCGGTACCATCCCCATGCGGGAACTGCTTGACCTGCGCATGCAGGGCGTCAAGATCGAGGAAGCCACCACCTGGCTGGAAAAAATCTCCGGCAAGATTGAGGTCGAGAATTTGTCTCCCAGCTGGCTGGTGTTTGGCGAGGGCTTTCGCCGCAGCACCGCCTTCATCATGGTTCGCCGCGTGGTCTCGATCATCATCTCGCTGATTGGTCTCATTTGCGCGCTGCCTTTGTTTCCGTTCATCGTGCTCGCCATCCGCCTCGATTCCGAGGGGCCCGTGTTCTATACCCAGACGCGGGTGGGCAAGGCCGGACGCACCTTCAAGGTGGTGAAGTTCCGCACCATGCGCCAGGATGCCGAAGCTGCGAACGGCCCCCAATGGGCGGATAATAACGATCCCCGCGTTACCCGTATTGGCAGGTTTCTCCGCTTCTCCCGCCTCGATGAGATTCCCCAGTTGTGGTGCGTGCTCAAAGGCGATATGGCATTCGTCGGCCCGCGTCCCGAGCGCCCGGAATTCATCGAGCAACTCTCCAGAGAGATCCCGTATTACGGCGTGCGCCACATGGTGCGGCCGGGCATCACCGGATGGGCGCAGGTCAAGTACAAGTACGGCAGCACGGTCGAAGATGCGCGTGAAAAACTGCAATACGACCTGTACTACATCAAGCATGTTTCGATCGGCCTCGATTTGCTGATCATGTTTCAGACCATTAAGACAGTGTTGTTGCGCCGGGGCGCGCAATGAGCCGGGGCGGCCAATGAAATGGACATTTTGGATTGCGGCTGCACTCGTCGGCTATGCCTATCTGGGATATCCGCTCTGGTTATGGTTCCGCAGCCGGTGGTCGCCCCGGCCGGTTCGGCGGGGTGTTGTCGAGCCCGATGTAGCCGCGGTCATGGTGGTAAGAAATGAAGAGGCAGTAATCGCTCGGAAGATCGAGAACCTGCTGGCGCTCGATTACCCGGCAGAGAAACTGGAGATCGTGGTCATCTCCGATGGTTCGACCGATGGCACGGCGGCGATCTTGCAGGAGTCCGCAAGCAACCCCCGTCTGCGGATTGTGCTGAAGACTTCGTCGCGGGGCAAGGCGGCAGGTTTGAACGATGCCATGAAACTGGCCAACCGTGAAATCGTGTTGTTCACCGATGCGCGGCAGAAGATCGAGTTGTGCGCGCTGCGGCGCCTGATGGAGAATTTCGCGGATGCGGAGGTGGGCTGTGTGAGCGGCGACCTGATGCTCGGCGACCCAGAGACCGGAGAAGCAGGGAAGGGAATGGGCTTGTACTGGCGCATCGAGAAGAAGATTCGCGAATTGGAGTCAGCCTCGGGATCAGTTGTGGGCGCGACCGGAGCGATCTACTGCGCACGGCAGGCTCTTCTTGAGCCTTTGCCCGAGGGCACCATCCTCGACGATGTGTTGTTGCCCATGCAGGTCGTGCGGAAGAAATCGCGCGTGGTGTTTGACTCTCGGGCCCGCGCCTGGGATTCGCCGAACCTGGGTCAAAGCCGCGAGTTCTCCCGTAAAGTGCGGACTCTCAGCGGCAATTATCAACTCCTGCAGCTTGCGCCCTGGCTTCTGACGTCGAAGAACTCGATCCGCTTTGAATTCGTCAGCCACAAACTGCTTCGGCTGGCTGTGCCCTTTGCCTTGCTCGCGATGTTGCTGGCGTCACTGTTCCTGTCGCAGCCTTTCTACCGCGCCGCGCTGGCGGCGCAGATGGCATTTTACGGCCTGAGCTTGGCAGCCATGGCGGGGCTCAAGATCGGCCCGCTGTCGCGCGTGGCCGATGCGGCGCGCACCTTTGTCGTGCTGAATTCCGCTGCTGTCGTGGCCTTTGTCAACTTCGTGACCGGGAGGAAGGCGATCTGGATCCGCTGAAGCGTCATGGGAATGGTGTGGGGCCGGGGTGCATGGGCGAGCGCTTCCGTAACCTTCGGCGGCGTCAGCATACGGATTAAAATTAGAGAATAGAGAGCATTGTGGCCATCGGCGATAACATAACTGAAACGGCGGAAATAAAAGGCTGGCGCGGGCTTGCCCCGGTCGTGGACCCGACCAAGGCCGCCTTTTTCTGGCTGAGCGCATTCTTCGTGGTTTATTGCGCCCGCCCGGAAGATTGGATTCCCGGTCTCAACTATTTGCCGTGCGCCAAAATCACGGGCATCCTTGCCATGTGGAGCCTGTTCACTGTCCTGGGCAGAACCAGACGCACATTCAAGGATGTGCCCAAGGAAGGAAAGCTGCTTTTGATTCTGATCGGGCTGCTTTTCGTGGGCGGCTTTTTGTCGCCGATCGCGCGCAGCCTTGCCATCATGAACGCGCTCGCGTTTTCCAAGGTATATGTGGCCTGGATTCTCTCCTTCCTGCTGATAACGAACTTCGATCGTTTACGCCGAATTATCTACATCCAAACCGTTTCGGTGATGTTGATTTGTGTGGTCTCCATGATCAAGGGTCACGACCAGCCGCGGCTGGAAGGTGTGTTGGGTGGCATCTATTCGAACTCGAACGATCTCGCATTCGCGATTGTACTGACGCTCCCCTTCGCACTCGCCTTCCTGTTAACCAGCAGGAACGTATTCACAAAAGTATTGTGGGCGCTGGGGATGCTTACCATGATGGCGGCGCTGTTTCTTACCGCTTCGCGAGCAGGCTTTATTGACCTCGTCATTGCGGGCACAGTTACCTTGTGGCATTTTGGCATCAAGGGTAAACGCCCTTGGCTGATCGCCGGGGTCGTACTTTCCGGAGTCCTGCTGATGGCAGTGGCCGGCGGAAAACTGCAAGCGCGCTTTGAAGCCCTCTCGGGGAATGACACTGGGAATGAGTCGGCCTATGCATCGTACCAGCTGCGCATGTACGCGATGGAGCGGGCGCTCGACGGCATGGAACATTATCCGGTCTTCGGCCTCGGCACCCTCTGTTTCGGCCCCTACGGGGGTTGGCACGAAGTGCACATGACGTATTTGCAGATTGGCGTGGAAGGCGGCATCCCGGCCCTTATTGTTTTCCTGATGTTCTTTCGCTGCGGTTTTAAGAACCTTCGCATTATGCGAAAGGCTAAGAATCTCGACCAGCACACAGTTTTGTTCGTGGGTGCCCTGCACGCCTCGCTGATCGGCTTCGCCGTGGGCGCCTCGTTTGCGCCGGAGGCCTATCAGTTCTTCCCGTTCTTCGCGGTAGCGTTTACTTCGACCTTGCTGCAGACCTTGAAAGAGAGGGATGTGGAACTCGGCGAGGTGTCTACGGCCCCGAGCAAGTCGCGACATTTCCTGGAGGTCTATGCCGATCATAGAACAAACGGCGCAGTTACCCCTATCCGCTGATTTGGAGACAATTGTGCGTTGCCTGAACTGCGGCGGGAAACTCGAAAGCGATCAATCCGGAGGCTTCCTGTGTCCGGCGTGCAAGCGCGTCTATCCGAACGTGCAGGGCATCGCGCGCTTTGTTGACGCCCAACACTACGCCGCCAGTTTCGGTTTCCAGTGGCACCGTTATCAGAAGACGCAACTCGACCACGACGAAGTTCGCGAATCCGAGCGGAACTTCCTGATGAAGACCGCTCTCCGCCCCGAAGATCTCAAAGGCAAGCTGGTCCTCGACGTCGGTTGCGGCATGGGACGCTTCGCCGAAGTCGCTACCCGTTGGGGCGCGCGCGTGGTGGGTGTTGACTTGAGCGCCGCCGCCGAAGTTGCCGCCAAGAATCTTGCCGGCCGCGACTTCGTCGCGTTCCAGGCCGATGTCTTCGCCCTGCCCTTTGCTCCCGAAAGCTTCGACGTCATCTACAGCATCGGTGTGCTCCACCACACGCCGGATTGCGAAGCCGCCGTCAAAGCGCTGAATAAATATCTGAAACCCGGGGGTCTCCTCGTCGTCTGGCTCTACAGCGGATACAACAAGTGGTATCGCTTCAGCGATTTCTGGCGCCGCTACACTCACAGGATGAAACCCGAGACCCTGCATGGCGTTCTGAAAATTGCGGTCCCGTTCTTCTACAACGTGCAACAGGGATTGCGACGCGTGCCGCTGGTAGGTCGTCCCGCTGCGGGCATTGTTCATCACGTATTTCCGGTGAACCGCGAGAAAGATCCGGAAGCCCGCATGCTCAATACCTTTGACTGGTATTCTCCGAAGTATCAGTCCAAGCACACCTACGAGCAGGTGTTCAAATGGTATGCAGCGATGGGCATGGAAGACATGCGCGTGGGTGAGTCTTCGATTGCTATGCGGGGGCGCAAGCCTGCTCGGCGGGATTAGCCCGTTGTTTCGCGCACCCTTGCTTCGCGCATCAGAGAGTGCTTGGACCAGCTGGTACCCAAGATGAGTCTCAGGAAGAAGATTGCATACGGCAGGAAAGTGTTGGCCGGCGCGACTTGGCGGGCACTGAGCGCGCCCGTGCGCGAACCGGTGCACCTGATCCTTGCGGTGGCCGACCATTTCGAGCCGGCAATCGTCCCGGAAGACGGTCAGAAGCGCGTTCCGCGCTCGGAGCAGGAACAGCGCGTGGAGTGGTGGAACCGCGAGTATCCGAAAGCAGCGGAGCACTGGCGAGACCATGACGGCCGCCCGCTGGTGCACACGTATTTTTATCCGGCGGAGCAGTGCGACGAGGGCTTGCTCGAGAGCATAGCGCAGCATTGCCACTCGGGCTGGGGAGAAACCGAGATCCATCTGCATCATGGAATCCCGCGCCCCGATACGGCCGAGAACACGCGGCGCCTGCTCACCGATTTCCGTGATCGGCTGGCGTTTCGTCATCGCTGCCTGGCTTTCGAAGAAGGTTCGGACCAGCCTCGCTACTGTTTCGTGCACGGAAATTTCGCGCTCGCCAATTCTGCCGGGGGACGCGCTTGCGGCGTCGATTCAGAAATGAAGGTCCTGGCCGAAACCGGGTGCTATGCGGACTTCACGCTACCGACAGGGGTCCTGCATCCGGCGCAGACGGCAAAGATCAACTCGCTTTACGAGTGTGCTTTGCCGCTGGAGCAGGCCGCGCCGCACAAAAAGGGAACCGATCTGAGCGCCGGTCGCGTGCCGCGCATTTTTCCCCTGATCGTGCAGGGACCGCTGCTGGCGGACTTCGGCCGCAGCCGGCATCCCTTTCGGCCGGCGTTCGAAGCGGGCGCCATCACGCAATCGAATCCGATGAGCCTTCGCCGGCTCACGCTATGGAAACGGGCTCGCATCCACGTTGCGGGGCGCCCGGATTGGCTGTTCATCAAATTGCATTGTCACGGTATGGATCCGACCCACAAGGACGCGGTTGTCGGCAATGCATTTCGAAGGTTTCTGGAAGAGCTGGTGGGCGGCGCAGAGGAGAGGAAAGAAACATTGCATTTTGTGACCACTCGGGAAATGGCCAATATCATCCTCGCGGCTTGCGACGGTAAAGAGGGCAATCCCTGTGAGTATCGCGATTATCGCTTCAAACTCTTGAAGGATCTATCGGCCGCAACGGGAAGGTCGGATTCGCTTCCGCTCGATGTCAGCGTGAAAGGGTAGACAATCAAGCATGTGTGGAATTGCTGGAGTGGTGAGCGCAACGCGTGAGAGCGACATTACAGAGGCTCTCGTGCGCCACATGTGCGACCAGATCATTTATCGCGGGCCGGACGACGAAGGACTCTACGTCGCCGATGGCGCCGGGCTCGGAATGCGGCGCCTCAGCATCATCGATCTTTCCGGCGGCCACCAGCCGGTATTCAACGAAGACCGCAGCGCGTGGATCGTTTTCAACGGCGAGATCTACAACTTTCCCGAGCTCCGCCCCGAACTGGAAAAGAGTGGTCATCGCTTCTACACCAGGACTGATACCGAAGTCATCATTCATCTCTACGAAGAGATGGGCGCGGAATGCGTGCAAAAACTGCGCGGCATGTTCAGTCTCGCGATTTACGACCAGACGAAACGCAAGCTCATCCTGGCCCGCGATCGCCTAGGCAAGAAGCCGCTCCACTATGCCCTGCTGAAAGACAAGCTCTATTTCGCCTCTGAGATCAAGTCGATTCTGGCGGTTGCGCCCGAACTGGCGGAGGTCAATGCGCAGGGTCTGCTTGAATACCTGTATTACGGCTACGTTCCAGATCCCATCACGGCCTTTACCGGAATCCAGAAGCTGCCTCCGGGACACCTGCTGGAATTCGAGAACGGCAAGATTCAAGTTCGCCAGTACTGGGACTTACCGCAATACAGCACGCACGTCCCCAAGAGCGAAGAAGAATGTCTGGAGGAACTGGAAGGCCGCTTGTTGGAGGCGACGCGCATCCGTTTGATTTCCGACGTGCCGCTGGGAGCGTTTCTCAGCGGCGGCACCGATTCTTCCACCATCGTCGCGCTGATGGCGCGCGCCAGTTCCAGGCCGGTGAAGACCTTCTCGATCGGTTTCAGCAAGGACGACTTCAACGAATCCGAATATGCCCGCATGGTGGCGCGCCATTTCGGCACCGATCATCACGAGATGATCCTGGAGCCGAACGTCGTCGAAACCGTGGAGCACCTGACGAGTTCTCTGGAAGAGCCTTTCGGCGACTCCTCCATCTTGCCTACCTACTATGTTTCCCAGATGGCGCGTCGCCATGTGACCGTGGCCCTTTCCGGCGACGGCGGCGACGAAATTTTTGCCGGGTACGACCGTTACCGCATTCATTCCAACCGCCGTTTTTTCGAGTACGTTCCGAACTGGGTGCGCAAATTCTGCCGCGATCAGATTTTCCCCTGGCTGCCGAACCGTATGCCGGGTCGCGGATTCAGTTACAACGTCACCTTGCCCTGGCAGGAACGCTATGTGGATGGGCTCGCGTTTGTGCCCCAGTTCGAGCGGACTGCGCCCCTGTTGTCCAATGACTTTCGGCAAATATTGCGCCGCAGCGATGATCCCCAAAACGCGCTGCTGCGCTATTTTGAGAAGGCCCCCGCGCGCGATCCGGTCAGCGAGCTTCTTTATGTCGACACCAAGACCTATTTGCCGGCCGACATTCTGACCAAAGTGGACCGGATGAGCATGCTGAACTCTCTGGAGGTTCGCGCCCCCATTCTCGATCATAAGTTCATCGAATGGGTTACGGGGCTGCCGCCGGAGTGGAAGCTGCGCGGCAGTACACAGAAATATATCCTGCGAAAACTGGCGGAGCGTGTCGGCGTGCCCCGAGAGGCGCTCCATCGCCCGAAGCAGGGTTTCACCCTGCCGCTCGTGCATTGGATGCGCAACGAACTGAAAGACATGCTGATGATCCTGCTGGAGCCGCGCACCTTGCAGCGCGGATATTTCGAGGCCGATGGCGTCCGCAAGTTGATGGATGATCACCTCTACAGAGGTCGGGTGCTAACCGGGCGCATCTGGCGCTTGCTCATGTTCGAGCTTTGGCACAGAAATTTCCTGGAAAAATTCACCAAGCCTGCGGGACTATTCTCACTTCCACGGGTAGCGGAATCACAGACGGATGCCGCCGTTTCATCTCCGCTTTCACCTTCTACGATAGCCACCGCACCAGCGGGGGAATAACCGGGAGAATGACTTGGTGAAATTGCGCGCCCTGCCCAGTCTGAAAGATAGTCCGGAAGACAGCCCGCAGCCGACCCTTCCCGATCCCTCTCGCGTCCGCCTGTTTCTGATGACCAATAACTTCGAGACGGGGGGGTCGGAGCGCCAGTTTTCCGTGCTGGCCCAGAACCTGCGGCCCGAATCATTCCAGGTCTATCTGGGCTGCATCCGGAGAACAGGTACGTTCGCCGAGCATTTCGGGGAGGTCCCCGAGTTCTGCCTCGGTGGCAGCCTGTACGGATGGACATCGTGGCGCACTCGCTTGCGCCTCAGCCGATATTTGCGCCAGCAGCATATCCAGATTGCGCATGCCTTCGATTTTTACACCAACCTCACGCTGATTCCGGCAGCCCGCTTTGCCCGCGTGCCGGTCGTGATCGGCAGCCAGCGCCAGCTTGGGGATCTGCTGACTCCAGGGCAGTTTCGTGCGCAGGCGGCTGCCTTTCGCTGGTGTGATGCGGTGATCTGCAACTCGCAAGCGGCCGCGGATCGCCTGGCGGCGGATGGGCTGTCACGCGACAAACTCTTCGTAATCGGCAACGCGCTTTCGGCAGAGGCTTTTGCCTCCGTGCCCGCAGCCTTGCCCCGAAGGCCCGAAAGTTTGCGCGTCGGCATGGTGGCGCGGATGAATGCGCGCTACAAAAACCACTCCGGATTCTTGCGCGTCGCGAAGCGAATCAACCAGCAGATGCCTGATGTCGAATTCCTTCTGGCCGGAGACGGGCCGCTGCGAGCGGAACTCGAACGGGAGGCACAAACTTTGGGCATCGGGGACCGCGTGGTCTTCCTCGGAGATCGCCGGGATATCCCTGCCGTGATGGCATCGCTGGACGTCGCCGTGCTCACGTCCGACTCGGAAAGCCTCTCCAACGCTATTCTGGAGGCGATGGCGGCAGGATTGCCTGTGGTGGCCTATCGCGTCGGCGGCAACGCGGAACTGGTGAATCGCGATCAAGGACAGCAGCGCGGAGAACTCGTCTCCGCTGGAGACGAGGAAGGATTCGCGGCGGCGGTCGAGCGGATGCTGTCTGCGCCTTCCATGCGCGCCCAGTTCGGCCACAACGCGCGCCAATTCGCCGAGGAGAATTTCGCTCTTGAAAACGTGCGCGCCCGGTACGAAGCGTGTTACCAAACCCTGATCGAAAAGAAAGGTGTGGGGACCCCACCCGGGACATGGCGGCCGAGAACCGAAGCTCAAAAAAACGGCTGAAGGTCGCTCTCGTAGGACCCAGCCTGAATTATGTTGGCGGACAGTCGGTCCAGGCCGACCTGCTGCTGCGTCTTTGGCAGGACGATCCGGACGTGGAGATGAGTTTTATCGCCGTCGACCCTCCGCTGCTCCCAGGTTTCGCCTGGGCCGAGCGCGTTCGAGGCTTGCGGACGATCCTACGCGAGCCGCTGTACTTTCTCGATCTATGGCGCGGCCTACGGGACGTGGACGTAGCCCATATTTTTTCCGCCTCGTATTGGTCATTCCTGCTCGCTCCCGCGCCCGCCTCTTTCTTCGCCAAGATCCGCGCTAAGAGATCGCTGATCCACTACCACAGCGGGGAAGCGCGCGACCACTTGCGGCGCTTCCGGTCAGGGCGGTTGGTGCTCTCCCATGTGGACAAAATCGTGGTTCCGTCCGGCTACCTGGTGGATGTGTTCCAGGAATTTGGTCTGCCGGCGGCGGCGGTCTCCAATCTTGTAGATTTTTCGCAGGTCCACTATCGGCAGCGTGACCCGCTTCGTCCGCACCTGGTATGTACGCGGGGATTCTCCCCTTATTACAGCGTGGATGTGGTAGTGCGGGCGTTTGCCGAAGTCCGGAAATCGTATCCGGAAGCACGTCTTGATCTGGTCGGAGGCGGACCGCTGGAGGCGGAGATCCGAAAATTAGTGGAAGATCTCAAACTGGACGGCGTAAATTTCACCGGCGTCGCTTCTCGCAGGGAGATCGGGAAGTACTACGATCGGGCGGA
>Ga0116134_1001374_pt1 | contig 12359 bp, 8 predicted proteins | sample June2015DPH_19_5_FD_89737 | JGI IMG/M metagenome (GOLD analysis project Ga0116134, IMG submission 89737) | Peatland microbial communities from SPRUCE experiment site at the Marcell Experimental Forest, Minnesota, USA - June2015DPH_19_40 | ecosystem: Environmental > Terrestrial > Soil > Wetlands >...
ATCGCGCGCAAGGAGCTGCGCAGCTACAAGCAACTGCCGCAGATCTGGTATCAGATACAGACCAAGTTTCGCGACGAGCCTCGTCCGAAGTCGGGACTGCTGCGGGTGCGTCAGTTCATTATGAAGGACGCTTACTCGTTTGACATTGATGCGGCGGGGCTTGACGTTTCGTATCTCAAGCATCACGACACTTACTGCCGCATCTTCGACCGCTGCGGGCTGAAGTACATGGTGATCGAGGCGCACTCCGGCGCCATGGGCGGATCGCGGTCGCAGGAATTCATGGTGCGCACTCCGGCGGGTGAGGACCAGATCGTTAGCTGCGAGAAATGCGGCTACGCGGCGAATATGGAGAAGGCTACTTCCAAGCTGGCTGCGGTGGAAGACCTGAAGGCCGAGGGCGATGGGCAGCCGCTGCTGATCCACACGCCGGGCAAGGGTGCGATTGCCGATGTGGCCGAGTTCCTGCAGATCTCTGCGCAGCAAGACATTAAGACAGTGGCCTATATGGCGCAGAAGCCCGGCGACGGCGGCAAGACGGACGGCAAGACGACGGACGGCAAGACGATGGAACAGCCGGTCGTCGTTTTCCTGCGCGGGGATCACACCGTGAACGAAACCAAGCTGCTCACGCTGGTCAAGGCGAGCAATCTTCGGCCGATGCAAACCGAAGAGCTGGAGAAATACTTTGAGGGACCGGCTGGCTTCATTGGACCGATGGGCTTGGTTGCCCGACCGGCCGATCTGCTCGGGGTGTGGTTGGATGCAAGCAAAGGGAAAATTAAGGAGCAGTACCCACAATTCATCGACGTAATCGACAATCCGCGGAGCGTCAATGTGGTGCTCGACGAAGGGCTGGTGGGCCGCGTCAACATGATTTGCGGCGCCAACAAACTCGACTATCACCTCAAGAACGTGACGCCGGGGAAGGATTTCCAGTACACCGTTGCCGCAGACATCCGCAGTGTGACGGCGGGCGAAGATTGCCCGAACTGTGGCGCTGCCTTGCGCATCGATACGGCGGTCGAGATTGGACACATCTTCAAGCTCGGCTACAAGTATTCGGAATCGATGGGGGCGCGCGTGCTTGACCGGAATGGCAAGGAGATTGCTCCGATCATGGGCAGTTATGGGATTGGGATTGAGCGCATTTTGACCGCGGCGGTCGAGCAAAGTAACGACGAGAACGGATTCTGGCTGCCGCCTTCGATCGCGCCGTTCGAGGTGGTGGTGGTGTCGACTAACTCGAAGGACGAGGCGGTACGGAAGGCGTCCGAGGACATTGCGGGGGAGCTGGAAGCGGCCGGATTCGACGTTTTGCTGGATGACCGGGATGAACGGCCGGGGGTGAAGTTCAAGGACGCCGACCTGGTGGGTATCCCCTTTCGAATCAACGTGGGAAAGAAGGTTACCGAAGGTACTATTGAAGTCGTTCGGCGCTCGACTCTGCACAAGGAGGACGTTAAGATTTCTGCTATAAGCGAGTATTTCCAAGGATTGCGGCAATAAGTCATGACTGGTCCCGGCGGCTGGCTAGCCGGTGGGACAGCCCTTCGCGCATGAGGGAAAGCTCGCGATTGGAACTTCGCAACCAGCGATTTGGCGATGGTTTCTTATGGCAACTCTGAAACTGATCCTCGGCGTGGCCGTCATCGGGGTGTTGGTCCTGGTGGGCATCAAGATCGTTCCGCCGTTTTTCTCGAACTACGAGCTCGAGGACGCGATCAAGACCGAATCCGTACAATCTACCTACAGCACGCGCTCGGAAGAAGACATTCGCGAGGCGGTCATCAAGCAGGCCCGCAACTACGATATTGCGCTGACGCCCAAGCAGGTGCATGTTTCGCGGGTGGGCAGCTACGGCAATGGCAGTCTTAACATCGAAGCGGATTACAGCGTTCCCATCGACCTGCCGGGCTACTCGACCACCATCGAGTTCCATCCTTCGACGAAGAACAAAGGCGTGTATTAGGAGCGGCTGTCCGCTGTCAGTTGTCGCCTTCTCACGACTCCCGGAACTCACCCAAACCGCAGTTCCGCCCCTTGAGACGCAAACGATCTTTCTTGCTTGCCTTTTTCTCGCTCACCAACGATAAATACAGGCAACCTATGACTAGTCGTTGGTGCGCCCTTTTTCTTACTGTTGTGCTGGCGGCGTCACTGGCTGGACGCGCGCAAACATCACCGCCTCACGGTGCTGCCCAAGACGATCATTCCCAAGAGGCCGCAGTCATTGAAGAGATGTCGACCAAGATTGCCTTCGACAACGACGGCAATGTTACGCGTGAGCAGACCAGCCGCGTACGCGTGCAAACCGACGCCGGCGTGAAACAGTGGGGAGTGCTGAGCTTTTCTTTTCAGTCGGCCACGCAGACGGTGGAGATCGATTACGTGCGGGTCCGCAAGGCCGACGGCAACACCTTGATTACACCGCCCGACAACGTGCAGGACCTGGATTCGGAAATCACCCGCAGTGCTCCCTTCTACAGCGACCTGCGGGAAAAACATGTTGCGGTCAAGGGGCTGGGCAAAGACGACATTCTCGAATATGAGGCGCACTGGCACACTACCAAGCCGCTGATCCCGGGGCAATTCTGGTTCCAATATAACTTTCACCACGACGGCATCGTGCTTGCTGAGCGCCTGGAAATCAAGGTGCCCGCCGAGCGCGCGGTTAAGGTGAAAGGGCCGCAAACCACGCAGACCGTTACCACGGATGCGGGTTCGCGCATCTATATCTGGACTTATTCCAAGCTACAAAGCGCCAAGGACCCTGAGAGCGACCAGAAAAAGCAAACGGAGGCAACGCGCGGCCGTCTTCCCCCACCGGACGTGCAAATCAGCAGCTTCCAAAGCTGGGAAGAGGTGGGCCGCTGGTACTGGAATCTGCAAAAGGACCGGATCGAACCCACGGCCGCCATCCGCGCCAAAGCAGCAGAACTCACTAAGGGCATGACCAATGACGCCGCCAAGGTGCACGCCCTTTACAGCTTCGTGAGCACGCAGTACCGCTACATTGGAATCGCGTTTGGGATCGGACGATATCAGCCGCACGCCGCCGAAGATGTCCTCACCAATAACTACGGCGACTGCAAGGACAAGCATACGCTGCTGGCTTCTTTGCTCCAGGCTTCGGGCATTGCGCTCTATCCTGCACTCATCAATTCCAGCTTCAAACTCGATCCCGAGGTTCCGTCGCCGGCGCAATTCGACCACATCATTGGCTACCTGCCAATGGGCAAAGACGGCAAAAATGCCGTCTGGCTCGATAGTACCGTCGAGGTTGCGCCCTTTGGCTATCTATTCACGAGTCTGCGTGACAAACAGGCATTAGTCATGGCGGGAGACAAGTCGATCCAGCTAGTGACGACGCCCGCCGATCCGCCTTTCCCCAGCACTCAAGCCTTCAAGATCGATGGCAAGCTGAGCGCCGACGGCACGTTCGAAGCGAAAATTGAAGACACGACACGAGGAGATACCGAGGTCGTGATGCGCGCGGCCTTCCGCCAAATACCGCAACCCCAGTGGAAAGACTTGGTGCAGCAGATTTCCTACGGCCTGGGTTACGAGGGCACTGTGAGCGACGTCAGTGCGAGCACCCCCGAGGCGATCGGTGAGCCGTTTCACTTCTCTTATTCCTACAACCGCAAGGACTATCCCGATTGGAAAAGCGACCATCACTTTACTGTTCCCGGATTGCCGTTCTACTTGCCACCAGTCAGAGACGATGCCAAGTATCCTATCTGGCTTGGGTCCCCCACGGAGACCGTGTCAGATTCCAAAGTGGAGATTCCCCAAGACTATAAGCCGCAAACGCCCTCCAATGTGGATCTGAAATATGATTTCGCCGAATACCATGCTTCTTATTCCCAGGACAACGGCGTGCTCATCGCGAAACGCCGGTTTCTAAGCAAGCTGCGCGAAGTGCCGTTCGCCGAGTTCGACGACTATAGAAGCTTCCTCAAGAGCCTGCAGAACGATGTAAACCGATACGTGCAGACGGCGTCCTCCAGCGGCGACCTCATCAAACGCGGAGATAAAGCGCTAGACGAGGGAAACTACAGCCTGGCCATCACCCTATTGAAGAGCGCCGTTGAGGCAGATCCCAAAAGCAGGCAGGGTTGGAATGAGCTGGGGCGCGCATATTTTGGCACGAGGCAATATGATCTGGCGATTAGCGCATTCCAGAAACAGATCGAGATCGATCCTCGCCATGACGACGCCTACAACCATTTAGGGGAAGCCTACCAGAGGCAGCTCAAATACGATGAGGCAATCAAATCGTACAGCAAACAGATCGAAATTGATTCCCAGCACAAGTATGCACATGCCAACCTGGGCAACGCGTACCTGGAGCAACACAAGTACAAGGAGGCCGTGCCGGAACTGGAGAAAGCAGCGTCTTTGACGCCGGGCAACCCCGAAGCCCAAATACGGCTTGGCGAAGCTTACTTGAACCTTGGTCAAGATGAAAAGGCCATGGCCGCCTTCGATAAGGCTCTAAACACCTCTGACCGGCCAATCATCCGGAACAACATTGCTTATGCGCTGGCCCTCAAAAGAGTGCACCTTGATGTTGCCCGGCGCTATGCGGAATCGGCCGTCACCTCCGCGGAAGCAGCGCTGCGCAACCCGTCGCTCGCTGACCTCAAACGGTACGATTTTGCATGGACTTTGGTGCTTGCTCTGTCCTGGGATACGCTCGGATGGGTCGAGTTTGCTGACGGCAACCTGGAAAAAGCCCAAAAAATTCGTCCTCGCTGCCTGGCAACTGAACCCGGAATCCGAAGGAGCTGACCACATGGGACAGATTTGCGAAAAACTTGGCGAGAAGGGGCGTGCGATGCATTTCTACGCGCTCGCGATGGATGCGCCTCGGCCAGATCCGGAAACCCGAAGCCGCCTGGCAGCCTTGGCAGGAGGAAATGACAAGATCGACGCAATCATTGAGAAGAATCACGAGGAGCTGGCCGCGCAACGCACGATCAAGCTGGCCAACGCGCCCAAGCAGGAGGGTAAGGCCGAGTTCATTCTCTTGTTGAGCGACGGGCATGCTTCGGAAATGTCTGTGGATGACGTGAAGTTCGCCAGCGGAGACGAAAAATTGAAAGCCTTCACCGAAGCCTTGCGCGCCGCCCGGTACAGTCAAACGGTTCCCGACGACACGGCGGTTAAGGTGGTGCGTCGCGGAACGCTTTCCTGTACTGCAACCGCAGCCGATTGCATTCTCCTGCTCACGCTGCCAAGCGACGTGCATTCAGTCGACTGAAGCCGAGACAAGTTCTGAGCAAGCGGACTTGCCATATTAATGAATTCGCCAAGGTTCGGAAGTCCGCTCCCGGCCACTTTTGCGTCATGGTTGGGTATCGAGCCAACTCGGCAGCAGCCCCGCTTCCCACACACCCGTCCACGGCTTGACACGCATCCAAATGTTGTAGGGATTGCCTTGTGATTTAGAATCAATGAGAAACACGCCTTCGCTCCAGAATCGGTTCGGACTGAGAATTGCTCTCGTCCATTGATGTACAGCCTTGTCCATGGCCATTAAGGTGAAAATCCCGACAGCACGAAGCGGCGGCCCGCGCGGCCGAAGCCGCGGTAAAGGCCGCCTGCTTTGGCGCGATCCTATCGTGCGCGCTGCCCTGCTTGCATTTCTCTCGGTCTCGCTTGTGGTGGTCGGCTTTTTTGCCTACTGGTATGTAAAGTACGACCGCATCATCGAGCAGCGCTTCCGGGGGCCGGCGTTTGCCACTTCGGCCAAGATTTTCGGGGCGGCTCCGGTCGTGAAGGTGGGATCGAAGTCGACGGTCTCTGAAATTGCGGCGGAGCTGCGTCATGCGGGCTATTCCGAAAAGGAGGGCGAATCTCCGCTGGGCAGCTATCGTCTGCATGGCGGCTCGATTGAAGTTCTGCCCGGTCCCGAGTCTTATCACAGTCAGGAACCGGCCACCATTACGGTTGTGGACGGAGCGGTTTCGGCCATCAACAGCCGCGCCGCCGGAGAACTAGAGGCCTATGAACTCGAGCCCCAGATGCTGGCTTCGCTGTTCGACGCCGAGCAACGCTCCAAGCGGCAACTGGTGAAGTACGATGACATTCCCAAGGTCATGGTGGACGCGGTTACGGCGATCGAAGACCGCCGCTTCTTCCAGCACGGCGGCGTCAATTTCATGCGACTGGTGGAGGCTGCCTGGATCGACTTCACCCATCAGCGCCATCAGCAGGGCGGTTCGACCATCACCATGCAACTCTCGCGGGCATTTTTTCTGAGCCCGGAGAAAACCTTCAAGCGCAAGCTGATCGAAATGCTGATCGCGGTGGAGTTGGAGCAGAAGTTTTCCAAACAACAGATTTTCGAGTTCTACGCGAATCGCGTCGATTTGGGGCAGCGCGGGTCGTTCACCATCTCGGGCTTCGCCGAAGGTTCGCGGTCGTATTTCAACAAAGACCTGAAAGACATCACCGTGCCGGAAGCCGCGCTGCTGGCGGGATTGATCCAGGCGCCCAGCTATCTTTCGCCCTATCGGCATCCCGAGCGCGCCTGGGAGCGCCGCAATACCGTTCTCGAGGCCATGGTGGAAACGCATGCCATTACGCGCGAGCAAGCCAATAAGGCGGAGGCGCCACCAGAAGCTGCCAAAGACCTCGCCGACTACAAGCGTCTGACAGCGCAAGGCAAACCGGGCGAGGCTGGTCAGATACTTCAAAAGGTAATGAAACTGGCTCCGCCGAATGTTGAGGCGAGCGATGCGCCGTATTTTGTGGACATGGTGCGCGACACCATCGTCAGCCGACTGAACGAGCACGAGGTCAACGATCAGGAGTATCGCATCTACACCACGCTCGATCCTGAACTGCAACGGGCAGCCGCGCAGGCGGTCGAAACCGGCATCAAGCTGGTGGACGATCAGGTCACGAAGATGCGAACTCGCAAGACCAAGGTTGGGAACAAGTTTGAAACCACGGTTACGCCCGGCCCGCAGGCGCAGGTGGCGCTGGTGGCGATGGACCCTCACACCGGCGAAATCAAAGCGCTGGTCGGCGGACGCAACTACGGAGCCAGCCAGTTGAACCACGCGCTCGCCAAGCGTCCCACCGGCTCCATCTTCAAGCCGTTTGTGTATGCGGCCGCCATGAATACGGCGCTCGACGGCTCGACGACCGTGATCACTCCGGCCTCTTTGGTTAGCGATCAGCCTTCGACATTCTCCTACGGCGACCAGATCTATGAGCCGCGTAACTATAAAGAGGAGTACCACGGCGACGTCACGCTGCGCTATGCGCTGGCGCTTTCGCTCAACAACGCGACGGTCAAAGTGGCGGAAGAAGTGGGCTACGACAAAGTGGCAGACTTGGCCAGGAGCGCCGGAATCGCGTCGGTGAAAGCGACGCCGGCGATGGCGCTCGGCGCCTACGATGCCACGCCCGTGGACATGACGGCTGCCTACACCAGTTTTGCGAACAGCGGCATGAGACTCTCGCCCGTCTTCGTAAACTCGGTGCGCAACGCCAAGGGCGACATCATCGTCAACTTCGGGACCGAGAAGAAGCAGGTTCTCGATCCGCGCATCGCCTTCGTCATGACCAGCATGCTGGAAGGAGTCATGAACTTCGGCACCGCCTACACCAACGTGCGCACTCGCGGATTCACGGCTCCGGCGGCCGGCAAGACGGGCACTTCGCACGACGCCTGGTTCGCGGGATACACCAGCAATCTGCTGTGCATAGTCTGGGTGGGATACGACGACTACAGCGACCTTCGCCTGAGCGGAGCGCAGACTGCGGCTCCCATCTGGGCCGAGTTCATGAAGAAGGCGGTCACGCTGCCCCAGTATTCCGACGTGAAGCCCTTCAGCCAGCCGGAAGGCGTGGTGGATGTGCAGCTCGACAAAATCACCAACCGCCTGGCGACGCCGTCGTGCCCCGACGATTACACGATTGCCTTTGTGGCCGGCACCGAGCCTCGCGACACCTGCGACCAGAGCGGCGGAGTGCAGGGGTTCTTCTCCCGCATGTTCGGCGGAAATTCCGAGAAAGCGCTGCCTCCGTCCGCGAACGGGAACCCGCAGACGGCCGCCGGTGTCCAATCACCAGCAGAGGAAGAGGCGAAGAAGAAGAAAAGCTTCTTCGGCAAGATTGTCGGGGTGTTCAAGGGAGACAGCAACTCCGAAAAGAATGACAAAAGCGCGGCCGCGCCGTCTAAGAGCAGTGACAACGGCACTCCGCCGCAGTAGGGGCAGGTCCGCGGTCTCAAACTTGCAAGCGACGTGATACAGTACGCTGAAATGCCATGAAACTGTGAAGTTTAGTAGGTTCGTCCGGGGGTGGATATGCTTTCCTGGATTCGCATCAGCTCCGTCGCACTTCTCTTCGCTGCGCTTCTCGTTCTGCCATCGCATGCCCAGAACACCGAACAGCTGGAAGTCGGCCCTCCGCCATTCCATCGCGCCGATCCGCCTGCTCCAGGAGCATCGCCTGAGGAACTTGAAAAACGTGGCGACGAACTGCGCGAGAATAAGAACTACCTCGACGCCATCGACTTCTACCAGGCCGCGCTGAAAGGCGCACCAGCGAACGCCGCGCTCCTGAATAAGATCGGCATCTGCCAGCTTCAGCTGCACCGACTAAATGAAAGCAGGAAAACCCTGGAGCGCGCCGTCCGGATCGATCACAAGCAATCCGACGCATATAACAATCTCGGCGTGGTCTATTACTCACTTGGAGTCAATACTCGCCAAACCGGCAATTTCACCAAGGCAATCAAAATGTACGACAAGGCGATCGCGCTTACCAACCAGTTCGCGTCCTACTTCAACAACCGCGCGGCCGCGTATTTTGCCATTAAGCAATACGAACGGGCATCCGCAGATTACGCGATTGCGCTGCAGTTGGATCCGGATATCTTTGAGCGAACCTCGCGATCTGGGGTGCAGGCCATGCTGTCCTCTCCCGAGGAACGGGCCCGCTACGAGTATGTGGTCGCTAAGCTATACGCTAAAGCTGGGGATTATGAACGCTCGCTGCACTACCTGAGAAAGGCAATGGAGGATGGTTACAAGGACATCAAAAACGTTTACAAGGATAATGAGTTCAGCACCCTGCGCAAAGACCCGCGCTTCACGGAACTGATGGCCTCGAAGACTCCGGCCATACCCGATTAGATGCCGATAACCTGCTGGCAGAAAGCGAATTATAAAAAAGCGGGAAAATTGGAGGAACTCCGCAACTTTCCCGGCGAAACTGGGTTGTTAAGCTTATTACTCCTGAAAACAACAGGGTGAGTAGGGAGAACGAACACCCACCGGTTGCCGACCCGAGCACGCCCCAAGCAAGCAACCGGTGGGTGAATTTCAGTTTCTGGCAGTTAGCGGTTCCCTCTTAGCTTCTGTCCAAAATATATTCCTCGACTGCGTGCTTCCATTTGCCCTGTGCTTTCAGAATGTACTCGACGGCGTCGCGCGCGGCGCCGTCTCCTCCGGAGTGGGAGGTAGCCCAGTGCGCCTCGGCTTTCACCTCGGGGCGCGCGTTCTTCACTGCGATCGCCAACCCGCACTTGCGCATCGCCGGCAGGTCAATCACATCATCGCCAACGAACGCGGCCTCGGCGGCAGTGATTCCGTCTTTCTCGAGAATTTGCGCAAACACCGAAGCCTTGTCCTGAATGCCCTGGTACACGTGGTCAATCTTCAGATCGCGCGCGCGCAGGGCAACCGTTTCAGAGACGCGCTTGGTGATGATCCCAGTCTTAATTCCCGCCAAGCGGGCCAACGAAATGGCGGTACCGTCGTGGGCGTGGAAGCCCTTGGCTTCGATCAGGCTGGCGCTGTGCAGGCCGAAGCCGCCCTGTCCCGCGGGCGTCGCGCACTTTTCGAGAACACTTTGCTGAGTTCCAGATTGCGGGCCAGGCGCGGGAAAGATCCAGATTTTGCCGTCGGTGAGGACGCCATCGACGTCGAAGAGAATGAGTTTAATTTTGCGGGCACGAGCGGCAGCAGACGATTTAGGCATCGCCGAAATTCTAGCAGGCTGCAGACTGGGGCGTGTGGAGTTCGTGTGGGGGCGGGCACCGTCGCCCGTCCAGGACGAGCGCAGCTCGGCGCACAGGCGGTTGCATGTGTTGTTCGCCTGTCTTTGTTCGCCTCTCTTTGTTCGCCCTTCCTTAAATGTGAGCGGTTTGGAACAGACGGTCGGATGGTTACCGAATAAGATGGATTCGTTTCACCTGGATGCTCCAAGTTCTCACGCCGGAGCCCGAAAGCCGCGAGGGTTCGACCTCAGAATCGGAAGCAGAATCAAATCCCAAGCGAAATTTCAGACCGCCGCAAGGCGAGAATCTTCGGAGGGTTCCATGAAGAGAGCATTGCTGTTGATGGTTGTACCGGCCCTGCTGGTCGCGCTGGGGTTTGCACAGACTCCCGCGGCGAGCATCAATGGAGACCAGACCAACATTAAGGGTTGCCTGGGTGGCTCGGATGGTAATTACACAGTTGTGCAAGACAACACGGGCCGCATTTTCAAGATCACTACCAGCAGTGTCGATCTCAGGTCCCATATGGGCCATGACGTAACCCTCATCGGGCACAAAGCCAGTGCTGCGGATAACAGTTTTGCCGTCACCGAAGTGAACATGATCTCCGAACACTGCGCTGCAGCCGCCGCTGCACCGATCGCGGCTGTTACCACACCTTCGGAAACTGCCAGCACGCCGGCTGAGGCTGCTGCGGCGCCCACTACCACGACCAGCACGCTGGTGCAGACTTCCGTGACGCCCGCTGCCGCCTCCGCGGCACCCACTGCGATGGTCACCCCGCCTGCAGACACCGCCGTCACGCCAACTGCCGACGCCACCCCGCCTGCAGAGTCTGTCGTCGCACCGGCTGCCGCCACTCCAGCTGAGGAGACTGTCGTCACACCCGCTGCCGCCGCGGCACCCACCCTCACTGTCAGCACGCCTGCGGCGACTGCCAGCGCACCTGCGGCACGTCCTCGGAGAATGTCGGCAACAGCTGCGGCAGCCACCGCTGCACCCGCTGTGGCCGCCAGCACGTCATCGGAGACTGTCAGCCCACCCGCGGCAGCTGCCACGACACCCGCTGCTGCGGCTGCCAGCACACCGGCTGCAGATGCCACTCCAACCACTGCGACTGGCAAGAGCTGGAGTTCATGGCTCTTGATTCCGTTTGCAGTGGTGGTAATCATCCTTGCCACAATGGTCCCTGTCATCAGCAGGTGGAGAAAGCGGAAGCTTTTGGAGCAGACGAGCGCCCAAAATCTTTCTTTTAACCGTGAAGAGAGCTCCGCCCAAGTCAAGAGTGACCCGAAAGGACCACGCAAAGCTGCCTAGGCTGAGCGCAGCGTAATGGCTTCGAGCTTTGTCGCCGGCAGCAACCGCTGCCGGCGATTCTTCATGCGGGCATGAGGGGCGGTAATGGCGCAGTTTGAAATGGTCATCTTGTATTACACATAGCGATGTGTAATGATCTACACATGCCCACCAACCTCGCATTAGACGACCGCCTCATTGAAGCAGCGCAGCGGGCCGGCAAGCACAAGACCAAGAAAGAAGCGGTCACTGCCGCTCTGGATGAGTACGTCCGCAAGCGCAGGCAGATGCGCATTCTGGAAGCCTTCGGCACTTTCTCTGTTGATCCCGCCTACGACTACAAGGCCGAGCGGCAGCGGAACGCCGGCAGTCCCGCCAGCACTCCCAGCAGAAGTTCGCCGCGTTCTCGGGGCGCTCGCCGCTCATGATGGTGCTGGTGGACACGCCCGTCTGGTCGCTGGCCCTGCGGCGACGGCCGGAGAATCTGAGCGATCAGGAGCGCCAACTAACCCAAGCCCTAGCCGAACTGATTCGCGAAGGACGCGTGCAGATGCTGGGGCCGATCCGTCAGGAGTTGCTTTCCGGCATTCGCGAGGACGCCCAGTTTCGCAAGCTGCGTGACTACCTTCGGGCTTTCCAGGAGTTCCCGCTCGAAGTGGCCGACTACGAAGAAGCCGCCCACATGAACAACCGTTGCCGCACCCGGGGCATCGCGGGATCGGCGGTCGATTTTCTAATCTGTGCCGCCGCCCACCGTCGCGGCTGGGCCATTCTCACCACCGACCAGGATTTCCAGAAGTACGCGTCAGTGCTGCTCTTGCGCCTGCACGCCGCCTCGACCAGCGACTAGACCAACAACCAATCCGCCGAGGCGAACATTTTACGAAACTCAAAATTCTCGCTACAATCACTTCCATGCCGTCCGTGGTCTCTCCTTCGCTTGCCTGGGCTCATCCGCTCGTTCAGGAATGGTTCACCGCGCGCTTTTCGACGCCGACCGAACCGCAGGAGCGGGGCTGGCCGCACATCCTCGCCG
>Ga0116134_1001375_pt1 | contig 12352 bp, 11 predicted proteins | sample June2015DPH_19_5_FD_89737 | JGI IMG/M metagenome (GOLD analysis project Ga0116134, IMG submission 89737) | Peatland microbial communities from SPRUCE experiment site at the Marcell Experimental Forest, Minnesota, USA - June2015DPH_19_40 | ecosystem: Environmental > Terrestrial > Soil > Wetlands...
CGATCTCCGACCGCCCCGCCCAGGAAGCGCTCGGCATCTGGCGCGAGGGCAATTAGCGGTCGTCATTCCGGGGCGCCGCGAAGCGGCTACCCCGAAACAACGTGTCTCACTTTTCGATCGACTTAAGCACCAGCGCCTGCAGATCGGCATCGCTGATGACGCCGTTGTCCCAGGTCGCATCGAGACGATCGATCTGTCCGGCGCCGTTGAGCTCGATGGCGATGATGCCGCGCTTTACTGAACCGTCGACGTTGGTCCACTCATAGCCGCCACCCTGATCGCTACCGACGACGTGGACGAGCTTAGCGCCTTTGCCATAAGGGACCGTCGCCAGCACGCGCGAGAGATATTGGCCGATCGCTTGCTTGCCGAGAACGCGTGCCCGCAGGGCCCGGTCAAGGTAAACGGCGTCGCTGCTGAACAACGCGTCGGCGGCGGCGGCATCGCCGGCGGCGTATGCGGCAGCGAGCTTCTGCGCCACGTCCTTGATCTTGGCCGAGGCGCCGTCGCTCGCGACGTCATAGTCGAAGTTGGTCGGGAACTTGTCCGCCGGCGTGCGCATCTTCGCCGCGGTCTCGGCGCCGAACGAGCGGCCGTCCCAATAGTCGACCCAGCGCACGATCTTGCCGTCCTTGAAATCGATCGCCGCGAGAATGCGGATTTCGCCGCCGAACAATTCCGGGGTGTCGGTGAAGGCGACCAGCGCCGAGTGCGTGTCGCCGGTTATGCGCGTCGGGTAGGATTTTCCGGCGGCCGGCCATTTCGGCATGTAGGCCTCGAAAAGGTCGGTCATGCCCTTCTTAGAGTAGAACGGCCAGCCCAGGGCGGCATCGATGTAAGTCAGATGCGCGTCCGAGAAATGATCCGTGGTCGGGACCGGTTTGTGCTCGCTCTTGGCGGTGAAGTACGACTTGAAGAATGAAGCGGCCTGCGAAGTCGCGTGCGAGGTATCGACGACGTCCGGATAAAGCGGTTCGGCGCGCAGGGTTCCGGCCGCGAACAGCAACGCGGCGGCAGCACAGATCGATGTGACAGGTCTCATGGTATCCTCCCTCGGCATCTTGCCCGGTGGCGTGAGACTAATCACCTCTGCCCCGCGCTGTCTAAGCGCGATAGGTTGCAACCGACGGGCCGCGACAAGTCAAATGCGATATGAAAAACAGAGGCTTGACGCCCACGATTGGCCGCAGGATCCATGGTGGATTAAGACTTGCGGGGGGCGGGAGAAGCGCGTAACCGAAATTCGACCCACAGCAGCATGCAACGACCATGGACGCACCGAACCTTAGAAAATCGAAACTGATCAAAGGCGCGACCGGCGACTGGGAAGTCGTGATCGGCATGGAGGTCCATGCCCAAATCACCTCGCAGGCGAAACTGTTCTCGGGCGCTTCGACCGCGTTCGGTGGCCTGCCGAATTCGCACGTGTCGCTGGTCGATGCCGCCATGCCGGGCATGCTGCCGGTCATCAACGAAGAGTGCGTGCGCCAGGCCGTGCGCACCGGGCTCGGCCTCAACGCCAAGATCAATCTCAAATCGGTGTTCGACCGGAAAAATTATTTCTATCCCGACCTGCCGCAGGGCTACCAGATCAGCCAATACAAGCAGCCGATCGTCGGCGAGGGCGAGATCGCGGTCGATCTTCCCGACGGCGAGACGGTGCGCGTCGGCATCGAGCGGCTGCATCTCGAACAGGACGCGGGCAAGTCGCTGCACGAGCAGCACCCGGCGATGTCGCTGGTCGATCTTAACCGCTCCGGCGTCGCGTTGATGGAGATCGTGACCAAGCCGGACTTGCGTTCCGCCGACGAGGCCAAGGCGTTCGTCGGCAAGCTGCGCAACGTGCTACGTTACCTCGGCACCTGCGACGGCGACATGGAGAAGGGCAATCTGCGCGCCGACGTCAACGTCTCGGTGCGCAAGCCCGGCGCCGCGCTCGGCACGCGCTGCGAGATCAAGAACGTCAACTCGATCCGTTTCATCGGCCAGGCGATCGACTACGAAGCGTGGCGGCAGATCGGCATCCTCGAGGACGGCGGCACGATCAAGCAGGAGACGCGGCTGTTCGACTCCGACCAGGGCGAGACGCGCTCGATGCGCTCGAAGGAGGAGGCGCACGATTACCGCTATTTCCCCGACCCGGACCTGTTGCCGCTCGAATTGTCGGCGGATTTGGTCGAGGAGCTGCGCCAGGAGCTGCCCGAACTGCCGGACGGCAAGAAGGTGCGCTACCTGCGCGACTACGCGCTCTCCGCCTACGATGCCGATGTGCTGGTGGCCGAACGCGAGATGGCGGATTTCTTCGAGAACGTCGTCGCCGGCGGCGAAGGTGCCGATAAAGCACGGCGCGATCCGAAACTCGCGGCCAATTGGGTGATCAACGAGCTTGCGGGCCGGGTCAATCGCGAGGGCAAGGACATCGCGGCCGCACCGGTTTCGGCCGCGCAGCTCGGCGGCGTGCTCGATCTCCTCGCCGACGGCACCATTTCCGGCAAGATCGCCAAGGACGTGTTCGAGATCGTCTGGAGCGAAGGCGGCGATCCGCGCGCGATCGTCGAAGCCCGCGGTCTCAAGCAGGTCACCGACGTTTCCGCGCTGGAAAAGCTCGTCGACGACATTATCGCCAAGAATCCCGACAAGGTCGGCGACGCCAAGACCAATCCGAAGGCGATAGGCTGGTTCGTCGGCCAGGTCATGAAGGCGTCCGGGGGCAAAGCCAATCCGCAGGCCGTCAACGATCTTCTCAAGCGGCGGCTCGGCGTCTGAGTACGACCTGTTGGTCGTTCGCGCCTGCCGCGCCGATGCTCGCTTCACGCTCTTTGCACTGCGACAACGGAACCGCAAATCGCCGCGCGGCGGTGCTCTAACGCGGCGCGCAAGCGAATCGCTCGGCACCGATTCGCGCGTTTTGCACCGCGTGAAGCCGCGCGAAGCGCCTCTTGGCGCGTTCACCGCGAATTTTTTTTCGGGTGGGGAAATCCCTCATGGGCGGTGTTTTTGCGCGCGCGAAGATGCCGATGCGGCACGCACGATGCGCGCGCAACGCTTTCAGCACGGTGTCGCGCGGCATGTCACAAATGCCCATTTTATCGGCACTTCTCTGTTGCGTCCTGAAAGTCGCGCATGATGGCATCAAATAAAGCGCTCGGCGCGATGTTGCTCGAGCGGCGCCGCCGCCGCGACGACCGCGCGCGCGCGGGGCGCGCGGCTTACACACAAAATTAAGCCGAGTCACTGTTATTTTTTTTCTGCTGTAGTAATCGATGGTTAGTGCAGCTCGATTCGCGACTGCACTGCACCGTGTCGCCATCCACTCAATGCTAGGAGGGCAGCAATGGCGAAGAAGCGAAAGACCACGAAGGCAGCGGCAAAGAAGGCCGTGAAGAAGACGGCGAAGAAGAAGGCGGCGAAGAAGAAGTAACCAGCGCCGTTCTCGGTCCTCGGCATCTTGAGATGTCGATGATCGCGTCACACGGGCCGGCAGCATCAAGGTCGATCGATGGTCACCAAACACCCGATCATCCAAGCTAGGTTGATCCCAGTTTGGCTCATCCAAGTCTTGTTCATACAAGACAAGATCATCCAAGACGCGCCGGCTCAGGTGGACGGCGGAGGCGTCGGCGGGACGGAGGGTTGAGCTTCATTTGCCGCGCTCGAGTGCGCGGCGGTGAAGACGAGGACGGGCAATCCCAACCTCGGCATGACCGGTTGATCGCGCGTGGCGCTTGCCACGCACCTCGATGAACCGGCGGTTTCGATCCTCGACCCGCTAGCATCTCGCCGACGCCCTCGGTATGACGGCTGTTCTTCTTTGTTTCTTGGCGGCGCCGCGCGGCAATGCGCGGCGCCGTTTTTCTGTGCGACGCGGTATTGCGGTGACGGGTGCGCCTTGGAAAATCAGCGCCAAGAAATCAGCACTACGAGGAGATGACCATGCCACGCGTGCCGGCAAGAACGATCGCGAAACCCGCCGCGCCGGCGCGGCGGGCGCCGGCGGCGCCGATCGAGCTCTATTACTGGCCGACGCCGAACGGCTGGAAGATTTCGATCATGCTGGAGGAGTGCGGGCTGCCCTACACGGTGCGGCCGGTCGACATCTCGAAGGGCGAACAGTTCACGCCGGCGTTTCTCGTAATCTCGCCGAACAACCGCATTCCGGCCATCGTCGATCCCCGCGGCCCCGGCGGGCGGCCGATCTCGGTGTTCGAAACGGGCGCTATCCTGCAGTATCTCGGCCGCAAAGCTGGAAAGTACTATCCGCGCGACGAGCGCGCCCGCGTCGCGGTCGAGGAATGGCTCTATTGGCAGGTCGGCGGGCTCGGTCCGATGGCCGGGCAGGCCAATCACTTCCGCCGCTACGCGCCGGAAAAGATCACTTACGCGATCGCGCGCTACACCGACGAGGTCAACCGCCTGTTCGGCGTGATGAACACGCGGCTCGCCGACCGCGAATTTCTCGCCGGCCGCTATTCGATCGCCGACATGGCCTGCGTCGGCTGGGTCAAGCTTGCCGAGCGCGTGGGGCAGGACCTCAAGCAGTTTCCCCATCTCGAGCGCTGGTTCGAGACGATCCGCGCCCGGCCCGCCGTCAAGCGCGCCTTCGCCATCCGCGTCGAAGCGGCGGCCAAGGTCGACATTCACGATCCAAAGGTACGCGCGGTGCTGTTCGGGCAGCGCGCGCGGTGAAAATCAATTCGACCGGGTCCAGTTCTCGGTCTTGCACATCAGGCCGCCCATGACGCAGCCCTTGAGATCGGCGGTGTTGGCGCCGGTCAACGTGAACGAGCCCGAATAGGTATTGCCGTCGCGCGAATTATAGACCTTGCCTTCCCACGTGTTGGCGCCGGCGGCCTTCATATTGAGCACGATCGGTACGCCGATGAGCGGCCGGCTCTGCTTGGCGGCGTCGACGTTGTTCTTGTCGGTCCTCGGCTGCTTGGTGTCGGGATCGAGCGGCTCGGCGAGCCAGACCAGCGTTCCGCACAGCGCGCCGCCGCAGTCGGCGATGTGGACCTTGCCCTTCTTGTCTTCGGTCAGCCAGGTCCCGAACGGGTCGGCCGCCAAGGCCGGCGCGACCGCCAGCGCCGCGAGCCCGATGGCGCCGAAGGCCAGGCCAGAAGTCATACGAAATGCCGTTTCACGGAAGCTTTTCATGGTTCATCCTCCCTCATCCGCCGCATGGCATGCGCCATCCGTCCGGGGCGAAAAGATAGCCGAGGCGGCCGCCATTGCAAGGTGGGCCGCGGGGACAAGCGGGTGCGCCGCAACGCCCGCAGGGCCGCTTTGGCTAACGAGGCGTTGCCAAATTTGCCGCATCGCTGTGGGCGGAGTTCAGCTTTGATTCATCGCATTGTTTAAACCACCATTCAAATGTTCTGAAGATGATGGCCGCGTCGGCTGGGGGAAAACAAGCCGGCAAGGCGCGCTAGCGCAGAGGTGTCACGACAGGGGCAGGACAGGGGAAATCACCATGGCTCGTTTCGAAGTGATCGACAGCACCACGGCGCCGCTCGGCGAGGGGCCGGCCGCCGGCGACGTCTTGTTCTCGCTCGGGATGATGTATTCGGTCGGCCGCGAGGTCCCGGTCGATCTCGTCTCGGCGCACAAATGGTTCAATCTGGCCGCGGCCAAGGGCAATGCCGACGCCGTGCGGCTGCGGCGCGAAATCGCCGACCAGATGTCGGAGAACGAAATCGCCGCCGCGCAGCGCGCCGCGCGCGATTGGCTCCGGTCGCATTGATCATCGTAGCCGTTTGCGCCGCCGCAACCGCGAGATCCGGTTGCGGAAAAACGGCAGGTCGATCAGCGCGACGAGCGCTTGTTGAGCCGCTCCGGCACGTGAAGGCGGCCGCGATCGACTAGGCGGCGGTCGCCAAGACGAGCGAATCGCAGCACCGCGGCCGTATTCGATCATTGCCGATCGGAGAGTTTCAGATGATACCGCGTGTGCCGCCGCTGTCCGGTGCTGGTGAGCGCTCTCTTCTCGACGAGGTCCTGTAAATCGCGCGTCGCGGTGGCGCGGGATGCCTGGGTGATGGCGATATAATTCTCCGCGCTCAGGCCGCCCTTGAAGCCGTCGATCCCCTCCTGAAACATACGGGCAATCGCCTTGCTCTGGCGCTCGTTCAGCTTGCCACGCAGCCTTTCATAGAACTTGGCTTTGGCGACATAGAAATCCACGCGGTCAATAGTATTGGTCTGCGCTTCGAGAACCGTGCCCGCAAAATACGTCAGCCAGTCGGTGATTTCATTTCTCTTGTTGTTGCGCTCCAGGGCGGCATAATAATCCTTGCGCCTGCGCTCGATGGTATAGGCGAGCGCAATCAGGCTGGGCTGCCCGAAATTCTGCGCTAATGATTTTTCCGCGAGCGCGCGACCAATTCGACCGTTGCCGTCCTCAAATGGGTGAATGCACACGAAATAAAGATGCACGATCCCGGCCCGCGTCAGCGCGGGCAGCAGGTTCTTCCCACCCGGCGCTGTGTTGTTGAACCACGCAATAAACCGCTGCATTTCATCGGGTACACGCGGCGACGGTGGGCCCTCGAAATGCACAATGCGCTTATAGTCCGGGCCGGAAACAACCTGCATGGGTTCGGGGTGCGTCCGGAAGCTGCCTGGTACCTGACTGGATCCGTCTCCGCCAAGCAGCATGGCGTGCCAATCGAATATTGTCTTATCGGTGAGCGGTTCCGCAAAGCCGCGATACAGACCAACCATCATTTTGGAGATGCCACGCTCCTGCGGCTTCACGCCCGGCCGCTCGATTCCGAGCCCAAACTGCTGGCGTAGCGAGGACTGGACGCTGTCACGGTTGAGGATTTCGCCTTCGATTTGGGAGGTCTTTACCGCTTCGTCGCTGATAAGCTCAATTTTGAGGGTGTCCCTCTCGTTCGCGCCGATATGCTTGCGTGCGCCGAGGAACTGGCCGGACAGCAGCAGAAATTGCTTCTCCAGGGGCTCCAAAGCCGCTGAATCGTAGGTGAAGTTCGGCCAGTCTGGCTGTTGCCAGTTCCACATCATGAGTTACAGAGGCCTTTCTATAGCTCACAATATGGCATAAAGTGAGCTATAACAATGAAATCTATAACTCACGATGGCGGCTTGATTCCCTGAGTAAAGGCTTGTGATTGCAATAGACGATTTTAATTGTCGTTCTTAATCAATAGCTTGCTTATTTCTCTGTCGACTAAAATTCTATCGACTAAAAACCGAGCGCGCTCAGTCCGGGATGATCGTCGGGCCGGCGGCCCAGCGGCCAATGATATTTGCGCTCGGCCGCGGCGATCGGCAGGTCGTTGATGCTGGCGATGCGCCGGCGCATCAACCCGTCCTCGCCGAACTCCCAGTTCTCGTTGCCGTAGCTGCGGAACCATTGGCCGCTGTCGTCGTGCCATTCATAGGCGAAGCGCACGGCGATGCGGTTGTCGTGGTAGGCCCACAATTCCTTGATGAGCCGATAATCGAGCTCGCGATTCCATTTGCGGGTGAGGAACGCCTCGATCGCGGCGCGCCCGGTAATGAATTCCGCGCGGTTGCGCCAGACGCTGTCGAGCGTGTAGCCGAGCGCGACGCGCGCGGGATCGCGGCTGTTCCAGGCATCCTCGGCCAGGCGCGCCTTCGTTGCCGCGCTTTCCAAGGTGAAGGGCGGCAGCGGCGGCCGCGCGGCCGGTGCGATGGCTGCTGTCACTGTCATGATACGTCTCCTGTCACGTGAGCGGCCTTCTCGCGTAATGCCGCGTTCTCGGTTTCCAGCTCTTGCAACCGTGCGAACAGCGGCGCGAGCTCGGCTTCGCTGAAACGCGCCGTGATATGCTGCGGGCAGTTCCAATCGAACGCCTCAACCTCCAGGACAAAGATTCGTTCCGGCTTGCCGCGGTAGCCCGACAACGTCACCGCCGCGGTGAGCGCGGGGTCGTCGCGCAGCTCCTTCACTGCGATGTGGGCGTAGATTTTGAGCCTTCGGCGCCGCGCGTAATCCATCAAAAAGAGCGCCGCGCGGCCGGTCACGGCGGCGTTGCCGAGGCTGATATATTGGCGGTTGCCGCGGAAATCTGCAAACGCGAGAGTCTTGTCGTCAAGAACGTGCAAAAATCCCGGTGGACCGCCGCGGTGCTGGATGTAGGGCCAACCGGTTTCCGACACCGTCGCCAGATAGAAACTGTCGCGGCCGGCGATGAACTGCGCCTCGGCCGACGTCAAACGGTCCGCGTGCCTGTCGCCGGCCAACGCGCGGGCGATCAGCGCGCTGCTGCCGTTCGCCGCTTGGGCGGCGCTGACGCTGGGCGTGCCGGCGATTTCCAAAAAATGATTGCCCATGACAAAGCCTCGCAAATCAGCCGCACCGGGGCATCGGCGCCTCGGACTTTCTCTCACCACATGGCCAAGATAGCTATTTCATTTTCGGCAACAATTGCGTTATTGTGAGAATAATCCTCTCGAAAAATGAAACCGAGTATGGACCGTCTGGAAGCGATGTCGATCCTCGTCGCCGTTGCCGAGGCGGGCAGTCTCACCGCGGCGAGCCGCAAGTTGCGGGTGCCGCTGCCGACGGTCAGCCGCAAGCTGGCGGAGCTCGAGGCGCATCTCACCACCCGGCTGATCATCCGTTCGACGCGCAAGCTGACGCTCACCGATGCCGGCAGCGCCTATGTCGCCGCCTGCAAGCACATCCTCGAACAAGTCGGCGAGGCCGAGCGCGCGGCCGTGGGCGAGTACAGTTCACCGCGCGGCGATCTCGTCGTCACCGCGCCGATCGTGTTCGGCCGGCTGCACGTGCTGCCCGTCGTCACCGATTTTCTCGCGGCGTTCGCCGACATCAATGTGCGGATGCTGCTCGCCGACCGCAACGTGCATCTGATCGACGATCACATCGATGCCGCCGTGCGTATCGGCACCTTGTCCGACAGCGGCCTCGTGGCGACGCGCGTGGGGTCCGTCCGCCGCGTCGTCTGCGCGAGCCCTACTTATTTGACGGCCCATGGCACGCCGAAGTCGCCGGCCGATCTGGCGACGGCGGACTGCATCACCTTCGAGCGGTTGGCGCCGTCGCCGTCGTGGAAGTTCGCCGTGCCGGATACGGCCGCGGAGCAGACGGTCGCCATTCGGTCGCGGCTCGCGGTCAACACGGCGGAAGCGGCGCTCGACGCTGCCGTCGCCGGCCTCGGCGTGACGCGCGTGTTTTCCTACCAGGCCGCGCGCGCGGTCAAGGACGGCACGCTGCGGATCGTGTTGGCGCGGTTCGAGCCGCCGCCGCTGCCGGTGAGCGTCATCTACGCCAGTCAAGCGCCGTTGCCGCGCAAGCTGCGCGCGTTTCTCGATTTCGCCGTCCCGCGCCTGCGCGAGCGCACCGCGAACGCCGCGCTGACGGGACGATCGAAATGAATATTCCGCTTGCGGCGCGTCTCGTCGCTACAGCCCGAACAGCCGCTCGGCGTTGGTCTGGAAGAATTTCAGCTTGTCGGCAGGGGAGAGCGGCAGATTGTCCTGCGTGACGGCCTCTTCGGCGACGAACTCGTAAGGGTAATCCATGGCGTAGAGGAGCCGGTCCGCGCCCATCACGCCGTGGACATACATGATCGGCGGCGCCCAGCCCATGCCGCTCGTGGTGTAATGAAAATTCTCGCGCAGATACGCGCTGATCGGCTTCTGGAGCGGTGGCGCGGAAGCGTAGCGTTTGGTGCGCACGATGACGCCGTGCATGAAATCGAGCCGGTAGAGCCAATAGGGCAGCGCTTCGCCAAGATGACCGAGCACGATTTGCAGGCGCGGGAAGCGATCGAACACGCCAGCAACGATCATGCGCAGCGCGTGCAAGCCCGTCTCGGCGGCGAAGCCGAACACCGCGCCGTCGAGGCCGCGCGCCAGATAAGGCTCGATCATCGCCTTCGACGGCGTCGTCGGATGCAGATAGAGCGGCACGCCTAAAGCTTCGCAGGCGGCAAAGATGTCCCAGAATTTCGGATCGTCGAGATATTCGCCGCGGGTGTGGGAATTGACGACGGCGCCCTTGAGACCGAGGCCGCGCACCGCGCGCTCGAGTTCCTGCGCGGCGCGCAACGGATCCTGCGGCGCAATCGCCGCGAGCCCGGCAAAACGGGTCGGATGCCGGGCGACCGCTTCGGCGAGCTCGTCGTTGAACCGTGTCGCCAGCGCCGTCGCCAAGTCGGCCTCGAAAATCTGTACCCCGGGGGCGGTCAGGGCGAGGATCTGCTGATCGATTCCCGTTGCATCCATGTCGGCGAGGCGGCGGTCGCCGATATCCTGGATGCGCCCCAACAGCGCCTGCGCCCGGTCGCTGGCCCCGGCGAAAAAGCCCCACAGGCTGTAAAAGCCCGGATCGTCGATCGTCTTCGCCTTGAGCTCACGCTGAAAGAGATTGATGAGTTCGGGCGGCGCCCAGGCCTCCTCGGTCGCGATGCGACGATAGCCAGGCGCTTTTTCGATGGTGGCGGCGGCTGCGGCGGCGGTGCTCGTGGTCATGGCTCTCCCCTGGCAGTGCGGCGGGCGTTGCGTTCGCCCATTGGACGCGGCATTGGACACCGGAAATGCCGTTAATGAAACACGCGTGAATCATGACCTCTGGATCATGACATCTCGATCATGACTTGGCCCGTGCGATGACCGCCTGCCCGAGCGATAGGCCGCCGTCGTTCGCCGGCACGCGGCGGGGCATGAGAACCTCGAGGCCATGGTCGTGCAGCGCTTGCGCGACGCCTTCGAGCAAGAGACGGTTCTGGAACCCGCCGCCGCCGAGCGCGACCGTGCCGAGGCCATGCGTGCCGCATAAACGCGCCGCGAGGCGCGCCAGTGCGTCGATGATCCCGCGGTGGAAACGCGCCGCGATGACGGAGCGATCGGCACCGGCCATAAGGTCATCGAGCATGGCCTCCCAGAACGGCCGCCAGCCGATGCGGACGATGTCGTTCTCCAGGACAGAAGTCGGATAACCCGCGCGCGTCGCGGCAAAACGGGGCGCGGCGAGCGCTTCCAGTTCAATCGCGGCCTGGCCTTCGTAGGAGACGGCATCGGCACAAATGCCGAGCAACGCCGCCCCGGCGTCGAACAGGCGGCCGGCGGAACTCGCCGCCGGCGCGTTGAGGCCGCTCGCCATCATGCGCATCAGAATGGCGGGTTGTTCGGTCTTCAGGAACTTGACGATGTCGAGCGTGTCGTAACGCCGCAAAATTTCGTCCCAGCCGATGAATTCATGGAGGTGCGCGAACGCATTTCGCCATGGCTGGCGCATGGCGCGGTCGCCGCCGATCAGCGGCACCGGCGCGAACGCCGCAAGCCGCTCGCTCGCCCGATAGTCGGCGCGCAGGAACTCGCCGCCCCATAATTCGCCGTTCTCGCCGAGCCCGAGACCGTCGAGCACGATGCCGAGAACGGGCGGCGCGCAAATCTCGACGCCGTGCTCCGCCAGCACCGCGGCGACGTGCGCATGGTGGTGGAGGACGGAAACGAGGGGGACGTGCAACGCGGCGCCGAGCGTCGTACCCCACTGCGTCGAGAGGTAATCCGGATGCAAATCGACCGCGATGATCTCGGGATCGAAGTCGAACAGGCTGCGATAAAGTTGCAGCGCGGCGCGGTAATCGTCGTGGGTGGCCGCGTCTTTGAGATCGCCGATGTGCTGCGACACGATCGCCCGGTCGCCGGCCAAGAGGCAAAATGTGCTCTTGAGTTCGGCGCCGAGCGCCAATACCCGGGCGCCGGCCGTCATCTCGGCCGGCATGTGCACCGGCTCCGGCGCAAAACCTCTCGCCCGCCGCAGCACCGACGGCGCGTTCATGACAATCCGCGCAACGCTGTCGTCGAGACGATTGACGATGTCGCGATCGTGCATGAGCCAGACGTCGGCGATATCGTGGAGACGCGCGCGCGCGTCGGCATTGGTGATGCACTGCGGCTCGTCGCTGGTATTGCCCGACGTCAGCACGATCGGCCGGTCGAACTCGCGCAGCACGAGGTGATGGAGCGGCGTGTAGGGCAGCATGAAGCCGAGGGTCGATTGCGCGGGCGCCACATCGGGCGCGAGCGGCCGGGCGTCGTCGCGGCAGTCGAGCACCACGATGGGCGCCGCGGGGCTCGAGATGAGCGCGGCCTCGGCGGCGCTCACATGCGCGAACGCGCGGACGACGTCGAGGTCCCGCGCCATCAACGCGAACGGCTTATGGTAGCGCCGCTTGCGCCGCCGCAAATTTGCGACCGCGGCCGCATCGGTCGCGTCGCAGCCGAGATGAAATCCGCCGATGCCTTTGATCGCGACGATGCGTCCTTCCTGCAACAACGCGGCGGTCTCGGCGAGGGCGTCGAATCCTGGTCGCGGCTGCATCTCGCGGCCATCCTC
>Ga0116134_1001378_pt1 | contig 12326 bp, 10 predicted proteins | sample June2015DPH_19_5_FD_89737 | JGI IMG/M metagenome (GOLD analysis project Ga0116134, IMG submission 89737) | Peatland microbial communities from SPRUCE experiment site at the Marcell Experimental Forest, Minnesota, USA - June2015DPH_19_40 | ecosystem: Environmental > Terrestrial > Soil > Wetlands...
CCAGGTGCGGAACCCGGCGAGGGACCGGGCGTTCGAGTGCGAAAATCCGGCCTCCAAAAATCGCAGCCCGAAACAGGTCGCAATGAACCAGAAAATCAGATGCAACGTGCCCATCCAGGCGAGCGATTCCGTGGACTGCGAAAAAATCCACGCCACCGGCGCGAAACCGATCAACAGGAGGGTCATCAGCATCAGCAACCCCGCCAGCAGGCCGGAAACCTCGACCAGCCGTGCCTGCGAACCGCCCAGACAGGTGAAAATGTAAAGGCTCGGCAGGCAAATCAGCGCCGAAATCGTCAAGCCCGCTGCGATCTTGACGGGCGCGGCCCAAAGTTGCGTGCCGCCGGAAAACGTGCCGGCCACGACGCCGTAAATCAAACTGCATACGACCGAGACGAACAGCATCGCCGCAATCAACCGTCCCGCGCCCGGCTGGCGCAATTGGAAAATCACGCGCCGGGGCTGGCGCAGGATGGCCTCGATGGCGACGATGACGTTTGGGATAGCGACGCGCTCGGACGGGTCGTCGCCCAGTTGGCGCAGGCCGCTGGCCGGCATCACTGGCGGAAGTTGCGGCGGAATTTGTGGTGGGACCGGCGGGATTGGATTTTGATCGTTCATAGGTCAGAGGGGTTTTGGTTTAGTCGAATTGCTGGAAGATTTGCAGCAGCGAGTGAAAGACATTTTCGTAAAAATTTCCGTGCAGAGCCGTGTGGCGGAAGAATTCCACTGGCAACGACGGCGAGCCGATAAACGGGCGCAAAATCCACGAAAGCTGGCTGCCAAGAAACAGATTGACCGTCAGCCATGCAAACAGCACCCGGCGCGCGACGGTCCGGCTTTCACCCAGCCGCGCGAGCAGTTGAAACAAGCGCGCATTGCCCATCGTGCCGGCAAAGGCGATGACGGCGACATCCGCCAGTTTGATGAAACTGTACGTTGCCCCGGGAGTGGCCTCCGGCGACATTGGCGGCGCATTCCAGACCAGGAACGCCATCAACGGACTGAACGCCCCGAGAATCGCCGCCGTGACGGCAAAGCTCATCAAAATGGCCGAGCAGGACTGACGAAACGGGATGTTCAAACCCAGCAACGGCGCGAGCATGGCGTTGAGCAGCGCGTTACCGGCGGTGGTGAGCAGGATGATGAGCGGAAATTTAACGGCCACGTAAAGCGCCTGTTGCGGGGCACGCCACCAACCCATTGCTGCGCCGTATAGCCCCGCTCCGACGACAATCATAGCGATGTGCAACACGAATCGCCGCGTGCTCCAACGCCTGCTCCAGGCCGTGATGGGTTCCAGTTCGCCCCGCAGCAGCACGCTGATTTCGCGCGGACTTAATTCGTCAAGCGCACACATAAAAGCTCTTCAGCCATTTTCGCGCCCGTTGGAACAGGCGTGATTTGCGACAACTGTTGTTCAACCGCTTTGATAACAGAATCCGGCGTCGAAGTCCCAGCCGTAATCCCGACGGTCTGTGCGTTGGCGAACCAATCAATCTGCAGGTCATCCGCGGTTTGCACGTGATGCACCTTCGCGCAAAAACGGGAGCACGTTTTGACCAACTCATGCGTGTTGTTGCTGTGGGCACCGCCGATGACAATGACCACATCACACTTTTGGGCGAGTTCAATGGCGGCGTTCTGCCGCTGTTTCGTCGGCTGGCAGACGGTGTCAATGAAACACACCTCCGACCGCGGAAAGCGTTCGCGGATCAGCCGCACCAGATGCCGGACCGGGTCAATCGGCTGCGTGGTTTGGGAAACGACGCCGAAACGTGACCGCTCGCAAAGCTTGGCCACGTCCCCCTCGTCCAGCACCACGTCGAACGCAGCCAAATCTCCGGTCAGACCACGCACTTCCACGTGATCGCGCCGGCCGATGATGACCGGGTGAAGACCTTCGCGCACGAGCTTTGCCAGGCTGCGGTGAGCGACATGCACGAGCAGGCAGGTCGCCTCGATCACGTCCAGACCGCGGGCGCGGGTTTCGTTCATCGCCCGTTCCGACGCGCCGTGGGCCGTGACCATCACCGTCCTCGTGCCCACACCGGCGGGTTGTTGCGCCAGACGGATGCCCTGCGCGCGCAATTCCGCCAGCACGGTTTCGTTATGGACAAGATCGCCCAGAATGGTCAGCGGCTCCTGTTTCGCGGCCCCCAGCGCCAGCGCGATGGCGTCCTTCACCCCGAAACACATGCCCAGATGTTCGGCCCGGATGATTTTCATATTGAGTCAGGCAAATCAACTTTGTGACACAAAGTAAAAGACCATTGTGCTTTTGGTTCGTTCAAATATTTTCTACTTTAACCTGGTTTGCCGGATGATTTGTTCCAGCAGATTGATGTATTCAGCGAAGGCTTTGCGGCCGGCGGCAGTGAGCGAGCAGGTGGTGAGCGGACGGTTGTTTTGATACGACTTGGCCACAGCCAAGTAGCCTTCCTGTTGCAACGCGCGGATGTGGGTGGTGAGGTTGCCGTCGGTCATGGTCAGCGCGTCGCGCAGCTCGGTGAACGACAATTCCGGCGAGGCGGCGAGCATGGACATGATGGCCAGCCGGCCTTTCTCGTGGATTACGCGATCGAGCTGGAGGAATGGTTCCGGGTTCACGCCGCATTCTTTCCTTTTTCGGTCAGATACAGGTATGCGCCATAAGCCAGATGCAGCCCGCCGAAGAAAAAGCCCATCAACCAATGCGCGCTCCACTCAACATCCGGGTGGAATATTCCCAGAAAAAAGAGGCATCCGCCCGCCAATGCAATATAGACCCAGCCAAACAACTTTACGCCGCGGGGCACGAAAAATCCCGCCGCATGCAAGGCGCAGCCATAAAAGAGCAACCAAATGAAAGCCAACGCAAACTCATTCGCCAAACCCACCAACACGAAGACCACACCCAGACACATCCCTGCCGTCAAAGGTGGCAGTAAAGCCTGGGTCACCCGCCGGGTTGGTGGCGACCAAAACGGCTCGTGATCCTTGAGTGCCTGCCGCCGGGCGATGAGAAAAGCGCCGGCGACCGCCACCAACGCGGCACCCAACCAAAGCCCGCCAAACGCCCGCGGCGAGTTCAGATGGAAAACCAACCCGGCTGCTGCGGCAAGCACACCGATGGAGCCGACGAAAAACATGATGGGCGCGAGCGCCCGCCGGTAAACGGCGGAGCGTTCCATCAAAGTACGGATGGTTTGCAGATGTTCGGTGGCCCAGTTTGATTCCATACCATTCACTTTGCATCACAAAGCCAAAGTTGGCAAGCAAAAAATGCCCCCCCAAAAACCTTTTAAAGTCATGAAAGATCGAGGACGAGAACGAGGACGAAGACGAAGAAGAACCGGAGGCTTCCTGAATGTGCATTTCCGGTCCGAAGCCTGCCCTCTTGCTTTCCTTGGTTTTTCCACCGATGATTTTTCCGCTTGAAGCCGCCGCCCAAATACATTCCGCCGTTGGGTTCGGGGAAAATGTCTGCCCGCCGTCGCGTGCTTGCGCAATGGCGCGGCGTGGACCTCGCATCGCTCGAAGCCGCGCAAGCCGTGCGCGCCCGCCGCGTCGGCGACGTGCTGCCGCGCGTGACGAAGGATTTGCACATGGACCAGCGGCGCGCCGAAGCCGAGGTCGTCAAGGTTTGGAATTCGCTGATCGACCCGAACATCGTCGCGCACGCGCAACCGGCGGGGGTGCGGAAAGGCACGCTGTTCGTGAACGTGGACAGCAGCGTGTGGCTCTCGGAGATCGTCCGCTACCGCCGCAAGGAAATTCTCGACCGGTTGCAGCACAGCTTCGGGCGGGATTTGATTCAGCGAATTTCGTTTCGCGTCGGCTGACTTCAGCTTTGGAAACCCGGTGGGCCGAGCGTCCCCGCGAGCCGTCAATAATTTTGAACCCGGCTCGCCGGGAGTCTCGCCCCACCCAAATTACACCCGGTCACGCCATCAATTCCATCTGTCGCGGGGTGAGCAGCCACACCAATTTCGCGCAGCGGCCATAAAGCAGGAATTCCGCCTCCAATTTGCACAAACCGCCCTTTTTGAAATCAATCTCCAGGCTGGTATTGCCGGCGGACAGCAGCGCAATCAGTTGGCCCAAGTACGGCTCGTGGCCGACCAACAGGACGTTCTCCGGTTCGGGGCGAAACTGGTTCAACTGTTGAATCAACAACCGGGGGTTGCCGGCGGGAGTCAAGTCTTCGGAGAAGGCCAGTTTTTTCCGCAGTTTGAAGTTCTTGGCGATGATCTCGGCGGTTTGTTTCGCTCGCAGGAACGGGCTGGAGAGAATCAGGTCGAAAGACAGATCCAATTTCACCATCGCCTTGGCGGCGATGCGCAGGCGGTTTTTCCCCTTGGCGGTGAGGGGACGCTCGGAATCCGGTTCGAAACCGGCCATTGCCGGTTCAGCGGCGATGCCGTGGCGAAGCAGGTAGAGATTCATGAGCTTTTGTTTTTCGCTTTTGCGTTGGTTGCCTGAGCCCGGGTGGCGGCCAGAAACGCCGCAACCTGCCCGCCGCGCTCAGATAGACCTGAATCAGCATCTGGCGCCAGCGCACCAGCTCTTTTTTCATCCGGCGGGCCGCCGCGTTGCTGACTTCTTTCTTTTGCACGAATTTGTCCAACGCCGCCAGCAATACTTCCATGTCCTGGATGTCCCCCATCATGCACTGGTAACCGCGCAGGGCACGGCGATGGTCCTCCGTGACGGCGGGCAACAAGGGCGACAGCGCCTCGACCATGTAACGGAAGTGTTTAAACGCAATCCGCGTGCGGTGGATGGTCTTGGTGTCGTCGGCCCGTACGTGCCGGCAAAGTTGCGCGACCCGGGCAAACGCCTGGTTTATGGCGTGCTGGACAATCGCGAAAGCCCGTTCGCGTGTGATTCGTTTGCGCTGGAGCCGGATCTCCTTTTCAAATGCCGCAAGACACCAGCCCAGACGCTTCGTCTTGATATGTTTGACGGCTTTGCGTGTTGTCCGGGTGAAACGGGCCTTGCGGTTCCGCAGCCAGTCGTAAAACGTGTACGCGTCCGGAAAGGCGGCTGCCATTCGCCCCACGTAACCCAGTTGGACCTGCGTGTCACGGAGTTGGTCGAAGGTGTCCAGGTGCCGCTTGAGTGCGCGGCGGACCTTCTTAATGTCACGTTCGGGAACAAACGCGCCGAGCAGTTCGATGGTCGAGAGGAGCCGGCGGGTTTCCACCCGCACGTCATGCACCGCGTCTTGAGAGAACCGTTCCTGGCAGCGCTTCAGCCGTTTGCGATAACGCCGCCACTGTGTGTTCAACGAATCGCCAAGGTGCTCCAGCACATCGGCGGTTTGGGCGGGGGCGATGTCTGACTGGCTTTGTCGGCGCATATCGTGATTCATCAAATGCTTTGATCTGGAATGACTTCGCTCGTCGCTTTCAAAGAGTCAAACCGCCCGCAGGATAGGTTCGCCCTTGCCGACGGAAAGTTACAATTAGGTGACAAATCTTGCCAAGCGCGCAAATTCATAGCTTTCGGCCAACTGTCCGCCTGGTTCCAAGCGGCTGCCGCGTCTTTTTCACTTGGGCACTTCCGTCCGCCGCGCGTAATCTAAGCGCGTCATGCAACCGAGCCGTCGCGCGGTCATAGATGTCGGCACCAACTCGATCAAGTTGTTGGTGGCCGACGTGGCCGGACGCGACGTGCAACCGGTGCATGAGGAAAGCCGGCAAACCCGCCTCGGCAAAGGTTTCTACGAAACCCACCGGCTGCAGATGGAGCCCGTCGCCTATTCGGCCAATGCCGTCGCCGATTTTGCGCAGACGGCGCGCAGGCATGGCGCCCGGGCCATCCGCGTCATCGCCACCAGCGCCGCGCGCGACGCGGTCAATCCCGAGGATTTGATTTCCGCCATCGAAGCGGCATCGGGACTGAAAGTTGAAATCATTTCCGGCGGGCAGGAAGCCGGGTTGGCGTTTCAAGGCGTGACCACCGACCCGGAACTGGCCCAAGCGCCGCTGCTGTTGCTGGATGTCGGCGGCGGCAGCACGCAATTCATTCTTGGCCGGGGCGACCACAAGCATTTCGCGCACAGTTTCCCGCTCGGCGCCGTGAGGCTCCTGGAGAAATTTCCGCACAGCGATCCACCGACGCGTGGTGAATTCACCGCCTGCCGCGACTGGCTGAAAAATTTCCTGCAAAGCGAAGTCCGCCCCAAACTCGAACCCGCGCTGCGCCGCGAAACGGATTCCCAGCCCGCCGGGATTCAGCTCGTTGGCACCGGCGGCACGACGAGCATTCTCGCGCGCATGGAGGCGAAGCTCGACCGCTATGACCGCGAACGCATGGAAGCCACGCGTCTCAGCCTGGAGCAGGTGAAAGCGCACCGGAAACGGCTCTGGAGTCTGCCGCTCATTGAACGCAAGGAAATCATCGGCCTGCCAAAGTTGCGCGCCGACGTGATCCTCACGGGCGTCGTGATTTACGAAGCGGTGATGGAAGAGTTCGGCTTCAAGCAACTCCGCGTCAGCACCCGCGGCCTGCGCTTCGCGGCGGTGATGGACTGATCGTAACAGATGTAGCAGCCGATGTGAGGAGGCTCTGACTGAATTCCAAATAAATTCCGAAATCCGAACACCGAGGTCCGAAAGAAATCCGAAGGTTGAAGTCCGAAATGACCAAACCGGCGATTTGTCAGCCCTCGGAATTCGGATTTCGAGTTTCGGAGTTAATATCACGAGCCCCGTTACCCCGGCTACGGCAAATCAACTGAATTATTTTGCGGCCACAACGACTTGGCGTCTATCGTCCCTCCATGCGTGTTTTGATAGTCGGCTGTGGGTACGTCGGTTTGCCTCTTGGCGTGGAACTGACTCGGCTCGGTCACGAGGTTTCCGGCCTGCGCCGAAGTGTGTCAGCGGAAAACGAATTGAAAGCCGCCGGCATCCAGCCGGTCTTCGGCGACGTGACCAGGCCGGAAACGCTGGCCATGCTGCCGCAAAATTTTGATTGGGTCGTGAATTGCGTTGCCGCCGGTGGCGGCGCGGAAGATTACCGGCAGGTTTATCTCCAAGGCACGCGCAACCTGATCGAATGGCTCGGTCCTACCCCGCCGAAGAAATTTGTTTATACCAGCAGCACCAGCGTTTACGGCCAGACCGACGGTTCGCAAGTCAAGGAATCCAGCCCGACCGAACCACTGGTGGAAACAGCAAAAGTGTTGCTGGAAACGGAAAAACTGCTGCTGACTGCGGTGGCCGAACGCAAGTTTCCCGCTGTGATTTTGCGCGTGGCCGGCATTTACGGGCCGGATCGCGGCCACTGGTTCAAGCAATTTTTAAAGAACGAGGCGCGGATGGAAGGCAACGGTTCCCGTTTCCTGAACATGATTCACTGCGACGATTTGATCGGCTGCATCATCGCGGCGTTGAAGAACGGGCGTCCCGGCGAGATTTACAACGCGGCGGATGATGAACCGGTGAGCCAGTTGCACTTTTTCCAGTGGCTGGCCCAGGCGCTGGACAAGCCGCTCCCGCCGTCCGAGCCGGAAAATCCTGACGCCGCCCGCAAACGCGGCGTGACCAGCAAGCGCGTCTCCAATTACAAGCTCAAGATGGAGCTCGGTTGCCGGTTCAAGTATCCGAATTTCCGCAAAGGCTACAGCGCCGAACTCCTGCGGCTCGACCGAGCGGGATAACTGCACATCGGACCGGATGAACGGTAATTCCGCCTATGGGCTGACGGTGCGATAGAGATGCAGCGGCCCGCCGGTCATGGGGAGGAACAGGTCGAAGTAATTGCTGGCCAGAAGGGTGTTGGTAGCCACGGGCAGCCAGGGACCGGTCAAATTGGAGGTGGTCAGCACCCGGTAAGTTTGACCGTTGGTGCCGGCATAGACCAGATGCAAGGTGGAATTGGTGGTATTGTCAACGTTGATGGTGTTCCAACGATAAGCCTTGAAATCCGCGTTGAGTTGGTCCGGGCCAAGGGTGAACGAGCGGGAGTTGGGGGCAAAAACGTAGTTGGCATTGGAAGGGGTAATCACGCAACTGCCAGCCGGCAGGGTCCGGAACCAATAAGTCCCCACGTTGGTCACCGCGATGTTGGTTGTCCCGGCGCTGAAAATGACCACATCGGTCGATCCAGATATCTTGCCTTCCACGATGAACGGGGCCGAGGATTCAAATGCGCCGATGTCGGCGGCGGCGCCGTAAGGACGGCTCCGGCCGCGCTGGTCGGTGGCCGGAGCGGTGGCGGTGGCCCCGCCGTCAATGGCGGGGCTCCCCGTCAGCAGTACCATCGTGAGAGTAGGACCACCGTAGTTCCCCAGCGGACCCAGGATGGGATCAGTGTTATTCAGGCTGCCGGACGCATAAAATCCCGCGCTGGCATCGGAACTGAGATTGTGCCCCAGATCGAACACCGTTCCCCAGCAATTGCTGCCGGAGGTGCTGTAGGCCAGGATGGTGTTGTAGAGGTTCACCGTTCCATTCGAATTGCAAATGGCCCCGCCGGAAGATGAACCGGCAGGTCCGCACTCGTCGCCGGCTCCCCCAACGGCGTTGTTCGAGGCAAACGTCAGGTTCACCAGCGTCGCCATCGCATTGGTAATAAAAAGACCGCCGCCCGCCCCGGTTCCACCCGAAACACAGGTATAGTAGCCGTTTCCAGCCGCACCACCCACGGCGAAGTTTGCCGCAAACGTGCAGTTGGTGGCGGATAGGGTTCCCAGACTGCAAATGGCACCACCCCGCCCAATCCCGCCAGGGCAATCGTAAACCATTCTTAACCCACCAAACCCACCTTTGGCTGTGTTGTTTGCAAACGAACTGCCTGACAGGGAAAGCGTGTTGCCGTTGAAAATCGCCCCGCCGCTGCCTTCTCCCGCGTTGTCATTGCCCGTCCCGACGTTGCCAGTCCCTTGGCCAAAGGCCTGATTGCCAAAAAAGCTGGATTGCGAAACTGACAGCGACGCCTGACTCCAAATCGCGCCGCCTTGAGCCAAACCCACATTGCCATTTTTCACCTTGTACCCGGCGACGCCTGTGTTCGTTGTGAACGTGCAACCAACGCAGTTCAACACGCCGTTGGTGGCGAAGATGGCCCCGCCCTCTCCTGAACCGGCGCTGTCTGCACCTTGGTATGGTAAACCGGCCCCCACAGCTAGATTACTTGAAAACGTTGAATTATAAAAATTTGCGGTGGCATTGCTGGTCCAGATGGCCCCGCCCAAACCACTGCCGGCTTGAAGGGACACAACTGCCGAGCCTTGCCCCGGCGCACCGCCTTGGACTGTCTGAGCGGCGAAGGTTGAGTTCTGAACCGTCACGCTGCCCCCTTGGCTGTAGATTGCACCACCGCACGCGTCGCCGCCGGCATAACCAGATTGAACCGGCTCAACACCCCCTATGCCGCCGGTTGCTCCATTGGCAGCGAAGCTGCAATTCGTCACAAACAGATTGCCCGCCAGGTTGTAAACGGCCCCGCCCAGCGCCACGCCTCCCACACTGTTGGAAGAATGTGGAAGATTGGTATAACCCGCCCCGCCGACCGCGAGATTGCTCACCACGGTGCAACCGGTCAGGGCCACGACCCCGCCGTTGTTGAAGATCGCCCCGCCCAGGCCCGGCTGGCCATCGGTGACGGGTGGACCGGCGACGCCATTGGACCCCGCCGCATAACCGTTCGCCAGCGTCAGATTGATGAAGGAAGCGGTCACGCCGGAACTGACGCTGAACAATTGAACTGTATTCCCTCCGCTGATGGTGATGGTATGCCCCGATGCATTTACAACCGTGCTGCTGGCGACGGCGAGTGTGCCGGTCAAGGCAATGGTTCCATCACAATTAAAAGTCACCGTTCCACCGCCGACAAGAGCGGCTCGCAGAGCCGCATCATTCGCGCTGTTTACAACTCCGGCAGAGAAAACGACGCGCGGCAGGCAAAGCAGTGTGATAATCAAACCCAGCAAACAACGGAATAAAGAAGTTTTCATAACCCATGACAGATCAACTTCAAGGGACGCAAATGCAACTTACACCCGCTTGCGGGGGGGGCAAATGAAATTTCACTTCGACCTGGACGGGTTTACTCATTAACGTTTTGCCGATGGCCGCCGAAGCCCAACTGACTCCCATGATGACGCAGTATCGCCGCATCAAGAGCGAACTGCCCAAGGACGCGTTGCTGCTGTTCCGGCTCGGCGATTTTTATGAGATGTTTTTCGAGGACGCGCAAACCGGCGCGCAGCTCCTCAACCTCGCGCTCACCGCGCGCAATGGCGTGCCGATGTGCGGCCTGCCACACCATGCGGCGAATGCCTACATCGGCAAACTGCTCAAAGCCGGACGGAAAGTCGCCATTTGCGATCAACTGGAAGACGCCCAACCCGGCAAACTCGTCAAACGTGAGGTCACCCAAATCCTGTCGCCCGGCACGCATTTCGACGAGCGGATGCTCGTGGCCGAACGGAACAACTTCCTTGCCGCGATTTGTCCGCTGGGCAAAACCTTCGGCCTCGCGCTGGTGGATTTGACCACGGGCGATTTCATGACCACGGAACTTGAAGCGGATTCTGCCTTGCTCACCGAGCTGGAGCGGTTGCGCCCGGCGGAAATCATTTATCCGGGCGAGTCGGTGGCGGTGCGCGAACTGCTTGGCAGCGGCCGGCGTGAGTCGGCGCAAACTTCGCCCAGCGATGGTCAGCGCGCTTTCACAAGCGCGGCTACGGGGCAAGGCTGGATTCTCAACAGCTACGACGACTGGACGTTCGCGCCGGAAACCGCTCTTTACACCGTGCGCGACCATTTCAAGGTTGCGTCGCTCGACGGCTTCGGGCTGAAGGACCGCACCGCCGCCATCGGCGCGGCGGGCGCGGCGCTGCATTATCTCACGCAACACCTGCGCCGCGACGTGAAGCATCTCACGCGGCTGTCGTTTTATCGCCGTAACGATTATCTGGCGCTCGATTACACGACACTCCGGCATCTCGAAATCCTGGAGCCGCTGCACCACGATGCCCCGCGCAATGCGTCGCTTTACGGCGTGGTCAACCGCACCGTTACGCCGATGGGCGCGCGGATGTTGCGCAACTGGCTTTCGCAACCGCTGGCCGCCGTGGAACCGATTCGCCGCCGGCAGGAGGCGGTGCAGACGTTCATCGGGAACTCGGCGGGCCTCGACAGTTTTCGCGCGCAGCTCGCGAACGTGCGTGATTTGGAACGCACCCTTGGCCGGTTGAGCACCGGCAGCGGCAACGCGCGCGATCTGGTCGCCCTGCGCATGGCCTTGGAGCAAATCCCGATGGTGAAGGGGATTCTTGATTCGGTGGGGCGAGACTCCCGGCGAGCCGAATCGTTGATGCAAGATGACCCAATGGCTCGCGAGGACGCTCGCCCCACCGGCTTGATTGCGGAACTGAACGAACAACTCACCGAATCGCCCGACCTCGTGGAGTTGATTTCGCGCGCCATCGTGGATGACCCGCCGCTCGCCGTGAAAGAGGGTGGCATGATTCGCGACGGCTTCGATGCGTCGCTCGACGAACTCCGCGACGCGACGCGCAGCGGCAAGGACTGGATTGCGAAACTCCAGCAGCAGGAGATTGAACGCACCGGCATCACATCGCTGAAAGTCCGGTTCAATTCCGTCTTCGGCTACTACATCGAAGTCACGAAGTCGAATCTCGACAAGGTCCCGCCGCATTACATCCGCAAGCAGACCGTTGCCAACGGCGAACGCTACATCACGCCCGAACTGAAGGAGATGGAAGGCAAAATCCTCGGCGCGGAGGAACGCAGCGTGAAGCTCGAATATGAGCTTTTCCAGCGCGTGCGCGAGGAGGTGCTCGGTCAATTGCCCAAAATCCAGCAGACCGCCGCCGCACTGGCACAACTCGATGTGCTGGCGTCGTTCGCCGAGACGGCGCGCTTGCACAGCTACTGTCGTCCGGTCGTCGCCGACGAAGGAGTGCTGCAAATCCGTGACGGACGCCATCCAGTCCTGGAACAGAATTTCGCCGACGAACGCTTCGTGCCGAATGACACGGGCCTTGCCAGTAGGACAGGCGTCGCGCCTGTCTCCAACTCAAATCCCCAAGCCTCCACACCTCAAGGTGAAGACATTTCAGATGGAGACAGGCGCGACGCCTGTCCTACATCACCGCAAATCGCGCTCATCACCGGGCCGAACATGGCGGGCAAGAGCACTTACATCCGGCAGGTGGCGCTCATCACGCTGCTGGCGCACACCGGTTCGTTCGTGCCGGCAGTGGAGGCGCGGATTGATCTGGTGGACCGGATTTTCACGCGCATCGGCGCGAGCGACGATCTTACGCGCGGGCAGTCAACCTTCATGGTCGAAATGACCGAGAC
>Ga0116134_1001379_pt1 | contig 12323 bp, 10 predicted proteins | sample June2015DPH_19_5_FD_89737 | JGI IMG/M metagenome (GOLD analysis project Ga0116134, IMG submission 89737) | Peatland microbial communities from SPRUCE experiment site at the Marcell Experimental Forest, Minnesota, USA - June2015DPH_19_40 | ecosystem: Environmental > Terrestrial > Soil > Wetlands...
CGCCGCGCCCACCAGGCCCATCAGCGCCACCACGAGCCAGAACAGCAGGAAGACCTTCAGCAGCGCGAAGAAGATCCAGCCGCCGGGCAGCAGGATGGCCGCGAGCAGGATCAGCAGCAGGATCGGCAGGAACCGCGGGCCGCGCCGCCGGTAAACCCGCGGCGGAGCCGGGAACGGCGGCATGTTCGGCGCCCCCGCCTGCGTGGGGGAGGGGCTGGGCAGGTCGGCCATGATCCGGCGGAGATCACCTGCGGTCTTGGCGCTCAGCGCGGCCGTGACCCGCTCGTCCAGCTCTTCGGCGGTGAGGCGGCCCTCGGCGTAGTAGTCGCGCAGCTGCGCGGCGACGCGATCCCGGTCGCTGTCGGATATGCGCATCCGGTCATTGATGTTCATTGCGGACCCCGTTTTCCCGATGTTCTTGTTGTGCCATCTCCCCGGCGGCTACTCGTCTGCGCTGCCGGGCTCGTCGTCGCTGGTGTCTTCGTCGGCCAGGAACTCATACAGCGTGCGCCTGGTCTGCTTGAGCAGTCGCTCGGCCCGGCGGATCTGGTCGGGGGTGCCCGCGTGGGCCGTCTGGGCGATGGCCGCGCCGAGCCTGGCCGCCTCGCCGAACAGCCGGGGCAGGTCTCCCAGGCCGCCTTCGGTGTCCGAACCGGCCATAGCTTCCCACGCGCCCCGCGCCATCTCGGGGTTGCTCTCGACGTACTCGCGCCCGGCGTCCGTGAGGCTGAACGTCCGGCGGCCGCCGGACTCGTCCCCGATGATCAGGCCTTCGTCGGCGAGTAGCTGAAGCGCCGGGTAGACAGCGCCCGGGCTCGGCCGCCAGGCGCCCCGGCTGCGCTCCTCGATGTCGGACATGATCTGGTAGCCGGTGCGCGGGCCCTCGGTGAGCAGCGCCAGGATCGTGGCGCGCACGTCACCGCGCGACGCCTTCGGCCGCCGTGGGCCCCTCGGTCCTCCCGGGCCGCCGGGCCCTCCCGGGCGGCGCTGGCCCCCCGGACCCTGCCACCAGCCGCCACGTGGGCCGCCGAAGAACCCGGCCCAGTCTTTCCCGCTGAAACCGCGCCCCCACGGTCCGCCCCAGGGGCCGCCCCACGGACCGGCGTCCTCTCCGGGCCCCGGGCCGGTCTCGTCATCGCCGGGACCGCGGAAGCCGTGATGCCCGGGCCCCATGTGTGCGTGATGCCCCGGCCCGGGGAACTCGTGCCCGGGGAACTCGTGCCCGGGGGACTCGTGATGGCTGGTGCGCGCGTGGAAGCCAGGCCCGGTGGGCTCGGCGTGTCCGGCGTGCCCGTGCTGCCCCCGGCCGCTCTCCTCGCCGTCGTCAGGGTGCGGGCCGCCGGGCGTCCCGGGCCCGGGAGCGTGCGGGAAGCCGGGCGCGCCCCTGGCCGGCCGGCTGGTGGTTGTGCCCCCGGCCGCGTACACGTTCTGGATCAGTTCCCGGGCGCGGCCGATGGCCTCGGACAGGCCCGCGTCGAAATCTTCCGCCCCATACCCGAAACCACGCATGGTGCCTCCACCCGTCAACTTAGAGATACGGTCTCGATATATCTGCACTGTACGTCAACCGGCCCTCATTGACAAGATATAACTTGTTTCGCGTCATGGGGCCGAAGCCGGTGCCGCGTCATGGGCCGAACCGGCTGTACCTCTCCGTCCAGGACCGCCCAGCCCCTGTATCCGGGTCAGCCTGGCCGTGTGCCCGCTAACGGCCGTTGCGGGGCCGGTTCCGAGCATGATCGGCAGGGAGGGTGTCCCGGCTTCGGGATCGTCGCAGCCGGGGGCCTGGACGGTGACTCGGGGCGGGAAAGCCGCAGACCGTCGATGTGGGCAGCGTTTTCGGCGAATAGGACCGAGAACGCTGCCGACATCGCAGGAATCCGCGGTGGACGCGGCCGGCGCGGTCCACGTTGCACCCTGGGCTCCCACGGGACGCACCAGTCGCACCCGTCCGTGCCCGGAGCCGGCCGTCCCAGGGTGAGCCGGTCCCAGTGTGAGCGGTCCCAGTGTGAGCGGTCCCAATGTGAGCGGCTCCCGGGGTGAGCGGCTCCCGGGGTGAGCCGCCGGCCCGGCAGTCCCAGCGGTCCCATCCGCACCCCGGAGGGGTGAGCCGGTCGCAGGGTGAGCCGGCAGGGGTGAACCGGCGTGGCCTGCAACCGGTTACATGCTGACGCGGAGCCGCGAGCGAACTCGCATGGAGCTGTGACCAGGTACGTAGCGATTCGTCGAGAAAGTTCCGTCGGCGACCCCTTGTCTGTTTCTTACAGAGATGTTACGAATGTGGTTCATTCAGGGTCTAAAAAAACGGCAAATGATGTATTGACGTCGGACATATGGGGAGTTACGTTCATTAACGCCCAATAGGAAAGTTTCCTTATAAATACCAACGAAGGCGGGCGCTCATGTTCGGCTGGAAACCACGAGCTCGGGGGGAACTACCAGGATCTAGGAACTTCTCAGGTACCGATCGCGCAGGGCTGGACCCGCTAACCAGCCACTTCGCGCCCGGTACAACGCACCGTCGCGGCGCGCGGGCTACCCGGCGCACCGCGATCGCGCTGGCGGCCGCCGCACTCCCGGTGCTCGCACTGACCGCTCCCGCCGCTCTGGCCCAGACCACGGCCACGGCGAACACCTCCGCCACCGCGAACACCTCCGCCGTGGGGCACACCTCCGCCACGGCACGCACCGCGCAGCCCGCAGCCGTGACCCGGCCTGTGGTCGGCAGCGCGCGCACCATCCCGGCGACCGCGCTGCTCAAGGCGGCACCCGACGCCGTGCCCGGGCCGCCGTCCGGCTGGACGACCGAGTTCAGTGACGACTTCAACGGCAGCGCAGGCTCCGGGGCCGACTCCCAGTGGGAGTACGACACCGGGCCCGGCTCGAACTTCGGGACCGGCGAGATCGAGACGATGACCAACTCGACCAGCAACGTCTACCTCGACGGCAACGGCGATCTGGACATCACGGCGCTCGGCTCCGGCAGTAACTGGACCTCCGGCCGCATCCAGACGACGTCCGCCAACGTGGGGGCGCCGGCCGGCGGCGAGCTGGAAGTGACCGCCTCGATCGAGCAGCCCAACCCGGGCAACGGCCTCGGTTACTGGCCTGCCTTCTGGATGCTGGGGCCGGGCCAGTGGCCGGAAAACGGCGAGATCGACATCATGGAGGACGTCAACGCCCTGTCCGAGGTCTCCGGGACCGTGCACTGCGGGACCGACCCGGGCGGCCCATGTAACGAGACCGACGGCATCGGCAGCGGCCTGACCGCCTGTAGCGGCTGCCAGACCGGCTACCACACGTACACGATGATCGAGAACCGCACGAACGCCTCGGACGAGACGATCACCTTCTACCTCGATGGCAACCAGTACTTCCAGGCCACCGAGGCCCAGATCGGCACGTCGACGTGGCAGGCGGCGTTCGACCACAACATGTCCATCATCTTCGACCTGGCCATGGGGGGCGGCTATCCGAATGGCGTGTGCGGATGCACCAGTCCCTCCAGCTCGACGAGCTCGGGCGGCACCATGAGCGTCCAGTACGTGGCCGCCTACACCACCGGCGGCAGCGGTAGCGGCGGCGGCGGGGGCGGCGGCGGCTCCGGCACCGGCCAGATCACCGGCTACGGCGGCCTGTGCGTGGATGTCCGCGGGGCCAACACCGCGAACTTCACCCCGGTCCAGGTGTACACGTGCAACGGAACCAGCGCGCAGCAGTGGACCGTCGTCGAGGCGGGCAGCACGCTGCACGCGCTCGGCAAGTGCATGGATATCAACGGCGGCGGTACCGCGGACGGGACCACGGTGGACCTGTACGACTGCAACGACACCGCCGCGCAGGTCTTCATCCCGCAATCCAACGGCTCGCTCTATAACCCTCAATCCAATAAGTGCCTGGACGATACGGGCTGGTCGACGACGCCCGGCACGCAGCTCGAGATCTGGGACTGCACCGGCGGCGCCAACCAGCAATGGTCGCTGCCCTGACCCGCGTGCTGCCCTGACCCAACGACGGCCCTGACCCAACGACGGCCCTGACCCCAGCGGGGCCCTGACCCAGCGGCTGCCGCACCCAAGCGCGGCCCTAGCGAGGACGGCCAGTTCCCCGGCGACCCCGGGGAACTGGCCGTCGGCGCGTTCGGGACCACCCGGGACCGTCGCCGGGCCGCTACGGGTTAGGGTCGCCTTTAGTGAGCGGAGCCGCGACCCAGGAGCTATCCATGACCGAAGGCAGTGCAGGCACCAAGGCAGACATCGGCGTCACCGGCCTGGCCGTGATGGGCCGGAATCTGGCGCGGAACCTGGCCCGGCACGGCTACGCCGTCGCACTGCACAACCGCTCGCCGGAACGTACCCGCAGCCTGGTCAAGGAGCATGGCCACGAGGGCACATTCATCGCCAGCGAGTCCATGCCGGACTTCGTGGCCAGCCTCGAGCGGCCGCGGGCCGTCATCATCATGGTCAAGGCCGGGCCGCCGACCGACGCCGTCATCGATGAGCTGGTGCCGCTGCTTGACGACGGCGACATCGTGGTCGACTGCGGCAACGCGCACTTCGTGGACACGCGGCGGCGAGAGGCGGCGCTGCGGGAGCAGGGCCTGCACTTCGTGGGCTGCGGCGTCTCCGGCGGCGAAGAGGGGGCACTGAACGGGCCGAGCATCATGCCCGGCGGATCCAAGGAGTCGTACGCGAAGCTCGGCCCGATCTTCGAGTCGATCGCGGCCCAGGTGGACGGCACGCCGTGCTGCACCCACGTCGGCCCGGACGGCGCCGGGCACTTCGTCAAGATGGTGCACAACGGCATCGAGTACGCGGACATGCAGTTGATCGCGGAAGCCTACGACCTGCTGCGGAGTGGCCTCGGCGAGACGCCGGGCGAGATCGGGAAGATCTTCCGCACCTGGAACGAGGGCGACCTGGACTCCTACCTCATCCAGATCACCGCCGGCGTGCTCTCCCACACCGATGCGGCGACCGGGAAGCCGTTCGTGGACGTCGTGCTCGACCAGGCGGAGCAGAAGGGCACCGGCCGCTGGACGGTGCAGAGCGCACTGGACCTCGGTGTCCCGATCACCGGGATCGCCGAGGCGACGTTCGCGCGGTCGCTGTCCGGCCACGCCGGGCAGCGCCAGGCGGCCCGTGAATCATTCGGAACGGACCTGACGCCGGTACACTACGACGACCGGGACGCGTTCGTGGAGGATGTCCGCCGGGCTCTCTACGCCTCCAAGGTCGTCGCGTACGCCCAGGGGTTCGACCAGATCGGCGCGGGCAGCGCGGAATACGACTGGAACATCAACCGCGGCGCGATGGCGACGATCTGGCGGGGCGGCTGCATCATCCGGGCCCGTTTCCTGGACCGCATCCGCACGGCCTACGACGAGGACCCCGCCCTGCCGAGCCTGATGGTGGCGCCGTACTTCGCCGCCGCCGTCCGGGACGGCGTGGCCAGCTGGCGCCGGGTCGTGGCCCAGGCGGCGGCGGTCGGGATTCCGACGCCCGCGTTCTCGTCCTCGCTCGCTTACTTCGACGGGCTGCGCAAGGAGCGCCTGCCCGCCGCGCTCATCCAGGGCCTGCGTGACTACTTCGGCGCGCACACCTACCGGCGGGTGGACCGGGACGGCGCCTTCCACACCGACTGGTCGGGTGACCGCCAGGAGCACCCCGCCTGAACCGGGCCTGCGCGCTAAGCGCAGGCCCGAGCAGGGCCCGCGCCGTGAGCGCGGGGCGGCGCCCCCTGCGCACGGGGCGCCTGCCCGGGCCAGCAGGGGCTGTTGCGAAGGGGACGGGAACGTGCCCGTACGGCCGGCCGCAACTTTATGGCCTGACCTGGTCAATAGGCTCGTGCCCGCCTCGAAGTGCGCCACAATAGGCATGGCGCGGTCCGTAGGCCCGGGTCCGGCGCACGGGTGACGATCTGCCCGCGCCGGTGTGGGGACGGGTCCGCGACCGGGAGCCAGGAACTGGAGCGGGTGTGGTGGGTCGGCGATGGTCATGGTCATGAATTCGGTCGTCGTGAGCGACGGTGATATCGAGAATACTTTCGAGGGCCGTGATCACGAGGAGCTCAATCTCGGCTCCGTTGCGGGCGTCACCGACCGCGGCGTCCGGCACGAGCGGAACGAGGATGCGCTCGCGCTGGCGACGACGGAGACCCCCAGCGGGCCGGCCGTGGTCGCGGTCGTCAGTGACGGGGTATCCAGCGCGGACCGCCCGGACGAGGCGTCGCTGGAAGCGGCGCGGGTCGCCGTGTACAAGCTGGCCGAGGCGGCGCACGCCGGGACCGATCCGGCCGAGGCGTCGAGGCGGGCCGTCGCCGCGGCCCGGAACGCGGTGATCGCCCTGGCCGAAGACCCGCAGGAGTCCCCGGCGGCCACCTACATTTCCGCGGTCGTCACCGGCGGGAAGATCACCCTGTGCTGGATGGGGGACAGCCGCGCCTACTGGCTCGCCGCCAAGCCCGAGCCCATGGCGCAGCTGCTGACCCGGGACGACTCACTGGCCGAGGAGATGGTCGCCCAGGGGCTGCTGGCGGAGGCCGACGCCATGGACTCGCCGCAGGCGCACGTGGTGACCCGCTGGATCGGCATCGGCGCCCGCGACGCGGAGCCGCACATCGCGCAGTTCTCGCCGCCTGGGCCGGGCGCGCTGCTGCTGTGCTCGGACGGCCTGTGGAACTACGACCCCGACGGCGGTGAGCTTGCGAACCTGGCCATGCCGGGCGCCCTGGACAATCCGCGCGCCGCGGCGAACGCGCTCCTGCTGTTCGCGCTGGAAGCGGGCGGCATAGACAACATCACCATCGCCCTCGTGCCCTACCCGATCACCGGGCCGGACGCAGCGACCCCGGGCCCGCAGACCCCGGACCCCGCAGGCCAGCGCTAACTGAAGTTGATGGTCACCTGCTGGAACCCCAGCGACCGGAGCATGCCCGTCAGCATGGACTGCGTGTTCTTCTGCGCTTCCGTGAGCAGCGGGCTCTGCTTGGCCGCGGTCTGTATCTTCTGCTGCGCCGCGACGTAGACCTGCTGCTGGCTGTTCGGGTTGCCGGAGAAGAAGTTCCCGATCCGGTTGGCCAGTCCCTGCTGCTGGGCGAAGACGTAGGAGTGCTGGACGTCCAGCACCGCCGGCTCCAGCTGCGCGCGCGGGAGCGTGATCGTCACGGCGGTCCGGTTCGCGGAAACGTGGATGGCCTGCCCCTTGAGCTGCGAGAAATCGACGTAGGCGATGTCGCTGCCCTGGCCCACGAATAGCGTTTCGCTGCCCTCGATGAATGCTGGCAGGAAGGAGTGATTTTGCAGGTCGACCACGACTTCGAAAGATCCGCTCGCCGCCTCGTACCGGCTGAGCGGGGTAATTGATCTGAGCAGGACCGGTCCGCTGCGGTCGGTGGTTGTCTCCGCGAATGGGTTCCGCAGCTGCGGCAGCAAATGAACCGCGGACAGCACCAGCGCGAGGACAATGACGGCGGCAATAGCGACGGCAATGCCGCCCAGCCGGCCCGCCACACCCCGCCCGCGCCGCGGCCCCTGCCATCTGTTCCGGGACAGGCGCTCGGTCGTCTCGTACTGGGCTGTGTCCTCCCGTCCGCTGTCTCCGGTCGTGCCGTCCGTGTCGTCTGCCGTGTTGCGGAATCGCCCGCTCATTGGTTACCTCGCGCCGTCTCGCCTTTCGCCACGGAACGTCCCATCGTTTCTGCCGTCCCCGGCATGTCCGTTCAGCTGCAAAAATGTTCGTCGCGGTAGTCGTTACCCGATTGAACCGGGTGAATTCCCGGGTGCCGCACTTATTTGGGCCGGTGTGGGCATAAACCAGGTATGCCCAGGATTTCGTGGCGCGTGGACCGGAGCACCGGGCGGCAGCGCCCATTCAAGCCGGGTCTGGGCGGCTGCCTGCTGTGGTTTCTGATCGTAATCGCGGTGCTTCTCATCGTGGCCCTGTTCGTCGGCGGCTTCCGTAAGGGCACCACCAGCGGCCTGAACCGCCCGTCTGCTCCAGCGGCGACCGCCCAGGTCGCGGTCACTGGGCACGCCCGGCTAGGCGTGCTGGGTTCCGGCCGCCCGCCGCAGGCCTAGCAGCCCGATCGAGTGTTCCCGCATCTCGACCTTCCGGATCTTGCCGGTGACGGTCATCGGGAACTCCTCGACGATGTGCACGTAGCGCGGGATCTTGTAGTGGGCGATCTTCCCCGCGCAGAACTCGCGCACGTCCGGGGCGGCGAGCGGGCTGGCGCCGTCCCGCATCCGCACCCATACCATCAGCTCTTCGCCGTACTTCTCGTCGGGCACCCCGATGACCTGGGCGTCCAGCACGTCGGGATGGGTGTAGAGCAGTTCCTCGACTTCGCGCGGGTAGATGTTCTCCCCGCCGCGGATCACCATGTCCTTGATCCGCCCGGTGATGTTCACGTACCCCTCGGGGTCCATGACCCCCAGGTCGCCGGTGTGCATCCACCGCGCCACGTCGATCACCTCGGCGGTTTTCTCGGGCTGTTCCCAGTAGCCCAGCATGACCGAATACCCTCGAGTGCACAGCTCGCCCGGTTCGCCGCGCGGCACGGTCAGGCCGGTCGCCGGGTCGACGACCTTGACCTCCAGGTGCGGCCCGACCCGTCCCACGGTGGAGACGCGGCGCTCGATGGAGTCGTTGAACCGGGTCTGCGTCGACACCGGTGACGTTTCGGTCATCCCGTAGCAGATGCTGACCTCGTCCATATGCATCCGGTCGACGACCTGCTTCATGACCTCCACGGGGCACGGCGAGCCGGCCATGATGCCGGTGCGCAGGCTGCCGAGGTCATACGACGTGAAGTCGGGCCGCGCCAGTTCCGCGATGAACATGGTCGGCACGCCGTACAGCGATGTGCATCGTTCTTCTTCCACCGAGCGGAGCGTGGCCGGGGGATCGAACGACGGTGCGGGGATCACCATGCACGCCCCGTGGCTGGTCGCCGCGAGGTTGCCCATGACCATCCCGAAGCAGTGATAGAAGGGCACCGGGATGCAGATGCGGTCCTCTTCCGTGTAGCGGCACAGCTCCCCCGTGAAGAACCCGTTGTTCAGGATGTTGTGGTGGGAGAGCGTCGCGCCCTTGGGGAACCCGGTCGTCCCCGACGTGTACTGGATATTGATCGGGTCGTCCGCGCTCAGCGCCGCCTGCGCCGTGGCCAGGGCCGCCCGGTCCTCGGCTGGCGCGGCCGTCCCGTCGGCGCGGTCCCGGCTCGCCAGCGTGTGCCACTCCTCGCTGCCGAGCAGCACCACGTCTTTCAGGTCCGGGCAGCGCGGGCGCGCCTCGGCGATCATCCCGGCGTAGTCCGAGGTCTTGAACTTCGGCGCGGCCACCAGGGTCCGGATCCCGGACTGGCGCAGCACGTACTCCAGTTCCCGCAAGCCGTACGCCGGGTTGATGTTGACCAGGATGGCGCCGATCTTCGCGGCCGCGTACTGGACCATGATCCATTCCGCGCAGTTCGGGGCCCAGATGCCGACCCGCTCGCCCTTGACCACGCCACGGTCCAGCAGCCCCAGGGCCACGGCGTCCACGTCGGCGGCCAGTTCCCGGTACGTCCACCGGCGCCCGGCCGGAATGTCGACCAGGGCCTCACGGTCGCCGAACCGGGCCACCGTCCGGTCGAAGTTGTCGCCGATCGTGTCGCCGAGCAGGGCCACCTCGAACGTCCCGGAGGCGTAGCTGCGCCCGGCTGGTGCGCTGGACTGAGACACCGTCGTCCCCCCTTTGCCGTGCCAGCCCGCTGACTGGTCCGCGGTAAAACGATCACACCGGGCGGGCGATGGTGTCAACGCTGCCGGGGGACGGGCCCAGGAGGTTCAGGCCGAGCGGGGACGGTCGCCACGGGGAGGCCTGGATGGCCGGGGGACGGGGGACCGGGGACGGGGGACTCAGAAGGTCCCGGGGTCTTCCTGGTCCGCGTTCTCCTCCTGCTTGGCCACCTCGGCCCGGACCTCCTCCATGTCCAGGTCACGGACGGCCTTGATGACCTGCTCGAGCGCGGGCGCGGGGAGCGCGCCGGGCTGGGAGAAGACCAGGATGCCGTCGCGGAAAGCCATCAGCGTGGGGATCGAGGTGATCTGCGCCGCCGCCGCCAGATCCTGCTGGTCCTCGGTGTCGATCTTGCCGAACCGGACGTCGGTGTGCTCGTCGCTGGCCGCCTGGAACACCGGGGCGAACATGCGGCACGGGCCGCACCACGATGCCCACCAGTCCACGAGGGTAATGCCGGACTGGGTGACGGTCTCCTCGAACGTCTCCTTGGTCAGTTCGATGGTGCTCATAGCTCCTCGTTCAGTCGGTTGCGTGGAAATCTCTGGCGGTATAACGCAGCCGGGCCGCTGGAATTCCGCTGCGCCCGCGGCTGCACCCCCCCTGCGCCCGCGACTGCACCCCCGGTTGGCCCCCCCGCGGAAGGCTAGCCCGCACGATCCCGGGGAAGGCTAGCCCGCGCGGGAGCGTTAACCTGCGTGCAACAGTCCACCCGTGACCGGAGGTGAGGAATCCGTGGCTCTGCCCTATGACTCCGCGGCGAAGTTCCAGGACTACGCGCACCCGGAGGTGCTGGTCTCCACGGATTGGCTGGCCGAGCATCTCGATGACCCCGGGCTGGTGGTGGCGGAGTCCGACGAGGACGTGCTGCTGTACGAGACCGGGCACATCCCGGGTGCGGTCAAGCTGGACTGGCATACCGAGCTCAACGAGCCGGACACGCGCGACTACGTGGACGGCCAGGGCTTCGCGCGGCTGATGTCGGAGAAGGGGATCTCCCGCGACACCACGCTCGTGCTCTACGGCGACCGGAACAACTGGTGGGCCGCGTACGCGCTCTGGGTGGCCACGCTGTTCGGCCATCCGGACGTCCGTCTCCTCGACGGGGGCCGGGCCAAGTGGATCGCCGAGGACCGCCCGCTCACCAGGGACGTGCCGGAACGCGTCCCGGCCGACTACCCGGTGATCGACCGGGACGACACCCGGATCCGCGCGTTCCGCTCACAGGTCGAGCAGCACCTGGGCCGGCCGATGATCGACGTCCGGTCGCCGGGGGAGTACAGCGGCGAGCTGCTGCACATGCCCGACTACCCGCAGGAAGGCGCCGTCCGCGGCGGCCACATCCCGGGCGCGCGGAGCGTGCCGTGGGCGCGGGCCGCGGCCGAGGACGGCACGTTCCGCGAGCGCAAGGAGCTCGAGGGCATCTACGCCGGCGAGGCCGGGCTGCAGCCGGGCGATGACATCGTCGTGTACTGCCGGATCGGCGAGCGGTCCAGCCACACCTGGTTCGTGCTCCGGCATCTGCTCGGCTACCCGCATGTCCGTAATTACGACGGGTCCTGGACCGAGTGGGGGAATAGCGTCCGGGTCCCCATCAAACGGGGTGAGACGCCGTGACCACCGGGACGCTGAACCCGCGCCTGGCGGAGATCGTCGACGACTTCACGTCGATGCCCGGCAAGGAGCGGCTCCAGTTGCTGCTGGAGTTCTCCGACGACCTTCCGGCTCTTCCGGAGCGCTACGCGGACCGGCGGGACCTGCTGGAACAGGTGCCCGAGTGCCAGTCGCCGTTGTTCCTCGCGGTTGAGGTGGACGATGGCGACGTGGTGCACCTGTTCTTCGACGCACCGCCGGAGGCGCCGACCACACGCGGGTTCGCCGGCATCCTGCAGGCCGGGCTGGACGGCCTCGGTGCGGACGAGGTGCTGGCCACCCCGGACGAATTCACCGGCCAGCTGGGGCTGAACGACCTGGTCAGCCCGCTGCGGCTGCGCGGCATGGCCGCGATGCTGTCCCGCATCAAGCGCCAGATCCGGAGCCAGCGCGCCGGGTAACCGGGCCTCCCGCCTGTCGTGCCGGTACGTGAGGTCCAGCTCGGCGGGGCCGGTGCGGTGCCCGGCGGCGCAGCGCAGCTCGACCTCGACCGGTTCGCCGCAGTCCCGGTGCCGGAGCCCGATCGGGCCGCCGTCTGAGCTCAGCCAGCGGTCGCCCCACTGCATCAGCGCGGCCAGCGCCGGGAACAGGTCCGCGCCCTTGTCCGTCAGCCGGTAGGCCAGCCGGGCCCGCTGGCCGGGCTCGCGGTACTGCTCGCGGGTCAGCAGCCCCGCGCCGACCAGTTCGCGCAGCCGGGCCGCGGCCACCGGCTCGCTGACGCCCGCCCGCTCGGCGAAGTCGTCGAACCGGGCCGTGCCATAGAACGCCTCGCGCAGCAGCAGGAAGGCCGAGCGCGTGCTGACCACGTCCAGCGCCCGGGCCAGCGAGCACGCGCTCGCTGTCCACGCGCCGCGCGGTTCGAGCCGCCCGGTCAGCCGGGGAAGATCA
>Ga0116134_1001380_pt1 | contig 12313 bp, 11 predicted proteins | sample June2015DPH_19_5_FD_89737 | JGI IMG/M metagenome (GOLD analysis project Ga0116134, IMG submission 89737) | Peatland microbial communities from SPRUCE experiment site at the Marcell Experimental Forest, Minnesota, USA - June2015DPH_19_40 | ecosystem: Environmental > Terrestrial > Soil > Wetlands...
ACGGCCGGGGTACGGTAAAAGCCCCACTCAGCCGACAGCGTGGCGACCAGCATCAGGCCCCGCCCGGTCTCCGCGTCGGCTGGGGGGTCCACCAGCACCGGCATGAAGCACGACGTGTCGTGGACTTCGATGCGCAGCTGATCGCAGGAGCAGTTGATGGCCAGCATGACGGTCCTGCTCACCTCGTGCCTGATGGCATTGGTCACCAACTCGCTGACGAGCAGGACCGCGACGTCCGGGTCGACGGGGATGTCCCAGGTGCAGATGGCCGCCCGGACCTGACCGCGGGCTTCGGCCGCTGCGGCCGGTCCCGTGGCCAGCCGCACGCGGCGTTGGCGTAGCTCAGTCGGACGGGTCGGCGCCATCGCGTTCATCGGGTTCCTTAGTGGGCCGGTGCGGTTTCATCACAAATCGTGCTGCAATTTGCAATGCAAGACATCGGTCAGCTGACCGATTTTGGACCATGGCCCGACGAACCCCGAGCATGACGGCGCATTCGGGGACTAGCGAAGACGCAAGCCAGACCTTATTTCAGGCACTCCCGGGGCGGATCAGGTCCGCGCTGAACTCGCTACGGCAGACGGCCACCGCGACCGCAACGTACACCAGACTTCATGTCGTCACGCCTGCGATGAGCTGGTCGAGGACCTCGATCATCTCGGCACGCGCCCGCGCGCGGTCTGCCGCTTCCGCGACGTACAGGGCGGCCTCGTCGCCGGCCCCCATGAGTACGTGCGCGAGCGGCCGGGCCGGCTGCGAGCGGATGCGCCCCAGTTCGATCCCCTGCTCCACGACTCCTTGCACCAGGCCGAAGACGTGCCGCTGGCACACCTCCCGCCAGTGCGCCCAGCCCAGGACCGACGGCCCGTCGATGAGGGCGATGCGGTGAATCTCCGGCTCGACGCAGATGTCCAGCCACGTCCGCACGGCCTGCCGCAATGCATCGACCGGATCGGAGATTCCGGCTGCGGCCACTTCGCCGGCGAGGCGCACGGCGATATCGGCCTCGACCGCTTCCAGGACCGCGTCGAACAGCGCCGTCTTGTCCGGGAAATGGTGGTACAGCGCCCCGCGCGTGACCCCGGCCGCCGCGACGATCGCGTCGGCCGGCACTTCCGCGAAGCCGTGCGCGGCGAACAGTCGCCGCGCCGCCGCGACCAGCGCGTCACGGGTTGCGGCAGAGCGGTCGGCCTGCGTGCGCCGCGCCTGCGGCGGGGCGGAAGCCCGGGATGGCATTCTCTGATTCTCCACGTCGTCGCCCCGTCTTGCCACACGACCCTCGACATACATACGTACTGATTGTATGTTTTGTATATGGTAACCGATCCCGCTCCCGCTGGCTTCGCGGTGGCCGACCTGTCGCAGGGCAAGCTCGCGTACCGCGCTGCAGGCCCTGCCGCAAGCCCCCGCCCGCCGGTGGTGTTCGTGCACGGAGTTCTCGTCGATGCCCGGCTCTGGGAGCCCGTGGCCGAGCGTCTCGCGGCCGAGGGCATCCGCAGCTACGCGCCGACGCTCCCGCTCGGCGCCCACCAGTGGCCGATGAACGCCGACGCCGACCTCTCGCCCGGGGGAATCGCCCAGCTCCTCCGGGACTTCATCTCGGCACTCGGCCTCAGCGGTGTGATCATGGCCGGCAACGACACGGGTGGGGCGATCTGCCAGGTCATGCTCGGCGGCGACACGAGCCAGGTCCGCGCCGCGGTCCTGACCAACTGCGACGCGTTCGGCGCGTTCCCTCCCCGGGCCCTCGCACCACTCTTCCGCGCACTGCGCCATCCCGGCCTCGTCGGCGGCCTCGCCCTGGCGCTCCGGTCGGAAAAGGTGCGGCACGGTCCGCTCGCCTTCGGGCCGCTGTCAAGCGGGCCGCTCGATCCGGACCTCACATCCAGCTGGATGCAACCGCTGGCTACCAAGGCCATCCGCCGCGACCTCGCCAAGTTCGCGCGGCACGTCCACCCGCGCGTCCTCCTCGACGCCGCCAGCCGGTTCAGTCAGTTCACCGGCCCCGTGCGGATCCTCTGGGGAGAGGACGACCCGTTCTTCCGGACCCAACTGGGACAGCAGCTGAGCGAGGCGTTCCCGCACGCCAGCCTCACCACGGTGCCAGCTGGCCGGACGTTCCTGCCACTCGACCACCCCGGCGATGTCGCCCGCGAGATCGCGGCTGCGAGCAGATAGCCAGGCGGTCAGTGCAGCCGACGGAGGTGGGCGTCCGCGGGGTCGGCAGCCTGGAGGCGGATCCGGGCATCGACGGCCTGAATGCCGTCTGGGCGGGCAAAAACCGGGCTCAGCTCGAGTTCGGCGATCTGCGGCAGGTCATCGGCCATCTGGGAGACGCGCAACAGCATGTCCCGCAGCGCGGTGAGATCGGCGCCAGGTGCGCCGGGGCGCCCGAGCAGGAGCGGGGCGGCGTGTATCGAGCGGATCAGCTCGTCGGCATCGGAGTCGGTGAGCGGAGCGAGCCGCCCCGCGCGATCAGCCAGCGCATCGGCGGCCGCACCGCCGACCCCGAACAGCACCAGCGGGCCGACGGCCTCCTCCTGCAGCACGCTGATCATCACCTCGACGCCGCCGGTGACCATCGGCTTGACGATGACACCGGCCAGCCGCCGGCCGAAAGTCTCCCTCAGCGAGCGGAACCCGCGCCGGACCTCATCCGCGCCGTGCAGATCGATCAGCAGGGCGCCGGCGCCACGCGCGCGCACCAGGCCGGGCACGTCCGCCCGGAGCGCGACCGGGCCCCCGAACCGTACGGCCGCGGCGGCGTCGTCCTCCGTTACGACTCCGATGCTTTCGGCCAGTGGCACCCCGTAGCAGCCGAGGAGTTCCACGGTCGGATCCAGCGGCAGCCAGCCGCCCGCCGGCCTGCCGGCCAGAAATTCCGCGACCAGCTCCCTCGCCCGGTCTTGGCGCAGGCCGCCGAGCTCGGGCACGGTTCCCGGCGGGATCGCCCGCCACTTGCCGTAGCGCGCGGCGCGGCCGAGGGCGCGGGCGGCCGATTCGGCGTAGGCGTAGGCCGGGACAGCGGGGGCCCCCTCGTCCGGGCCCCGGAGCAGCCGGACCACCTCGACCTGGTCCAGCACCGCCGCCACGATCGGCACCGACAGCTCCGCGGCGGCCACCCCGGGAACCGGGTCGCCGCCCGCACTCACGGTCGTCAGCGCCAGCACCGCATCGACGCCCGGATCGGCGCCCGCCACCTCCAGGCATTGACGGAAGCGGCCGGGGCCGACCAGCAGGGTGGTATCGACCGGCCCGGCCACCGTGGCCTCGCGGGGAAGCAGGTCCCGGAGCGCCAACTGGGTATCCCCAGCCAGGCGGGCGACCTGCAGGCCCGCATCGCCGCACGCGTCGGCGGCGAGCACCGCGGCGCCGCGGGTGTTGGACACCACGGCGACCCTGGGCCCGGCGGGCACCGGCTGCGCGGCCAGCAGCACCGCGGTGTCGAGCAGTTCGCCGAGGTTCGCGGTGGCGACCACCCCGGCCTGCTCGAACAGGGCCTGGCGGGTGAGCAGGGGGGTCGCCGCGGTGGCGCGGGCCCCGGCCAGGCGGCGGCCTGTCGTGGACCGGCCGACGATCACGGTCAGGACGGGCATGGTGCGGCTGACGCGGCGGGCGGTGCGGACGAACTTGGGCGGGTTGCCGATCGACTCCAGATACAGCAGCGCCAGCTTGGTGGCCGGGTCGGACTCCCACCACAGCAGCATGTCCTCGCCGGATACGTCATCCTCGTCGCCGAGGGAGATCAGCGAGGAGATCCCGACGCCGATCCGGGACAGGTGCTCGACCAGACCGAAACCGACGCCACCGGTCGACTGCAGCGCCAGGCCGGCCCCGCCCGGGCCGGGCGGATGGGCCGCATACGTCGCGTTCAGGCCGATACTCGTGTCGGCCACCCCGAGGCTGACCGGTCCGACCATGCGCATGCCGTGGCGGCGGCAGATGGCATGCAGCTCCACGCGGGCCGCGCCGTCCAGCCCCGCCGCGAGCACCAGCAGCGCCTTGACCCCCTGTCGCCCGCATTCCTCGGCGATACCGGTCACCGCCGCCGCTGGCGTGGCGATGACCGCCAGGTCGACCTCCCCGGGCAAAGCGGCCACCGACGGTACGCAGGGCACGCCGTCCAGTTCGGTTAATGCCGGATTGACCGCGTAAACCGGGCCGGAGAAGCCGCCGGTCACGATGTTGCGCAGGATGATCCGCGCGGCCGACCTGGGCCGCCCGCTGGCGCCGATGACCGCGACCGAGGCGGGGGTCAGTACATGCCGCAGGCTCGCCACCCCCGCCGACCGTTCCCGCTCGGCCACCGCGTCACGGTAGGTACCGAGGGCGATGTCGGCCTCACCCGTGGGCAGCGGGAAGGTGAGGTCGTACACGCCGTCGGCCAGGGCGCGGTGCGTCTGCAGGCCGGCGTCGGCGAACACTCTCAGCATGCGCGCGTTCTCGCTCAATGTCTCCGCGGTGAAGGCGCGCAGGCCGCGCCCGCGGGCCAGTGAGATCAGGTGCTCCAGCAGCAGCATCCCGATCCCGCGGTTGTGCCAGTCATCGGCGACCGTAAAGGCGATCTCGGCGGACCGGGACGGGGGATCGTCGCACTCGTAACTGCCGCAGCCGATCAGCTCGCCGTCCAGCAGGGCGAGCAGCGCGGCGTGGTCCGGCGCGGTCGGACGGCAGAGCCGGTGTGCCTCCCGTTCGGCCGCGATCGGGCTCATGCTGAAGAAGCGCAGGTAGAGACTGTCCGGGGAGAGCTTTTCGTGCATCTCCCGCACCGCGTCGAAGTCGTCAGCCCGCGCGGGCCGGATCTCGATCGTGGTGCCGTCGATCAGCAGAGCGTAAATACTGGGCTCGGCGTCTGCGCTCACATCGCCCCCCTGGGTTCTGCACCGGCTGACGGTGCCGCGCTTAACTAGGATGCCGCGCTTAACTAGGATTATGAGCTATCGGGACGCGGCCTGCCGGGGGCTCTGCCCGCGTATTCCCCTCCCGGGCGGCCAGCAGCTCGCTCACGGTCAGAAGAGGTGTACCCGGCGTCGGTCATCGGGCCCGGCCGTGTCCTGGCCGCCGGGATGATGATTACGAAGAGACATATGACGCCAGGGACAAGACACCGGCGTAGGCTCACTGTCGTAGGTGTACGCACCATCCTGCATCAGGCCAACGCAAGGGTGCAGGTAACCCGCGTCGCTCCGGACCCCTGGCGGCACGGCCAGCCACGGCCGGATAGGACCCAAGGTGCCTCGGCGATGCGCGAATCATCCATCTCACCCACGACAACGGCGGCGATGCCGTCACCGCCCAGGCCGGATGCCGGGCTGACTCGCGGTCCTCCCGCCGCTGCAGGAGCCGACCCGCCGGAGGTGGGGCCGCTTCTGGCCGGAGGTCACGACGGGATCGTCGCGGGCCCGGCTGACATCGTGGTACGCCGGCTGTTCTCGGCGGGACTGACCCTCGAAGCCGTGGTGGGGTTGATGGGCGATCACCGTGCGACCAGGACAGTCCGGGATGCCATCAGCGAGCTGGACCGTGCGGTCAGGGACCTCAGGGACATAGCGTTCGATCACCATCGGCCTGACCTGCCCGCAGCCGGCGGGCGGGGCTAGGGCGCCGGGCACGCAGCCAGGTCACGAACCGGGCCCATGGCCGAATGGCGAGCATCACCAGCGCACGACACGGGCCCACGTCAGCGGATCGAGATCGAGGGTGCCGGCTACGGTGGCCTGGGCGACATCGGTGAGCCGGAGGTTGCTATCGCGGGCGTAGGCTCGCAGCCGGGAGAAAGCCTCGGCCAGGTCGATGGCGGCGCGCTCCGCGAGCACGCCCTTGGCCTGCTCGATTATCAGGCGGCTGGTCAGGGCAGCAGAGAGCTGCTCGTTCACGCGCTGGCCCTCGGCGCTGGCCCGATGCTGCACGATGCTGAGGGTGGCGAGGTCCGCGAAGGCGCGGGCGACCATGACGTCCGCCTCGGCCATCGGGGCCTGCGTGACGCTGAACAGGTTCAGGGCGCCGAGGGTGACGTCACGAAACCGCAGCGGCAGGGCGGACACCGACTGGAAACCCTCGCCCAGGGCGGCGGCGGAAAATAACGGCCAGCGGCCGGATTCGGCCTGCAGATCCTCGTGTTCGACGCGCTCCCCGGTGCGGAAGGCATCCAGGCAGGGGCCTTCCTGGGCCTGCAGCTCGAACAACTCCAGCAGGCGCATCGTCTCGCTAGAGGAGGCCACCAGCCCCAGGCTGCCTCCGGGAGAGGTCAGCATCACTCCGGCCGCGGAGACGCCGAGCACGTTTACGCACCGGTCCGCGACCCCGGTGAGCAGGTCAACGACGTCGTAGTCGTCAACGAGGGTGTCGGCCATCTCGGCGACTGATCGCATCGCGTCGGCTGCTTGGAACATCTCAACTCACCCTCTTGCCCGCCGGGCGGCCGGTCAGGGCCCGCCCGGCGTGCCGACCTAGGACCGGGCCATGGCATCCATCCTTGTGCTGGCCTGTCCCCGCCCGACTTCGCCGGTGAGCGGGGCTCATCCCAGCCTCAGCCGGCGGGCGACAACGTCATCGGCCACATCGCCGAGCAGTTGGCCGTGGCCGAGCGCGAACGTCCGCAGCCGGATCAGCGCCTCGGCGACACTGATCCCTTCCTGGACCGAGACCATGCCCGCCGCGTTGTGCACCGCGAAATGGAAGTCGGCGCCGGCCTCCAGCTCTTTCGCCACCGCGCCGGAGGGCGCCCCGGCCTGGGCGTCCAGTACCCAGCGGGCGGCCACGTCGGCCACGACCAGTGCGTCAGCATGCTGCTCGTCGGTCAGCAGTCCCGGCCGGTCGCGGTAGAGGTTGAGCGCCCCCAGGCGCACCGCGCCGACCCGCAGCGGGAACCCGAACACCGCCCGCACGCCCGCCTGCAGCGCCGCCGAGGTGAACGCGGGCCACCGGCGGGCCACCGGGTCTGCCAGGTCAGGCTCGGCCACCACCATGTCCTTGCTGTAGGCATCCACGCACGGGCCCTCGCCCAGCGTGTACTGCAGCTCCTCGATCAGCTGACTAACATCATCGGTGCTGCTCAACGACCCGCGCGGGATGTCACCCGACATGAGCATGACCCCGGCACCGTTCACTCCCACGATCCCCGGGCACACTGCGCACAGCCGGGCCGAGGACCACGCATCTCCCCCGGCAGACAGCGCATCCAGTATCCGGCTAAGCCTGGCGCCAGCCATCTCAGCGACACAACCGCAGGCACAAATGCGTCCCTCTGCCCGTACGGTCAAGGCGATCATTCACCTGGCGGCTCCTCCGGCCGAGAAAGGAGAGCGTCAGCAGGGACTGGACTCAACGCTCCTACGGGCCCGGCCCGCGGGCCCCTCGTCACTAACGCTACGCGAAAGACTCGTCACTAACGCTACGCCAAAGAAAGCCAAAGGCAGCGCCCATGACGGCGGAGGCCGCGCCCGTGCCCCCGACAGGCGCGGCCTCTGGCCTGACAGCACACTTGACCTGGAGGCCAAGGAGATCGAGTACACCTACCACGGCGGGCTGGCGGACATGGCGCACGCCGCCAGGGTGGGTCACGGCCAGCGTGAGATGGACGAGCAGACCGCGATCACCGACCTGGCGGCGCAGCTTCGGGCGGCCCGGCGGCGGGAGCACGCCGATCACTGATCCGGCTGCCGGCGGCGACCCTGGAGGGCGCTGTTCGCCGAGTTCCGGTTGCCGCTCCGGTTAGGTTGAGCAACTCGTGGAGCACGTCCGATTCGATGTCGGGGAGGGAACGCCTTTCGCCTTCGCGGATCCACTGTGCGAACGCGATCCCAAACACGGTGGCGCCGGACTCCGCCGCAAGGGTGGCGGCCGGCTCGCCGATGCCCCGCGCGTGCAGGGCCCCGGCGACCGTTGTGGCGAGGCCTGCGAGTTTGTGCAGTTCACGCTCCCGGAGCGCGGGGTTCTGGTCGATCACGGACTGCCGCATGCGGGAGTATGCGCGGCGCTCGTCGGGGAAAAATGATGCCGCCGCCTGAAGCGCGCAGGCGATGACCTCGAGCGGGGATGCGTCAGGCGGCGCAGCGTCCACCCCGTCGACGAACGCCTGGAGGAATTGTTGCTGCCCGTAGAACAGCACCTCGCGCTTGTCGCTGAAGTGCCGGAAGAAGGTGCGCTCGGTCAACCCGACGGATTGCGCGATCTCCGCGGCGGTCGTCTGCTCGAACCCGCGGGTGGCGAACAGCTCGAGTGCCGCTGCCTGGAGGCGCTCTTTCGCACCCGGCTCCCAACGCACCATGGTGCCAATTCTAGTGATGACAGCGACTGTCGTATACGTGTACAGTGATGTCTGTCGCTGACATCAGTCACCCGCAGGCCCGACTCTCATCGAGGACCTCGACGCGGGTGCGTACTCGGCGCGCACGCCCCGGTCCGAGTAAGGGCTTCGAGCATAGGTGCACCGATCGTCTTCGGCTACGGTCCGGGAATATCGCATGCAGATTCGGGCAGCGTTGTCAGTCGTATTCGCCGAGAATGCTGCCGGGATCAAGGCCCACGCGGCCCTCGGTGGCCGGCTGGTGCACGGCTACCAGTCCACCCCCAACCAGTCCGGCGGTGCCGTGGTGCCCTCCCGCCCGGCCGCTCGATAGCGAGGCCGTAATTCCAGCGCTTGCGCATGAACTTAGTGCTCTTGGGCGGCCTGGGTGATGACGGCGGCCACGACGGCCGGCTGGGACACGTAGACGGCGTGGTTGGCAGGGGTCTCGGTGACGGTCGCTTTGGCCCGCTCGGACATGGCGCGCTGGGCGGGCGGCGGGATCATGTGGTCCTCGGTGGTGACCAGGTACCAGGACGGCTTGGTCCGCCAGGCCGGCTCCGAGACCGCCCCGTTCAGCGCGTCGACGCCAAACCCGACCTGAGAGTCAGCCATGAACGCCGCCAGCTTCTCGGGCACATCGGCGGCGAAGGCGGCCGCGAACTTGTCCCGATCCAGGAACAGGAGCCCGTCCTGGGGCGGCAGGATCGGCGGAGCCGGCGCGCCGGGCGGTGCCTCGGCGATCAGCGTGCCGAGCGACTCGCCCTTGTCGGGCGCGTACGCCGCGATGTAGGCGAGCGCGGCGACGTTGGGGTGGTTGCCGGCCTCGGTGATGACGGCGCCGCCGTAGGAGTGGCCGACCAGCACGGCGGGGCCGCCGAGGCCGTCGAGGATCTGGCGGGTGGCGGCGACATCGCCGGCCAGCGACAGGGTGGGGTTCTGCACGACTGCTACCCGGTAGCCGTCAGCGGTGAGGTGGTCGTAGACGCCCTGCCAGCCCGATCCGTCCGCGAAGGCACCGTGCACGAGCACGATGTTCCTGATTGCCAATGATCGCTCCTGACCTGGAGGGGACAGGCCTTCACGCCCGTCCCGGTGTTCTTAAGTCAAGTGGCAGGGAAGCGGCCGGACCAGGCAGAGCAGCACGCAGAAGTAACACGCAGACACGCCGCGGACAGCGGTTTACGACGAGATCAGGGGGCGGCCAGGGCGTCACAGCGGCTGCTCGCCTCGGCGTCATCGATCGCCTTGAAGACCTGCGCCGCCCGCGCATAGGTGCGACGGCTCTCGTGGGTCCGGCCATCCTCGGCCAGCAGCGCCGCCAGTGACTCCAGAGCATCGGCCTGCCGGAAGTCCGGCTGGAGCGCCCCCATCAGACCGATCGCCTCGGTGAGCGTGGCGATCGCTTCGGTCCGGCGGTCGAGAGCTCCCAGGCACTGGCCGATCCAGAGCAGCGCGTACGGTCGGCTCTGCGCTGCGATGGCCGGTGTCATCTCCGGCTTCTCGTCGTCGATCAGAGCCAGGGTCTTGCGGAAGTAATCCAGCGCCTCGCTGTAGCGTCCCTCATCACGACGGCAGAGTCCGATGAGGGAGAGGCACTGGACGTAGGAGCCGATGTCGCCGAGGGTCTTGAACGTCTCCGCCGCCCGGGACGCCGACGCGGCAGCCTCGGCGAGTCGTCCGAGCGTGAGCTGCGCTCGCCCGGTGTAATGGTGTGATGCGGCGATCTGCGCTGTGGCGCCGCTGCGGGTGGCCAGGTCCAGCGCCTGCGTCGCGTACCGCAGCGTGGCCTGCGGGTCGCTGGGCGGCACCCAGTGCACCCAGGCCAGGTAGTTCAGCTGGGCCGCCTGCTGCGCCAGATCACCAAGAGCAGCGGCAGCCTCCGTGCCAAGGCTGAACACCTCGTGCCAGTGCGAGGCATGCGCCCACCGGTCGCAGAACCAGTGCATCGACTCCGCGCAATCCAGGACTAGGGAGTGCTGCCCGCTGACCGCCGCGGACCGCAGCGCACCCAGCCAGTTGTCCACGTTCACGCGCAGCCACAGCTCGGCATCCTCCGTGGAGGACACGACGGCGAGATCTGGGTCGGGCCGGGCGGGACGGCCGGGGCCGGGCCCGAACCACCGCCCGGCCATCGTGGCCATCCGCAGCAGCCACGACGTCACCCTCCCAGTCAGTGCCTCACGCTCGGTCAGGGACTCCTCCTGGAGCCGCGCACGGGCAAAGAAGCGGACCAGATCATGGAACCGGTACCGGCCCGCGGCGCTGTCCTGCAGCAGGCCGAGGTCGACGAGCTCGTCCAGAGCGTCCCAGGCGTCCCCGGCCGGCATCCCGCCCGCGACCGCCGCGAGGGTGGCGTCGAAGTCCCGGCCAGGTACCACGGCCAGCCGCCGGAACACCCGCCGTGCGGAATCTGCGAGCTGCTCGTACGACATCCCGAACGCGCTGGCGACCTTCAGGTCGCCGGCCTTGAACTGATCCAGACGGCGCTCCTCGTCCGCCAGCCGGGCAGCGAGTTCGGCGGCATCCCATCCGGGCCGGCTGACCAGCCGGTTCCCGATGATCCGCAGCGCCAGGGGCAGGCCCTCGCACAACTCGGCGAGCCGGGTAAGCGCCGGTTCCTCGTCGGAGGCGGCACGTTCACCCAGGATCCCGGTCAGCAGCTCCTTGGCCTCCGGCAACGCCAGGGGCCCCAGAACGAGCCGGCGTACGCCCTCCAGGCCAGCCAGGAGCCGCCGGGAGGTGATCAGCGCCCGGCCCGGGCTCTCACCCGGCAGCAGCGGGCGCACCTGCTCCTCCGACCCGGCATTGTCCAGAACGATCAGGGCACGCCTGTCCCGCAGCAGCGACCGGTACAACGAAGCGTGCCCCTGGATATCACCCGGGACCTGCTCATCCGCGACACCGAGCGCGCGAAGCAGCAGCCGCAGCGCGTCACCGGCAGCCATAGGCTGTTGGGACATACCAAGCAGATCGAGGAAGAACACCCCACCGGGAAAGCTCGGCCGCAGCACATGGGCGGCCCGGACGGCGAGCGTGGTTTTCCCCATGCCCCCCGAGCTTGTGATGAGGCCCACCACGCCGGCACCCTGCGGACTCGCGGCATACGCCAGCTCGCTCATCCAGGCCAGCTCCGCGGCGCGGCCGGTGAAGTCGTCAACCAGCCGTGGCAGCTCACACACACCAGCCGGACGTGTCCAGTGATCCCGCAGCCGACCATCACGCGCCAGCTCAATAAACTGCTTGCGAGCATCCCCCTCCAGCACAAGCGCATCCGCCAGAGCGGTTACGGTCCGGTGCTGAGGCCCCTTGCTCCGTCCGCGCTCCATATCCGACAAGGTCCGGGCGCTAACCCCCGACACTTGAGCGAGCTGCTCCAGCGTCAGGCGCGCCGCACGACGATGACCGCGCAGCACCTCCCCGAAACCCAGATGCCCAGTGATGGAACACACCCCTCCCAGCAGGCAGACACTCCACCCGCCACAACCGGGCCGCAAGCCTAGCCCGACTACCCTAAATCACGTTTGCTTATGTTTCGCCGTGGCGGACGGCGATGACGGGGAGCACCCTGCACTGCCTCCGAGACACGGTCCGCGACCGGCTGACGTTCTACCAGCTGACCGCCGAAGGCCAGCATCACCGCTACACAGCAGGCCTCCGGCGGTGATGAAGCCCATGGCGACCAGGGAGGCGCTGGCGGATGAGCCCCTGAGGTGGCTGCCTGTGCCCACCGAGTTGATGAATGCCAGGGGCTCGCCGACGCAGAATCCGGCGGCGAGCGCGGCAGGGGCATCAGCATCCAGATCCCGGGTCGGCCGGGTCGTGCTGGTGGCACAACCTCACCACCGCGCTGCCATCCGATGTCACCACCGAACGGCCCGGCCGCACCGTCGCCCTGATCGAACTGCTCGTCCGGGTGCCCTGGAGACGCCAGCACAGTAGGGCAGCAGCCCAGATGCAGGGCCTCCACCTGACCGCAGCGGGGGCTGTCAGGCAGCGGTGAGCGACGCTCGCACCACGGGCTGG
>Ga0116134_1001382_pt1 | contig 12300 bp, 11 predicted proteins | sample June2015DPH_19_5_FD_89737 | JGI IMG/M metagenome (GOLD analysis project Ga0116134, IMG submission 89737) | Peatland microbial communities from SPRUCE experiment site at the Marcell Experimental Forest, Minnesota, USA - June2015DPH_19_40 | ecosystem: Environmental > Terrestrial > Soil > Wetlands...
ACACCCTGAACGGGTTCTTCAACCTTTCCACCTGGCTCACCGCCATCGCCGGCGCAGCCATCCTGCTACTGGCCTTCCACCTGCTCACCAGGCGGGGTAACGCCGGCCGCGCCCGCCAGCGGCGCACCGGCTGGGCACACCGGTGAGTAATACCGGCATCGGATCCCGCCCGGTCGGAGGCACGAAGCCATGTCTGTCCTTGTCCTTCTAGCCTTGACGCCGCTGGGGCTGCTCGCCGTCATGGGAATGTCCTGGCTGGAGGAACACCTCCTGCCCCCGCCCGGCACCCGTCCCGCACGCCCCGACCCGGCCGCCGCCGGAGAGGAACCACTGATTGCTCCGGGGCCGGCCGCCATATCCGCGATAGTCGCAACGACGCCGCTTGCCCAGGATTTTGTTCCCCCGGACACCGCACGACGCGGGCGCGCGCTAGGCCCGAAGGACGCCGGGAACCACGGGGAGAGATCTTCTCCCGCAGCGATCTATCCAGCATGACCGGCATTCCCGCGAGTTGCCTGGTCACTGGCTGAGGAGCCAGCTATGCACGTGATCGCCCCGAACGTCCCCGCCCCGGCCTCCAGTGTGCCAGCTGGCATACCGGTCCCCGGTAAAAGATCGGACCCCGACCCGCCCCGGGTGACCGCTACCGCCCGAGCCGCAGTCCCGTTGCCCGGCCGTGGCCTGCGGCCGGAGCGCGGCACCGCCGTTCGCGCCGCTGTGAAGAACCCGCGGTACCCGGCCGGTCCTGCGGCGGCCTCCCCGCCGGAGCCCAGCACGGCATCCGGGCGGATTCCGCCGGTCGCGGCGGGCTGGATGCGCCGGGATCTGGAGGGGCTGGCGGACGGGGAGCTGCTGGGAATCGTCCGGTCGCTGCCACACGGCGATGGACGGCGTGACGCGGCGTGCGAGGTGCTGGTCCGCCGCCACGGCGGGCTGGTGCGCTCGTGCGCGCGGCGGTACGGCCACCGCCCTGAGCTGGCCGAGGATCTGATGCAGGTCGGATACGTCGGCCTGATGAAGGCGATCAGCAATTTCGACCCGGCCATCGGCGGCAGCCTGGCCGCCTACGCGCAGCCGTCTATCACCGGCGAGATCAAGAAGTACTTCCGGGACAAGATCTGGCCGGTCCACGTCAGCCGCCCCGCTCAGCAGCTCATGCTGGAAGTCCGTTCGGCCAGCGGGCAACTGGCCCAGGATCTGGGCCGGGCGCCGGCCGGGCCTGACCTGGCGCGGCATCTGGGGGTGAGCAGGGATGCGCTGTGTGAGGCCCGGCGGGCGGAGCTGGCCTTCCGGCCAGGCTCGATCGACGCGCCGATCGGCGGCGAGCCTGGCTCGCTGAGCCTGGCTGATTTCCTCGGCGCGGAGGATCCGCAGATGGACCATATGCTCGGCATGCGAGCCGTCGCCGCGCACTGGAGCGAACTGTCACTGCGCGAACGGAAAATCCTGATCATGCGCTTCTACGGCGACATGACGCAGGCGGAAATCGCCCAGCGGCTCGGTCTGTCCCAGATGCACATCTCCCGGCTGCTCGCCCGCGCACTCGGGTACCTCCGGCCGCGGCTGCTCAGCTAGCGGACTTCCCGGCCCGTGCTAGGTGCACGGCCCGTCCACCTGCACCTGTACGCGCAAGGCCGGCGGAACGCGCATAGCCATCCGCTCTTCCCTGGTCGTTCCGCCCCAGATACCGTGCGGCATGGTCTCCATGGCGTAGGACAAGCAGTTTCTGCCGACCTCGCAGCGGGCGCAGACCGCCTTCGCGGAGCTGATCTGCTCCACCGCGCGGCCCATCAGGGCGACCGGGAAGAACAGCTCGGGGTCCGTACCCTGGCAGGCACTACGCGCCATCCAGCCCGCGGAACCCGCGCGGGCAATTTCCCGCAGGACCACGTGCCTCAGGTTGTCCGGTGCGGGGATAGCTGAACCATCGCCGCTCACCGGGCCGTCCCCCACGCGCGGGCGGCTGAGCCCGCACACCACACCGGGATGGCGCCCGGCGGATGGCCGGGATCGTGCGGGAGCAGCGGAATATTCCGGGACATATTCATACCTCCGGTGAAACGCTGATGCTCGCCACCGGGGTCTGGGGCAGACTGACAACGGAACGGAATCGCGGCCATCTCAGCTGCACCGACAGCCTCTCCACGCCCTGCCAGCGTAACAGCGCCCGGACCTGCCGCGCGTGACTATCCGGTGGCCGGCAGCTGGCCATCGGAACCGGTTGGCCAGCTGCCGCGGTCGCACCAATCAGGCGTGGTCGTGGTCCTGGCCGCGGATGACGACCACGGGGCAGGATGCGTGATGCACGCAGTGCTGGCTGACCGAACCGAGCAGTGCTTCGGTGAAACCGCCGTGCCCGCGGCTGCCCCACCACAAGCAGATCGGCGCCGTCGCAGGCATCGAGCAGGACCTGAGCGGCGATGCCCTGAGTGACCTGGGCGCGTACCCGGACCTCACTGGACGGGTCGAGGGTGCTGGCGACCGCCTCGGTGACGGTCTTCGTGGCAGCCTCCTGAAAGTTGAAGTCCTGTCCCGCTCCCGCATCCACCCACCCGAACCCGCCATCCACAACCGGATAGCTCCATGCGTCACCGCATCCACGGCCGCGCCGGTGAGCCCGGCCTGCCGGATCGCCCAGCGCAGAGCGCTCATGGATGAAGGTGACCCGTCGACTCCCGCCAGCCACATCATGGGGAAGCCGGACCCGGGATGGGTCCGCGTCCCAGCCTAGAACGGCCGGGACAAGGGAAGCAGACATGACCGTCGAGAGAACCCACGCCGGGAACCAGACCAGGTATGCGCTCCGCGACGGGGGCCGCGCTGGTGTGCGTGCTGACCTTCGGGGGGCTTGATCAGGTGACAGGAGCATGGCGGGAGGCCAGGACGGCAGCGATATTTGTGCCCTTCATCGTGAGCCAGCCTGGCGGCTGGCCGGTGGTGAGGCAGCGGGTAGGCCGGACTGACCCGGCTGGCCTGCACCCTCGGTGGCCGGTTCCTGCGGCGAGCACCAGCCGTCGCTGGGCGTGCATCCTGGCTTGGGGGCCGGCGCGGTGCCGAAGGTGCGCAGGACGACGAGGATGGCCGCCACCACGATGGCGGCCACGAGTCCGGAGGTGTAGGCACTAGCGTCCACGGTGCTGGTCAACTGGGAGATGACGCCGGTCAGGACGGCGGGCAAGCCCAGGCCTAGGTAGGCGGCGGCAAAGAATGTGGACACGACCCCGGCCCGGTGCCGCGGGTCGGCCAGCCGGTTGAGCTCGCTCAGGCCGCCGCGGAAAATGAGCCCCACGGCGACGCCGCCGATGACGGTGCCGGCCAGGAAAAGCCACAGCGCCTTGGCGAACAGCGCCGCTTCCAGCATGGCCAGACAGATAAGCAGCAGCGGCAATCCGGCGGTCACACTCCGGCGGGCTGGCAGCCGTACGGAGACCGCCTGGCTGATCGCCGCGACGATAAAGATCAGGAAGGACGCCGCCCCGATCAGGGCCAGGTTCTGCACGGCGAGGATTCCGTGCAGGAAGGTGGGCACCAGGCTGCTGAAAGTCCCGAGGATGCTGAACGCCGCGAACACGCCCAGGCACGCCCCGGTCATCACGGCCCGCATGGCGGGCGGGACGCCCAGGCGAGGACGAACCGTGATCACCCGGTCAGGGTCGCGGACCGTCTCGTGGATGACCGCGATGGCGGCGAATACCAGCGCGCAGACGCCCAGGTAGAACCAGAACACGCTGCGGGTCGGCATGGCCACGTACGCGGCGAAGATCCCGGCGATCAGCGGCCCGAGGCCGAGCCCGGTCATGTTGGTCCCGCTGGCCACCATCGCGGCGGCCTGGCGGTCCCCGCGCGGCTGGAGTTCGGCCAGTGCGGCCGTGGCGGTCCCGGTGGCAAACCCCGCCGCCAGGCCACTGATGATCCGCGCCACGATCAGCACCCCGATGCCGGAGGCCACCAGGAACAGCGCGGTGCTGACCGCCGCGCAGCCCACCGCGATCGCCAGCAGCTTTCTGCGGCCGATATGGTCGCTCAGATCCCCGAACGCCACCAGCGCGAACAGCGTGCCGATGACATAGGCGGCGAAGACCACGGTGACCCCGAGCGGGCCGAAGCCCATCTGCTGCTCATACAGCACGTACAGCGGAATGGGCAGGGTCCCGCCCGTCATGACGGCCAGCAGTACCACAGCGGTGAGGATGTAGCCGCGGCGACTGGCCGAAACCACCTCGCCCGAGGTTGTCACGACTCTTGTGCCGTCCATCTCACTCCTCCTCAGCTGCCGGGCAGTGGCGTCTCCGGGTGGCCTGGCTGGTTTCGTTCGCCAAGACGTAAGCCATCAGCCCGGCGAGCCCAGATCGGTGTTCTCTACCGGGTCCGTGCCTCGATTTCATCGATGTCGTCACCGGTAAGCTCGACGGTTGCGGCGAAGAGGATCGCGTCGACCTGGTCGGCTCGGCGGGAGCCGGCGATGGCTGCGGGCCCCAGCCGAACTCCCACCCGCCTCCTCCGATCGCCCAGGCACCAAGCCGACGCGGGTGATCTCAAGGCCGGTGGCCCCAAGCTGCGTGGTCCTTGGCTGTGTACGTTGCATGGCTTCGTCTTTCGCTCGACCGGCCAGGATTACGGCCGCGATCAGGTCCTGAAGGGCCGGCGCACCTGTCGCACGCGTATGCGACATGCCATCGACGATTACGCATGGGGGGTGGCGCTGTCGTCATGGCGAGCCGCCAACTCGACTACCGGCTAGCAGGAAATCCGGAATTGCAGCGGGCACTACTACCACCGTCATGTGGGACTCGGCTGTGTTAAACAATGCGCGACCCCATCCCTGCGGCCGTTGTCGCGCAAGAGATGACCCCGAACTGGATGGTCTGTGCGCGGCCTCACACGGTGTCTCGCTCTGTCCTCTGGCCGGGCACACGCGGCAGCGATGCTACGCCGGGCCAGGCCAGCCGGTCTGGGCAGCAGCGTTCGCCCCGATGGCGCGGCGCAGTGGACATCGGCATCACGGCCAGCAGCCATCGGCTGGTAGTGCTGCCTCCGGTATGCCGATTCCTGCTGGCCGGTAGCCGCATTGGCCGCCTGCCGGGACGAAATAACGGGTCCCGTCCACCAGCGTGGAAGCCAGGATCATCTGAAAGCGGGTTCGTCATGGCAGATTTTCCGGCTTATGGTCCCGGTCGTGCCCAGGCGATGACCGAGGACAGGGCGCCCGGCGAAGTGCCCACCGCGCTGGCCCAGTACCAGGAGGCACGCCTCGCCGCGGCGATCAGGCAGGTGACCCGGAGCGAGCAGGAAACAGCGGCCTACCTCGCCTACGCCGGGGCACGATAGCCGGCATGAGCAGTCCTGCCTCCAAGCATGGCTCCCGGGTGTCACGTCCCGCATTGCCGACAGCAGGAGTCCAGTCGTTGGCGCTAGCGGGGACAACGCAGGCCGCGGTCCGAGCCGAGGCGCTGTTCATATCGACTCATATCGACCGCGGAGCTGACCGACTACCAGCGCTACGGAATCGCCAAGGGCGAGATCACCGCCTGGGAGGACGGGTTCCGCACCTCAGCCGCAACGCGGACCTCGAGACCGTGACCGGACCGGGGCCGTGGGAACTGATGTACTTCGGCAAAACCAGCGCGGACACGGAATCAGGCGTCCAACTCGAATACCAGCCAGCAGGAAAGTGCGAACGCCAGCCAGCATCACTGCTCATTGACACAGGCGGTGATTCAGTGGAGGAGGCGTTAGCTTTCGGCGAGCCGCTCAAGGACGCGCGGAAGGGCCATCCTTCAATGATTAACGGCCGCCGCTACGCGGAAGCAGGCCCGGCGAGAGGAGTCGGCGATGTCCGCAGCGAACGATCAGGCCTAGACCGGGGGGTCCGTCTCGATTGCCGCGGTGCGGAGCGCGTCGGCGAGGCGGGCGGCGGGTCCGGCTAGTGGGGAGCGGGCGGCTTTTTACTGCGACCGGGCTGTGTCCCCGGCGCCCGGGCCTGGCGGCTGGCTCAGCCATTGCGCGTAGGACCGGCAGTTATCCAGGCTGAGGCCGGCCCCGGTCGGCAGCGGCTGGGCGAAGACGAGATCTGCGGCGTGCTGGAGCGCGTCGCGCAGCAGGCCGGAGGAGCCGGCCGCCTCGAATCCCACTGACCACCATGGCTCGCCGCGGGCATGGGCCTCGGTGAGCTCCGCCTGGCAGCCTGTCTGGCCGGCTGGCCGCGCCGCCTGCGGCGGGTCCTGGCTGGCCAGCGGGAACCAGCTGCTGCGCCGCGTTTTACCGACGGTGACCCAGCCCGGAAGGACATCATCATCCTCGCCGGGCAGATCGTACGGGAAGGACCATTTGCGCCAGGACTCCAGGCGGCCGCGGTGGGGCAGGCCCAGGATTCCGGGGCTGCCGCGGAAGGACTTCACGTCCAGGGAACTGCCATCCCGCAGCTTCACCGACAGCCCCCGCAGACGCGGCCGGAGAAGGTAGATGTCCTCCCGTGTTTCGGTCCCGGCCGGGAAGCGCGCGAACCATGCGCGCATCGCCTCCGGCAGCCGGCCGGGGACTATCCAGCGCACCTCCAGGCTGTCGGCGGGTCCCATGGCCGTGTTCTCAGCCGGGGCAGTCATCGTCCTCCCTCTTCCCGGGCGCCGCGGGCGGCCGGCACCGTGCTCCGCCCGGAAACAGTAGGGCCGGGACGTGACTCGTTAGCGAAGCTGGCACCTCGCAGCGGTGAAGGCGCCCTGTCATGCGTGCCAGGGCAGGCGGATGCCAGCGGCCACGGCCAGCACGCGGCGCCGCGGGTCATGCGGCCCGCGCCAGCCCGGCAGGCCAGTTCCGCGTTCCGCTCCGCACTGTCCACGGGTGACGGACCGCCGCCAGATCCGGGGCGGACGGCGCGAAATGCCACGACCGGGGACCTCGATCGGCGGCGGCACGTCCGGGGAGAGGCGTGGACCTTCGCCGCACACAACGCCTACCGCAGGGCGGTAAAGGGCCGCATACTGACATGATCCCGGCACCGGAGCAGTGACCTTGTCCAGTCTCGCGCAAACGTAAACGCTACTTGAGGAGTGATCGTGATGTCCGAGCCCACATTGAGCTGATCTTGATCCTCGTTCCGGGCTCGAGCACCCGGCCGGCCGCCGTCAGGGGATTCCGCCCGCGTGGTGGCGGAACAGGTGCTGCGGCTGCGGCGCCGGGACGAGCTTCGGCTTGGGCGGCACAACGCGGGTGGCCAGCAGGCCGGCCAGCGCAAAGCCGGCGGCGGCGAACATCGCCACCTCGGTCCGGTAACCGGTCGTGCCGTGCACGGCGACCAGTATCGCGGCCAAGATCGCCACGCCGAGCGCCGAACCGCACTGCCGGGTGGCGGTCAGCAGCGCGCTGGCGGTGCCCTCGGACCGGGCGGCGACCGGCCCGTGCGTGCCGGCCAGGGTGGAGGAGACCTGGCTGAGGCGCGCGGCGACCCCGAGCACGAACTGGGCCGCCAGCAGCGCGGGCAGCGAACCGGCCAGCACCGCGACGGCGGCCGCAGTCAGGGCCAGCAGCGCGATGCACAGGGCGATGGCCAGCGCGCGCCGTGGCCCCAGGGACGGGACGATCCGGCTGGCCGGGCCGGACAGCGCGAACGCCCCGGCCGCCTGCGGGACGAAGCACAGACCGGTCAGCACCGGGCTGAGCCCGCGGCCCTGCTGCAGGTACAGCGTCACCAAAAGGACCTGCCCGGCGTTGAAGGCGCCGATCGCGATCAGGGCCAGGTTGGCTCCGGCGATGGCTCGGTCTTTGAGCAGCGCCAGATCGAAAAGCGGCGCGCGGGCCCGCCTTTCCCGGGCGATGAACGCGCCGAGCAGCAGGATCGCGGCCGCGGCGAGCAGCGCCGGCTGGGTGACCTGCAGCGTGTCGCCCGCCCGGACGACGGCCAGCACGAGCAGGGCGACCCCGGCGGTCACACCGATCGCGCCGGGAACGTCCAGCTCCCGCCTGCTGCCCCCGGGCGGGTCCGGGGGCAGCAGCCGCGCCGAGGCGACCAGCAGCGCGACGCCCACCGGGGCGTTGACGAAGAACACCAGCCGCCAGGTGACCTCGGCCAGCAGGCCCCCGAGCACCGCGCCCGACGCGAACCCCGCCGAGACGACCGCGCCGTAGATGCCCAGCGCGCGGCTGCGCTCCCGCTCGCCGGGCCAGCTGGTGACCAGCAGGGCCAGGCCTGCGGGCGCCAGCATCGCCGCCCCGATCCCCTGCACGACCCGCGACGCGATGAGAAGGGCCGGTTCGACGGCCAGCCCTCCGGCGATGCTCGCGGCCACGAACACGACCAGGCCGATCCGGAACAGCTTCGCCCGGCCGAACACGTCGGCGAGCCGACCGCCCAGCAGCAAGAACCCCCCGAAGGTGACCGCGTAGCCGCTCACCAGCCACTGGACCGTCGTCGTGCCGACGTGCAGGCCGTTCTCGATCGACGGCAGCGCGACGTTCACAATGGTGAAATCCAGCACCACCATGAACTGCGCCATCGCCAGGACCAGCAGCAGCGCGAACCCCGCACCGGGCATGCCTGCCGGGACCCTGCCCGGGCGCACGTCACTCACGTCCGCCAACGACTTCATCGCACTGGGCGAGTACCTCATGCTCCCTAACGATGGCCCCCATAGGGGCCGGGGTCATTGACGCTAGGGGCCATGTGCGCCTGCGGCTAGCGGCACCCGCGGCTCCCAGCTAGCAGCAATGCGCCCCGTGGGTTCGGCCGCCATGCTGGAGCCGGTGACCTAACCGACGGCCGTCGGCGGGGCAGGCGCGGCAGGAAGGAACCGTTATGGCAGGGGCAGCAGGGAACAACCGCGACGCGACGGTGGCAGTGATCGGGGCGGGCATCATGGGATCGGCGATGACCCGCAATCTGGTTGCTGCGGGCTTTGACACCCGGGTGTGGGACCGGTCGCCGCAGGTGACCGGCCTGCTGGCCGACGCGGGCGCGCGGGTGGCGGCGTCGGCGCCGGACGCGGTGCGGGACGCGGGGATAGTGATCACGATGCTGCCCACCGCCGATGCCGCCGACTCGGTGATGTTCGACGGCGGGACGGCCGATGCGCTCGCCGATGGATGCGTGTGGGCCCAGATGGGCACGATCGGCGTCGAGGCGACCCTGCGCATCGGGGAACGGCTGGCCGCGCAGCGGCCAGCCGTCATGTTCGTGGACGCCCCGGTGTCGGGCAGCAAGGGACCGGCCGAACAGGGCCAGCTGCTGATCCTAGCGTCGGGGCCCGCCGCGGCGGCTGCCGCGCTGCGCCCGGTCTTCGACGTTCTCGGCCGGAAGACCGTGTGGCTGGGCCAAGCGGGTCAGGGCAGCCAGGTGAAGCTGGTCGTCAACGCCTACATGTCCATTCTCATCGAGGGCGTGGCGGAGACCATGGAGCTGGCTGATCGCCTCGGTATCGGCCATCAGCAGCTCGCCGAGGTCATCGAGGGCGGCCCGCTGGACGCGCCGATCGCCGACGCCAAACTCCACAAGATGGACCAGCGCGACTACACCGCTGAGTTCCCGCTCGAGTGGGCGCTGAAGGACGTGGACCTCGCGATCAGCGCCGCCGACGGTGACACCCTGCCGCTGCTGGGCGCCCTCTCGCGGCAGTGGCATGCCGCCGTGGAAGCGGGGCACGGCCGCGAGGACATCAGCGCCGCCCGGCTGGCTCTGGGCCGGGCAACTGTGGGCTGATCGGGTCCCCGGCCGGGATCTCGATGAGCAGCGTAGTGCCGCTACCCGCGGGACTGCTGACCTCGAGCGTGCCACCGAGCGCCTCGATGCGGTCGCGGAGCCCCACTAGTCCCGACCCGTGCGCCGGGTCGGCTCCGCCGATCCCGTCGTCGCGGATCGCCAGCTGCAGGATCGGGCCGGGTGTGTCAAGTTCGACGTGAACGGCGGATGCGTGCGCGTGCTTGGCCGCGTTGGTCAGCGCCTCTGACACCGCGTAATACGCCGCGACCTCGACCTGCTCGGGCAGCCGCCGCCCGGCGCGCAGATGAAGCTCGACCGGTAGCACGGACCGGCGGGCCAGCGATCTGAGCGCCGGCACCAGGCCGCTCCTGGAAAGGATCACCGGGTGAACCCCGCGAGAGATCGCCCGTACCTGGTCAGACACGCTCGCGAGCCGCTCAGCGATCGGCGACAGCTTGCCGTCCAGCTCGCCGAACTCGGCAGGCACCGATACCTGCACCATGCGCAGGTCCAGCATCAGCGACACCAGCTGCTGCTGGATGCCGTCGTGCAGATCACGCTCGATCCGCCGCCGGGCCTCGTCCGCGGCGGCCACGATCCGCGCGCGGGAGGCGGCCAGGGCGGCCAGGCTCTCCGTATTCGCGATCGCCGTGGCAACAAGCTCCGTGAAGCTGGTGAGACGCGACTCGGTGTCCGGGGCGAACGGCTGGCGGCCCAGCTTCGAATGGAAGTACAGCACGCCCCACAACCGTCCCTCGACGAGAATCGGGCTGGCGACCGAGGAGCCGACTCCCAGCTCGTCGCGTACGAACGCGGCGATAGGCCCGGGCACGCCTCGATAGTCGTCTATCCGGACCGGCCGGCCTGTGTGGAAGACCGCCGAGGCCAGGTCACCTCCTTCGAGCGGCCACGGACCCGGAACCAGTGGGTGGTCCTCGCCCTCGGGGGCCCAGGCCGCCAGAACCGTGATCGTCCGATCGCTGTCGTAACGGCCCATCCCGGCGAGGTGCGCGCCGAGCAGCCGTCCGGCCTCGGCGGTGACCGCCGCGAACACCTCCTCCGGTGGGACCCCGCGCGCCACCAGCGTCGCGACCCGCCGCAACGCCGCCTGCTCCGCAGCCAGCCGGGCGAGAGCGGCGCGGCTCTGAGCGTTGGCGATCGCCGTCGCCACCAGTTCGGTGAACGAAACCAGGCGCGCCTCGGTGTCAGGTGGCATCGGCTGTTCTACGGTCGAGCCGGCGGCGATCAGGCCCCAGAGCCGTCCCTCCACGATGACGGGGGTCCCGGCTGCCCACCGGAGACCCGTCTCGCGGATGGCGGCGCCAAGAGAGCCCGAGGAGCTATCGGCATAGCCGTCGATCTGGGCCGGACGGCCGGTCTCGAACACCAGCGTGCCGAGGTTGTGCCCCCCGATGGCCCACCGGCTGCCTACCGGAAAGTGGCCGACGACGCTGCCCCATTGGGCGACGACCGTGAGCGTCCTGTCCGGCTCGTAGCGCCACATGCTGGCCGAATTGACCGGAAGCAGCTGGCCGGCCTCCTCGGCCACCGCCGCGAACACCTCCTCTGGCGCTGCCCCGCGTGCCACCAGCGTCGCCACCCGCCGCAACGCCGCCTGCTCCGCGGCCAGCACCCGCAAATCGTCCCCGCTCAACGGCGCTCCCGGCCGCCGGCGCGCAGCGCGAACACGGCGCAAGGCTCGCTCATCATGCAGGCCCGCTGCCACGACGAGATCGCGCGGTAGCGCATGAGATCTCCCGTTTAAGGGCTTTCGTTCATGATGCCCAATGGCTGGCCCCTTAACGAGCCCGTGCTGCAAAGGATTTCGCAAAGGCGGCCCGCGATCACCGATCGGCGGGTGCGCCGAGGTCAAAGAGCTGGCGCAGTGCGTCGAGATAGACCGGTCCATTCGGTCCGCTGGAGAACTCCCTGGCGCGGACGGTCGGCTGGTGCAGAACCTTGCGGAGGATGCGGTGGACGGTGGCCGCCGTCTCGGCCCGTTCCTGTTCGCTCAGGCCCGGCAGCCGGCCGTGCAGCCGGTCCAGTTCGGCGTCGGCGAGCTGCCTGATCTGGGCGTGCAACGCGGCGATGACCGGCGTGGCCGCCGCTTGCTGCTGCCGCTCGATATAGGCGGCGGTCTCAGCGGCGACGATGGCGCGGACCTGAGGGATCTGGCCCGGTATCGCCCCGTCCGCCAGGTGCTGGCCGAGCGCGGCGAAGTCGATCAGCGTGACCCCGGCCAGGCGCCCGACGGCGGGGTCCATGTCGGGTGGCATCCCGAGGTCCAGTACGAACAGCGGCCGGCCGGCGGCCTGGGCCCGGGTCGCCTCCACCTGCGCGATGGGCAGGATGGGGACGGTGGCCCCGGTGGCCGTGACCAGGATGTCGGCGCCGGCGAGCGCGGCGGGCACGTCGCTGGTCCGCAGCGGCCTGCCTCGCACCGTCGCGGCCACCTCGGCGGCTCGCGCCGCGTCGCGGCTGGCCACGCAAAGCCGCCCCGCACCGGCCTCGCGGAGCAGCCGGGCCGCGAGCCTGCCCGTGGGCCCGGTCCCGAGCACCACGGCATCGCGGCCTGCCAGGCCGCCCAGGTGCGCGCGGGCGAGGTCCAGGCC
>Ga0116134_1001384_pt1 | contig 12287 bp, 12 predicted proteins | sample June2015DPH_19_5_FD_89737 | JGI IMG/M metagenome (GOLD analysis project Ga0116134, IMG submission 89737) | Peatland microbial communities from SPRUCE experiment site at the Marcell Experimental Forest, Minnesota, USA - June2015DPH_19_40 | ecosystem: Environmental > Terrestrial > Soil > Wetlands...
CAACCCTCCGAAATGGACCAAGGCCAACCCTGAGACATAGGTGCGAAAAAGATAGCTGCAGAACAGGAGAATCAACGTCAGCGCGCCCACGGATAACAGCAAATGCGAGACGATCGCCGAGAATCGCCAGCCTTCGCGAAAGCCATCGAGGAATAGCAGGCGAAAAAGAAAAGACCAACAGATCCAAGTGGCCAGAAGGAAAGGTAACAGTGCTAAAGCGGAGCTCACTTCAATACGGCCCAGTTTCGCCCCATAGCGCAGTATAAGTGCCCCAGCCATAGCCAGGGTCGACCACAAGAGATCGCCAAGCAGAATTCCGGAAGACAACTTATGCTGATTCATAAATCTGTCCTGGCACCTCAGTAAGAACTTGCCACGCCAACAGCTAATGAATCTTGCTGGTTGATCGCGGCGCGAACGGCCGTAAAGACGGCGTGCGTGACGCTGAGATGCAGATCTTCGATAATTTGCATATTGTCGGAGGGGACGATGAGACACAGGTCACAGAGATTCTTCATGGCTCCCCCCTCGAACCCGGTCAGCCCGATGGTGAAGGCACCCGTCTCCCGGGCAACATTCAGGGCGCGGAGTACGTTTGGAGATTTTCCGCTGCCGCTGATCGCGAATGCGATATCGTTAGGACGGACGAAATTGATCAGTTGTTGCGCAAAAATATCCTCATAACGCGCATCATTAGCCCAAGCCGTAATCAACGGCACGTTATCGGTGAATGCCAATACCTGAAAGCGCTTGTTCAAGCCGTCCGCCGTTCCTTTTCCAAGATCGCAGGCAAAGTGCGACGCCAGTGCAGCGCTGCCGCCGTTGCCGAACAAATAAATCATGCGCCTCGATTCATAGGCCTGCACCAGCGCGCTAACGATCAGATCGATGGTCGCTAATGGCATGTTTGCGATGGTATCGACGACGTTAGCAAAATAACCATTTACATCATTAGTCGGCACGGCTGTTGTTCTCCTAAGTTATTTCGCGTTAAACAAGTCCACCTCGGGCGCTAGGAACTCGCCAAGACCACGCCAGTATCTCGCATATCGGCATAAGCGTCGCACACTTGAGGGGGTATACCTCCGGTACGCTCGATCCACTCGTAGAAATCGTCCAAAATAACGGACAGGGGGCGGCGGGGCCGCCACCCTAGCCGGCCGAGTTTATCGATGCTCGATACGCTGTGGCGATTGTCTCCTCGACGGTACTCGCCCAACATCTGCAGATTCACGGGGCAGGAAAGCTTCTTGAGGACGGCATGCGCGTAAGCGGTAACCGTCATGGCAGCACCGCTGCCCACGTTGAATGACTGAAAATTCGCGGCATCCTGTTCCAAGACGAGCATGTTGGCATCCACTACGTCCTGCACGTGTACGAAGTCCCGAGTCTGCCGGCCATCCTCATAAATAATTAGCGGCAAGTCGTCTAAGGCACGACTGAAGAAGATCCGGCATACTCCAGAGTATTGGTTATAGAGAGACTGGCGCGGGCCCTGGGTGATGGAGTAACGAAGAGCAACCGTGGGAATACCGTGCAGCCAGCCGAGCCCGAGCGCCGTCTTTTCTTCGGCCAGCTTTGATACCGCATATTGGTTATAAGGATTGTTGTGCGTTTCCTCCAGCAAACTGGGTTGTGCGACCTCTCCGCAGGCTGGACACCGCACCTCCCAATCGCCGTGCGTGAGTTGTTGCTGAGAGCGCGGCTTCGGAAGAAAGAAACCATGCCCGGAACAGTTGTACTGCCCCTCCCCGTAGACCGCTTGTGAAGATGCCACGATCACCTTCTTGACTGGTAACCGATGCTGCACGATCAATTCATAGATTAGAGCCGTACCCACGCCGTTTACGTGAAGAAAGCGGGAGAAGTCGGGCATGTAGTCCTGGTAGGCCGCCTGATGGGATATGATGTCGACGCCGTCCAGGGCCTGGCGCAGGACTTCCTTATCCGTAATGCTGCCCTGAATGAACTCGATGTTGGAAGCTAAGTAACTCGGGCGTCCGTGGGGGTGAACCTTGGCGTCCAGACTGTCGATAACTCTAACTCGGAAGCCGTCCCTCAAAAAGCGATCAACTAAGTGGGCGCCAATAAAACCGGCGCCGCCAGTTACTAAGACGTGCATGGGTTTAGCTCCTAGTCGGGTGGTCGATCAAGCGTTACACTGCTCAAAACCGGTTATCTCATTGCGTCTGCTGATCTGGCAAAAGCAAGTAACACCGGGAGTAACCATAGATTGTGTTTTGTGCCAGTCACTGGAGCGTTCGTGTTTCTTAGCTAGCGGCGGCGCGGGCCGGAGAGTCATGCCCTCATTCAGAGCCGACCACAATTGGCGAAGTTCATCCATGGGCAGCAGTTTTCCTGCTCAGAGCCGCTGTTGGTTGTCTAGGATTCTTGGGGAGGCCGGTTGTTGCCCATGCTTTGTATGCCCAGGCATGATCGGCGAGAACCAAGCTGCGCGCCATGTGCCCTGACGGGGGATGCGACCGAGCACGGTATTCGATTTCAGCCAAAGTTTGGCGTCAAAATACAGGGGATATAGAAAATTCATGAGACGCACGGCCGGTGATGGGTGCAACTCTTCTGCTGAGGTTGCGAGCGCGTACCCGGTGTCGGTGAGCAGACTCCCGATGCTCGCCTCGATGTCGCGCACCTGTGCCAATGTGAACATGCGCTTCCAACGGCCGATGGTGGCGCCTTCGATCTCCTTGCCATTGCTGCCAAACGAAGAGTTTGGATTCCGCACCGTGCCGAGAGCAACCTTCTGGATGAGGTCGTAGTCCAGATCGTGTTCAATGAACTGGCCGATGCGTGCCAGCGTTTCGCGCGGATTCAGCACCAGATCCTCATAATGCACTTCCATGTAATCGCCGCCTAGCGTTTCGCCATAATGCCGCCCCTTGCTCACGATCCACCGCCAATAGATGGCGCCCGTCAGGAATGCCCGGGTGCGGGCCCAGGGCAACGGTCGAACCCAACCGAGGCGCTGCAGGGAAGCGGTGACATCGCGGCCGTCACGAATAATGTGGACGACGAGCGCATTGGGAATCTCTTTCTTGATCAATGGAAGATAGAGCAAGTGTTGCGGCGTGGTCTCCGCCCAGCGGCGCACGCCTTGCTTGCGGGCGATGGCTTCCATCACGATGCGCAGGAAATCGCCGGTGTTACGGCAATCTGTCATCACGCGCTCTTCGATCTCCTCGCGCCTGAGCCCGCTTAAGCAAAACAGCCCGCTGGTACAGTATGCGTCGAGCATATGGCGGCGGTTGCGACGATGAGCGAGGTTGCCGAAACGCCGAGCGAGCACGTTGTAGGCGGTAGTCTCTGCGTGGAAAACGGCGAATCCTCCCGCCGAAAGCAGCGTGTCGTAGAGGAGTTTCGTTCCGGAGCGTCCGCTGCCGAGGACAAACACGGGAGCGTTGGCGCGTGCGCCCGGAGCTATCATTTGCCTGATCCAGCGAAGACCTCGCTCGCAGTCTTGAAGAGAATCTTTACGTCCAACATCGGTGTCCAACGATGGATGTAATCCAAGTCGAGTTTTACCCACTCGTCAAAATCCTTAATGTCGTTTCTGCCGCTAACCTGCCAGAGGCATGTTATGCCCGGTTTCACCGCAAGCTTCTGTTTCTGAAAGTCGCTAAAACGGGCGTATTCACTGACCAGCGGCGGCCGGGGTCCGACCAGGCTCATGTCGCCCTTGAGTACGCTGTAGAGTTGGGGAAGTTCATCCAGGCTATGACGGCGCATCCAAACGCCGATGGTTGTGACTCGGGGATCTTTGGTCAGCTTGAATACGGGGCCGCGCATTTCATTGAGGGGCTCAAGCTGCGCTTTGAGCAGATCTGCGTTCAAACACATCGAACGGAACTTGTATCCGGTAAAGGGACGCCCACCCTTCCCTACGACTTGCCAACGATAAAAAACGGGCCCTCGCGAGGTCAGTTTTACAGCCAGCGCCAGAATCAAGAAAAGTGGCGAGAGCACGACAAGGAGCGTGCCTGAGACGCAGAAATCAAATAACCTCTTGCCTCCGAGTAGTAACGGATTGTGCCAATTGGGTGAGGACTCGTGCATGGGAAACACGACTGATTCAATGCTGCGTTTGTATGATCGCGACGGCTGCGTTCTCACTTGATCTTTCGTCGATGGATTCAAACCCAGGGCTTGCAGGTGGGGGCTTCGCCAAAGCTTGTCCGCGAATCAGAGAGCGGAGTTTCGTTCGCCCCGACTCGTATCTGCCCATCGTTGTTGCGAGGTTCGAGAATTCCACAAAGCGCAAGAAGAGACTGTTCGAATTGGTCAAGAATCACGAGAGAATCCAGATGCAGCAAAGCATACCTTCGCGCCTGCCGTCCTAGCATCAGGCGTAGATTCCTGTCGGCTGCGAGATCAAGAAGGGCGGATGTAAAGGCATCCCGATCGCCGGGCGGCACAACTATCGCTATCCCTTGCAGCGTGCTCGCCAATTGGGTATTGGGATGAGCTGTTGCCAGGACGGCCCGGCCACTTGCCAACATTCCGGTGAGCTTAGAAGGCATCACGAGATCGGCAGCGTCGGCACGTTGTGGCAGGAGATGGATATCAGCCAAGTTCAGCAGGTCGTTCAACCTTTCAAGCGGTTGCAGTGGCAGAAGAGTAACGTTCGGCAAGTGCTCGACGTCCGCAAGCAGAGTACGCCGGTAAGATCCCTCGCCGCAGAAAACGAATCGCAGATCGGAGCGCTGTGAAAGCCGGCGAGCGACATCGGTCAAAAGACCCAACCCTTGTTTCTGTCCCATATTTCCTGCATAGAGTGCAACGACGGTGTCCTCAGGAATGCCCAACTGCGTTCGAAGCGGGCTCGAGTAAGGCAGCGGATGAATCAAACTGGTGTCAACCCAATTTGGAAACAGCAGACACCGGGAAGAATCAACTTGTTTTCGCGCGAGATGATCCACCATTCGTTCGGATATTGTGGAAACTCGGTCAAAAGCAGACAGCAGCCGACGTTCGATGGCCAACGCCCATCGTCTCAAATGTGGAAAGGAAATATCCCCGAGTGCAAACGCCGCGTCAACCTCGAAATCTTGAACGTGCAACCATGCCTTTCCACCCGACCACCACGCCGCCAGCAACGCTTGCGGTGCGCAGAACAGGGTCGGCGCTACGACCAGCACCACGTCAGGATGCCATCGTGTTTGCCACAGCATCACTGGCAAACTGCTGATCATAAAGCTGGCGAGATAAAGCAATCGTTTTAGTCCCTTGGGATTGCTTGGCACCCACGTTGGACATCGGCAAACCTCCATGCTATCTGCCTGCAAGCGAAGTGGAGCCCCCATCATTGGTGCGGACTTCTCCGGTAAGCTAAGTCGCTGCCACTCGTATCGCCATGAGCGGTAGCCAGGTGAAACCCGCCATTCCGGGTTATGCGGAGGCGCTGTCACCACGCGGACTTCATGGCCTCTAGTCACGAGCCATTTGGCCATTTCACTCGTGTATTTTCCAGTTCCCACCGCTTCGGGATGGAAGTTAATACCATGAATCAAAATGCGCATGATCGATCCGCGTTGGCGAATGGTTGGAAAGGCCTTCATCAGAGTCTGGCCAGTAAATCCTGGTAGGTTCTGGCAAGACCCTCCTGTAACTCGGTCGCAGGCTTCCAGCCCATCTTAGCCAAGATACCTATGTCCAGAAGTTTCTGAGGAGTGCCGTCGGGTTTCGAGGTGTCGAACACGAGGCTCCCGCAAAACCCAACTACCTCGGCGACGAGTTCGGCTAGCCTGCGTATACTCACATCGTTACCGCAGCCGACATTTACGATGGGTAGCGAATGGGCGTTGGCGAAGATCGCGTCCAGCTCTTCGTCCGGCAGGGTCATCAGAAAGACGCAGGCATTCGCGGCGTCGTCGCTAAAAAGAAACTCGCGCCGCGGCAGGCCCGTTCCCCAGATGGCGACTTGTTCTGCGCCGCTCAGCTTCGCTTCGTGCATCTTGCGAATAAGCGCGGGAATCACATGGCAATTGTCGAGATCGTAGTGATCGCCAGGCCCGTACAGATTGGAAGGCATAGCAGTCAGGAAACGGGTGCCATATTGAATGTTGAATGACCGGCACATTTCGATGCCGGCGATTTTGGCCACCGCGTACGCGCGATTGGTCGGCTCCAGAGGTCCTGTAAGTAAATATTCTTCCTTGATCGGCTGGGACGCGTGCTTCGGATAGATGCAACTCGACCCAAGAAAGAGCAGCCGCTTTACACCGGTTCGGTAAGCTTCTTGGATCACGTTAGTCTGAATCAGCAGATTTTGACTGATAAACTCTGCTGGATAGGTGGAATTGGCGAGAATGCCGCCAACCTTTGCGGCCGCCAGAAAGACATGCTCGGGACGCTCCTGCGTGAAAAAGTTCCTGACCTCGTTCTGATCCGTTAAATCAAGTTCCCGATGTGCCCGGACGACCAGATTCACATGACCACGCACGCGCAACTGGCGAACCAAAGCAGAGCCAACCAGCCCATGGTCTCCTGCTACGTAGATTTTGTCTTCTAACTTCATGGATTATTCGTCGTGACTATGAACCCGGTAACCCGAGTTCGAGACCAGACAGTCTCGCTCGGCAAGTCTCAAATCCGCCGCCGCCATCTCCGCTACCAGCTCGCGAAAGCTGATCTGAGGCGCCCACCCCAACCTGGCACGAGCCTGGCTTGCATCGCCTACGAGGGTATCCACTTCTGCAGGACGAAAATAGAGAGGATCGACAGCGACGACACACCGATTTTCCTTGTCGTAAGCCTTTTCGTCGATACCGCGTCCGCGCCAAGCGAGCTTCATCTCGAGTTGTTCCGCGACCGCGTTCACGAAGTCGCGCACGGATAACTGTTGTCCCGAGGCAATGACATAATCCTGCGCCTCGTCCTGCTGCAGCATGAGCCACTGCATCTCCACGTAATCGCGCGCGTGGCCCCAGTCACGCTTGGCATCCAGATTGCCCAGAAAAACGCAATCCTGCAGGCCGACCTTGACCCGTGCCAGCCCTCGGGTAATCTTTCGAGTGACGAAGGTCTCTCCCCGCACGGGGGATTCGTGATTGAACAGAATGCCATTGCAAGCGTACATTCCATACGCCTCTCGATAGTTAACCGTGATCCAATAGGCGAACAATTTCGATACACCGTAGGGTGATCGGGGATGGAATGGCGTGGTTTCCCTTTGCGGTGTTTCGTGCACCAAACCATAAAGCTCGGAGCTGGACGCCTGGTAGAACCGAGTCTTGTGCGTCATGCTCAGAGTGTGCACCGCGTCCAGAATCCGAAGCGTACCGAGCGCGTCGACATTTGCTGTGTATTCTGGCGACTCAAACGAAACGGCCACGTGACTCTGCGCTCCCAGATTGTAGATTTCATCGGGCTGCACCGCCTGGAGGATACGGATCAGGCTGTTGGCGTCGGTCAAATCTCCGTAGTGCAGGCGAAAACGAATATCGGGATCGTGAGGGTCCTGGTAGAGATGGTCGATGCGCGCAGTATTGAAGGATGAAGCCCGCCGCTTGATGCCGTGTACTTCGTAGCCCTTTCGGAGAAGGAACTCGGCCAGGTACGATCCGTCCTGTCCCGTGATTCCAGTGATTAAGGCTCTTTTCATCTTTTCCTTTCGGCGCTGGCCATCCGGATATCAAGGTGTGACAGTCATCGAGGGCTCACCGAAGCAATTCCAATAGATAGTCCAACTGACTATGAGATTACGAACCAAGAACCGCGTCTTTCTCGCAGTTAGGTCGCGAGTAACATGCGAATCTGGGGTTCAAAACACCGGCGTTTAGTGTCACTGTGCTGGGACCAAAGCTTTCATTGGTGCGAGTGCGATCGCCGGAATCCGAGCGCGAAAGATGTAAATGTGCCCAGCGAGTCAGGCGCGAAAAAATACTCCGTCGACTTGAAGCAACCGGTCGGTTTCGCTCTCGACCGTTCCCGGCATCAGGTTCCAAAGCTCAAAGCCTTGGCGGTCGAGGTATTCCAGCATGGGGCGAAATACAACCTCGCCGCTATAACAGGGGACAAGAGATAGCTCCAGCATAAGTCCTTTGACTCTGGGCAAAATGTCCGCCGCCCCCGCAAGCACCTGTGATTCGAAACCCTGAACGTCTATTTTCAAAAACACGACATCTTGAGGGCGCAAGAATTCAGCGGCTGCCATGTCCAACTTCGCCAAGGTCACACTTTCCGAACCAATATAGGCGGAATCGGGAGCGGCGCGCCGGTGCGTGTCCGTCATATCGAGCAGGGAACTGGAAACGCTATTCCCAGCGACATGGATGACGGTTGACCCCTGACTATTACCAATCGCCGTGGCTTCGGCCACAATCCACGACGGGTCGTTCTTCGCCACTTTCCTCAGCCGAGCATGAGCTGCTGAAAGAGGTTCGAAGGAAACAATGCGTCCCCTGTAACCGCTAATTCGAAGGCTTTTGGCGAACTGTCCAACGTTTGCACCAACGTCTAAAACCAGAGTGATTCCGTTCTTCGACAGCATGCGTTGCAACTGTGCCGGCGACGAAGGAGATGGATAGAAGCGCCGCGACCGAAGTATGAACGGATTTGATTCCAGCTCCAGCGTTCTGACCAGGTTGCGGAGAAGTCGTTTCATCGGAGTGGTTAGAGCGTAAGGCCAAGGCCGTGCTGGTGAAACTGTGGGAATGTGGCCGCTAAGTCGGCCGCAAGGGTTCTCGCCGACGACACGCCTTGACGGAAGCAGATTTGGCGCGGGGCGTTTATTCCACGGTAAATCGACTACCGGCCCGTAATGGGTTAGTCAAAACGTTGCACCTAGAGACTATGCGCTAGAACGACGCACATTCTTTTCTTCGGTTCACGGCGGAGTCAGGACGCGACTGAGAGTTCTGCGGAAGACACTCGGACTTTTTGAACAAGAGAACATAGTCGGCAAGGAGCAAATTAATTCTGCCGGCCGATACCGCCTCGACACCTCGCGTGAACAAATTGACCGCGCCCAGAAACGGTTTGTATGCGTTGCGGACGCGGCCGGAATGAACGTCAAAGGCTTTTTCGAACATAACACCCAGGCCACAACGATGGACAATCCTAACCAGATTCCTGAGAGAGCAGGCCGGCTTCATGTACGTAGGAAAAAAGAGTTGGCCGTTCCCGTGAGTGAGCCGATCTTTGTGCGCATCCGTGCCAGTTATAAGCTTATGAATAGCAGATCTCATGGAAAACGGAGTGTACTGTGCGACGAGGCCTTTATAAGAGTAGGGTTCGGGCCCGGCGATGAGCAGGTATCCCCCTGGCTTCACGCTCCTGCTCATATTGGCGAGGGCTTTCTCGGGAAAAGGAAGGTGTTCGAGCACGTCCACGCACGCGACCAGGTCAAACGTATTCTGAGGAAGGTCGTAAGTTTGCAGGTCTCCCTGGATCTTTCTCTCGACCTTGTCGTTGTGTTTCAGTTGTTCGGCGTCGATGTCGATGCCAACGATTTTCTTTTTACACGGCAATTCCACCAATGAAGTTGAGCCGCAACCGGCCTCGAGAACCAGAACCGGACTGGGCAGTGCCGGGTCGCGCATCAGGACCTGTACGGCTTCGGTAATAATCGCGCTGTCAGCCACTTTTACCCTCCAAATCACGTTGTCATGCAGTTCGAGGTTGCGCTGGCTGGGTTGCAATCCGATAGGCATTCAACTGAGCCACCGCGACTATGAACAGGGCCCACAACACCGGACGGTTGAGGTCCGGTATTCCGATTGACTGTGCGACCAACATTCCCATCAGAGACCAAAAGCTCGCCTGGAGCACACTGGGGGCCCATCTTCCGGGAAACTGCCGGATCATGGTGTAGAGGGTGCCAAGAAAGAGTGTTGTTCCAATGATTCCCACCGTGCTTAGGAGCGTCGCTATAAGGCTTGAGGGCCGGTTACTGCCCAGTCCCACACCGAGTCCATAGGTGTTAGCGAAGAGCGCGAATGCATTCGCATCCACCAAGACACGGCTGACAAATGACATATCTCCCGACTTTTCGACCGTCATGGCGTAGACGGCGCGTGAAAGGCTTGGAACAGCCACGACCGCAGCTCCCGCGATGCTTAAGGAGGTCAGAGCCAGGACCACCCAGCCTCTCAGAAAAGACGGTTGCACATGAAATTCACGCTTGGCGAAGGGATTGAAATGAACCAGCAACAGGCAAAGCATAACGGCGAGTGCTATGTATCCGGTGGTCGATGCGGTCTCGAACAGCACCAGGACAACCGCAAGTAAGGCCAAGAGACGACCCGTGCCACGCCTGCCCCGAAGGTAGCTGGCAAATAGGCCACTGGCGGCGGCAGCCAGAAACGAGCCGGAATTCATGGGTTCAGCAAACGTAGAGCTGATCCTCATAAAACTGCCGATCTGATGATCGAGAGGATGGACGTCCAACGGATTGTATGGATTATTGTTCAGCACAGCATAGGGGTAAGACCAGCCTGTCCACTGCGCGAGTTGCTGCAAGAGTCCCAGCGCTACCACAATGAATACCGCCCACCGCAGTGCCTTTCCCATGTGTTCCACTTGACTCTTTGTCTGAACTGCCTGGAACGCCAACAGTACCGCGGCGATATTCAGGGTCAAGAAAACTCCCTGGGCGAGATTGCTCAGACTCCAGCGCAGCGCCGGAAGGTCGCCGAGCACAATGTCCATGCCCGATCCCCGTTCTCGCGGCAGGCTGACGGGCATTCCGGCAAAGAGGCGGGGCATGATCAGGGCGGAAGCGAACGACCATGCGAGAAAGGCAAGCAGCAACACCGCCGTCGTTCGCGCGGGAGTGTCTTTCGCCGGTAACAAGGTTCCCCGCCGCCAGACGCATAGGAAGAGACGCGCTGCCACGAAGAGCTGAACAAAATAGAATGGTGCGATCCCAAATACGAAGTCTCCAATGGCCCCATTAAAAACCGACCCGGCCTCAAACACCGATGCGACGACGAGAAGCGGCAATAAGAGATGGGGCTTCCAAAAGAAGCACGCTAGCGTGATCGGAATGAAGATTGCACCCAGGAGGGTCATTGATCCAGATGTGGCTTTCTCCGAAACCGTAATTTCGGACTAAGTGCGAAAATGAGCGCCATCCCGGGCCATTTGCCGGTAACGCTTAGAACGTTGTGGTTAGGAGCTCTTTCTGGCAACGGCAAGAAGCTGCCGCCGCTTGGTCACGACCGAAAACATTCGGCAGAACAGATCAAAGACGGAGGCCGGCACTTTCCCATAGATCCCTAGCACGCGATGATAGTAAGCATAGGTCAGTATGCGGATCGTCAACTGCGCTGGATCGAATCCGGCCTCCAACAAAGAATTGCCAAGTAGTTGTGGAGTCCATGTGTAGAGATGGTGGTTGATGTCGTTTCGATCGTAAACCCTCTGCATTCTCCAATCGTCCATCGGGACACATAACAGCAAGACGCCAGCGGGCCGCAGCTTGCTCCGAAGATCCGTGAGGACTGCAATGGGAGACAATGTATGCTCAAGGGCATGATTGGAAACTACGGCGTCAAACGAACTATCCGGAACGCTGGCAATTTTTTCATGACACTCGATACCCAATGTCGCTGCTGCAGTTCTTGCGGAGAGGTTCAGGTCAATGCCGACGCGCCGGGCGCACTCGATATTGAGGAGGATGTGCCCTCCGCCGCAGCCGAAGTCCAAAACGCTATCGGTCGGCTTAATGTAAGGGTTGAATTTTCGGGCCTCTATCCTGCCTGCGATCGGTCCATACGTGTTTTGCCAGGCGAAATACCTGGAGCCCGCTGTGCCAATGTAGTGGCTGGAGCCGCTGAGTATCGGTTGCAGTTCATGTTCTTTCATCACACCACCCTGGCGGCAGAAGTCGATTGGTTGACCGAGACTCATTTTCAGCCCGCATAGCAGTTCCGAATTTTAGTTAGCGTTGGTTACCGAACTGTAGATCGCCATGAGGCGATCGTAATGAGACTCGCGCGAAAACTCTTCCCGCAACTTGCGGTTGCCATTTCGTCCCCATTCCCGGCAAAGGTCAGGCCGTTCCAGCAAGAAACGGATTTTCTCGGCAAGGTCGGCCGCATTTCCCGGCTCGCACAAGAGCCCCGTGCGGTTTTCCTCGATCAGTTCCGGGATCCCACCCAGACGAGAACCAATCACTGGCCTACCCATCGCATAGGTCTCCAAAATGGCCGCCGGCTGATTCTCGTACCAGATGGAAGGCACCACCGAAAAAGCGGCTCGTTCAATGTGTTGCCGGAGCTCCTCCCGGGAAGAGATGAAAGGGATCCGCCTCACTCTTCCGCCGCTGG
>Ga0116134_1001385_pt1 | contig 12285 bp, 14 predicted proteins | sample June2015DPH_19_5_FD_89737 | JGI IMG/M metagenome (GOLD analysis project Ga0116134, IMG submission 89737) | Peatland microbial communities from SPRUCE experiment site at the Marcell Experimental Forest, Minnesota, USA - June2015DPH_19_40 | ecosystem: Environmental > Terrestrial > Soil > Wetlands...
CGGACGCCGACTTGAAGGATGCCTCCGGAGGCGGCCAACTGGTATTCAACAATCTCTCGGTTCAGCCGCCGACTTTTCCCCTGCCGGTTTCCAACATCAGCGGTCCGCCCATCCGCCTGACCCGGGGGATGCTGATCCTGCGCGATTTGCAAGCGCATTATGGAAGGGACCGAGTCCTGCTCAACTCCGCGCGCGTGGCCGTGGGCCAATTGAAACACGGCATCGCCCGCTGCTCGGATCTGAACGGCGTGCTGTCCTTCCATCCCCCCAACGCATACTACCCTCCGCCGCTGGACGCGTTTTTCAAGAAAGTACAGCCGGGCGGCGAATTCTATTTTACCGGCCATGGCGTGCTCGACCGCGCCCGCCGCAGGCCGCTGGAATATGATCTGCTTCTTTCCTGCGACAACGCGACGCTGGCGGTGCTGAATCCGCGGTTCAATGTTTTTCAAATCAAGTTCGACGCCGAGGCCACGCAAGACTCGGTTCAGGTCCCCAATTTCCAATGCCGCACGCTCGAGGGCAGGCTGCGAGTCGAGCAAGGCAGATTGGCGATGGCCGTCCCCGACGCGTTTTCCGCCAATGTTTTCATCGACCGCATCAGCGTCCCCAAGGTTGTCGCCCTTGCCGTGCCTCCCAAAGCCGGAGGAATCAATTTGCAGGGACTGGCCGATGTCCACGCTTCGATCTGGGGCAACGCCCGTGGCAGCGGACAAGCCGTCACCGATTCGCTCAAGGCCGAGGGACAGTTCGAGTTATATGGCGGCGATCTGTGGGATCTTCCCGCCCTCAAGAAAATCACCACCAGCAGCAAGCTTGCCAAAGATGCGCTGACGATAGGACAGGCGGCCGCGCTCTTCCGCGTCGGCAACAGGTTAATCGAATTGCAGAACGCCGTGATCAGCGCCCCGGCCGCGGGCGTGCAGGGTTATGGCACGATCGGATTCGACGGGAATCTGAACATCTACGCGATCGTCGTGCTCCTGTCCGATTGGCGCGAGAAGCTAAAGGGGACCAGCATGAATTTTCTCGCCGACACCCTCGGCACAGTTCAGCAAGCCCTCAACGAGGCCACCGAGCACCTGTTGTATCAGTATCACGTTTACGGCCCGGCCAACGATCCAGAGGCAAAGGCCGAAGCGATTCCCGATTTGAAAAAGAATTCCGCTCAGGACGTGACCACGATGCTGCAGCACACGGACGCCGACCGTCCGATCACCCTGCTGAGCCCAAACGGCGCATCACAATAGCCGCAATTGTTTAGAGCGTTTTCGATCGACCTGTGGCGGGATGTGAACACATTTGCCGCGAAAACCTTGCCGACTGAAAGTCGGCAAGCCGCTACGGCATATATGAAAATGGTCAAGCCGCGCCCAAAGGACCGGGCGAGTCCTTCGCTACGCGTCCACTTTGGCGTGTTGCCGCCGCTCCATCTGTCTCAATACGCCGAGTAGCCCGTGCATATGAAGCGGCTTGAGAAAAACATGCACCTGTGACGGAGCCACCCTTCGCCGCCATTCGCGGAACTGGCTATCGATCGAATCGGTGAATACCGCCACCTGGTCCGGACGTTTCGATTCCGGCAATTCACAGAGCGATTCAAACAATTCACGATTGGCGCTTTGGGCAATATCCACGACGAGCAAGTCCGTGTGATCGGAATTGATCAGTTCCATCGCATGCTCAGGCGAGGCCGCCCGCGCAACCTCGTGCCCCAACTCACCGAGCAACCGCCGAGTTGGGGTATCCTGCGGGTGCGCATCGGGAGAGGGAAGAACTACCGCTCGAAAACCAGATCGTAGTTGAGCAGTCATAATTAGGCCTTCTCTGGAACTGGTATGTCCGAGTGTATCCACCGGCAGGCTGGCGAACAAACATTTGGGTGAAACTAACCAAATCTTAATGTTAACGACGACATAAAAATGCAATAAGTATTTGAAAACAATGATCTTAACTTCAAATAACCACGACTCCATATTTTGATCACATTTGAAACCGCCTGTCCAAATCAAACCCCCACCCGCCCACCAATCTGCTCCTGGGCGACCCGCAGCACCGCCTCAACCTCCAGCCACTGCATGCAGCTGCGATGTGAGCAAGTTCGCGAATAACACGGCATGCACGGCAAGCTCAGCCGAACCACGCTGTCCGGCCGTCCAAACGGCCCGGTTCGGACCGGATCGGTCGGCCCATACGGCGTCACCAGCGGAACCCCCAGCGCCGCCGCCATGTGCATCGGACCCGTGTCATTCCCGACCACCAGCCTCGCCCGTTCCAAGAGCGCAACGATCTGCCTCAGGTTGGTCTTTCCCGTCAAATCGAATCTTGCCGGAATTCGGCCAGTAAGCTTGGCATCCTCGGCGGCGCCCGCGGCGACGCTTTCCAAGCCGAACCGCTCCTTCAGCGGAAGAACCAGCTCCGCGAACCGCTCCACCGGCCATTGCTTGGTTGCCCAATTCGTGCCCGGCAAGAGGACGGCGAAATCCGTCCCCGGGGGAATCATTTGCTCGATATGCCGCCGATCCTGGTCGTCCACCGCAAAGGTGAACTCCGCCGGGCCGTCGGCGCACCCCAGCGCCGTGGTGATCTTGAGGTATCGCTCCACGGCATGATCGTTTTTCCAGGAGCAATCCACGAGGTCGGTGTAAAACAGCGGGGCAAACTCGCGGGCGTTGGCAAATCCGACCCGTCGCGGCGCCCCGCTCGCCGCCGACACCCAGGCGCTGCGGAAGAGCCCCTGAAGATCGATCACCAGGTCAAACTCGCGTCTCCGCAATTGCAGCACAAACCCCGCCAGGTCCAAAAGCGCCGCGGGGTTATGCCATCCGTGCCCAAACCGCCCACGCTGGAAAAGGATTGCCTCATCCAACAGCGGATGTCCCCGCACCAACTCCGCGCAAGGCGGCGTCACCAGCCAACTTAATCTCGCCTTGGGCCAGCGCTGCCGCAACCGCGCCAAAACCGGCAGCGCATGGACGATGTCCCCGATCGCGCTGGGCTTGATGATCAGCACGCGCCGCGGCGAAAAGGATGGATCGCTCAGGGAAATCAATTCTCCGCTTCCTGCCGAATCTCCGTTTTGGAAAACGGCGCGTATCCCCGACACAGGGCGAGCGAATCTTCCACGCTATATTGGGGATGATCGCGCATGCTGCGCAGCAGCCGCGAAATTCCCAGGGCCGCCCACCGCCGGAATCGAATCCCGTCCACATCCACCAGGACCGGCTGAGGGCCGGTTTTTTCATCTTCCCGCGCGATCCAGTTGCTGGCCTTGGCGTCGAAATGTCCCAGCCCAAGCTGATCGATCCTCCGCAGGATCGCGCCGGTTCGGCGCATCAGGGTATCCCGGCCATCGGCGGTCATGGCGTCCAAATCGACCGCGGCCAGCGTCGAACCCGGCACCCGCTCAAAAACGATCAGACTGTCGGTGATATAACCGAGCGAACGCTTCTGCATCACCAGCAGGGGCCAGGCGGTTGGGATGTCCCGCGCCGTCAGCGCCCAAGCCTTATGCCACGCCCGCCATGCCCGGCTGCCCCGGCCGATCTCGTTCAGGTAACGATACCAATGCCGCTTGAACGGCCGCTTGGCGACGATCTGGACGCGCCTCTGCCCAATCATCACCTCGCCCGCCAGCACATCCCCGCTCGCCCCGCGCTTCAGCAGCGTCAGCTCATCGGCTTCAATCTGCCGCCACAGTTCCGGCCACGCGCGCCGCCAATCCTGCTCAGACACATGAAGCTGGCTCGCCGGCGCCCACCGCCGCGGATATTTGTACCGCTTGAAGAAATGCCCGCGCCACGGCCCGAAGTTCAGCAAACCGAAATAGTCGTTCTCGCTCCGCGTGCGCCCGATGAATTTCCGCCATTGCCCTTGGCTCATCGGATTGTCCGGCGGCATTCGCCCGCCCGGACCCAGTTCATTCCATCCGCGCTGGCGCTCCGTTCGGCTCGCCACTCCGCGCACGCTGTGCGCCAGCTTCATCATCTGCTTCAGCTTCAATCCCCCGAATCGTACGGCGTAGCCATCCAGCAGATAAACCTCCCCGTCGTGCAGCAGCATATTTCCCAGGTGAAGATCGTCGTGCCCCAGGCGCGCGCTCCCGAGGCGGTGAAGCAGACGTAATACCGCTTGCACCAGCCGATACCGGTCCGGAACCTCTTGGCCGCTCATGGCGAACTCGGTGAAGTATTGATCCAGGGCAACGGCCGGCTCGATGGCTTGGAGAATGACCGCATCGCCGATTTCCCCGCCGAGCCTGAATCCGACGAGCTGCGCCACCGCCCGCGGCGCCGAAACTCCCGCTCGCTGCAATGCCTGTAGCCGGTCAAATTCCCGCCGCGCCGGGCTGCCGCGAAACCATCGCTTGAGCCCCATCGCCCGCCTGGGATAGAACTTCAGATAATATCCGCGCCCCTCGAACTGGAATCGCCACACCTGTCGATAGCCGCGGTCTTTGACCCGCGTGCCATTTGCCGGCAAATCCCGTAAAAATTTTTCCAGCGCCTCGGGCGACACGTTGTGGAACTTATAAGCCAGCGCCGCGAATTTGTCTCGCCTCAGGTTTCCAAGGTCTGCGGCCCATCGGTGATCTGCAACCCCTGGGCGATCTCCGGCAAAATCCCGCGCTGAACGTAAACCGGCCTGATGAATTTGCGAATTCCCGGCAGAATCATCCAATACCGCGCCGAAGCCGCCAGGCAGACCGCCGACATCACCAGCAATGTTCGCCTCGCTCCGGCAAACGGATCGTGGGAGATATGCGACGCGACCGCCCCGGCGATGAGCACGCCGAACGGCGTCATGCCCATGAACGACATGGCGAAGAAGCTCATCACCCGCCCGCGTTTGTCATCGTCCACAAGCGTTTGCAGGATGGTGTTGGAAGCGGCGAAATTGGTGATCATTCCCCAGCCCGCCAGGGGAAGGATCGCCAGCGAAACCGCCAGCCGGTTGGAAATCGCAAACGCCGCGACCGCCGCCGCGTAGGTCACCGAGGATATCGCGATGAGCCTCCCCAGACCCAAGACCGTTGTGCGCGACGCCAGGTGAATCGCCCCGACCAGCGCCCCCAAACCCGTTGCCGCGCCGAGAAAACCGTAAACCAGGTCGCCCCGGCCCACTCCGCCGAAGTGCGAGCCAAACAGGGGCATCAGCACCATCATGGCCGGGACGCCCGACAGGCTGAACAGAGCCATCAGCACGAGCAGTTCACGGGCGGGCGGAAACCCCGCCACGTAACGGAGGCCGTCGTAGAATTCGTGAAACACCGACTTGGGCTTGCGCGGCGCGCGGGCCTGGATTCGCATCGCCATCAGCGCCGCGATCACGGCAAGGTAACTGAAGCCGTCCAGGAGAAAGCACCATCCCATGCCGACCCAGTGGATGAGCAATCCCGCGGCCGCCGGGCCGATCAGCCGGGCGCTGTGGACCATCGTGGAATTCAGCGCGATGGCATTGGCCAGGTCCTGGCGGTCGGTGACCATTTCCACCAGAAAGGCCTGACGCCCGGGCATGTCAAATGCGTTGATCAGTCCCTGAAACATCGCCAGTCCCACCGCAAGCGGCAGGTCGATCCGGTGGGTCAGCGCCAGCCACGCCAGCGCGAATGACTGAAGCATCGACAGCGTCTGCGTGGCCACCAGCAGCTTTTGCCGGTTCAACCGGTCCACCCACACTCCGCCCACCGGCCCCAAAACAAACAAGGGAATCTGCGACGCGAACAGCACAAGACTGATGAACATCGCCTTGCGATGCGGATCGGTTGTGAGCGTGCTGGCCAGCCAGCCCATCGCGGTGTTGGTCAGGAACGTTCCGATGACGGAGATAAGCTGGCCGCCGAAGAACAGACGGTAATTGGGATGCCGCAGCGCCCGAAAAACCCGCCAGCCGTCGTTGTCACCGCGCATTTGATAAATAATTTCATTTAGCCCGGCGTGAAAACACGCCGGGCCTGTATTGCGTCGGCATTCAATGCGGATGCACCAAATACTCGGTCACATAGGCGTAGATCAGCGAAAAGATGCCGACGATCACGCTCGCCCAAAGCGTGATCTTCAAGATTTTGATCCGATTGGCGATCTCCTTGTCGCGCCACTCGGCCAGCCGCCGGTCGATCTCGTCCAGCTTCCGGTCGATCCTCGCTTCGATCTCGTCGAGCTTCTGGTTGAGATATTGGTCGGCGCTTTTCTTGATCCGGTTGCTGATTCCCCCGAACAGTCCGGATTCCTCGATCTCGTCCTTGATGGAAGCCGGCTTGGCGGATCCGACGGTCCCGGAATTCCCATCTCCGGAGTTGGGGTCCGGGAGGAATTTGTAATCCGAGGGCGCTTCGCCTTCGCCGACGATCGACGCCACCATTCCCCCCAATATCGCCCGCCGCTTGCGATTGAGCCGGCTGAACAATCCCTCCTGCCGTTTGAGCCTTCGGACGATCAGCGGGGCGGGATCCTCCTCCGTCGCTTCCACTCCGCGCAGGCGAGCCAAAGCCACCAGCCCGCGATGGGATATCCCGCCGAATCTCATCGACCGGATTCGCGCGATTTCCTGTGCGATCTGTTCTTTGCTGGCGTTAACGGTCACGGGCCGGCGCCCCCAGCGCACCACGTCCAGCATCGCCTGCCGGTCCATCCCCGCGATCAGTTGCCGCCGATCGTGAACCGCGCTGACCAAAACCTGCTGCGTCTTGAATCGCGTGGAATCCAGCCCCAGGCTCTCGGCCAGATTAGCCAGTTCATCCTTCGGCAATTCCGAAATCTGGCGCGTGGGGGCCTGGCCCACGGCGGGCTGCGGCGCCGAGACCACGATCTCCCGGCCGGCGCCGTCATCGGGTTGTGCTGACTCTTGGGCCATCGGAATGAGCATAAGGATCGATCCGCGCCACAAGCTGGTGTGCGCGGAGCAGCAAAACCATCACCACCATCAGCAGAATGCAAATCAGCGTGTCGCCGCCGAACGCCTTGATGCGAAGCCGCAACCCCTGCAGCATGATATACCGCCGCATCAGCGAGTAGTATCGGCCCCGCCCGCTCAGATAAACGTACCAGCCGTACAACGATTGCAGCGTGACGACCGTGGCGTAAATCGAGACCACCGTCCCCAGCACGTATCGGAAAAATTCAAAGAAATCGACGTGCATGGCTCCTACAGGCCCGCATCCGGTTCATTCGCCGGCGTTGTCCGGCTCGAAGACTTTTCCGCCGAACAGCGCGGTGCCGATTCGGACCATCGTGGCCCCCTCGGCGATCGCCGGCTCAAAATCGTGGCTCATCCCCATGCTCAGATGCCGCAGCGCCGCGCCGCCGATCTTGTGCCACTTCAATTCCTCGAAAATCTCCCGCGTCCGGGCAAACACGTGGCGAGTCTTTTCCTCCGCCGCCTCCAGCGGGGCCATCGTCATCAAACCCGCCATCTGCAACCCCGGCATGGAGTCGATCTGCTCCGCCAGATGCACGGCCGCTCCCACGGCAACGCCGAATTTGGTTACCTCCTCCGACGCGTTTACCTGCAACAAAACCGGAATCTTCCGCCCGATCTTGCACGCCTGGATGTCCAACTCTTCGGCCAGGCGCAGGCTGTCGATGCTGTGGACCATGTAAATCACCGGCAGGGCGGCCTTGGCCTTGTTTCGCTGCAAATGCCCGATCATGTGCCAGCGCAGCCGCTGCGGCACGACCCCGTCGCCGCGGATCGCCCGCCGCTGAAAGAATTCATTGAGTTGTGCCGCGCGTTGGGTCAGGACCTGAACCCGGCTTTCCCCCAGATCGGCTACCCCAAGCTGCGAGATTTCGCGAATCTGTTCCGGCGAGGCGGTCTTGGTCACCGCGATGAGCGTGATCTCCCCCGGATCGCGTTTGGCCTTCGCCGCCGCCGAAGCGATCCGCTCCTTCACTTCATCCAGTTTCTCCGCCAGCGGCGATCGCTTGGCCATAGGTTCCTTCCAGGCAAATGATACCGCCGCACATGATAAAGAGCGACGCCCCAAACAAACATGGGCCGCATTCCGAGCTATCCTTCAGGCGTGTCCAGCAGGGATTGCAGCCTCGACCCCAATTCAGGTCCGAAACGCGCCGGCCATGTCGCATCCACCAGCCCCACGTCGATCAAATTGCGGATATGAACCTTGTCCTTGTCACAAAACGCCGTCAGCTTGATGCGCACCAGCGCCTCCAGCGATAGCACGCGAAATCGCTGGGCCGCCTCCGACTCTGTCACATCGGGGTTCGACGCCGGTTCGTGCGGGCGCACTTTCTCGTTGGCAAAAACAATGTGGACGGCATCCCTCAATTTGGCCCCGGGGGCGTCCAGAAAAACTTCCATTCCGGCCGAGTGGCGATGAACGAAGCCCGCTTGCTCCATTGCCCGCTTTGCCGCGACAAGATCGCTTCGCCGCAGAAGAATGTCCACATCCTGCGTATTGCGCACCGCCGATTCGTCCACGCGCGAAACCCACAGGGCCACGGCGTTGCCGCCGGCAACCGCGTACGGGATCTTCGCTCCATCCAGCGCTTCCGCCGCACGCAAAAGCCGCTGCCGAACTTTCTCCACGGCGTTCACCATTCGCTCCAAGGAAAATGGGCCAGGTACGACGGTCATGATCGCAAGTGATAATCTTACCCGCCCAGCGACTGGCGATACCACTGCATCGTCGCGTCCAGCCCGGTTGCGAAATCAACGATCGGCTCGTATTCCAGCATCCGCCGCGCCAGGCTCATAGAAGCGAGCGAATGCTTCACGTCGCCCGCCCGCTGGGGCAGATGAATTGGCGACAGATCCGTTCGTTGCAGCCACTTAGCCATTTGGCGCGCCAACTTAAGAACCGATATCCGCGTCCCGTAAGCTACGTTGATGACCGCCCCTTTCAGCTTCGCCGATCGCCTAGCCGCCAGAAGATTCGCGTGCACGGCGTTGTCCACAAAAGTGAAATCACGCGATTGCCGCCCATCGCCAAAAATCGTCGGCCGCTTGCCCGCGAGCATGGCCTTGGCGAATGCCGCGATCACCGCCGCATAAGCGCTGTCCGCTCTCTGCCGCGGCCCGAAGATATTGAAATAGCGGAGACTCACGGTATCGATGTCCATCCCCGCGGCGTATGCCGCCGCCATCGCTTCACCCGCCACCTTCGTCGCCGCATACGGACTCCGCGCCGCCGTCGGCATCGATTCAATCTTCGGCAGAACCAGGCTGTCGCCGTAGGCGCTGCTGCTGGCCGCGAACATCACCCGCCTCGCCCTCGCTTTCCGCGCCGCCTCCAACACATTGAATGTTCCGGTCGAATTCACGAGTTGATACCGAGCCGGTTGTTCAATGCTTTGCGGCACCGACCCCATAGCCGCCTGATGAAACACAAGCTCCCGTCCCTCGGTGCACTTCTGCAACAGCGGCTCATCCAAAATCGATCCGAGAACGAATTCGACATTTTTTGGCAGCGATTTCGCATCGCTTCCCGCGGAAAGATCATCCAACACGGTTACCTTCGCCCCGAGTTCGTCCAGCGCCGCGGCGAGATGAGACCCGATAAACCCGGCCCCGCCCGTGATCAGGACAACCCGGCGCTCGAACGCCAAGCCATGCAGACGCCGCCAATCGGTCATTCGCGCCATTTGAGTGGATCGAAAGTATAGATGGAACGGTTGCGGCAGGGTAGTAGATTAGTTTGAATGATCCCCGTTTAATTATTGCATGAACGATTCCGCCACATTGCTGCCCCGTGCCATCCTCTTCGATATGGACGGAACCCTCACCGAGCCGATGCTGGATTTCCCGCGCATCAAGGCGGAGATGGGGATCGGACCGGGGCCGATCCTGGAATCGCTCGAGCAACTGGATGAATCCCGCCGCCCGCTTGCCGAGGCGGTCCTCCTTCGACACGAAAAAACCGCCGCCGAACAGTCGCGGTTGAACGAGGGCTGCCGCGAGCTATTGGCCTGGCTAAAGGATCGCCGGATTGCCATGGCACTGATCACGCGAAACAGCCGACTCAGCGCCGCCACGGTTACCGCACGCCATGGCTTGAACTTCGACGCGCTGATCACACGCGAGGATGGGCCGTTCAAACCCAGTCCATATTCCCTCATCCTGGGCTGCCGGCGATTGGGAGTTGGCCACGACGAAGCTTGGATGGTTGGCGATGGCCAATATGATGTGGAAGCCGCCATCGCAGCCCGAATCCGCGCCGTGTGGATCAGCCATGGCAAGCCGCGGCAGTTTTCCGCCCAGCCATGGCTTACCGTGGCCAATCTGCCGGAACTGGCCGAACTGCTGCAAGCGCGGAAATTTTGACCGGGAGCAACATGCCAAGATGGGTGATCGGATTGGGTTTGATGGTGCAATTGATCGCCGCCGCGACACAGCCCGCCGCACTCTCCACCCAATCCACGGCCGATCAAATCCTCGACGCCCTTGATGCGCGCGGAAGGAGCCTCCAGGATTTTTCCGCCTCCGTGCGATTGACGGACAGCGACAACAGCACCGGCGATTCCACCATCAACATCGGCAACGTGATTCTCCAGCGTAAAGGCCAGGACGACGCCCGAATCCGTGTGGCCTTCACCCAAAAGCAACTGGGCAACAAGATTTTCAAGGTCGATCACCAGTACACGCTGGATAACGGCCTGCTGGTCGAACGTGATTACCAATCCAAGCACGAAACCCGCCAGCAAATCCTGAGGCCGGGCCAAAAGCTGGATCTCTTCAAGCTCGGAGAAGGTCCATTCCCATTGCCTCTAGGCCAGAAGAGACAAGACGTATTGCAACTGTTCGCAGTGCAGAAGATCGCTACCGCCAAGGACGATCCGCCGGCGACAGTGCATCTGCAACTGACTCCCAAGCTGGGAACGCAGTTCGCCAAACAATTCAAGACGATCGACATTTGGGTTGACACGGCCAGCGACATGCCGCGAAGGATTGAGACCGTGGATGTGAACGAAGTGACGACGCGCACAACGGATTTGGCGGAGGTGAAGATCAACAGCGGGGCGACGGACCAGGATTTCACGGAGCCGCCGCTGCCCGACGGCTGGGACGTGATCGAAGGGCCGTATGGGCAATAGCGGAATCGGGACATCGCGGACTACCAACCGGAGACGAGGTCGCAGAGCAAGATCGTCCAGGCTGTGATATAATAACCGTACCTCGATGCTACGAAGCTGGCGAAACATGACTACGCAAACGCTAACCATCGGGAAACGCCGGTTCGTTGTGGTGCCCGAACGCGATTTCCGTCGCCTCCAGAAACGGGCCGGCGAAGGAACGGTTCGTCGCGAGTTTGCCCTGGAAGCGATGCGAGAACTTAAGGCATACCGAAAGACCGGCAAGGCGGCCGAGTGGACCGACGTCAAGCGCAAGCTCGGGCTTTGACATGGCGTATACGGTCAAGTTTGTTGCCAAGGCTCAGCGCCAGTTTGAGGCGTTACCCGAGCATGTTCGCAAACGTGTAGCGCGTTGGATTGGTTTGCTGGCCGATGATCCCTATCGCCGACCCTCCTGCCAGCTTGAAGGTTATCCTGATCTCCGCCGCGTTCATGCCAGCAAGGACTATGTCGTTGTGTATTCCATTCTCGAGGACGAAATTGTTGTTCTCGTCGTTCGGGTGGCCCATCGGCGCGAGGTCTACGGCAGGCTTTGAGCTAATTGGGCGACCGCGGTTCTTGGAAATCGAGAAGAACACGCGTCGCAGGCGACGCGGCTAAACATTGGGTTACTTTCGCGAAATCACGGACTTGCATCTACCCAAAGTTCCCATCCCCTACCTCACCGAAAACGGATCACGATCCATCGCCGCGAGGCAAATCGGCGGCATTCCCGCCGTCTGCTCCATCCGCTTCTTGACCCGCTTCAGGACCGCCCGTTCGCTGTTGGAATGCAGCGTGCACACAACCGTCATACCGCCGGCCGCGGCCTTCACCGCGTCGTGATGACGAATCTCGCCGGTCAAATACAGCTCGGCGCCCGCTTTCATCGCATCATCCAGCAGATCTCCGCACGAACCCGCGCAGGCCGCCGCGCGGGAAATACTTCCGTCCGTTGGCCCGGCGATCAGCAGATGATCGATTCCGAGTTCACGCTTGATCCGATCAAAAAGTTCAGCCCGCGCCGTTGGCAACATCGACCCGATGCGTCCCTGTCCCTTCAACTTCTCACCAGCCGTTGGGGCCAAAACATTTAGAGCTTCTAAAAATGGCCATTGCCAAGCCTGAAAAGTCTGGTCAGAATGGAACGCATCGCTGTCATGGAGGACACGATGAGCAAGCCTTTGGTCCCCGACGAACTGTGGGAACTGGTCGA